>Ga0316198_10002794_pt1 | contig 10543 bp, 9 predicted proteins | sample OudBieAanoxic_MG_FD_204935 | JGI IMG/M metagenome (GOLD analysis project Ga0316198, IMG submission 204935) | Coastal sediment microbial communities from Oude Bieten Haven, Netherlands - site A anoxic | ecosystem: Environmental > Aquatic > Marine > Coastal > Sediment | place: Netherlands...
TTCAAACCAAAGGAACATCTAAAACAGTAAGGTGGAGCGATGTGCTCGACTTGGTTCAATAGCGGCACAAACGGGGTCCGAAACGCAGTACGCCCCATGGCAGACAAAGATCCCAGTGTCAATCCGTGATATGATTTCCATCTGGCAATGAGTTGTGTTCGATGAGGCCGGCCACATTCAAGATGAATCTGCCTTGCAAGCTTGATAGCGGTTTCCGTTGCCTCACTACCTCCGGATAGAAAATAAAACCGATCTATACCTGGCGGCGCATGCCCGGCAAGAGCAGTTGCCAGCTCTTCTACAGATGCATTTGTAAACATGGAAGGGTGCGCATAGTCACACTGAACAATCTGATCATAGATAGCTTGTGCAATTTCCTCCCGGCCGTGTCCAACGTTTAGTACAATGGCTCCCCCGCTGGCATCCAAATAGCGACGACCATTGGTATCTACCATCTGCATTCCCTTTGCCGTATGAGCCATGGGAAGATGTTTGTTTAATTTTCTCGGAAAAACATGCCCTGGGTGTTCTGCCATGGTTTTTCATTACCCCACGTTCAGTCGTGTAGCCCGGCTAGTTACCGGCAAACGTACCACGGGGAAAACCCGTGGCTTTCCGTTCTCCGCATTCACAGTGTTTGATTTTTTTTTGTAAATCAATTAAATCGCAATACGGAAGGATTTGTCAATTTAAAGCTGTTTAGGTGAAATGAAAACGTAAATAAAATCCTTGACAGGAATTTCTTCAATGATCTATGGTGACTCATATGGTAAGGTTACGTCTCACTATATGAGTCAAATACACGTTTCTCGGTCATTCTTCCAGGGCCTCATGCGTGCACCTATCTTCTTCCTTGAATGACCATCCGGCCATAGCGTTCAGACTCACTTTTAAATCAGCGAGGGCGGCTTTGAATTCTATAGAAAAAGCCTTAGCGATTCTCCTTTCCTTCACTCCGGATAACCGGCCTATGCGGACTGTGGAAATCAGCCATCGGTTGAAAATGAATAAAGCCACAGTTAACCGCATCCTTCTCACACTTAAAAACAAAGATTTTCTAGTCCAAGATCACAGCACCCGGTGTTATCGACTCGGCCCCTCAACGGCACTCCTTGGTCGTGCCGTTAAACAATCATTAAATGGCAGGTTGGTCGCCCTCTCTAAACCCTATCTTGACAGCCTTCGGGACAAGGTAGGTGAAACGGTTCACCTGGAGGTTCTAACTGGCGGACGGATCTTTCTGTCATACAGCGCCAAAGGAATCGGGCAGGTCACTGTTACCCCCAGGGTCGGGGACCAGATGGCAATCAATGCCAATGCCGGCGCCAAGGCCATTATGGCTTTCAGTCCCCAAGAGACCATCGAAAATGAACTGAATAGGAAATTAAAGAAGTTTACGACAAAAACCGTGACCGATCCTAACAAAATAAGAAAAGAATATGAAAAAATCAGAACCACCGGATTTGCATACGACAGGGGAGAATACGATGACGATGTTGATGCTGTGGCGGCGCCGGTCTTTAACCATGAGAAACGGGTCGTTGCGGCGGTAGTAATCGTCACGCCTTCGTTCAGAATTGGAAGCAGTATTGAATCGGGATCATTGGAGCTGTTGAAAGACACAGCGATCGAGATCTCGGACAGGCTGTCTATGTTATGAATCAACAGGTAGGAACACTCATGCGGGTCCAGTCCCGATAAATCGGACTGAATGACCGCGGTTAAAAGGGAGGATGTTATGCGCGTGAAGATGGGACTCGACAAAATCAAATCCATGTTTGATATCAGCGGCAAGGTGGCGGTCATTACAGGTGGCTCGGGGGGATTTGGCCGGGCGGCAGCCATGGGCTTGGCAGCCTACGGTGCCAGGGTTGTCGTAACTTCCCGGACGCTTTCAAGCCTCGAAGAAACCGTATTGGAGGTTGAAAAACAGGGTGCAGAGGCCCTGGCCATTTCCTGTGATGTCACCGATGCAGACAGTGTTTCCGCCATGGCCAAACAGGTTGTCGAACAATTCGGGAAGATCGACATCATGGTCACCGGCGCCGGCATCGCTGCGCGTCACCCCGCAGAGGAAATGCCCATCGATGAATGGCAAAAGGTTATGGATGCCAACGTCAAGGGAACCATGCTCTGCTGCCAGGAGGCCGGAAAAGACATGATCAAACGTGGTGAACCAGGCAGCATCATCACCGTCGGCTCCATTCGCGGTTTTTTGGGGCACCCGGCGGGCTATTCAGCCTATGGCACATCCAAAGGGGCGGTTCATCTGTTGACCAAACAACTGGCCTGCGAATGGGCCAAATACAAGATTCGGGTCAACTGTATCGCACCTTGCATCTTCTGGACCCCGTTGACCGAGCCGATTCTGAACGACAAAGAAATGTATAAAATTTTTATGTCCCGGATACCCATCGGCCGGGCGGCAGAGCCTGAAGATTTCATCGGAGCGCTGGTTTATCTGGCTTCACCCGCCTCCAGCATGATGACCGGGCACATCATGTCTGTAGACGGTGGCGCAGCAGCAGGATAGGGAGGGTCGCATGAATGCTCAAACACGTATGTTCCCATCCGTGGCAGTAATTGGTGCGGGACTGATGGGTCACGGTATCGCCCAGATATTCGCACTCAGCGGCCGCCAGGTCTGGCTTAACGACCTGGACGAACAGATGCTGAAACAGGCGGTAGAAAATGTCCGGGCAAACCTTACTCTTTTTGTTCAAAACGGATTGGTTTCCGCAAAAGAAGTTGGTCCGGCTCTTGATAGGATCCATACCACGACATCCCTTGAACAGGCAGCCGGCCACGCCGACTATGTGGTGGAAGCCATCAGTGAAAATCTGCCGCTCAAGCAGGCAATATTTAAAAAGCTGGACGAAATCTGCCGCCCGGATACCATTCTAACCACAAACACCTCGGTGATGAGCATTACCGAAATTGCAGCCAAGGCTAAAATTCGATCGAGAATTGCCGGCACTCACTTCTGGAACCCGCCCCACTTGATCCCCCTGGTGGAAGTGGTGCCCGGTGACGACACCGCTCCGGAAACCGTTGAACGTGCGTATAACCTATTGGCCGAAGTGGGCAAGCATCCGGTTCGGGTTAAACGAGACGTTCCCGGGTTTGTGGGAAACCGCCTGCAACACGCTCTCTGGCGCGAGGCTCTCTCCATTGTGGATCAGGGAATCGCAGAACCGGCAGAAGTGGATGAGGTGGTCAAGATGGGGTTTGGTATCCGTTTACCAGTATTGGGCCCACTGGAAAACGCCGACCTGGTGGGATTGGATCTTACCCTTGCTATCCATGATTACATATTGAAACACCTGGACGCTTCACCCGAACCTGCTCCTATTCTGAAACGTAAGATAGATCAGGGATACCTGGGTTTTAAGAACGGTCGTGGCCTGCAAACATGGACCGAGCAGGAGATTGCCGACACCCGAACCCGACTGGCCGATCATCTGTTGCAATGGAACAAGGCACAGAAAAACGTATAATTTTGAGAGGGTATGATGGGCGGTATTAAAACATACATCAACGGAACCACCGGAGGTCCTGTGCGTGTCTATGTTCGTGACGGACGCATTATCCGCATAACACCGATTGAACTCGATGATACCGATGCGCCCTCCTGGAAGATAAAAGCCCGGGGGCAGACCTTCTCACCACCACGCAGAACCACGCTGGCTCCTTACTCACTGGCCTGGCGGTCTATGATCTACTCCCCCCAGAGAATAATGACCCCGTTGAAACGGGTGGATTTCGATCCCGATGGTGAGCGTAACTGCAAAAAACGGGGTGAATCCGGCTACGAAGCCATCAGCTGGGATACAGCCGCCGATATCGTCTGCAATGAGATCAAACGCATCAAGAGGGACTATGGACCAGCAGGCATGTTGTCAACAGCCAGCTCACACCACCTCTGGGGCAATATCGGTTATCGCCACAGTGCCTATTTTCGTTTTATGAATTTGGTCGGATACACCTATGCGGACCACAATCCGGACAGCTGGGAAGGCTGGCACTGGGGCGGCATGCACCAGTGGGGCTTCTCGTGGCGCCTTGGTATTCCAGAGCAGTACGACCTGCTCGAAGATGCCCTCAAGAATACCGAGATGGTGGTGTTCTGGTCCTCCGACCCGGAGACGACCCATGGCATATACTCAGCCTTCGAGTCCACTCCCAGGCGTTTCTGGTTGAAGGAACTTGGCGTTAAAATGGTCTTTATCGATCCTTTCATGAACCATACCGCTGGCCTGTTCGGTGACAAATGGTTCGCTCCCCGTCCCGATGCGGGCAACGCCATGGCTTTGGCCATCGCCCATGTCTGGATGACAGAAGATACCTATGATAAAGACTACATCGCCCAACATGCCGTCGGTTTTGATCAATGGGCCGACTATGTGCTTGGCAAAGAGGACGGACAACCCAAATCGCCCCAGTGGGCGGAACAGGAGTGCGGTGTTCCTGCCCGGCAGATTAGAGCCCTGGCCAGGGAGTGGGCCTCTAAAAAGACAATGCTGGCAGCCGGCGGTATGAGCGGGTGGGGAGGTGCCTGCCGGTCGGCAACGGGCGCCCAGTGGGCCAGACTGATGATTTCACTGCAAGCCATGCAGGGCTTGGGAAAACCCGGGGTTAACATCTGGTCCACGGTTCAAGGGGCTCCCAGCAATACTGATTTTATGTTTCCGGGCTATGCCGAAGGCGGTATCTCGGCGGATCCGGACAATTCGGCTGCCGGCTTCCGCTGGGCCAACAAGATTGATTTCATGGGCACCAAATCCAATATCAACCACCCCGGAGGGCAGCATATTCCCAGGCTTAGGATCCCTGAATGCATCCTCGAAGGGAAGACCAAATGGCGCGGCAAAGGTTTTTGCGGAAGTTCCATTGAGGCACAGTTCAAACCGTACACGTATCCTGAAGACGGCTTTCCGGAAATACAGATGTACTATCGGTACGGCGGTTCTTTTATCGGCACCATGACAGAAACCAATCGCTATGTAGAAGCTTACCGAACCGAACGTCTGCCCTTTGTGGTCAATCAGTCGATCTGGTTTGAAGGTGAAACCCGATTCGCAGACATCATATTGCCGGCCTGTACCAATTTCGAGCGCTGGGACATCAGCGAATTTGCCAACTGTTCCGGATATGTCACCGACTCTTTCACCCAGGTTAACCATCGGGTGGTGACCCTTCAGCAGCAGTGCATCGAACCTCTGGGGCAATCCAAGTCCGACTATGACATTTTCGTTCTATTGGCCAAACAATTGGGAATTTTTGAGGCATACACCGAAGGAGGGATGAATGAGCTGGACTGGGTCAAGCGGTACTTCAAGAATACGGACCTGCCGCAACACATCTCCTGGGAAGACTTTGAGAAAAAGGGCTATTTTGTAGTGCCCCTGCCTGAAAACTACAAGCCCACACCGGCATTGCGCTGGTTTGCCGATGGCAGGCCAAAGGATACGCCTGACTGGGGACCGCATCCCGAGACCCAGGCCGTGGCTGGAAAAGGCCTGCAGACGGCCTCCGGCAAAATTGAATTCGTTTCTTCCAGTCTTAGCCGGTTCAACCCTGACGATCCGGAGCGGACGGTAATGCCCCAGTACGTGCCTTCCTGGGAGGGTCATCATACCTCCGAGCTTTACACAAAGTACCCACTTCAGTTGATCAGCCCCCACCCGCGTTACAGTTTTCACACGATGGGCGACGGCAAGGAGAGTTGGGTCAACGACATCAGAGACCACCGGGTGCTCAAAGAGGATGGACGATCCTATTGGATTATCCGCTTGAACAACAACGATGCCAAATCAAGGGGAATTGGTGATGGCGATTTGGTAAAAGCCTTCAATGACAGGGGTGAGGTAATTCTGGCTGCCAGGCTGACCGAGAGATTGCCCCCGGGTACTGTGCATTCTTATGAATCCTGTGCAGACTACCAGCCAACGGGCATTCCCGGGAAAAGCGCCGATCTGTCAGGTTGTATAAACCTCCTTACACCCAAGCGCTTTGTGACCAAGGATTCCTGTGGGATGGCATCCAACTCCTGCTTGATCCAGGTTGCCAGACTTAAAGGAGGTGCACGATGACGGCTACCTGGGGCCTGACCATCGATGTGGCGCGATGTCACGACTGCAACAACTGCTTTCTGGCCTGTAAAGACGAATTTGTGGGTAACGACTGGCCGCCTTACGCCAAAGCACAACCGGACCGTGGCCAACGTTGGATGAATATACTTCATCGTGAGCGGGGCGGGTATCCGCTGGTGGCGGTTGCCTATCTGCCCAAACCCTGCCAGCACTGTAAAAATCCGCCGTGCTTAAAGGCTGCCCACAACGGTGCCGTTACCGTACGCCAGGACGGGATCGTTCTTATTGATCCTAATAAAGCCGTGGGCCAGAAGCAACTGGTCGAAGCCTGTCCCTACGGGGCTATCTTTTGGAACGAAACACTTCAATCCCCTCAAAAATGTAACCTGTGTGCCCATCTACTGGATGAGGGCTGGAAAGAACCGCGTTGCGTTCAGGTTTGTCCAACCGGTGCCATGCAGGCTTTCAAATTGACGGGCGATGCGTGGGAACGGTTGATCAAAGAGGATGGACTGTCACGTTACTTGCCCGAACATGAAACCAGGCCACGTGTGCGCTACAAGAACCTGAAATGTTTCACCCACGGTTTTATTGCCGGCAGCGTGGCCTTTGCCGATACTGACGAGTGTGTAGAGAACGCCCAAATATTGCTGATGAACAAGCAGGGCCAGACAATAGCCGAGACACAGACCAATAATTATGGTGATTTTAGACTGCCTGGTCTGGAGGAAGCCCCCTGCAGTTTACTGGTGAGCATAAATGCCCAAGGTCTGCCACCCAAGTTGGTGGCGGTTGAATTTGAGACCAGTCTCAATTTGGGAACCATCGTCATATGAGTTTTATACCTAAAGTGAGCGTTCAGGTTATATAGAGAGGTGGCGCTTTTGGCAGAAACGACACATACGGACCTGTTGGTAGTTAAAAATCTGAATCGCAGTTTCGGCAGTTTGGCCGCAGTCAGCAACCTGTCATTCGAGGTTCACAGGGGTGAAATCCTGGGCATCATGGGGCCTAATGGTGCCGGAAAAACCACTGTCTTCAATTTATTGACCGGTATCCTAAAGCCCAACAGCGGTTCCATGTTCCTTGACGGCAAAGATATTACCCGCCTTTCGGCAGCAAAACGTTGTCGGGCAGGAATCGGCCGGACATATCAGGTTCCCCGTCCGTTTACGAAAATGACCGTATTGGAAAACCTGATGGTGGCCGCCGTTCATGGCGGAGGTCTTCTTGAGAAGAAAGCCATGCGGAAATCCGATGAGATTTTAGACATGATTAACTTGTCATCCGTACGCGATAATTTTGCCGGCAGTCTCTCTCTTTTGGATCGCAAGCGCTTGGAACTAGGCCGAGCCCTGGCCTCCCAACCTTCACTGATTCTGATTGATGAAGTGGCCGGCGGGCTGACCGAAAAAGAAGTCGAACAGCTTTTGGGGATTGTCAAGGAGATCCAACATCAGGGTATCACCATCATCTGGATCGAACATATCATGATGATGATGTCTGAAGGGGCGGATCGGATCTTGTGCATTGCTGAGGGTAAACGAATGCAATGCGGAGATCCCTCCGAAGTGATGTGTTCGAAAGAAGTATTGGAGTGCTATCTGGGTGAGGAGGAGGCGTGATGCCAGCCGGTGCAGCCATTCAAGTGGGTGGAGTAAACGTGTTTTATGGCGATTTTCATGCCTTGTGGGACATTTCTCTGGAAGTAGGCCGGGGTGAGATTGTGTCGATCATAGGCAGCAATGGCTCCGGCAAATCAACCCTTTTAAATACCCTGGCAGGACAGTTGACACCAAGAACCGGCAGCATCACCTATTTTGGAGAATCCATTGGCAGTCTGCCGCCCCACGAGACCGTGGCCAAGGGCATGGTCCTTGTACCGGAAGGGCGCCGGGTGTTTCCACGCCTGACAGTATTTGAGAATCTGCTCATGGGTTCCTACACATATAAAGCCAGGAAAAACAGAAAGCAATCTCTTGAAAATATCCACGAGCTCTTTCCTCGCCTTGGAGAACGCGGGGACCAGATGGCCGATACACTTTCCGGTGGTGAACAGCAGATGCTGGCCATCGGACGCGCTTTGATGAGTGAACCGAAGGTGCTGCTCTGTGATGAGATCTCTCTGGGCCTGGCTCCCATTGTCATCAAGGGCATCTATCAGAAGATCAAGCAGATCAATGCGTTGGGACTAACCATCATCCTGGTTGAGCAAGATATAACCCGCAGTCTGAAAGTGGCGGACCGCGCTTATGTCATGTTGGAAGGAAAAATCGTACTGGAAGGAAAACCCTGCGATCTGACAGAAGAGCGGGTAAAAGAAGCCTATTTTGGAATATAGGGAGCAGTCAATGGAAGGTCTTGCACAAGACATACTGAACGGCTTGCTGTTAGGCGGACTTTACGCCGTCGTGGCCATCGGTCTGTCCACTATTTTCGGAATCGTCAGGCTAGTGAATCTGGCACACGGCGATTTGATGATTCTTGCTTCGTATCTGAGCCTGTTTATGGTCTCTGCCTTGGGCGTAAGCCCCTTGTTAACCTTGGTGGCAATTATGCCCATCATGTTTGCAGTCGGATATATATTGCAGCGCTTCCTCCTTAATCGTGTGCTCGGCGAGGAAATGGAACCACCTCTTTTGGTGGCATTCGGTGTCTCCATCATCCTGCAGAACCTGATGTTGATGACATTCACCCCCGACGCCCGCAGCCTGATGTCAAACCTTTCTTTGATGACCTTTTCACTTGGCAGAAACCTCAGTGTGCCGGTTCTTTATCTAATCAATTTTTTCATCGCATTAGCGGTTATCGCCGGGCAGCACTACTTTTTGCAGAACACCTACATGGGGCGGGGAATTCGCGCTGCATCAGACGACAAATATGCGGCTCAACTCATGGGCATCAACACCCAAAACACCTATGCCGTTGCCATGGGTATCGCCATCATGACGGCAGGTGTGGCTGGTGTACTGGTGGGAATGACCTTTACCTTCTATCCCCATTCCGGTCCCCAATATTTGATTATCGCTTTCGGGGTCGTGGTTATTGGCGGGCTGGGGAGCATGAAAGGGACCTTCGTTGGCGGTTTGATTTTGGCTTTGGCCCAGATTCTGGGTGCCCGTGTGTTCGGTCCGGGTTACCAGCTGTTGTGCGGTTATGTGGTTTTATTGATTGTCCTGGCGGTCAGGCCCCAGGGCATTTTGGGGAGGGGCTGAGAACCCATGACGAATCGATTCACCAGGATCAAATGGACCATTTTGGCTGCACTGACAGTCGGTCTCGGTACAGTGCCTGTCTGGGGCAGCGAGTACGCAATGCTGTTCTTCATGCTGTTTTGCATCTATCTTGCCCTGGCTCAGATGTGGAACCTGCTGGCTGGATATTCAGGCCTGATATCGCTGGGCCAGCAATCTTTCGTCGGATTGGGCGGTTATACCGTAGCGGTACTGAGCAGTTACTACGGCATCAATATATGGATCGGTGTTGTATTGGGGGGCCTGGCCTCGGTATTGCTGGCGCTGCTCATGTCCCTGTTTATCTTTCGGATGAAAGGGGTTTATTTCGCCATCGGGACCTGGATTTTTGCAGAAGCGCTGCTGGTCTGGTTCAGCAACTGGGCCTACGTCAAATACGGTTCGGGTCTCTTTATCAAGCCTACGAACGATTTGTCAATGGAGGCCATCTACTATGCGGCTTTCGTTGTGGGCGCCGGCTCGGTCGCACTTGTTTACATGCTGCTGCGCTCCAGACTGGGTTTGGGGTTGATGGCCATGCGGGACGACGATCAAGTCTCCGAGACCCTGGGCGTTGACGTATTCCGTTCAAAACTCTATTGCTTCCTCATCTCCGCTTTTGTCACCGGGATCACCGCTGGCATTTTCTACGTCTTCCAGATTTTTATTCAGCCCTACAAGGCGTTCGCCATCGACTGGACGGTCAAGCTGGTGTTCATGGTTATTATCGGAGGCATAGGAACCATTGAGGGCCCGATCTTAGGCGCACTCATTTATATCGTTTTATCCCAGTTTCTGGCCGAGTACTTCTCGGTAAGCATGCTCATTCTGGGAGCAATCGCCATTGTCGTGATTCTGGTCGCACCCAAAGGAATCATGGGTACACTCCAGGAAAAATTGGGCTTTGAAATCCTCTCACCACGTCGAAACTGAGTTGGATTTTAGGTATTGAGAAACCGTTATTGTTAAGTTCCGCATCATACAGACCTTGTAATCATGGCAAAAAGGCCAAGCTGTTTGGCCTGCGCCGGGTGTCCATTAACCAGTTTCTATCTATTTGGCTGGTTGATAACCAGAAGACCAGTCATTGCTGGTTTACTTCAACAGAAAAGGAGGAGTGTATGCTAAAAGAAAAGGACGGAAAGGCAAAAGGAATAAATCGTAGAGATTTTTTAAAGAAATCGGCTGTCGCAGCCGGAGCTGCCGCTATTTCTGTTA
>Ga0316198_10002796_pt1 | contig 10536 bp, 7 predicted proteins | sample OudBieAanoxic_MG_FD_204935 | JGI IMG/M metagenome (GOLD analysis project Ga0316198, IMG submission 204935) | Coastal sediment microbial communities from Oude Bieten Haven, Netherlands - site A anoxic | ecosystem: Environmental > Aquatic > Marine > Coastal > Sediment | place: Netherlands...
ATTTTAAGGGAAGCCATCAATCAGTATATGATTCCCCATCACTTTCTTTAAAAGCCTGTATGCTTTGCAATTTTTCATAAACTTCTTTTCTAATATAATGAATTATTTTCCCAATTTTTAATATGTATATTTTTTCCTCTAAGCCTACCACTTCTATTTCTTCAAAAGTATGATAATGTGTTCCATAAAAACTTTTTATTTCTCCATGAAAATTTATAAACCAAACCATATTAAACCTCCCTTATTCTACCTCCAAATAAAACGTTGTATAATAATATTATTATTTAACTCTGTCAAATTTCCTTTTAAAAACATTATTCATTTCATATCTTTTAAAAAAGTTTACACCTTCTAACGAAAGCATAGGCTTTTTAATTCACTGAATTCTAGCGATAGTTTTCCTTTTGACATCGTAAATTTCTTATAACTAGAATAAATTTACGTACTCGTTAATCGGGGAAACGACAACAAGGAAAGAGTTCTTATTGTTTAACTCTACTCCCTAAATATTTATGTGAAGAAAAAACCTCCTGCTTTTTCTAAGCAGGAGGTTTCAAGTATTATTTTTCTTCTTTTTCTTTTTTAGTTGTTGTTTTCTTCTTCGCTGCCGGCTTTTTTGCAGGTGCTTTTTTTGCTACAGCCTTTTTAGCAGCTGCTTTTTTTACTGGTTCTTTTTTCTTTGCAGGAGGTGCTACTGAAAGCTCTCCTGTTTCCTTATCTTTCAATATTTTTCTTGTGTTTTTACAAGTTGGATAATTACTGCAAGCCAGGAATTTCCCTCTTCTGCTTGCCTTTATCTCAAATTTACTACCGCACTTTTCACAGACCCCGGCTTCAGCTATAAGTTTATCTTCTACCACTTTTATCTCATCTAATAGATATTTAATTATTATAACTCCATCGACTTCCTCTAACTGCCCTTCCTTCACCATCTTTTTTATACTAGTTGGCAGAGGAATCCTTATCTCATCAACAGCAAAATTTGCACTCTCTAGATATTCTCCATATCTTCCTTTTTTTAAGGTCATCATAGATCCATCTTCTGTTTTCATATCGGTATCTTTTTCTTCAAAATACTCATTCATCTCTAATAATCTTTCTTTTAGAGCGATCATTTCTACATCTATCTCTATACTTCCATCTCTCAGAACACCTATAACGGCACTGGACAACGGCAGTCTTTTGTTATCTGTTTCATAATCTTCACTCTCTAAGTATTCACCGAATCTTCCTTTTTTAAGGTTATACCTCACATCTTTGATCACTATATCTGTAGGTATACCTTTTTTTATTCTTTCTCTTTTTTGTACTATTTCATTGATGAAGATATGTCCATCTTCTAATTCCTGCTCATCAATCTCCACTGTTTTCAATGGGATCCTTCCACTGCAAGTCTCAAAGTGTTCACACTCTAAATACTTACCAAATCTACCAGTTTTTAGGAGCATCTTTCCTGTACAGCCATCTACTGGACATGGTACATCAGATTCAATCCTTCTATTGGTAATTTTTTCAACCTCTTTATCAAAGTTATCCAATGCTTTTTTAAAATCTACATAAAATTCCTCCAAAACAGTGGTCCACTTTACGTTCCCTTCTTCAATGGAATCCAGAGCATCTTCCATACTAGATGTAAACTCTACTCCTAATATTCGTGGGAAGTATTTATTTAATATCTTTTCTACATCATAACCTAATTTAGTCGGTACAAATGATTTTCCTACGAACTCTACATATTCTCTTTTCTTTAAAGTTTCTATGATTGCAGCATAGGTAGACGGTCTTCCTATTCCATCAGCTTCCAATCTTCTTACCAGTGAAGATTCAGTGAATCTTTTAGGAGGTTTAGTCTCATCAGCCTTTATATTTAGTTTTTTTAACTCTAACTTGTCACCCTTTTCAATCGTAGGGAAACTAGCTGTTTTGATCTCATCTTCCTCTTTGAACACCTTATAGTATCCGTCAAAAGTTACCTTATTTACGATCCCTCTAAATTGATATTTATCATATGCACTTATCAGGGTAAACTGGTCATATTCCATAGGAGCCAATTGAGAAATTATAAACCTTTCCCAAATCAGCTTATACAATCTGTATTGATCAGAATTTAAATATTCTTCAATATTATCTGGCTCTAAATCTATATAGGTAGGTCTTACTGCCTCATGGGCATCCTGTATTTTCTTTTTTTCTTCTGTTTTTTTCTTTTTTTCTTTTCCTATATAGTTTTCACCATATTTTTCTATAATAAATTCCTTAGCCTGCCCTTGAGCTTCCTCAGATATTCTCGTAGAGTCAGTTCTCATATAGGTAATAAGACCTTTTTGAGTTCCATCTATCTTTAATCCTTCATATAAACTCTGAGCCACTCTCATAGTTTTAGAAGCTGAAAATCCTAAATATGATGAGGCTAATTGCTGTAATGTACTTGTTTTTAATGGTAATGGTGGTTTCTTAGTTTTCTTAGTTATCTCAGTACTGGTAACTTCAAAAGTCGGGTGTATTTCTAGAGTTTTCTTCAACTCCTCCATTTTCCCCTCATCCCACATCTTTATTCCTCTGTCTTCCCCTGATTTATAAAGATTTAGGTCTATATTATCACTGAAGTTTCCACTTACTTCCCAATATTTTTGAGGAATAAATGCCTTTATCTCATCTTCTAAGTCACAGATTAATTTCAATGATACCGATTGAACCCTTCCTGCACTGGTATTAGAAGAGATTAACTGCCATAAATACGGACTGATAGAATATCCTACTATCCTGTCTAATAATCTTCTTGCCTGTTGTGCATCAACCCTATCTTGATCTATGGTCCTAGGATTTTTTACTGCTTCTCTTATTGCAGTTTTAGTTATCTCGTTAAATTCTATTCTGTTTTTTTCCTTTGGATCTAATTTTAATATATGAGCTATATGCCAAGCTATAGCTTCCCCTTCCCTATCCGGGTCGGCAGCTAGATATATTTTATCTGATTTTTTTGCCAATGCTCTCAAAGTTTTGGTTATTTCACCCTTACCCTTTATCGTCGAATAAGAGGGTGTAAAATCATTTTCTATGTCAATCCCCATCTTAGTCTTGGGAAGGTCTCTTATATGTCCATATGAGGCTGTAACCTCGTAATTACGCCCTAATATTTTCTTTATAGTGTTTGCCTTTGCTGGCGACTCTACTATAACTAGATTTTTTTTAGCCACTTCTATCACTCCAATATTTTGTCTTTACTACACTCTTCTATATTTACCACCTGCGACAGCTCTCACAAGTTTTTTTAATTCTAAATTCGTCAACAACCCCAAAAGTTTGCCTATGGGGAGCTTTGTTTCAGTTATCAATTCATCCAAACTTTTTTCTACAACCAAGGCATTATAAACCCTTTCCTCTTCCACTCCTATATCTGCACCAATTTTTTTTTCACAATTTCCAGTCCAGCCATACTCTTCTAATATGTCTTTTCCGCTGGTAATCAACTTACCGTAAGAGTCTTTTATGAGGTTATTATTCCCTTCAAAGGACAGATAGTCTGGGAATCCCGGGATAACAAATACATCCCTTCCTTCCTCTAAAGCCAGCTTAGCAGTTATCAAACTGCCGCCTTTTTTATAGCTTTCTATCACCGTTACTCCTCGTGTCAGTCCAACTATTATCCTGTTTCTTCTGGGAAAGTTATATCTGTCTGGAGGAGTCCCCAATGGATATTCACTTATCAGTGTCCCCTCTTTAGAAATTCTTTCCCATTCATATTTATTTTCTGGTGGATAGATCACATCCAGTCCGCTTCCTACCACAGCTATGGTATTCCCACCTAAGGTTAAGGCTTTCTTATGAGCGGTCACATCTATCCCAGTAGCCAAACCACTGGTTATGGTAACTCCTGCTTCTACTAAATCACCTACTATTCCCTTACATGCAGACTCTCCATAACTAGTCATCTTCCGGGTTCCTACCACTCCTATATTTTTTTCATAAAGGGTCATCTTCCCCTTGACATATAAAAATACCGGCGGATGGGATATGTTTTTTAAATATAATGGATACTTTCTCTCTTTTATAGAAATTGTTTCAATATTTAAATCTAGCATTTTTTCCCTATAAAAATCAAGGTTAATTTTATAAGAATTTAAAATTTTACTAATATCTTCATCTTTAAGCTTCATAAATTTACTATAAAACACCCTGTCATGGAGAAAAATCTCTTCAAATTCTTCACATAAATTCATCAGTTTAATTACTACACTATCTCTTACACCTGCTACTCTCAATTTATACCAAGAATCCAAAATTCTCACCTCCATGACAGTTTCAACCTAACTCTCATTTTAATTTAAGCTTTAGTTCATTAATTTCTCCCTAACTTACTGTAGATATCTCCTAAATGCTTCCTTATCTTCTTAGAATCAGGAAATTTAGTCTGTGCCTTTTCCAAAACATCTCTAGCACTGCTGTATTTATCCTCAGCCATATATATATTCGCCATGGCTATATAGACATTTTCATCCTCTTGATACACCAGATATTTTTCCATATTTTTTATAGCCCTGTCGTAGTTCCCCTTCATCTGGTAAGAGATTCCCAATCCGAGATACCCTCCATAAAAATTTGGTTTTACAGATAGAAGTTTATTATAAAATATAATAGCAGCATCATATTCCCCTAAAAATCTGGCAGTTGTAGCTGCACCAAAATAATTTCTATAGTCTTCTCCTTTATCCATTTTAAATATAGTATAAGCTCTTTCAAAAGATTTATCATTCATATATATACTTCCTAAAATATAGATATCCTCACTATTTGTATAATTAATTTTTTTTAAGTAAGCTTCAAATTCCTCAAAGTACTCCTCTTTCCTATCATATCCCCACTTGGAAACATTTTTTTCATCTAAGATCAATTTTTTTTGCAGTGCTTTGGTATCTTCAGGATCTAATTTTAAAATCTTTCTATATACTCCTAAGGCTTTATCTATTTGATTCAGGCCCTCATATGATCCAGCCACTCCTCTAAGAGATTCGATATCATCTTTTTTCACCTTAAAAGCACTCAGATAAAAAGTCAATGAACCATCGTAATTTCCCTCTAAATAAGAGCTCTTTCCTGCATCCATATAGTTTTCATAAGTTGCCTGGCTGTCATCTGTCATTTCATAAGGATCTTCTTTTATAAACTCATCTAAAACGTCTGCATATCCCATTGAAACTATTCCAACAAATAATATTATTAATAATTTTTTCATCTGTTTATCTCCTCTACTCTACTGATTACCTTTCCGTCATGATAGATAATCTCTATTTTTTCACCTTTTTTTAGTTCTCCTGCACCCCTTATAATCTTATTCCCTGCCTTAGTTATGGTATATCCCCTCTTCAATATCCCTTCTGGATTCAATGAGTTCAACTTTTCCATTCTCACTTCTAAAAAGTGTTTTTTTTGGGTTAAAGTACTAGAAATAACTTTTTTTAACTTGTCTTCCCTGTCCATCAAAAGATTATTTTTTTCCACAACAGTCTCTAGATAACTTCTCAAGATATAACTCTTTTTTAGATTTTCTAATTTTTCCTTCTTCTTCCTAAGGTTTCCTAGCAGACTGTTATTTAATTTTCTCCTTCTCTCCTCTAGCTTTTCCATGAGCAGATCTTTTCTTGGAACGACTAATTCCGCTGCATGGGTAGGAGTAGAAGCACGGAGGTCTGCCGTCAGATCTGTCAAAAGATTATCTATCTCATGACCTACAGCTGAAACAATAGGAGTTTTGGTGTTAAAGTACGCTAGAGCCACCTCTTTTTTATTGAATGACCAAAGGTCTTCTACACTTCCACCGCCACGTCCTGCTATGATAAGATCTATTTCTTCCATCTTATCTAGGGTCTCTATCCCCTTTATAATCTCTTTTTCAGATCCTATCCCTTGAACCTTTGCAGGATAGACATAGATATTTATATTTTCATACCTAAGTTTTGCTGTCTTTATTATATCTTTTACTGCAGCCCCCGTTCCCGAAGTTACTATTCCTATGTTTTGAGGCAGTTTTGGAATAGGCAGTTTATACTTGGCATCAAAATAACCATCTCTAGCCAGTTCTCTTTTAGTTCGTTCTAACTCCTCAAAAAGTTTTCCCAGACTTCCTTCTTTCTCCACATGAGCTACTAATATTTGATAATTTCCATTAGCTTCATAGAGGGTTACCCTTCCAAAAAGTTTTATCTTATCTCCCTCTTTTAAATCCTCTGGTATTTTTTTTAATTTATATCCAAAAGACACACATTTTACACTGGCCTTGCTGTCTTTTAGAGTGAAATACAGGTGACCGCTCCTATAATAGTTTATTCCTGAAATTTCTCCTTTCAGAAAAAAGTTATTAAAATTATCGTTTCCCTCTAAATATTCCTTTACCATTTTATTCATTTGAGTTACTGTAAATATCCTATCCTTCATATATTTCTCCTCTTTCTCGTCTATCGACACCTGTTTTATGATTATTAAAATTAAAGATAACTTTCGTAAATTTTAACAATGATGAAATTAACAATAAAAGGAAAGAGAATGACTTATATTTCCAATACTTTTATTCCATCTTCCCAAACGGTGATTTTTTTATCTTCAGATACCTTTATGGCTAACCCATACTTGGATCCGCTAATTGCTGCTGCCGTTCTAGCTCCCTCTACCTTCTCCTTACTTCCATTCATATCTAATTTTACCAATCTGCCAAATGACAGGAGATTAAATTCACTGTCTAAAGTCACAGCTCCATCTACCTTGGATATTAATTTTAAATATTCAAAATTATGATTTCTTATTCGAGTATTCCTTTCATCTTTTAGAACTGTTCTCTTATATATACTGTTGTCTTCATTTCCATCTACAAATATTTTTTCCCTCTCTCTGACTTTTATAGCTCTCTCTAGTACTATAAATAGTCCCCCCTTACCTTCTTCTAGGAGGTTTTTTATCAGACATACTAAAATATCTACATTCATTATAATGTTTTCAATTATATCTTTTTTCTCTATTTTATCATTAAAAAGGTGAAATACAAAAGAATCCATATAAAATTTTTCTATAATCAAAAATTTTAATATATGAAATGATTTTAATTTCCATTTCCCTCCTCTATACGAAAGGTAGTTATCTATGGAATTCTGCAAATATAATTTTAATTCTCTATTTTTAATTTCCATATAGATATAGGGAAATTTCTCTTTTCTTTCCTTATTATAACTATTAAAAAAAACTTTAGATGAAATCATCTTTTCATTGGAAAATTTAGCCATTTTTTTTATCTTATCATCGCTCAATCTAAATCCAGCCTTAATTTCTACATCTATACTATCTTTATCAATATAGTTTAAAATATCTTTGGATAACAATGATATAAATGAGGTTAAATACTCATTATTTTGGTTTCTTAATTTGACTAACATCCTTTCTTTGAATACTGTGTGTTTCTCTTCATTTACTCCTAATCCATAACCTCTAAAATCACTGCCTATAATCAAGACCAAATTATCCCCATTCAACATCTTCAAGGATAATTTTTCTTCAAAGATCTCCTCTATTTTTTTAGGAGTGTCAAAGGGAAGAAAATTTAATCCCATCTTTTTTAACTCTTCAGGGATAATCTCTCTATTTTTAAAGAGTAAGATATTTAAATTTGAATTTTCCCCTTCATAAGTTTCGTTGCAGATCCCCTTTATAACATTCATAAAATTCATCTGTTTATTTGTAACTACCAGCTTCTCCTTTACCATATGCCCTATTAATTTTTGAGAAAATTCCTCTATTAGATCGGTAAAGTAAACATTGTTATTCTCCTCGTAGTATTCTTCCAGGATTATATCTATAATTTCAAAAATCTGACCTATTTGTTCCAGAGTTTTCTTAATAAATTTAGAATTAAATTCTGGTATAAACTCCACATGATTACCATGGGCTTTCAGCTGTAATTTAACTCCTAAGAATTCACTTAGTTTCTCTAAAAATTCCCCATAATAGTCTATTTTTTTCATTTAACCCCCTTTTTAGTTCTAAAAATAATATTCTTTAAAGAGTATTTAGCGGGCTTTTTGGTTCTATTTGTATATTCCAGATGGTATTTTTCCATCATCTCTGCCATCCCCTTTCTCTCATCATCGGTTAATATCTTAAACATCTCTAGAAATTTTAACTTCTCACTCAGCGGCTCTCCTCCTAATAAGACATAGGCCATGGAATAAAATATACCTCTTTTTTCTATTATATTTTCTCCTGTTTCCTGGGTTATTTTATTGGTTACAAAAATTATTTCTCTTTTTTTAGTCTGCAGTATAGTTTCTAGATCTCCTATCCTTTTCAGTTTAAAATAATTCAATAATTTTATTATCTCTACAGGTGCCTCTATCCTGGCCTCCTCTTTTAAGTTAAGTTCTGCCAAGGTCTCTCTAAAAAGATTATTTAAGATAACATTGTTTTCCATGAAATACCTGATAGTTATATTGTTTAACGGGCTGTCACTGGGCATATTTTTCCCCATCTTCATCGAATCATGAACTTTTTCCTCATACTTTATAAGGTCTTTTTTTATATTTACAAATTCCTTATCTGCTAACTCCAGTAAACTTGCCACCCTGGAGAAACTTCTTATCAATTCATCTGGGATTCCTATCCTGCTTTTATATCCCAAATCATGTTCTATGGTAGCCCAAGTGTGCTGCAGCAGGCTCCTTATCTGAATTTCAAACCTTATCCCTCTAAACTTTTTATACTTTTCTTCTGGTGGAAATGACACCACATAGTGAAGGGACATATATCCAAAAGATCTGGGATCCAATGCTTTTCTCTTGTCGATGGTATTTTTTTCATCCACCACAAAAAATTCTTTTATCTTTTCAGCTGCTATATCTACCTGGTCTTCCATAAAGGTAACCACTCTCACTCCTACAATATCGGTGATATCAGATAACCTTTGATATTTTCTCCCCTTATCATGGATTTTTTTACTCAAACTTCCCTTGGTTTTTATCCTGAAATTTGTACTTTGAAGCCTATATTCTCTATTTTCAATCTCCCCATCAAAGACCTTTTGTATAACTTCTACCATCTCCTTATAGATGGGCAGCATCTTGTCATATTTTTTTAGAAATCTGTCTACTTTTATATTTTTCATGATTCCTCCTAATCGCTTATATTTCCAATAATAACTTATCTAATTTTAACATCTCATCTCTTTTTTCTATAGCTCCCTCAAAATCTAATTCTCCGGCTAATTTAGTTATCTCTATCTTTAATCTTCCTATTTGCTCTATTATATCTTTTTTAGAACTATATATCATTGTTTCTTCGTTTATCTCATCTATATCTAAGCCATAATCTAGATTGAGCAGATCTTTAGATATCTCATTTACAGTGGATCTAGGGTCTATATTATGAGTTTTATTGTATTCTATCTGAATTTGCCTTCTTCTATCCGTTTCTGAAATGGCTTCTCTCATAGATTTTGTCATGATATCAGCATACAAGATCGCTTCTCCATCTATATTTCTAGCAGCTCTTCCCATTGTTTGAATCAGTGACCTCTTACTTCTCAAAAAACCTTCCTTGTCTGCTTCTAATATAGCTACCAGGGATACCTCTGGTATATCCAGCCCTTCCCTTAATAGGTTTATTCCTACTAATACATCAAATTCCTTTTTTCTTAAGCCTCGAATTATCTCAATTCTTTCCAAGGTATCTATCCCAGAATGCATATACTTCACCCTCACCCCAAAATCAAGATAATATTCTGTCAGCTCCTCTGCCATTTTTTTCGTCAGTGTAGTCACTAAAACACATTGCTTTTTTTCTACCCTCAGTCTTATCTCTTCTAAGAGATCATCCACTTGGTTTTTAGTTGGCTTTATTATTATCTTAGGTTCTATGATCCCTGTAGGCCGTACCAGTTGTTCTGCAATTGCCTTACTGTTTTCTAATTCGAAATCTCCAGGGGTAGCCGATACAAAAACCATCTGCCCTCCGACCTCCCTAAATTCTTCAAATTTTAAGGGTCTATTATCTAAGGCAGATGGCAGTCTAAATCCATTTTCCACCAGAGTGGTTTTTCTAGATCTATCTCCTTTGTACATCCCGCCAATTTGAGCTAGTCCTATGTGGGACTCATCTATGAAGATTAAAAAATCATCGGGAAAATATTCCAGTAGAGTATGGGGTTTCTCCCCCTCTTTTTTTCCCGACAGATATCTCGAATAATTTTCTATTCCTTTACAGTAACCTATTTCTTTTATCATCTCTAGATCATACTCGGTTCTTTGCTTTATTCTTTGTGCTTCCAGGAGTTTTCCTGATCTTTCAAATTTTTCCACCTGGAGATCCAGATCACTTTTTATCTCTTCCATGATCTGCTCTAATTTCTCTCCCTCTGTCAGATAATGGGTAGCCGGCATGATCATTATCCTCTCTATATTTCTTTTTATGCTCTGGCCTGTCAAAGTATTTATTTCAGAGATGCTTTCTAGTTCATCTCCCCAATATTCCAGCCTGTATCCACTTTCTTGATAAACAGGA
>Ga0316198_10002797_pt1 | contig 10534 bp, 7 predicted proteins | sample OudBieAanoxic_MG_FD_204935 | JGI IMG/M metagenome (GOLD analysis project Ga0316198, IMG submission 204935) | Coastal sediment microbial communities from Oude Bieten Haven, Netherlands - site A anoxic | ecosystem: Environmental > Aquatic > Marine > Coastal > Sediment | place: Netherlands...
TCGCGACCAAACAGGAATACCAATATCCTGCATTATCCTGCTGCGGGACGATCGATAAAACACTTATCAGATATCTGTAACTTTTCACTTTGCTGGAAAATCTCATTTCAAGTAAAATTCCCAACTCTATTTGGGAAAGATTATTTCCATATTCTTAAGTAAAGACCAGAACGGAATTTGGTATCATTATCACCAGTCGGTATTTTTCATCTGGCTTGATGATTATCACAGGAATTCCGATTGCCGGAATATTAGATTCGTGACAATTTTTTTGGGTTTTCGATGATAGGTATCAGAGGCGTGAACGCTTTTGTGATACGAAAAAATGATCTTTGGTGCGGAATACGAAGTTTTTAGTTTTCGCTGTTCAAATTTACATTTTAATCCGGGGTGCTTTCAACAATCACCACACCAGCGCTGGTGCCGATTCGGTCGGCTCCTGCGTTAATCATCGCCACGGCTGACAACCAATCTTTGATTCCGCCGCTGGCTTTTACACCAATTTTGTGTCCGACAGTCCGCCGTATTAAAGCGACGTCTTCAACTGTGGCGCCACCGCTCGAAAAGCCTGTGCTGGTTTTTACAAAATCCGCGCCGGCGTGTTTAGCGATTTCACAGGCCCGAATTTTTTCTGTGTCTGTCAGCAGGCAGGTTTCGATGATGACTTTCAGCACAGTCGGATCTGCAGCTGCCTGGCGCACGGCCCGGATATCCGCTTCAACGGTCTTCAGATCACCGCCTTTCAGAGCGCCGATATTCAGCACCATATCCAGTTCGGTAGCGCCGTCTTCGATCGCTTTTTCGGCTTCAAACGCTTTGGCCGCGCGATGGGTTGCCCCCAGCGGGAATCCCACCACGGCGCACACCGCAACCGCGCTGCCGCAAACCTTTTGCATCACAAGAGCTACCCAGGCAGAATTCACGCATACCGCCTTAAACCCATATTGGACGGTTTCTCTGCACAACCTGTCAAACGACGACTTGGAAGCCTCAGGCTTGAGCAGCGTATGATCAATTCGCTTCGACATTTCGGAAGCTGATATCTTAGGTTTGCCCATAAAATGTCTCCTTGAATTCGGGTTATTCTCAGTTTGACGGACGGATCACCGGATCTCGTAATACTCTAAACGGATGTCCGGTGCCACTGAATTAAGGAGCAGTTCGCTGACACCCCGCTGGCTGATTGTTGTGGGCTTTTCCACAAGAATAGCCCGGGAGATGTTGCCGATCGTCGCAAGACTGTCCATATTCATGCGGATGATGGCGGTGTGCAAAGGCGAAAGGCTCGGGTTAAACGCAGCGGTTTCCACATAGGGCCCGGTATAGATCTTTTGGTCGCTTACTTGAATCGTACAGCCGGCGATATTATGCGTGTATGGTGCGTAAGTTCGTTCGGCGGCAGACAGCGCCTTGAACACCAACGGATCATCAGAAAACGTCTTTAAGTTCAGCTTCGGCAAATACCCCCGAGAGGATATTAAACCGGCTTTTACGGCTAGATCCTGCGGGCAGAAGGCTTGCGGCAGGAGATCAGATCGTTGTAGAGTGGTATAGCCGTTTCCATCCGGTTTTTGTACAGTAACCATCAGCGAGCGGCGTGTTTCGAGTTCGTGAAGAAATTGCCGACAATGCCCACAGGGACTGGCGGATACAGCAATGGCGTCTATCCGCACCGCCCCTTGCAGCCATGCATTGATAACCGCGGCCTGCTCGGCATGGATTGTCTGGGATAGCGTCTGCCCCGTAAATTCGGTATTGGCCCCCAAAAAAAGAGAAAATTCCTTGGATCTACCTGATAAACGCACCTTTGCGACTGCACCCACCTGAAAGTTCGAAATCGGTACTCGGGCATACAGCTTGGCAACCGGCAAAAGCTTGACCATTAGATTTTCCGGCGACATTCCCGCTGTTTTCGTGACAGCAGTGCAGTGCTGGGTGCCAAGCTGGCCGCCGTTTTGCCGTATGGATTGCAGACCGTTCCTGAGCGGCTGCGGAAATGTCTCCAACAACTGGTAAAATTGGGTTTGGCGGTCACTCATCTTTTACAGTTCTTCAACTCCGGTGCTCGTAATCCGGGCATGTAATAATTTGGGCAGGTCGCCCCTATCCGGACGAATCGTGTAGGCTTTTAAAAGTTTGGCTTTTGCCGCCTTAATCTTCTCATTATCGCCGTCAGAGTGAAATACGGTTAAAGCCTCACCGGTTTTGACGCTGTCCCCGATTTTCTTATTCAAATAAATGCCGATCGAAAGGTCGATGGCCCCATCCTTTGTGGTCCGTCCGGCTCCCAGAATCTTTGATGCTAGACCGACCTCGAAGGCATCAATGGCGGCTATGTGCCCGGTTGTTTCTGAAATGATCTCAACCTTCATCCTGGGCTGGGGCAGCAGGCTTGGATTATCGATGACGGCCCGGTCGCCTCCCTGAGCAACAATCAATTCCGCCAGTTTCTCCAGACCTTTTCGGGTTGCCAGATTTTTAGCGATGATAGATTTGGCCGCTTCTCTGGTAGAAGCGATATCGGAAATTAGCAGCATTTCCCCGCCCAGTTCGGTGACAAGCTCAACCAGATCAGGCGGACCATTTCCGCCAAGCGTATCAATGGCTTCCCTGACTTCGATGGCATTTCCGATGGCATATCCCAAAGGTTGCTGCATACCGGTGATCAGCGCTACCATCCGTCTGCCGGCGTTCTCCCCAATGTTCACCATGGTTTTGGCAAGCTCTAAAGCGTCCTCATATTTCTGCATAAATGCGCCCTGGCCGGTTTTAACATCCAACACGATACCGTCGGAGCCGGCCGCCAGCTTCTTACTCATGATCGACGCCGCAATGAGCGGAATGGAATCCACTGTAGCCGTAACGTTTCGCAGCGCATATAGTTGTTTGTCGGCCGGTGCCAGGTTAGCAGTCTGGGAGATTAGACTCACGTGAGTCATGTTGACAACATCGATAAATTTTTTTTTCGAAAGCGCCACCTGCATCCCCGGAATGGATTCCAGTTTGTCTACCGTGCCGCCGGTGTGGCCCAGCTCGCGGCCGGTCATTTTAGCGACGATACCCCCGCTGGCGGCAACCAGTGGGGCCAGCACCAGTGTGGTTGTATCCCCCACGCCACCGGTAGAGTGCTTGTCAACCTTAAAGCCCTTGATGGCGGACAGATTGACCTGCTCGCCGGATTGCGTCATCGCCATCGTGAGATCGAGGCATTCACGGGCGCTCATTCCGTTGAAGTAAACGGCCATTAGAAATGCCGTCATCTGATAATCCGGGATCTCGCCGCTTATCATTCCATCGATGAGGTATCCGATTTCATTTGTGGACAGCTGAAAGCCATCCCGTTTCTTCTTGATAAGCTCATATACGTTCATACATGATATCTTTTTTGAAACTGACCCCATGCGCTAATTTGCCCGCATCCAGAAATCGGCAATTGTCTGACCGCAATCGGTAAACGTCTGTCGGATTCCAAGATTGACTCCGTTTTTTATTTCTTTTCCATAGACCAGCAAAGGCACGTATTCTATGGTATGATCGTTGTGCACTTGGTAACTTGGATCGCAACCGTGATCTGCTGTAATTATCAGTAAGTCCTTGTTGGACATCGCATGTAATACTTCAGGGATTCGGCGGTCAAAAGCTTCCAGGCTCCTAGCACACCTTGCCACATCTCGGCGGTGCCTGTAAACCATATAAAAATCTACTAGGTTAACAAAGATCAAACCCTTTTTCCCGTGATAATTTTGCATGGCTTGCAGTGGCCGGTCTACTCCCCCTTCATTGTTGTGGGTATGAATTTCATCGCTTAGCCCTCTGTGCCCGAAAAGATCACAGATTTTATCGATACCGAGCGTGAAAAATCCATTTTTTTCAAAAAGATCGAGCAGGGTCTCCGTCGGCGGTGTCATTGAAAATTCTTTGCGCGCGGCATTGTGGCGCTCAAATTTGCCGGGAGTTATATTTAATCTGAACAGATGGTATCAATATCACCAGTTCCAGCGTTACCCCTGATTTGAGGATATCACAACAATTTCGCTTGATAGTTTCTTAAAAAAATCTGGAAATTTCATCTTTCGTCAGCACATGTAACAAATTTTCAACTCTCCCAAATTTTGCCATCAGGCACGACATCCACAATCTCCAAGAATAGTATATAGCGTTTGACAATCTAAAATCGCTCTAGCCGGTAAATCGGAAGATTTAAATAATCGGAAAATAGGACCGAGGAATATCATCAATTTAATTTCTCGCTTTTTATTACTTATTCTCGGAGGACATTGGATTGTAATCCACGGTTTTGAGATGGTAATGTGGCCGTGGACAATGGCAATGAGTCTTCAGTTTTGATGTAAAATTTATTTTTGAAAGGACAGACCGTGCTTTTTCATCTTTCGAAACGCTGTTGCCTGGCTGATCTCAATGGTTCGTGCCAACTCATTGGTTGAGTGACATCTCTTGGTGGCGGCTGAAAGCAGTTGCTTTTCAAAAGCGTTCATTTTGCGCTGAAGACAAAATGGCACATCGATGCGGGTAACTGGCAAGTTGGCCATTGACTCAACCGCTGTCTCTTCTAATTTATCGATAACAAACTGATCGATTAGAGGCGCTTCACAAAGGACGACGGCTTCCTTAATTATATTTTTCAATTCCCTGACATTACCGGGAAAAGCGTGATTTTGTAACGCTTTGATACCTTCTGAGCGGATTATCTTTCTTTTTCGATACTTACGATTATAAACAGCCAAATAGTGATGCGTGAGTTCGAAGGTATCTTCGGGCCTTTCTATGAGAGGCGGTATCTGGATGGTAAAGCTGTTTAGCCGGTGGTAAAGGTCTCTGCGGAACTTTTTAGCTTTTACCAATCTTTCAAGGTTCTGGTTGGTGGCCGCTAAAATCAGGCAATCTATTTTTATCGGCCGGGTTCCGCCAAGGCGCACAATTTCGTAATCATCCAGGTATGTAAGCAATTTTGCCTGAATGGAAATGGGCATGTCACCGATTTCATCTAAAAAAAGTATCCCGTTATGAGCCAATTCAAACCTGCCGACTTTGCCATGTGCCCGCGCACCAGTAAAGGCACCTTTTTCGTAACCGAACAATTCAGCCTCAAGAAGACTTTCCGGTAAGGCAGCGCAATTGATCTGAATAAACGCTTTGTTCACCCGGGGACTGTTGCGGTAGATAAATTTACTCATCAATCCCTTGCCGGTGCCTGTTTCACCTAAAATAAGGATGTTCGACACCTCGTATTGGGATAGCTTCAAGGTCGTATGGTATATCTGACGCATCTTCTTGTTTTCGGCGATGACGTTTTGACCTTTGAGTGTATTTACATTCATCTCTTCCAGCTGGATGCTAATCTTTTCCTTTTCCAGCCGTGTCTTCTCGAGTTTTTTTTGTAGTGTGTTCAATTGCGTCATATCACGCTCATTTACTACCACCAGTATCAGGTTACCGCCCTCATCAAACGCAGGGTTGCCTGTCACCATCAAGTAGCGGCCGGTACGTTTGATAAACTGCATTTTACTGATGGACTGCCGGGTACGGATCACATCCGGCGTGATGTTGCTGTCCACAATATTTTTTTGAATCATAATCTCCACATTTTTCCCGATCACTTCATCAGCCCTGACTCCATTTAGCCGTTCAGAGGCACGATTCAATGCAAGAATTTTCCCGCTACCATCGCATATCCAAATACCGTCAAAGGATGTCTCGAAAACGATTTCAAGTTGCTTGGTTATTCTTTGAAAGGATTCCAGGCGACGAGCGGAGTTTTCAAACTGCTGTATCGGTTGAAAGTTGATCACCGCCCCGATAATCTCCTGTCCCTCAATGATGGGAGTGATATTGACGATGAATTGGGCACGCCCGTTGGTTTCAACTTGCCCAAGATGTTCCCGGCCTGTCTTAAGGCATTCGAACACCCGATGTCCGGTCGTTTGGAGTACATCGGAAATATCCTTTCCAATGATTCCGTTTTTTTCCGTTTTTAATTTTTTCAGGGCGTTGTGATTGATGAGAACGACCCGTCCGTCTATATCGGTGACAACCACACCATTACTGGTGCACTCGAAGACTTCCTGCGTGGTAATTTTATTTTTCATCATGGCTCCTGTTAGAATCCTCACAACGAAGAAATATCATGCTTATTCAAATATGAAAAGGAGACTTAGCGTCGGAATGAAATTTATCAGCCTTCAATTTTCATAACTTATTTATATTGTAGAAATATATAGCAAGCAGATTCTTCGTATGGAGTTATTCAAAATTGATAATAGCTCTTATTTGATTGAATTTATAGAAATATTTTATATATTTATTTCATTTTTGAATAATAATATTCGGGAATCCCAGGAAACAGATCAAGAAAAAAATTCCAAATAATTATAAATTCAAATAGTTATCCTAATCCCTGAAAAACCGGCATAAGAATTGCTCTTTAAAATACAATGAAGTTTTTGAAAATACAAGTCGCTGACTGAAAACTCTTACGACCACGAGGATACATTAAATCTTTATTCCATAGAGCTTACGGAAGCCGGCTACCAGTACCCATCAACCCGTATCAGGCAATAGACACTAAAAATGACGTCTCAAAACAAATTTCAAGTTGCCATGACTGACCATGTATGGCCCGATTTTCGTATTGAAGACAACATCTTTTCTCCCCTGGGGATTGAATATATCGCCGCACATTGCCAAACAGAGAAAGATGTTATTCAAATCGCCGGGCAAGCAGATGCGATCATGACCATCTATGCACCTTTATCCAAATCCGTTATCCATTCTCTTAAACGATGCAAGATCATTTCAGTGAGCGGTAGCGGCTATAATAGCATTGACATCGATGCCGTCAGCAGCGCCGGTATTCTGTTGGCGAACTGCCCGGATTACTGCGTGGAAGAAGTCGCCGATCATACCATGGCACTGATTCTTTCCTGCGCCAGGGGAATTTTTCTCTTTGATCGCCGCGTCCGTGAAAACGTATGGGATTTCAACTCGGCCGGCAATCTCATCCGTATTAGCCAATCGGTACTCGGTCTGATCGGTTTTGGCTTGAATTCAAGGGCCGTTGCAGCGCGGGCGAAGTGTTTTGGAATGAAAGTCCTCGCATTTGATCCCAACGTCGCTGACGATGTTTTTCACCATGCGGGTATCCAACAAGCCGGGATGCGGGATGTATTAACCGAAGCCGATTATGTCTCTATTCACACACCGCTGAACACGCATACGTCGAATCTGATTTCTAAAAGCGAAATGGTCATGATGAAAAGTTCCGCCTTTATCATCAACACGAGCCGGGGTGGTGTTGTTGATGACGCTGCGCTTTATGAGGCACTGACAAACGGAACCATCCGTGGTGCCGCACTGGATGTGCTGGAAAAAGAGCGACCGGATGCCAACAATGCACTGCTGGCTTTGGACAATGTATTGGTTACTCCCCATGCGGCTTTTTATTCGGATAACGCGATGGAAGAAGTCAGAACCCGGTCCGCCCAGGCAGTCGTCAGCGTATTTAATGGCATGCTGCCGGATCACATTATCAATAAAGAGATCATCAAAAACAAAAAAATGCGAATGAAAGTTAATTAGTCGAAATTAAAAGCAGAGGAGACAAAGATGGATACCATTGAAAAGTATGAAAATTATGTAAACACGGCCTTCATGGCCGCCGTAGAGCCGGTGGTGATCGACAAGGCCGAAGGCGTCACATACCATGACACTGACGGAAACACCTATATCGATTGTTTTTCCGGAATATCCGTCGTAAACGTCGGTCATGGCAATGAAGCCGTAATCGATGCCGCCAGAGCTCAGATGGAAAAACTGGTTCATTGTTCCTCATACTTTTACCATGTCCAATCAGTGGCCGATTTGGCTGAAAAATTGGCCGCGATTACGCCGGGCAATCTTCAAAAGACTTTTTTCGGTAATGGCGGCGCCGAAGCTATTGAAGGCGCCATTCGGCTGGCAAGGCGCTACACCGGAAAAAACGAAATGATCGCTCTTTCTCATTCTTTTCATGGACGAACGTATGTTGGTTTGAGCCTCACCGGTAATGCCAACCGAAAGATTGGCGGTGGTCCGTACATCCCCGGCGTGGCTTTCGCTCCGGCACCCTACTGTTATCGATGTCCGATGAAACAAACAGGTCCTGAAACATGCGGGTTGGCCTGTGCGGAATATCTGGAGCATGTCATTAAGTACAACACATCCGATAATGTCGCATTTTTCATCGCAGAGCCCCTTTTGGGCGAAGGCGGCCTGATTGTCCCGCCAGATGGATACTTTACTACCGTCAAAAAGATTTTATCACAGCACGGGATTTTATTCATTGCTGATGAAGTACAATCCGGCATCGGACGCACCGGCAAGATGTTTGCCCTCGAGCATGACGGCGTTGAGCCTGACATCATGGTACTGGCCAAGGGCATCGCCAACGGATTTCCTTTGAGTGCATTTATCGCGCCGGTAGACATTGCGGATGCCTTTAAGGTCGGCGATCATCTGACGACATTCGGCGGGAACCCTGTTTCCTGCGCTGCTGCGCTGGCCAATCTCAATTATCAAGCGGAAAACCAGATTCCTGCGAAAGCCGCTGAAAAGGGCGAGGTTTTAAAAGCAAATTTGGCAAAAATTAATCCCAAGACCGTGGCTATCGGCGAGATTCGTGGCCGGGGGCTGATGGTCGGAATAGAAATTGTCAAGGATAAAGAAAGCAAGGAACCGGCCGGCGATGAAGCGGGAAAAATTAAGGCTGCTATGCGTGAAAAAGGCGTCATGATCGGTGTGGGGGGCGTCTTCGGTAATGTGCTTCGCATCCAGCCTCCGTTAACCATCAGCTACGAAGAACTTGAAAATGCCGTTTTGACCATGAAAGCTGTCCTGGAATCTTAAGATACTTGGAAAATAAAAATGAATGGATTTCACGGAAGAATACTGAAAATCAATCTCACTACGAAGCAATTTGAAATCGATGAACTCAATGAGAAGATTGCAAGGCAGTATCTCGGGGGAAAAGGACTGGCGTCCTGGTTGCTTGCAACACTGAACCCGCCAAAGGTCGATCCCCTGTCCCCCGAAAACCATCTAATATTTGCCACTGGACCGGTGGCGGGAGAAAACGTCTGGGGATCCAGCCGGTATGGTGTATTCACCAAATCCCCGCTCACGGGGTTTTACGCCGAGTCCTACTCCGGGGGAAAAGTCGCCGAAGCTATGGACGCAACCGGATTTGATGCCATTGTTTTATCAGGGGCTTTTCCGCAACCATCAATGATGATCGTGGAACCGGAAGGCGTCACCTTCCAATCCGCCGATGAGTTCTGGGGGATGGATAGCTACGAAGCGCTGGAAAAAATAAAAACGCGTTACAAGAATTCCTTCAAAGGTCGTCAGGGGGCCGTGGTCATCGGACCCGCCGGTGAAAACCGTATTCCATTTGCCGTGATTCAAAACGATAAATGGCATTTTGCCGGCCGAACCGGCGTGGGAGCGGTTATGGGCGCCAAGCATGTAAAATCCATAGTCTTCAGGGGTAACCGGAAAAAAACTCTCGCGGATCCAGCCCGCATCAAGGAAATATCTAAAAAACTGGCGCGTGAGTCGAAAGACAATCCCGGTGTAAAGGCATACAAGTCTATGGGTACGTCTATGATGGTTGATATTACCAATGCCGCCGGGTGCTTTCCGGCCAAGTACTGGTCCCAGGGAAGTGTTGACCACTGTGGGAATATCAATACTGAGGCCCTACACAGCCGGTGCAAGGTTGTCCCGGAAGCCTGTGCTAAGTGTTTCATGGCCTGTGGCCGTAACAGTCGGGTGCTGGATGGGCCATATATCGGCCTACGGCTGAAAGGCCCGGAGTACGAAACGATTTATGTTTTCGGTGGGCTTTGCATGGTCGAGAATATTGAAGAGGTCCTTCACCTAAACGATCTTTGCAACCGCCTTGGATTGGATACGATCACGACCGGCAACCTTTGTGCTTTTACCATTGAAGCCGCCAAGGCCGGCAAGGTGACCTACCCCATCGATTACAACGATGTAGACGGCATTGCTCAGCTTATACAGGAAATGGCAACGGGGACAGGAGAGGTGGGTACCATTTTATCTAAGGGGATTAAGTATGCGGCCGCAACTTGGGATTTTGAAAACCGGGCAGTACACGTCAAAGGCTTGGAGCCAGCTGGTTTTGATCCTCGGGTTCTTAAGGGAATGGGGCTTGCTTATGCTGTATCCGATCGAGGCGCCTGTCACCTGCGGACTACTTTTTACAAACCGGAGCTGACCGGCCTGATTCCACCAAAGCAAATAGAGGATAAGGCCGAGCTTTTAACCGATTACGAAGATCGCCTGACTCTGTTCGACACCCTTATTCTTTGTCGCTTTTTCCGTGACATCTACGACTGGGAATTACTGGGACAGTTGATTGAAGCGGCCACCGGGTTGCCGTCGGATAAACCTGCACTACGACAAATGGCCGCGGCCGTCACCGATCTGGTGAGAAAATTCAACCTGCGGGAGGGGT
>Ga0316198_10002798_pt1 | contig 10527 bp, 11 predicted proteins | sample OudBieAanoxic_MG_FD_204935 | JGI IMG/M metagenome (GOLD analysis project Ga0316198, IMG submission 204935) | Coastal sediment microbial communities from Oude Bieten Haven, Netherlands - site A anoxic | ecosystem: Environmental > Aquatic > Marine > Coastal > Sediment | place: Netherlands...
CGCCCGCGCCGACTACTTCACGAATCTCGAGGACATCAACTTCTCACCTCGTGCCGCCCTGATCTGGTCACCGGTTCCCGGCCACTCATTCAAGGCGTCGTTCTCACGAGCCTTCCGGGCTCCCTCGGCCGTCGAGAATTTCATGGAGCTCTCGTTTGTCGCCGCCTACATCCCCCTCGACGCGTTCGATCCGTCACTCACAGAGCCCTTTCCCCTTGTGGTCAACATGTACGGCAACCCGGATCTCAAGGCCGAGACCATCGACAGCTTCGAGATCGGCTACTCGGCCGTCCTCAACGGAGGGCTGACCCATCTTGACGCCAACATCTACGTCAGCGAGATCCACGACAAGCTTGCGAACTTCACTTCCACCCAAGCCCTCATCGAGGCCGGAGTCGAGCCCTATTACACTTCGGAAAACCCACCTCCTGGCTGGCCACTCAACCCCATCGTCATCGATTTTCTGGCCCTTCAGGGGGTCTACCTCCCGGCTAATCTCATGTACCTCAACATCGGCTCGATCCGCAGCGCCGGGCTCGAGCTTTCGGCCAGACACACCTTCCGCCGCGGTGTCACCCTCTTCGGCAACTACTCCTACCAGATGCTGCCCGAGTTGCTCGATCCTGTCGGCGACCCCGACCGTCCCCCTTCCGATACCATCAACACGTCGCCCTATCACCGCGTCAACGCGGGGGTGACCTACAACGGACAGACCTATCTCGGCAACCTGACCGTCAACTACTCGGATCGGGCCTTTTTCGCCCAGGGAATCCAGCCCTTCTACTACGGCTACAGCGATGCCTACACCCTGATCAGCGCCAGCGTGGGACGCCGATGGAGCGATGGTTGGCTGACCACCAACATCAAGGTGCTCAATCTCCTCGACGACCCTGTCAAACAGCATGTCTTCGGCGATCTCATGCGGCGAACGGTGATGCTCGAAGCCCTCTTCAGCTTCTGATCGGGAGTAAACGACAACCCATGTGGCCCCGAGCTCTCCGATACCGACTCGCGTACATCGCGGGACTGGCGATTGTGATCGCGACCACATCGTGCGCCACCCGCACCCACATCACCTTTGACGGCCGGGCGGATCGGGTCCTTTCAATCGACAGTACGGATCCACACTTCGTCTACCAGGCCGAAACGATCGATGTTGAAGAACAGGTCACCGATGAGAGCGCCCGTTACGAGATCCGACGGCTCAGCTTCCCCTCGATCGGCGAAAACGGACAGACCGGCAATCTCGTCACCGTCGATTATCACCGAAGCAAAATCCCCGGCCGGCACCCGGTTGTCATCGTCCTGCCCATCTGGGGTCGGCATGTCTATCCATCGAACGCCATCATCCGGACCCTGAGAAAGCGGAGTGACGGCGCGTTTCATATCCTCAACGTTATGGGCGAGAGCTTTCTCATCGACTGGCCGCAACTTGGCGTGGTGACCGATGAGGACGAATTCATGGAGCTCTGGGCCGAAGGAATTCAGCAGGAGATCACCACCCTCGTCGACATGCGCCGGTTGGTGGATTGGGCCGAGGACCAACACGAGATCGACAGCGACAATATCGGGCTTGTCGGATTCAGTCATGGCGCCATGTTCGCTCCGACCCTCGCAGCCCAGGAGCCGCGTATCTCGGCGACGGCGCTGGTCATGGGTGGGGCCCACCCCCCGCGAGTCATCGCCCAATGCATCGGAGCGCGGACCGAGGGTGTCCAGATCTGGGCCGAAACGACATTCGGCTGGAGCCGAACCGAGATGGAAGAACGCCTCGAACCCCTCTACGGTCCCATGGATCCGGCGCGCTATCCCGACCGCGTTGACCCGGCAATGATCCTCATCATCGAAGCCGGTAAAGACGAGTGCGTCCCTGAAAGCTGCCGCGATGATCTCTGGGAGGCCATGGGCCGACCCGAGCGCTACATCATCAACGCCAACCACCGCCACAGCTTCTACACAATGACACCACTCAACCTCAACTGGGCGCGCAAGAAAATCTGGGACTTCTTCGAGGAGCGTCTACTGACATCAGCAGAAGAATGAACCGCGAGGACGCAAGGAACGCCAGGAAGATCGCATGACTGAAACTGCGATGGACTGTGATGCATCGCGGTCCTTGCGTCCTTGCGGTTCCCTTCCCACGCGTTACAAGCTGGACGCATCCGTGGCGATCTCGGCGGCGATTTCCTCGAGGGCCCGCGACAGCGCCTGCACCACGGCGTCGACGCTGTTGGAATCCGCGGTTCGGATCGCTTCGTAGGTCTTCTCGAGCAGCGGCGTTTCGAAGCGTTTCGCGCCGCCCTTACGGATGGCGATCTCCAGCCTTGCCTTCGCCTGCGGACCCGACGGCGAGTCGATCTGTTCAAAGGCGATCACCGTGCCCGAGACGATGAATGTCCTGCTGCCATCCACCGCCGGTCCGAACTCCGCGGCGAGCTTATGCTCCACCATCTCACCGACACTGGAGGCCCAACGGTCATTGGAGTAGTAGTCGATCCGGGTCGGCGATTTCTGGATGACGATCTGCGTCCGGTCGATCCTCTCCGAAATCGCGAATCGGGCGACCTCCAGGTTGAGGTCTGTCACCACCGTTCCTGAGGACGACATGTCGAGCGTGTAATAGTCGAGTTTGGGTGTCGAGGCGCACGATGAAAGGACCAGCATGAGCGAAATCGCGGCGAATCTGAACTTCATCATTTGCCTCCATCCGACCGACCCTGGGGTTTGGCCCCGCGGACCAACGCGTTGGGCTGCTCAGCCAGGGACTGAGAGAACTGCTTCAAGCTGCGGGTTGTCGCTTCGAGGTTGTCGAGAATCTGTTCGAGGGTTGGTCGCTTGCCCTCGACGAGATCGCTCGCGTTTCCGCTGACCTCCTGGAGATACTGCAGGGTCACGGCCAACGAGGAGGTCAGTTCCTCGAGCTGCTTTGATGCCTCGGCACTGAGACTCTCGAAGTTCACCATGGTCGCATTCAGAGGGCCGCGATTCTCCTCGACGGCGGCATTGAGGTTCGTCAACAGTTCGGTGGCGGATTCCTCGAGGTTGATCAACCGCTTGACGATCTCCGCCAGACCGGCGCGATTGTCCTCGATAACCCCATCCAGATGCTCGACGGTCGATGTGCCCGCGTTGAGCGTCTTCTCGAGCGCCGCCACCACGGCGGCGAGATCCACCATCTCTTCGCCGGACGCCTTGGCGAGCGCCTGGGCTCGTTCGACTCCGAGCATGGTGTTGAGGCTGTCGAGCAGTGAATCCAATCGAGTCATCACGCTTTCGAGGTTGGGGATATCGACAAAGCCACCTGAATTCGTGTGGGACGCGATTTCATCGCCGGAAACATGGAGCGGCTGATCCGAACCGCCGGTCGAGACCTCGAGGTGTTTGCCCGTCGTCAAGCTGATCTCTTCGATGGTGGCGATGCTCCCGTGGTTCACGGGGACATCGGAGGGAACTTCGAAGAAAACCCGAATTCTCGACCGGTCTTCAGGGTCGGCAGCGATCTCCAAAACCTTGCCGGACTTGACCCCTCCGAATCGGACCTCCGCGCCCAGGTTGAGACCGATGATGCTGGTGAAGTCGGCGGAGAACCGGTTCATCGGCACTGCCCCCGATCCACAGCCGCGGATGGCGGCCACAAAGGCCACCATGACGAGGAGGCTGGCCACGACCATGACGCCGGCCTTGATCTCGGTTGTGGTGAAGTTGCTTTTCTTCGCTGGCATGGTCCTCTCGATTCAATCGATGTTGGTGAGTGATTTGGCGTACTCGGGGTCGGCGATATCCGAATCATCCGGCAGACGGGCAAAGAACTGCTGGATGTACGGGTGGTCCGTCGTTTCTAAATCGTTCATCGAGCCGATCCCGGCGACCCGGCCATTGTGCAGGACGCAGACCCGGTCAGCGATGATTTTCACGCTCTCCATCTCGTGGGTGACGACGACGCTCGTCAGGTTGAAGGTCGACTGCATGGTCCGAATGAGTTCGTCGAGCCCTGCGGCGACAATGGGATCGAGCCCCGCGGACGGCTCATCATAGAAGATGATGACGGGATCCATGGCCATGGCCCGGGCGATGCCGGCCCGTTTTCTCATTCCACCGCTGAGCTCGGAAGGCAGGTAGTCCTCGACCCCGCCCAGACCCACGAGTTCGAGCTTGATCCGGGTCATGATGTCGATGGTGGACTCCTCGAGCTTGGTGTGCTCCCGCAGGGGCAGGGCCACGTTGTCGGCCACCGACAATGAACCGAGGAGGGCCGCTCCCTGGAAACACATCCCCATCTTGCGTCGAATGGCGGTCAGTTCTTCCCCGGACATGGCCGTGAAGTCCTGTCCATTGAACAGAATCCTCCCGGACCGTGGTTCGATGAGTCCGACCAGGGTTCGGAGCAGAGTCGTCTTGCCTGAACCGCTGCCGCCGAGGATCACGAAGACCTCGCCCGGCTCGACCGTGAAATTGACCTGGTCGAGCACCACGTGATCGCCATAGGCGACAACGAGATCTTCGACCACGATGACGGATTCTTTGGATTCCATGTTCACACGTAGTAGAACAGAACCGTGAAAACGAGGTCAACGATGATGATCAGAAAGATGGATGTGACCACCGAGGCGGTTGTTTGACGACCCACTCCCTCGGCACCCCCCTCGACCTGGAAACCGCGATAGACCCCAACCCAGCAGATGGCGACGCCGAAGAAGACACTCTTGACCATTCCAGTGAGAAGGTCCTTCTCGACAATGGCTCCAATCGTCTGGGTCACATAGATCTCAGTTTCGACACCGACCACAAAGACCGACGAGGCCCACCCGCCGATGATCATGACGAGCATTGCAAGTGCGGTCACCGACGGTACGGCCGTGACCATCGCGAGGAACTTCGGCGCGACGAGATACTTGTTGGGGTTGACCCCCATGACCACGAGCGCATCGATCTCCTCGTTGACCTTCATGGTGCCGATTTCGGCGGTGATCGCCGAACCGCACCGCCCAGCAATGAGAATCGCCGTCATCAACGGCGCCAGCTCTCGCAGGGCCGAGACCGCCACCAGATCGGCGATGTATCGGTTGGCCCCCCACTGATCGAGGGTGTAGGAGGCCTGGAGGGCGATGATGACTCCGATGAGAAACGAGATCATCGCGACAATGGGCAGCGACCGGACTCCGTACTCGACAAAACTCTCGACACTGTTTCGCCAGCGGAATCCCAGTCCTTTGAGCGGCGCAACCACCAGCCAGACCATGGTGTCGACCATGAGCACCGACACTTCAAGCGCGGCTTTGAGCTGATTCAAAGCCCCCCGGCCGATGCGCCCGAAGAGACCAGTCATCAAGCCGGTCTCACCTCGAAGATGCTGTCCAGACGGGCCAGCTCGAGTACTTTCATCACCGACGTCGATGGCGCCACAAGGGCGAAGTTCTTACCGTTTTCCTTGGCGCTTCTGAGACCCTCGACCAGAGTCGCGACCCCCGAGGAGTCCATATAGGTCACTCCGCCGAGGTGGATTCCCACCCCGGTCTTTGCCTTGGGAACCGCCTTGAGCACGGAGGTCCTCAGCTCCGGCGAGCTGTAGAGATCGATATCACCTTCAACGGTGATGATGGTCTCGTCCGCCGTTTTCGTCGTTTCAATCCTCACTGCCAACCTCGTGTTTCGCGGTCCTGTGGAGTCTCATGGTGACACAGTTTCCGTCGGTCGTCCCCGGGCAGAAGCGAACCTCGTCGAAGACTTCGTGGATGAGCTTGACGCCGAGCCCGCCGGGTACGAGTTCGCGCTCATCCGGCTTCACCATGGGCCGGTACTCGCTGCACTCGCTCGGGCAGGGTGTGCCCTGGTCGCTCACCGTGATTTCGATCCACTCTTCGGACGCCGAGAGTACCAGTTCGACCGATTCGTCGGTCCGTCCCTCATAGGCATGACGGATGGCGTTGGAACAGGCTTCATCGACGGCGAGAACCACCTCGTGGCGTCGATCGGGCACCAGACCGCAGACCTCGAGCCAGACCTGGATGACGCCTCGAACGACTCCCAGGAGACGGGGATCCGAGGACACCTGGAGTTGGATGTCGTCAGTTCGCATGACCGTGGTACCTCAGAGCGATCATGGTGCAGTCATCATGCGGAGCCAGTGGGCTGCAGTAGCGGTCTACATCCTCGAGAATCGCTTCGATGAGCGCCTTTGGTCCGTCCTCGAACCGCGCTCGGGCAACCTTTTCGAGCCCCTCGAGACCGTACTCGTCATCCTCTCGGCCCTCGGTCGTCTTGCCATCGGGGTCTTTCGCCTCCGCGATGCCGTCGGTGTAGAGCAGGAGAGTCTCCCCGGGTCTGATGATCTTCTCTTCATCCCTCCATTCCAATCCCGGCAGAATCCCCAGCGGCGGCCCCGACGCCGGAAGGATGGTGGTCACCCGGTCGGTGGAGATCCGCAAAACCGGATGATGACCCGCGTTGGCCGCCATCAAGTGGCCGGTCCGAAGATTGAGAGCCACCAGCGCCGCGGTGCAGAAGGTCCCTCGCCGAGAACGACCCACCATCCGTTCGTTGAGGCGTCGCAACACCTCGGCGGTGGAGTCGGTACCGGTGGCGCAGAGGCGGAACTCCGCCAGGAGCAGTGCCATGGTGAGGGCGGCCGGCACCCCCTTGCCGCTGACATCACCGATGAGCAGACCCACGTGGTCCTCATCGAGTCGCGCAAAGTCGTAGAAGTCGCCACCGACAACCTTGGCCGGCCGGGTCAGGCCGTAGACATCCAACCGCGGGTCATCGGTCGGCCAATCGCGGACGAGAAAACCTTCCTGGATGGTCCATGCAGCCTCGATATCCTGATCGATGCGCTGCTTGTCGAGCATGTCCTGGTGGATTCTCGCATTTTCCAAAGCGAGACCGGCGCTGTTGCCGGCGGCCGCCGCCAGCAGCATATCGTCCTCGGAATACTGGTGATCGGCCAGATCGGTGTCGATATACAGGATGCCTCGAATTGCGTTCTGAGTCCTGATGGGGACACATAATATCGAGGTCAGGTTGAGCGCCGCGATGCTGGCGGTCGGGTCGACCACCCGATCGGTACGGGCCGATTGGAAGAGGACATTCTCGCCGCCGGTGAGAACCCGGGTGGCCACGCTTTTGCTGATTTCGATCTCGTCGAGCCCCGCCAGCCGGGGTATCCCATCGCGGATGGTGTGGACATGTCCGCACTCCGGACATGGTTTCAGCTGACCGTCGTCGCCGGCAAAGAGCACCGCACCTCGTTGGGCGCGGACCGCACGCATGGTGGTCGAGAGGATACTGTCCACCAGCTCGCACGGATTGAAGTTCGACGACAACGCGTTCATCAGGGTGTAGGCGGCCTCCAGCAGTTCCTTGGACCGCGTCGATGGCGGCGCCGTCACGCTGCCGGACGGCTCGATGATCGTCTGGAGAAAAACCGTCTTTCCCATCGGGGCCGCCTCGGCCCCGGCGCTCAACGAAAAAAACAGCGATGTGTTGCCGATCCGGATCTCGTCACCGTCCTCGAGTGGATGCACATCGATGGGTTCGCCGTTGACCTGGGTGCCGTTGCTGCTATCGAGATCTCGGCACTCGTATCCGTTTGCCACCTTGAGAATCTTCAGGTGCTGCCGTGAGGCCGCGAGATCGCGAATTACGAGGTCGCAAGTTCCACCGCGACCCACAATAATGGACGCCCCAACCGGAACACGGCGGCCGTCTCCTCCGACACCAGTTTTGACAAAAGCCTGTTGCATCGACGACATCAAGGGATCCTTCCCCTTCGACGCTACCGTGGCTTCACAAACCGCGCAAGGGTTGGGTCGAGGCTCCCCTTGGAGCTGGCTGAGAAAACCACGATCCGATAAACTGGATCATCTCGGGAGGTCATCCGTGAAGACAGCGACTCAAATCCTCATCGGATTGCTCCTCGCGGGTGCGTTGCTGGGTTGCGATTCGATGGATTTGACCATCGGCGTGGTCGAGGGGGCCTCCGGCGCCCTGGACGTATCGAACGCCAACGATACCGAGTGGATCGACGCCCGGCTTGTCGTAGAGGCGGTCGAGAGCGACAACAGCAAGTCTGTCTGCGCGGAGAAAGACGTCAGAAATTGGAAACCCGGCGAGACGATTTCGGTTCCGGCATGCGGCACAAAGATTCGATTCACGCTGACCACCGGTGGTGAGACTGCCCGGTTCTCGTATGCCAACGGCCAGCTCTTCCGGGTCTTTGGGCGCAAAGAGGTACCGGTACCGAATTCTCAATTTTGAATTTTTAATTCTTAATTGTCATCGCACGGTTCCCAGGAAGGGTTGCGATGTAATTAAAAATTGAGAATTAAGAATTCAGCGAGCTTGATATCATCTTGAGTGGAATCACGCGGGAGGAATTCATGAATCGGAATCTGCTGGTGGCGATCTTGGCAACTGCAATTGTGATCGTCGGCTGCGGCGGCCCACAGGTACTGACCGAGAAACGAATGCTCGAGTGGGGGCCCATGCTCAACCTCTACATGGGCACCAATATGGAGGGAGGAAACTCCTATCCCAAGACCCTCGATGAGCTTCCCCCCGAGTTCTCCGCGGATCTCGAGAGGACCGACGGGTGGGGTAATCCGCTGCTCTATCGGCTCCTGCGGGTCGACAAATACAATCTGATCTCGGCGGGCCCCGACGGTGAATTCGGCAACGCCGACGACATCATGCTCGAGAACGGCGCCCTCTACGACCCCATGAAGATCTACGCGGAGAAGCCGCTCAAACTCTGATCAGGGGTCGAGCCGTAACTCTGGAGTTCGGCGACGAGATCGGGAGAGAGGTCCGGACGATCGAGTGCGAGGGCGGCAAAGGGTGCCGGAACGTTCAGGCGATGGGCGAGTCGGGCGAGTCGGACCAGGAGGCCTTCAGGGGTCGCAGCGTCCACCTTCTGCGCCAACCAGTCGAGGGTGGTTTCCACATCGCCGTGCATCCCCTCCTCCATGAGTAACTCGGCGACTCTGGTCACCATTCTGAGATCGACCTCGGTTTGGGGTGCGCGTCGGACGATCTCCACCCAGATTTGAGCGGGCAGGCCCACATCGCCGGCGCGAACCGCCGCCTCGAGCGCTGGAAGCACGGCCGAGGCCGCCCGCGACGGGACATCTGCCGCAGATGCGATGTTCCACAGCGCCGCCGCGGCCTCGGCATCATCCGGGCGCAGGACCAACAACGCTTCGAGGCCCATCATGGCCTGCTCGGTCCGTCCTCGTCGCGCGAGCTCGACCAAACCTTCGACCGCGGCCGAGTCGTGGACCGTTTCGACCCGCTCGTGGACCGGCTCGATGAACCGCTCCTCGATTCTCAGCGAGTCGACGAGAAAGGCGAAACCGACCCCGAAGACAAAACCTCCAACGTGGGCCAGAAAACCCACGTCACCGAGATCGGCGATGCTGAAGAACGCCCAGATTCCCATGGCGAACGCAAGCTCGCCGATGGCCCAGAGCCCCAGCATGATCCAGGCCGGAGCCGAAAAGGTCCCCTGGTAGATGCGGATCATCCAGACAAAGTAGAAAAAGGTGATCCTGGTGTTCCAGTAGCGAACCGCAAAGGCGCCCATGACTCCGGCGATGGCTCCCGAGGCGCCGATGAGAGGCTCCATCAGCGTCGGGTATCGGGCGACGAAGACAAGGGCCGCCGCGACTCCGGAGAGCAGATAGAAGACCGCAAAGAGAGGCCGCCCCCAGGCATCCTCCATGGCCGGCCCGACGAGATAGAAGATGAAGAGATTGCCGAGCAGGTGCATGAACCCCACGTGAATAAAGAGGTGGGTGACGAGATTGACGGCCTTCATATCCGCCGGCACCAGACCCCAGCGCCAGAACGGCGATCGATCCCGCGCCTCGAAGTACGCCGCGGTGAGCCCGTCCAAGGTCGCCTGCTCGGCCCTCACCTCTGCCGCGCGGGGTGGTGGAGCGGGATCGTCTTCAGGAGCCTGCCGCATCGAGTAGTACGTGAATCCCTTGAGCTGCGGATCCAGCTCGAGATACGGGTGTTCGATGAAATACCCCACCGCCCGCACCTCGGCCTCGACCACCGCTCCTTCATCACCCGGCGCGACGAGGGTAAAGATGAACATCACCAGACACAGCCCGATGATGCCGAAAGTCACCCATGGCATCCGTCGAACGGTGGTCTGATCGGAACCGATGGGAATCAGCATGGTTCTCCCCGGTCAAAGGATTGGGCACCACCATGTTCCCACAGATCCCGTGACCGACATCGCAACATCGCAAACACAAAGACTCGAAGACACGAAGCGGTCACCAAGACATCGCAGTTGCCCGCAGATCACGCAGATTGACGCAGATTCCATCGCAGTTTCGCCGCAAAGACCGCCAAGAACGCGAAGATCATCGCAAAGGACATCGCATGATTGACTCATCGCACCATCGCATCGGACGTTGAGGGCCGGAGCCGACAGAATCGGGAACGCGTCAGCGGCAGCGACAGCGTCCGAGGCAGCGGCAGGGGCAGGGGCAGGGGCAGGGGCAGGGGGCAGCCTCCCGG
>Ga0316198_10002799_pt1 | contig 10526 bp, 6 predicted proteins | sample OudBieAanoxic_MG_FD_204935 | JGI IMG/M metagenome (GOLD analysis project Ga0316198, IMG submission 204935) | Coastal sediment microbial communities from Oude Bieten Haven, Netherlands - site A anoxic | ecosystem: Environmental > Aquatic > Marine > Coastal > Sediment | place: Netherlands...
AGCGGGGAATCTTCACCCGTTCCTCCCTGACGATGGCACCGGCGCCGGCCAGCATCCGCCGGGCCCCTGCGTGTAGGCATTTGAACCCCGATTTTTCGATCACTTCAAAAGCGGCCTGACGAATTTCCCAGACCTGGTCGTCGGTCAGGATACGCATGTCAACGCTGCGGGTTTGGGTTTGTGAGGTCTGAATCACTGTTTGCCTCCGTTGTCTGCATTATTTATAGCCGGAAACAACCGCCTTGATGGCAGCGGCCTTCTTCTCATCCATCGGTGTGGGTGTATGGGTTTTCAGAATCTGGTTCAGGCGTTCATGGGCGCGGTCCAGGAGGCTGGTCCTGCCTTCCGCGGACCATCGCTCGTAGCCGGTCCGGCAGATCAGCCGGGGCCGCCACTGTGTGCTGCGAAGGTGCTTTAAGGTATGGGGTTGGGTGAGAAACTGTCCTTGCCGACCCCCCTGGCCGATGACCGCCACGGCCAGATGATCGTCGTCGACGACAATGCCCTTCTGGATCCGGCGGATCTGGTCGATCACCTCATCCATGATCACAATCATCTCCAGACTGCCGGTCAGGCCAAAGTCCAGGTAGCCCACATCGTGGTTGAGGTTGGAACCGGCGGCGGCGGACAGGTAGGTGAGCAGACCGGCCTCGTAGGTGGCCTGGCCGTCGGGTATCTGGGCATCGCTGGTGCCGGCATAGCCCCAGTTGGGGATATCGAAGTAATGGCTCATCTCCACCATGCCCATGTAGGCCATGAGGTATTCGGGCGCATTGTAGGAGCACTGGCTGGTGGCCATGTCCAGCACGGCGGCGCCCATCCCCATCAGAAAAGGCGCTCCCGGCGCGGTAAGCTGGTGGACGACCAGACCGAAAAAGCATTCGGCCAGACCCTGAACCACGTGGCCGGCGACGGTCATGGGCGCGGTGGAGCCGGCAATGGGAGCCGGGGAGTAGATCACCGGCATACCCGTTTCCGCACAGAAGATCAGCTTGTCGATACTCTTGAAGGGGTGTTTGAGCGGGCTGATGGGCTCGGCATACTGGACCCAGTAGGGCTTTTCACGCAGCCGGCGTTCGCCGCCCCTGAGAATTTTCGAAATTTCCCACATGGCCGACAGGTCGTCGCGGCTGTCAGCCGTATTGACGATGGGTTTAATGGAATTTTCCGCCATGGCGGCGAAGCTTTCCACATAAGCCCGCTGCGCATCAATGTCGTGGGGGTGCGCAAAAGACATGATGAAATCGATATTGGGCAGGGCATCGCAAACCCGTGCCGCCCGGGCGATGTGTTCCAGGCGGGTATGCGTCCGCGCCAGGGTCTTGCCGTCCACGTGGTACATGAGATCGGAGCCGGTGCCGAAATAGGCCCGCCGTCCCCCAAGGTCCATCACATGCTCGCCCTCCCGTTTAAACATGGGAATGTTGGCCGGTGCACTGTCCACCGCTTTTTCCACCAGCGCGGCGGGAATGGTGATCAAACCGTCCGCATCCTGCCGGCATCCGGCATCCTTGAGCAATTTCACGGCGCCGTCGTGCTGCAGGGTCATGCCGGTGTGCTCCAGCACCTGAAGGGCAGCATGGTAGATTTTTTGCCTGTCCGTTTCCGATAGAAAGGTCAGCATGGGTGAGAAGGCATTGGGTTTCAGGTTCATGGTCGATTTTCCTTTTCGGCAGATCGCATCGATCGGGTCTTTTGAAAGGTCAGGATGCTGAAGCATCGGATTGGATGCCCAGCGTTGCCATCGTTTCCTTCAAAGGGAATCCCTTTTGGTCCCAGCCCATGGCCGCGTAAAATTCGAGAACCATCTGGGTCATGACCGTTTTCGTCAGCACCGTGTCTCCGTCGAGAAAAAACATCTCGGGGAGGCGGTCTTCATCCATATCCGGAGCGTGCTTGAGATTGAACAGGCGCTCCATGGCCGCGATCCGATCCCCAATGTGAAAGAGATCATCGGCGTAAAGGGACAGCCCGGTAATCGCCGATGCGAGCGCCGCTTCATTTTCCAGATCAAACGCGCCCAGCAGCGACAGGGTGGGTACTTTGCACAGCCCCAGGCTGTCCACGATAATGTTCACCAGAACAGCACGGCGCAACAGCCGACCCTTGCCCGACGGACGTTTGGTGTCCACCGATTCCGCAGATCCGAAGGCGTCGGCACCTTTTCGCGCCGTCCAGCGATGTTCCAATGAGGAATACACATTGTTGTAGTCGCCCCCCCGGCTGGATATGGCATACCCCAGCGCGCTGCCCAATATGCCCGCCGGATGGTAGGCGGTCGGTTCCAGCCCTTTAACGTGAGCGGCATAACGATGAGCACCTTTGCCGATGGTTTCCGCAGCCCGCTTGACCCCCTGAGCCAGAATTCGTCCCAGCCCCTCGCCGGCGGCCATCTGACGGATCAACGTTTCCATAACTTCGGCATCACCCCAATTCAGGGTTAACCCGTTGGTGTCGGCTGTATTCAGGATGCCGCGCTCGAAAAGGTCCATGGCAAATGCAATAGCCGTTGCCGCCGAGGTGCAGTCCAGTCCCAGGCGGGTACACAGGTTGTCCAGACGGACAATGGCCTGCAGATCGCCCAAACCGCATTTGGATCCCAGGTTGATCATGGGCTCGAATTCCGGGCGAGTGGCCGTTTTGCCTTTCATCGGGCCGTCCTTGAATGTAAGATCAGCCTTGCACTGGACCGGACAGCGGTAGCAGCCACTGGAACGCGTCTTGTCTTTGAGAAGTTGCCGTCCATCCACCCGGTCCACCATCTCAAAACGGGTTTGCCGGTAATTACGGGTACCCATGACGCCCATGTCGTCGGCCCACTTGATGTACCCGGCCCCGCCATAGCGGGAGAAGGTGTCAAAATCCGGTGATGCCTTGATCTGACGGACATATTGATTGACCGCACTGCCGATAAGCTGCCGCCGATCGTCGAAGGGCTTGCACCGGCCTTTATTGATGACCACTGCCTTAAGGCGTTTGGCGCCCATGACCGCACCCAAGCCGGTCCGACCGGCCGCATGGTCTTTTCCGGTGACGATACAAGCAAAGCGAACCCCAGACTCACCAGCAGTGCCGATGGACAGGATTTGAAGATTATCATCAACCAGATCGGCGGCGATGCTATCCTGGGTGTCGAAGGCATCCAATCCCCAATAGGGAACAGCATCTCTAATTTCAGCGTTGCGTTCGGAAATGTAGAGATAGACCGGCGTTGATGACCGGCCCCGGATTACCAGGCTTAAAATGCCGGTGGATCGCAGCCAGGCGCCGGCATAGCCGCCCACATTGGAACTTCCGATCAAACCGGTAAGCGGCGACAAGGCGTTGAGGTGGAGCCGGGAGGCCGTGGGTGCCCGGGAACCGGTGAGCAGGCCGCATGAAATAACAAGGATGTTGTCCGTCCCCATGGGGTCGATGCCAGTCGGCAGGTGATCGAACAGGTAACCCACATTGAATCCGCGACCGCCCAGTAGCTGTCTTACGGCTGCTTTGGGAATAGGGTCGCGTGAAAGGCGGCCATCATTCAGGTTGACCTGGAGCAGATCACCATATGATTCATATGGGCTGGTTACGTTCATGGTCCTGTTAAGAATATTATCATTTTTAACGGTTTCGTAAAATGCGTTTTCAGTCCATGAGTGGCGATATATATAGAAAACGGGATTATGTTGGAGCTTCTTCCAGTCCGCGACCATTCCCACCACTTTCTGCTGGAAGCGGCCCCAACGCAAATCAAACCCTGTTTGGGAGACGTTTCCTTACAAGTCACAATTCAGATTGCATCTAATATTTAGCGTCAAGACTAAAGTCAAGGACAACGCGTACCAGAAGGACGTTAACCGTCAATCGTCAGTTTGCTCATTTAATGGAGGCGGTCAGTTCGGCCTCCCCGTCGGTTTTGATCTTCGCTATGGCCGCCCGGACCGTATCGGGCAGGGAGGGAACCTCGTGGGTGTCCAGGATGTCGATCAGCTTGTCCTGAATGCGTTGGGCCATGTCCTTGCCACCCGACTTCTCCCAGATCTCATAGGGCTCACGGGTCAGCAGTTCCGAACGCCAGAGCTCCGAACGAAAATGGTCCAGGGTGTGGCGCTGCTGCAAAAAGTGACCCCCCGGCCCCACGGTTTCGATCACATGCCGCGCCAGGGTGTCCGGAGAGACTTCGATACCCTGGAGGAATCGCCGGGTCATGCCGATGGCCTCGTTGCCTAAAAGCAACTGTGCCGGAGAACTGACCATGGCCATATCCAGGTAGCCCACGTCGTGGATGAGATTGAGCCCGGCCAATCCCTGGGAGAGGATCGAGAATCCACTTTCCAGGCCGGCTTGCGCATCCACGCTCTTGGCATCGCTGCAGCCGGCATATCCCCAGGTGGGCAGGCCGAAGGATTGGGCAACCTCGGCCTGCGCCGAAATACCCAGACTCATCTCCGGGAAGCCGACGCCGAAAATTCCGGTCCGCATGTCCAGGATCTGCACGTTGCCGCTCAAACACACCGGGCAACCGGGATTGCGCAGTTGGGCAAGGGTCAGACACATGAGCGATTCGGCCGTTATCTGGGTGATGACCCCGGCCAGGGTCGCCGGTCCCGTGGCGCCCAGTTGGACCGCCGGCCCGGGTACCTGGGGCATAAAAAGATCGGCTGCCAGAAACAAGCGATCCACCACCTCATCGGGAAATACCAAGGGTGAGATAGGCTCGGGGTAAAGAATGACGAAAGGTTTTTCCCGGAGATTGTCCATGCCGCCGGCCACCTGGGCGGCCATCTCATAAATCAGTTCAGTCCCGCGGGCTGAGTAGCCGATAAAGATGATCGGCTTGGTGGTATTATTGACCACGGCCTCGAATTCATACAGATCTGCTGCAATCGACGGGACATCCTGACAGGATCCCATGGGCATCACCCAATCGATGTTGTCGCAGTAATCGGCGACACGGGCGCCGTTGACAATATCGGCAACCGTGGTGGGATGAATCTCACCGGTGCGGGCATCCTTGGTGTTGGGGCTGGCCGGGTTGGTGCCGTAATAACTCTTGCGGCCTTCCACCTCCATGGCGCGCTGACGCTGTCGATTGTAAACCGTGAATCCCTTGGGCGTCTTGGCAAGACACGCGTTGACGATAAACTCGGGTACTTTTACGATTTCGCCGTTGATGATGGCACCGGCCTGTTTGAGCATTTTCCTGGCCCCGTCGTGGAGCACCTTGAAGCCTGCCGAAAACATCACATCAAATGCAGCCCTGCGGATTTCTTGAATCTGGTCATCAGTGAGGATTCTCAAATAGGGCGCGCATTTTTGGATGGAACCGGAATGGATCATACTCTGCCTCCTTTTTACTTGAGGCCGCTGCATATGCGGCCTTAACAATTGTGGACAACCTATACAATCAATTTATAATACTATCGTATAATATCAAATATCTATTAGTTTTTTGTATATTTTTCAAAAATTATTAGTTTTTTGATATATTATCCATAATTAAGTTAAATTTAAGATCGACCGAAATGAAATATCCAAATATTGAAACCAAAATTGGTAAATATCTAATTAATGCTGTCGGAACTCAATTAAACGCCTGAATATACTTTTTTATCAAGGACAGTGATGTTGACTTTTGTTCACTTATTCTATATGAATAATATTCAACACGCGTTTCCTATCATCGCAGTTGTCTATCCAGTACCATACAGGACATAGCCATGGCAAAATTTCTGCTCAGGCGTTTTACGCTGCTGCTGCTGACCATGTTATTGGTGTCGGTGGCCGTATTTCTGATCACCGAGGCCTCTCCCGGCAATGTGGCCAAAAACGTGCTCGGGGCATTTATCACCCCCGAGCAGGAAGCCTCTTTCCTCGCCCAAATGGGGTTCGATAAACCGATTCATATTCGCTACATCCACTGGCTGGTTGGCAGTGATTGGTTAGCGGACGGCAAGGTGGGACTGCCTCTGGAGCGGGTGACCAACGCGAATGGGTTTGTCGATTGGTATGCCGTTCGTCCCAATGGCGATCTGGTTCGCTGGAAACTGGAAGGAGAAGATCTTATCGCCGTCACGCTGCCCGAAGCGGGGGGGGATGCCGTCGAGCAGGTGGACAACGGGCGGTGGCAGGCCGGGAAAGACAGCACCCAATTCGCTTGGGGGGTGGATACGGCCAGTCATGTCGTCCGCTGGGAAAAAGGCGCCGACATGGAAGTCTGGACCTTTGTATTCGGCGCCGGCTGGATGAAAACCACGGGCGGCCCCGTAGAGTATATCCCCCTTAAAAAGGGATTTGTTCGCGGCGACCCGGGCATTTCTCTGAGGACCGGGCGACCCGTGGCCAACACAATCTTCACCCGGTTGCGCAACTCCTTGGTCCTGGCCGGGATCGCCTTTGCACTGGTTATGCCCACGGCCCTGTTTTTAGGCATGATCGCCGGCCTCAAGGAGGGTTCCCTTAAAGATCGCGTGCTCTCCATCGGTGGCATGATGTTCTCGGTCATCCCCGAATTCGCCACCGGCATCTTCCTGATCCTGATCATGTCCGTGTGGCTGGATCTCGTTCCCGGAGCCACGGTTTTCGGCGAGAAAGCGCCCTGGGAGCGCCTGGACATGCTCATCTTACCGGTGCTGACCCTGACGCTGGTCGAACTGGGCTACATCCTGCGCATCACCCGGGCCAGCATGGTCGAAGTGATGAAGTCGCCCTACATCCGCACGGCGCACCTCAAGGGACTGCCCTACTGGCGCATCATCTTCAAACATGCCGTCCGCAATGCCATGATGGCGCCCATCACCGTAATCATGCTGCATGTCAACTGGCTCATGGGCGGCATCGTCATCGTCGAGGTGGTCTTCGGCTATCCCGGCCTGGGCAAATACCTGCTGGAATCGGCCCTGTTCAAGGACATCAACGGCCTGGAGGCCGGGGCCATGATCCTGGTGCTGCTGGCCGTGGGCACCCAGCTGGTGGCCGATGTCATCTATACGTTTCTCAACCCGCGCATCCGGTACTCCTAAAACGCGGTTTTTATCGACCTTAGATCGTAAGCGGGGTAACTCATGTCAGACGGCGAGCAAGCAGCCGACAATTCACTGGACGACATTCCTCCTTTAAAAAGCGACCGTCGTGGGTTTTTCACTCGCCTGACCGACGGGATGAAGTTCATCTGGGCTTCCAAGACCGCCACGGTGGGCCTGTTCCTGGTGCTCTTCTGGGTGTTCGTGGCCATCTTTGCGCCCCTGCTGACGCCCTACACGCCTTTGGAGCAGGACTGGAAGCATCCCAACATCGGACCGAGTAGCGAGCATATCCTGGGTACCGACGAACTGGGGCGTGATTTGTGGTCACGGCTGATCTACGGCGCCCGCGTGGTGCTTGTGGTCATGCCCATTACCGACAACTTATGGATACCGGGAGGCACGGCCATCTGGGGCGTAATCGTGGCCCTGTTCGTGGGCACCAGCCTGGGGCTGATCAGCGGCTACCATGGCGGGTGGGTGGACGAAATCACCATGCGCCTGCTCGACGCCATGATGGCGGTGCCCATCATCCTGCTCTATATGATCATCATGGCGGCTCTGGGCGCATCGGCCATCAACGTGGTGCTGGCCATGACCATCGTGGGCACGCCGGGCATCGCCCGGCTGGTACGCAGCCTGACCCTGGACATCCGCACCCGCGAGTATATTCGCGCCGCCGAAACCCGCGGGGAAAGTCACTGGTTCATCATGTTCACGGAGATCCTGCCCAACGCGCGTGGCCCCATTATCGTGGACGCCATGCTGCGGGTCGGCTATGCGATCTTCGCCATGGGCACCCTGGGATTTCTCGGTCTGGGGATTCCACCACCATCGCCGGACTGGGGCTCCATGGTTGCCAAGGGCCGCGAGTTCATCCTGGCCGGCCACCCTTGGGCGGCGCTGTGGCCCTCACTGGCCATCGCGTCTCTGGTGGTGGGCCTGAACCTTTTGGCCGACGGGATCAGGGAAGAGTCCATGCGCTACCAGTAACCACCCCCGTCAAGGCCGCCATATGGCGGCCTTGACGGCTATTGTAACGCGAATATCGACACTTAATCACGATCATTCAGACAACGGGAAGACCCATGGACGATCAGGTCAACGAGAAATCTGAAGTTGTACTCGATGTGGAGCATTTAAGCATTGCCTACGAGACCCGCAAGGGCGACGTTCAGGCGGTGCGAGACGTCTCCTTTGCCGTGCGCGAAGGCGAGACCGTGGGACTGGTGGGCGAATCGGGCTGCGGCAAGAGCACCATCGCCTACGGCATCGTCAACCATCTGGGGCCCAACGGCAAGATAACCGATGGCCACATCCGCTTCCAGAACACCGAACTGGTGGACCGCAGCCAGGCCGAACTAAACGAGATCCGGGGCAACAGCATCGCCATGGTGTTCCAGGACCCCATGCAGGCCCTCAACCCCTCCATGCGTTTGGGCGAGCAATTGGCCGAAGTGCTGACCTGCCATCGCGACATCTCCGAAAAGCAGGCCTGGGAGCGCTGCATTCAAATGCTCAAGCGGGTCAACATGCCCGATCCCGAAGATGTCATGCGGCGCTACACCCACCAGATCTCCGGCGGGCAGCAACAGCGCGTGGTCATCGCCATGGCCATGCTCAACAACCCGGCTTTGTTGATCATGGACGAACCCACCACGGCCTTGGACGTGACCGTTGAAGCGGCCGTGCTGGACCTGATCGAGGAGTTGAAGAACGATTTCAACGCGGCCAACATCTTCATTACCCACAACCTGGGAGTCGTGGCCCGGGTGAGCGACTTTCTGTGCGTCATGTACGCCGGGCAGATGGTGGAAAAGGGCACCGTGGTGGAAATTTTCAAACAGCCCTGCCATCCTTACACCCGCGGGCTGATTTCAGCCGTACCCAAGCTGGGGGACAGCAAGCTGGACTCGGTGCTCTACCCGATTCGCGGCCGGGTGCCGGCGCCAGCCGACCGCCCGAGCAATGCCTGCATCTTCGCACCGCGCTGCGACTACGCCACGGCCGAATGCCTGGAAGCCCGCCCCCCCATGGTACAGATCTCCCCGGATCATGCCTCCCGTTGCCTTTATGCCCTGGAAATCGAATCCCGCCCTAAAACCATTCGGCTAAAATCCAAAGTCCATGATGTTAAGGAAACTGTGGTCAAGGAAATCAGCCAAGACATGGTGCTCGACTCGGAAAACCTGAGGGTGTGGTATCCCACAGCAACCAACAGCGTGGTGGGTCTGTTCGGGCTGGGGGAAAAGAAATACGTCAAGGCCGTGGACGACGTCAGCCTTAGGGTGGCCAAGGGCCGAACCCTGGGCCTGGTGGGCGAATCAGGCTGCGGCAAGTCCTCCCTGGTCAAAGGGCTGATCGGACTGGAGCCGTTGACCGGCGGCAAGATGCAGTTTATGGACATCGATGTCAAAGAGACAGTCACCTCTCGGGACACGAACCTGATCAAGGAAATGCAGATGGTGTTCCAGAATCCGGATTCCACCCTCAACCCCTCCTACACCGTGGGCAAGCAGATCGCCCGGCCCATCCAGCGCTTCAAGACGGTGCCGCGCGACCAGGTCCGGGCCGAGGTCATCCGGCTGCTCAACGCCGTGCGCCTGTCGGGAACCTATTACGACCGCCTGCCGCGGCAGCTCTCCGGCGGGGAGAAGCAGCGCGTGGGTATTGCCCGCGCCCTGGCCAGCCGGCCGGACCTGATCATCTGTGACGAGCCGGTCTCGGCCCTGGATGTCTCCGTTCAGGCGGCGGTGATCAACCTGCTTCTGGAAATCCAGCAAACCTTCGGCTCGTCGATGATCTTTATCGCCCACGACCTGAGCGTGGTGCGCTACTTCTCCGACGACATCGCCGTCATGTACCTGGGACGCATTGTCGAGATCGGACCGGCGGACAAGATCTACGACCCGCCCTACCATCCCTATACCGAAGCCCTGTTGGCCGCCGTACCCATCGCCGATCCGGAGGCCAAACAAAAGGAAATTCGCCTGAGCGGCAACGTCCCCAGTGCTCTCAACCCGCCGTCCGGCTGTTACTTTCATACCCGCTGCCCGCGGCGGAAAGAGATGCTTCCCGATGGTGGCAAGATCTGTGAAACCGACATTCCCCCGTGGCAGCAGAGCGAATCCGGCCACCGAATTTTATGCCACATTCCCATTGAACAACTGAAAACGATAGAACCTGTCGTTCATATTAAACCCAAGCCGGAAAAAGCTACCGCCGTTTAGCCAAGAAAAGAACGGTTCCATCAATGGGTGGGGCGTAAGCAGCATCGGGTAGGAGGAGGGCTCGCGCCCTCCGTCCTCCCACACCACCGTACGTACGGTTCCGTATACGGCGGTTCATGTGTTACATTGAAACCTGAGAACCAAATCCAGCAGTGACACGAGTCCAAGCCGGTCAAAGAACTTCTTGGCAAACGTCTGATTCATGTGCGAGGCGCCGGAATTCCACCAGGGGCCTCTGCCATTGGTCGCCGATTGCCAGGCTCGGCTTTCACCGAGTCCGCCTCTCATCAAG
>Ga0316198_10002800_pt1 | contig 10525 bp, 12 predicted proteins | sample OudBieAanoxic_MG_FD_204935 | JGI IMG/M metagenome (GOLD analysis project Ga0316198, IMG submission 204935) | Coastal sediment microbial communities from Oude Bieten Haven, Netherlands - site A anoxic | ecosystem: Environmental > Aquatic > Marine > Coastal > Sediment | place: Netherlands...
GGGCTCGAAGATTCGAAGTGCTGCCTTAGGGGTTTGTCTATCCCCTGAAAAACCCGGAATACGGATGCATAAATAATGTTGAAGCAGCAGAAGACCTTTCTGGACAGACTCGATCCGGGAATGCGAGCAGTCGTTAGTGAATTGCGAGGTGGCAGGGGATTTGCGAGCCGCCTGGCCGGCATGGGCATTTCGGTTGGCTGCCAAATCGAAGTGCTACAGAACCCAGCACACGGATCTTTGTTAGTGCTGGTCCGAGACACGCGCATTGCGCTGGGCCGTGGCGTGGCATCAAAGATCCTGGTAAGGGTATCGGATCGTGAGCAGCCAGATGCAGTCGAATGAACCACTGAAGCACGCTGGTAATCCTACACACCCCGAAAGAAACATCGTGGTGGGGCTTGCCGGTCAGCCCAACGTGGGCAAGTCAACCATCTTCAACCTTCTAACTGGCCTTAGACAACATGTGGGCAACTGGCCTGGCAAGACCGTCGAGCGCAAGGAAGGCTCGCTATCCCGCGATGGAACGCACCTGCGCATTGTTGATCTACCCGGGACCTACAGCCTGACGGCCAATTCCGAGGAGGAACGCATTACGCGTGACTTTATTGTTCATAAGGAGCCGGATGTCGTCGTGATGATTGCGGATGCCTCTGCCCTGGAACGGAATCTCTACCTGCTGGCTGAATTGTTGGTGTTGCCGGCACCTGTGGTGCTGGGGCTGAACATGATGGATGTGGCCGAGGGGCAGGGTATTCACATTGAGCCCCATGTGTTGGCGGCTGCACTCGGATTGCCCGTGATCCCCTTGGTTGCGACCAGGAACCAGGGCGTCTCCAAACTTATTGCGACAGCCGAACAGCTGGCGCGAGAGCCGGCCAGTTTCCGGCCGGTACGGCCGGAGATCGCCGAACCGCACCGAGACGTGTTGGCACAAGTCCGCACCCTGCTGATCGAGCACGTTCCCGCACCCTACCGGGAGGATTGGATAGCGCTAAAGTTGCTTGAGGGTGACAGAGAGGTCACTGACAAGGTCCAATCCTGGCTGCCTGAAAACGACTGGTCATCGATTGCGGTCCTGCTCAAGGAACATGAGGACGCGGTGCTGGATATCGCCAGTGGCCGCTACGACTGGATCGCCCGGATGGTGCGCGCAGCGGTGATGCATCCCAGTCTTGGACAGATCAGCCTTACCGACCGCCTGGACCGGATAGCGGTGCATCCACTGTGGGGTTTGTTGCTGCTGCTGGCAATGTTCACCCTGGTCTTCTGGCTGACCTTCACTGTCGCCGCGCCCATTCAGCACTGGCTGGATGTTAATGTCGTCGAGCAGCTTCAAGGCTGGCTTGCGGTGACGCTTGCGAACGCGCCACCGAGGTTAGTGGATCTCCTGGTCCATGGGGTTCTCGGCGGAGCGGGCATCGTGGTCACCTTTGTGCCTATCCTGGTCGTCTTTTTCACTGCGCTCGCCTTTCTGGAGGACACCGGTTACCTGGTACGCGCGGCCTATGTAATGGACCGCTTCATGCATTTACTCGGTCTGCACGGTAAGAGTTTTCTGCCTTTGTTTCTTGGATTTGGTTGCAATGTGCCCGCGGTGATGGGTGCGCGTGTGATCGACTCACAAAGCGGACGGCTCCTTACGATCCTGCTGGCACCGCTGGTACCCTGCAGCGCCCGGCTGCTAATATTGGCACTGTTGACGCCTGTTTTTTTCGGCAACCAGGCCGTGCTGGTTTCCTGGGGCCTCGTGTCACTCAACATGCTTGTTCTTGCTGTTGTGGGGATTGCCCTTAACCACACGGTGTTCCGGGGGCAGCATGCAGCATTCATTATGGAACTGCCTCTTTATCATCTGCCCAACTTGCAATCGATTGGACATTCTGTGTGGAACAATACTTGGGCTTTCCTACGAAAGGCGGGGACGATCATACTGCTCGTCTCGATCATTGTCTGGGCGCTCAGTAGTTTCCCGGGTCCTGATGTCGAACAGAGTTACCTGGCACGGTTTGGACAAAGCTTGACACCCATTGGACAACTCATGGGAATGGACTGGCGCATGATTGTGGCGTTAATAAGTAGCTTCGTCGCGAAAGAAAATGCCATCGCTACCTTAGGGATTCTTTACGCTACGGGTGAAGAGGGCAGAGGATTCACCGAGACGATGGCTGCAGTTGTGTCTCCGGCTACGGCCCTGTCATTTCTGGCCGTGACCATGCTTTTTATTCCTTGCGTCGCGACGGTGGCGGTCATGCATCAGGAAACACGAAGCTGGCGTTGGACCCTCTTTGGTGTGCTCTTGTTGTTGCTGATTGCTCTGAGCGCCGGTGTGATCGTGTATCAGGGGGCCAGGTGGCTGGGAATTGGAGTATGACGTGCTCGAAATACTGTTGCGCATCGTAGCGTCGAAGGGAACAGAAAGCAGCGCTGAGCTTGCGCGCAGGCTGGGTGTCAGTCATACGCTCATGGAAAATATGCTCGATGAGTTGACGCGACGAGGTTACCTGAAAGCCATCGTTGGGGAATGTTCGGTTCCTTGCGAGCGCTGTCCGATGCATGCGGCGTGCCTGTTCGGCAGGCAGGCACGAATCTGGGCACTAAGCGGAAAAGGCGAAAGGCTGTTGTCCAGGCGAGGAGACAACGGTGCAAGCTAGTGCCTTTATACTCATCGGAGATGCGCCTCGACAACATCTAGCCACTCTACTATCCGGTTATATAAAGGCATAAGGAGCTAAAATGACTCATACCCGGCAATCTGACAAACCACTCTGCGGGAAACGAATCCTGATCTGCGGAAAGGGTGGTAGCGGCAAGAGCACCCTGGTTGCCCTGATGGCAACTATTTTGCAGCGAAAAGCCTATGAGGTCATGGTCCTGGACGGTGATGCCTCCAACCCCGAGGGATTGGTGCGGTTGCTGTTCGGCCTGGGCGTAGAGGGGGAACCAAAACCGCTCATAGAATTTTTCGGTGGCATCAATACCGTTACCTGCCCGGTAGACGATCCATCGCCGCTTACGCGGATCAACGATTCGGACCCCGTTCCGGAAAACAGGATCAATTTCTCTAAAGAGATCTCTTCCGAATACTATCTCCAGAAAGGCAGCACGACGCTGTTGCAGGCAGGGAAGATCGCAAGCTACGGACAAGGTTGCGATGGACCACTGGAGAAGGTGGTCAGGGACTTTATGGTTGAAGGAGATGCCGTAAACCTTATCGATATGAAAGCCGGAATCGAACATTTTGGCAGAAAGATACCGGATCGAATGGATGTCATCATTGGCGTGCTGGATTACACCCTCGAATCCGTTTCGATTGCCAAAAGGATGGCAGAATTCTGTCAGGAGGCGGGTATTAAAAATTTCTGTTTAATCCTGAACAAGATCGGATCGGAAGAGGTGGAATCCATGCTCATGGATAAGTTAGTGAACCTGCGAGACAAAGTGATTGGTTCGATATCTCATGATCAGGAGTTGATAAAGGCGGGGCTATCCGGGAACGCCCTTGGTGAATGCAAGGCCCTGGAAGAGGTTGAACGTATCCTGGAACGACTGGAACAGGTGGTTTCATCCCAGGAAGAAACAGAAAAATGAAAGGGTTTCAGGATCGCGTGCGCGGGTGATGAGATGACTCATTGGTTCAAAGCGGTACTGCTGTATCTGCTCCCGCACCATGCACTCTCGCGCATAGTGCAGTGGAGCGCGCGTTGTCGGCACTTTCCATTCCGTAAATCCATTACTCACTGGTTTATCCGCCACTACAATGTGAATATGTCAGAAGCCCTGGAATCAGACTCCAACGCCTATCCGGATTTCAATAGCTTTTTTACTCGTGCATTGCGCCCGGAAGCACGTCCCGTCGTTCAGGACACAGGGCAAATTAGTTTCCCGGCCGATGGTGCCATAAGCCAATTGGGCAATATCCAGGGTACGCAGATCTTCCAGGCCAAGGGGCATACCTATTCACTGGTAGACCTCCTTGGCGGTTCCGAAGAACGTGCGCAGCCGTTTACAGGTGGCCGGTTTGCGACCACATATCTGTCCCCAGGCGACTATCACCGGGTACATATGCCTTTGTCTGGTCATCTGATGGAGATGTCGTATATCCCGGGGCGACTCTTCAGTGTGGCACCTGACTATACTGAATCTGTTCCTCGCTTGTTTGCACGTAATGAGCGTGTCGCTTGTATTTTCCAGACAGAAGCAGGTCCTATGGCCGTGGTCCTGGTGGGAGCCATCTTTGTTGGTTCCATTGAAACGGTGTGGGCGGGTGAAATTACACCGCCGCGGGGCAGGCGGATCAAGGTAACGAGTTACGCCGCCAGTGACAATGTCATCCAACTGGAGCGTGGCGAAGAGTTGGGACGTTTCAACATGGGGGGTTCTACCATCATTGTCTTGTTCGGGCCTGAATGCGTGAGGTGGCAGTCCGGACTTGTACCCGATATGCGGGTAAGGTTTGGACAATCATTGGGGCGCGTGAGGCGGCCTCCAGCAAAATAGCTTGCATATATAACGGTAGCGATGGCTATGAATATCGAGATCATCGGCGCGGAATCCATGGGCGTACGCAGCCTTTGCTGCCTGGTGACATTGCCGGATCGGCGCATTGTCATCGATCCGGGCGTAGCACTGGGCTATGTGCGGCACGGCCTGCTTCCCCATCCGCTTCAAATAGCCGTAGGGCGCAGGGTACGCGAGAAAATATTGCAGGTACTGGAAAATGCTACTGATGTGGTGTTCAGCCATTTTCATGGTGATCATGTACCATTGCTGGATGCGAACCCCTATCAGCTGTCCATCCGGTCGCTGCCAGCCAGGTTTCCTGAACTGCGCTGTTGGAGCAAATCCGATGACGAGCTTTCTGCAGGTATGAGCAAACGCTTCCACGATCTGGCGGGGCTGTTGGGCGCAAACTTGCAGGTTGCAGAAGGGCGATCAGAAGGACCCTTGTCATTTTCCCGAGCCGTACCCCATGGCGCACCGGACAGCAACATGGGTAATTTGATGATGACGCGGATTGAAATGGACAACCGGGTGTTCGTGCATGCCTCCGACATCCAGCTACTCGATGACGCGACCGTGGATCGCATAATCGACTGGCTACCGGACATCGTACTCGCCGCCGGGCCGCCTCTCTATCTCGACCGGCTCAAAAAGACTGAACGTAAACGTGCCTGGGACAATGCGGTACGCCTGGCGCAAAGCATCGACGTTGTTATCCTTGATCATCATTTGATGCGCAGTGAAGAAGGCGCCATCTGGTTGGACGAACTGTCTGCGGCAGTGGGCAAGAAAGTGTCTTGTGCTGCGGACTTCATGGGTAGACCTAGACAGCTGCTTGAGGCAGAGAGGGCACAGTTATACGAGGAAATGCCCGTTCCCCACGGGTGGCATGATAACTACGCCAAGGGCCGGGTGGATACTGGCGAGTGTTTTGACGCTACACATTATCAGGGTGCGCTATTCTGAAATAGCAGCAAATTGAATGGTACGGTGAACGGCCGATATATCGCACTCACCCTATTAAGGTCGGTTTACCTTTACCACGACAAAAGAACCTTGACCATAACCGGCGCGTAGAGGCTCGATCTCGCGGATCTCTTCCAGTGTCTTCGACAAGGTCTGTACCCAGACGGGGTCTGTGAAGCCTGTATCGCGCAGCAGTTGTTCCACCTCATCGGCCGAGTAGAATGTGGCCTCACGATAAAACACGTTTCCGGCCTGGTGGGCCAGATAGTATTGACCGAGGTTGCTGGTGCGGTCGATAAAACCGATCACAAGTTCACCACCTGGTTTCAGTACGCGGTATGCCTCTGTCAGCATGGCGGTGACATCATCCACGAAACAGATAGTCGTGACGCTCAGGGCATAGTCGAAGCTGCTATCCGAAAAGGGAAGAGCTTCGGCGATTGCCTGCACGGTTAAGATGCCTCTGTTTGCCGCGTAGTCCAATACCTCGCAGGCCGGGTCGATGCCGACCTGTACGCCCAGTGGGGCGGCGAAGCGTCCGGTACCGACACCGATAGCCAAGCCCTGGCCGCGCCAGGGCAGCAGGAGGCGGACGGCCAGCAACTCTGACTGGTAGGCCGCTGCATGGCGCACGAACCAGTCATCATAGCGGCGGTGATGAGCCTCGAAGGGTGCTGTTTTTGGCATGGTTAGAGCAGCGCCCGCAGGGACTGACCGACGCGCGTGTTATCATCTGGCGATGTCATATTGTATTCCTCCTGCCCTGTCTCAGATGCCCTTCTCAAAAAGACTCATTTTCGGATGACTCCTGACTTTTCTTTTATTTGCGGAGCACTAGGAGAAGCTAATGATACAAGAACGCAGACACGATATGTGTGAAGGAGGATTCTGCATCTGTCCTAAATGTGGGGAACGAATAGAACATCAACGAGGTATCCCTTGTCAGGAGGATTGCTGTCCGGAATGTGGTACCAAGATGCTCCGTGAGGACTCTTACCATCATGAACTGCTCAGGAAGAAACTGACCGTTAAGGACGAGCTTGATTGAAGGAATAGAATTGATGAAGTGTCAATCGATAGCAGGCGCTTTCGGACTGGTGGGTCTCCTTCTGCTTATATCCCCTTCATTTGCTGTAGAAAATAAGGCTTTTACTGAATCCGTGGTTATCTTCAATATCATTTGTGCAAAATGCCATGAAGCGGAATGTAGTGGACGGTTGAGTTTTGATGAAGCATTTGAGACATCTTCCAGCCATATCCTGCGACACTATGGACGAGCGTCCGGAAAAAATGCTTGAGAGTGAAGAGAAAAACAGTGGTTAATCAGAAGGAAAGAATTACTGCTGGTATCTAACAACTGTCGTCAAAAGTGGCAGCAATGATGTTACACAGATGTATAACATATTGAGTAATGTAGTGAATCCCTTCCGGGGAGCGGTCTTGGCCAAACCTTTTCCTTGCCTTGTGAGTCAATGGGTTACCCGTGCTTTCGATAATAATTACAGTCAGTTATAAAGCGTTGGGTTGGGTTTGTCCACGGAAAACCAGGTGTTAGGTTCTAATGGGGTGCGATTACAAGTCGCATCGATTCTCGCATCGGTCAAAAATGATGAGAAATCGAGAGTGTGATGAATAATATCACTTGTTGTTGCCCAGGCTTGATCTGACGGTCAGGGAACCAGGTCAAGTCAGATTGATGATGAGCTGGTGGTAAAGCTATCTCTGAAATGGAGGTCGGTGTCATCTGTAACAAGGAAACCCGCGTTGCCCCCGAGTCGATCGACCTAAGTCTCAACGCGACCACCTTCGTTAGAATTTCTGTAAGCGTCTGGGGAATTACATCTTCCCCCGCTTTTATAGAACCATCATGATGACCCCAACATCCATGGACATACAGAGGGTACATCATGAATTCGAGCTTATCGAAAAGAGAGATCAACTGCCAGCGCTGGCGTGAGCAGATCAATGCCTGGCAACAGAGCGGGCAAACGCAGAAAATGTTTTGTCAACAGCAGCGCCTGGGGCTGGCCTCTTTCCAACGGTGGCGCCGGATATTCAAAACTGAGGAAAACTCCAGCAATCCCCCGCCTGTCGCATTTCTACCAGTCAGCATGAAGGAGACGAACCCAGCGAACCTTACTGTTGTGGTCAATGACAACCTGCGTATTGAAATCCCTGCTGGCTTCGACCCCCATGCACTGCGGCAGATTATTGAAGTACTGCGTGCATCATGATCTCGTTTGGTTCAAACACCAAGGTGTATCTGGCAAGCGGTGCTACCGATATGAGGAAAGCGGTCAATGGGCTGATGGTGCTGGTTCAGGATGTTCTGGAAGCCGATCCATTTTCCAGTCATCTGTTCGTTTTCTGTAATCGACTGCGGGACAAAATCAAAATTCTCTACTGGCATAACAATGGATTCTGGCTCTTCTATCGGCGCCTTGAGAAACAGCGATTCTGGTGGCCAGGTCGTGGTGATACAGGTGCCATAGAGATATCGACACGTGAACTGGGTTGGTTGCTGGAAGGGGTGGATATCACGCGAGTCGAGGCGCATCAAGCGGCAAAATATTCCTTGTTTTAGCGTCTTATTTTGCTGCTCGGCCCGTGCCTGTTTGTTATAATTCTGCGCATGAATTCAGCGGCTCTTTCGCTCCCTAATGACCCCGATCAGCTCAAGGATGAGGTGCTTCACTTGCGGGGCGCTGTCAAAGAAAAAGAGCAAGCCATTGCCGAGAAAGAGCAGCGCATAGAGCAGTTGCTCGACTACATTTTGCTGCTGCGCAAGCGCCAGTTTGGTGCCAGTTCGGATCGCCCGAACAAGGATCAGGTCACCCTGTTTGATGAAGCTGAACTGGAACAGCTGCTGACTGAGCTGGATCTACCCGCACGCCCCGATGATACTGAACCAACGGCTCAAGAGAAAGCGGGTCGTGAACGCAAGAAACCCGTTCGTCGTCCTTTGCCCGCTCATTTTAATCGGGTAGAGAAGGTTATCGACCTTTCTGATGAAGAGAAGGCCGCCATGGGGGATGATTGGACCTTCATGGGTTACGACACGTCAGAGCAACTGGCGATCATTCCCCGGCAGCATTACGTCATTGCCTACAAGCGTGCCAAGTATGTGCCAAACAACGACGAGGTAGCCGGCGCCGAACAAGGTGTCAGAATCGCTCCCCGCCCGGATCAGATCATACCTAAATCCATCGCCCACAGCTCGGTGATCGCCGATGTGGTCACCCGCAAGTTCGTCGATGGCCTGCCTTTCTATAGGCAGGAGGCGATTCATGCTAGAGCAGGGATCGATCTGAGCCGCCAGACCATGAGTGGCTGGGTGATTCAACTCCATGAACGGCTTTCGCCCTTGATGGCCGCGATGAAGCGGCTGCTCTACGAGGGGCGGGTGATCCATATCGACGAAACCCGCTTACAGGTGCTGAATGAACCGGGTCGGGAAAATACCCAGTTATCGTACATGTGGGTCTATGGGGGTGGGCCACCGGGCAAGCCGGTGATCTGGTTTCAATATGCGGACACTCGCAGTGGTGACGTGCCCGAGGAATTTCTCTACCCGAAAGAAGAAGATCCTCCAGACGGAGCCATGTACCTGGTGACGGATGGCTACGATGGTTATAACGCCCTGTCCAAAACACCCGGTATCCTGGCGCATGCGGCCTGTTGGGCGCATGTGAGGAGGCGGTTTATCGAGGCGACCCATGGACGGAAGAATACCGCTGCCGCCCACCAGATGGTGGCATTGATCCGCAAACTGTATCAGGTCGAGCGTGCTGCCAGGGAGAAGACCCCGGAGGAGCGAAAAGCCATCCGCCAGAAGCAGGCCGGACCGATCCTGGACAAGATCAAAGCGTGGCTCGATGAAAAAGTTGTAAAGGTGCTACCCAAAAGTCTGCTGGGTGAAGCGATCGCCTATACCCTGGGGCTGTGGCTAAAGCTGACCACCTATCTTGAGGATGGTCACATCGAGATCGACAACAACAAGTCGGAGAACGCCATTCGGCCCTTTGTTATAGGACGGAAGAACTTTCTCTTCTCTGGAAGCCCGCGAGGGGCAGATGCCAGTGCCACGATGTATACCTTGGTGGAGACAGCCAAGGCAAATGATCTGGAGCCGTGGGCCTATCTGAATTACCTCTTTGAGAAACTTCCGGCTGCTAAATCGGAGCAGGCTCTATTGAGCCTGCTACCACAAAATTTGAAAATGGAAGACATGAACGGTTAGGGTCAATCCTGTAGTTGCCCAGACGCTTACGGATTTCTACCCTTGTCATGTACAACAGAAAGCCCCAAACCGTCAGAGGCCTCAACGATAAAGAGAGTGGATTGGCTGTTCAATAACTGTGGACTTTGGGGGGAAGGTCCTTTATTTTTCAATTACTTACGCATTTTCCCAGCATTAATCTATGGCGACTGATCAACAGTTCTCGACGACAAGCGCATCAGCGACTGGACAATCAGGAGCGTTCTTTGAGCAGCATGTCGGCGCATTCTATTTGTCCCTATTGGTAGTTCGGGCTTTTGCACCGATTCTCAAAGACTGCGTCATAGACGAGGTCCATTTTCAGACCGAGAGAATGGGTTGGAATACGGATGACATTCTCCTTGTGGCATTGGATCCCACGAGTCAGAGACGACAGCTCGCAATGCAGGTAAAAAGACAGTTCTCGGTTAGTTCGAGTGTCAAGGATTCCAAGAAGGCAATCTTGGACTTCTGGAAGGACTTTCGCAGCAACGAAAACTTCGACAGCGATAAGGACCGCCTCGCGTTGGTTGTATTGAAAGGTACGCAGACGCTGTTACATACATTCAACAGCTTGCTTGACTGTGCGCGAGCCTCGACATCCGGAGCTGACTTTGACAAACGCCTGAGTACTACAGGTCTAATTTCAAATAGAGCACGCAAATATGCGGATTTCGTTAAGGCGATTATCACAGAATCTGACCGCGTGGAACCGTCTCGAGACGACGTGAGGGCATTTCTTTCAGTGCTTCATGTCCTAAGTCTCGATCTGAATACTGCAACCGCCCAGCACGAGGCAAT
>Ga0316198_10002801_pt1 | contig 10523 bp, 10 predicted proteins | sample OudBieAanoxic_MG_FD_204935 | JGI IMG/M metagenome (GOLD analysis project Ga0316198, IMG submission 204935) | Coastal sediment microbial communities from Oude Bieten Haven, Netherlands - site A anoxic | ecosystem: Environmental > Aquatic > Marine > Coastal > Sediment | place: Netherlands...
GCATAACTTGTACAATCCAGAACCAATAATGTTTAAAAATAGTTGGACTGGTGTTCGTATCTTTGTAAGTCAACGACTTACAGAAATTATTAAGCACCAAGTGTGGTTGCTAAAACCTACTCATGAGAGACATAATAAAAGCTTCACGCGAGCCGATGAACCCGTTATACTCTGCCGACAAGGACCATCGCTTGTTGATATCCCAGTTTCCACCTATCAGCAGATTCCATTTATCTTCGTTCTCCTGTTCGATGGTGTAGTCAATCACAAGTTTATTGTCAGGGGTACTGACCGTCCCGGTAACCGTCAACTCTGCGTCCAGGTAATTGCCACCACCGAACAATGAAAGATTCCCCCATTGGCCCAAATTCTGGACTCTGCCCAATCTCGGTGTGATCGTAAATGCGATACCGTCCGTGTCAGTCGTGTCCATGTCAGCATAGGTAAAAGTGATAGGTATCGCTACGAACCAGTTGTTCCAACCGCCGGCAAGAATGGTCCCAATTCCATAGGTCATTCCTGAAAATGGAGCTTCTATAGGCAGCGTAATCGTTCGATCTTCGAGGGCGGAACACAGCGGGTTGGGAGGAAATCCGCCACACGTGATCCCGAGGTGGTCAAGCATTCCATCCCCGTCGAGAACGACGTCAAGCGGCGCCTTACCATCTATCTTACCCAGCAAGGCAAACACATTCAAAAACGGAAACAGCCATGTATCGACCTTAAGTTGCACCGTGTCATTTTTTGCGCTCGCATTATCGAACGAGACGAACTCAAACGGCTGTTTCTCCCGACCATTGATTCCAACTTCAAGTCCACTGAGCAGCATATCCTGATTCACGTTGGCGTAAGTTACACCGATCCCGTATGGTAGTGGTAAATCGTATCCTAAATCGACAACCTTCTGGGCGAAAAAAGGCAAACGGTGTTCCCATCTCCTTGGCGCATCTTCACCCTGGCGATCGACTGTGTGAAATCCAGTATTGGGATAACTCACTTGAGAAACACCGGAATCAGTTAGGTCCTCATTCACCGAGAGTCTGACCTTTCGAAAACCGGCAGTCACCTCCGCGCCGGTCTCTGCAAGAAAAAACAATGCCGTTCCTTCACCGAGTTCGGTCACCTTTGTTACCTTCTTACCACCCGAGGCAGATGCAGCAGCTAAACCAGTTTTTCGAAAACCGATCCTGAATTTCTCCATCGCCTCACGATCATGAAAAATGACAAGCACTTTATACGCGCTTGTACCAAGCCCAAAACCGGCGTCCAGGCGGTTGATGTTCATATAGGTACGAGTCGATTGTTCCTTGTCTACCAATACACCGAGACCACCGCCCCCTCCGATGACCGGCACTTTAACACCAGAAATACGGCCAACAAAGAAACCCACAGATGTGTCAAGTAAGGGCTGGATTTCAGGTTTTTCACGAATAAGCGTTGCGATCATTTCATCTGCGCGATCGTTGATCTGTTGTCGCAGTGGGGCTCTTTTTTCCACTGGTATGGATGTGCATGCATTCACCAGTATCAATGTCATTACTACGGCAAGGAAATTCACAGCCCTTATCGGGAGATTATGCTTTTGACAGCAATGATTAAACTGGATGTTCTGGTTGGCTATCATCCTGATTTGACTATGTCTCCTTTATCTTCGAGGGAGGACGTATCCGGGGAGAACCCAAAAATATATTTAACAGAAAATATTGGATCCTACCTATCAGGGAGTACCATGAAAAGACATGCCGTAACTCTATTCTTTCAGCCCAACGTCCTTTAAGGCGTTCTTGCATCGGGCGCTTACCTTTTCATCTTTTTTATCTTGTATGAGTGTGGGTTGATATTTCCGGGAACGGCGACCCGCCGCCACTCATTAAAACTGTCAGTTGCCGTAACGTCTTAAGAACAGAGTCTATGAAACCCCTTCAATTTTTTTGGGCCAGGAGAGGCTTGTTTCGACCACCTACGTATGTTCACACTTGCCTGAAGCTTTGCTTAAAAACCACAAAATTCACCACTGATATCCGCAATTCGAGTTGCGGATCAATGCATGTAGATCGCCCCAACCAGCACCACCGTGGCGATCAAGGTTAGCAATTGCATCGGAATCCCAACCTTAACGTAATCCATGAACCGATAGCCGCCCGGTTCGAGAACCATCCCATTGACAGGACTTGAGACCGGGGTGACATAGGCGGCCGAGCAGGCAATGGCCACGGTCATGGCAAAGGCCTGGGGCGATGCATTGATGGAAATGGCCGCATCGATGGCAATGGGGGCGATCAGCACTGCTGTGGCCGTGTTGGAAATAAATAACCCGGTAGTCGCGGTAAGAATGAAGATGACGACCAGCATGCCATAGGGACCCAATCCGCTGAGGGTGTCCACCAATCCCATAGACATCAGGTGGGTGGCGCCGGACTTGTTGAGCGCCGTAGCCAAGGGAAGGATGCCTCCAATCAGCACCACCGACTCCCATTTGATGACGCGATAAACCGATCCTATTTTTACGCATTGGGTCAGGACCAACAGCACCGCGGCCACCAGCGCAGCCATCACGGTGGGTACCTGTCCGGAGGCCATGGCCGTTACCATGGCCCCCAATATGATCAGTGCCTTGGGGGCCAATGCGGCGGAAGGGATCACCTCGCTGGACTCTTCTGGCAGGGTCAGAACCACAAACTGCTCATGCTCGTCGCGAAGGCGCAGAATATCCGTCCAGGCGGCATTTACCAGCAGCGCATCGCCGAAATCCAGCGAAACGCTGGAGATCCTCTCCGTGATGGGTTTACCGCGGCGGCGAATACCCAGCACATTTACCTTGTAGCGGGTGCGGAGCTGGTTCTCCGCCAGCGTCTTACCGATCATCTTGGACTCGGGGGTAAGTATGATTTCCGCTAATCCAAACTCTTGAAGGAATGCCTTACGGTTGACTTGCCTGTCCAACACCATCCGATCCAGTCCGAACGCCACTGCAAACTGATCAACCTGGTCGTTGGTGCCAACGATCAAGATATCGTCACCAGCTTCAATCACGGTTTCAGGGGGCGGCTGCATAAATACCGGTTGCCCTTTAAGCCGTTTTATAAGCGCGATTAGTTGAAGGCCAAATTTTTCACCTGCCTGAGTACTTGCTACGGATAGATCGACCATCGACGAGCCCGGCGGGATGCTTAGCACGTGGGCCTTGTGTTCTAAGCCGTAAGCCATCGCGAAATCCTTGACCGTTCGCCGCCGATAGGCACTCCGCCGCTTCTCTTTGGACAGCATGTTTCTGCCGGTAAACAGAATGAAAAGAATGCCGATGACGAGAATGGCCGCACCGAAAGGCGTAAAACTGAAAAACCCGAAGGGGTCGAGACCTCGGGACACCATTGCCTGGGTGACCACCAAGTTGGGGGTGGTAGCCACCATCGTCATCATGCCGCTTATCAGACACCCTATGGAAAGGGGCATCAGGAGACGCTTTGGGTTGAGGTTAGCCTTGGCGGCAACGGACAAGGTGATGGGGATAAAAATCGCCACCGTCGCAGTGGAGCTCATGAATGCCCCCAATCCACCTACGGCCAGCATCAGCGTCACGATCAGGCGTGTCTCGTTGCCCTGCCCAGCGGTCAGGACCATTTCGCCGATTCGCTGGGCGATACCGGTGTTGACCAATGCTTCACTGACGATGAACATGGCGATGATCACCATAAGGATAGGATCGGCAAATCCGGCCACGGATTCATTCACCGAAAGCACACCACTCACCATGAGGGACAGCATGACCAAAACCGCCACCAAGTCATTGCGCACCCGGTTGGTGATAAAAAGGATGGCGGCACCGATAAAAACCGCAAATACTATAATAATTTCGTTGTTCATCGAAAAAACTCGCTGCCCTGCATTCTGCCGCTAAAATTTTCTCGAAACGCGATCTGTCCCGTGAAAGTTGTCATTCTGATATCATCTCAATCTAATAATTTGCTTCGCTACTTAGGATTTTCGAATAAAAAAAGGTAAACAAACTTTGAAAACAAGCCTGAAAAGCGGCGCAAGGCAACGGCTTGGAGGCCTCGAAGTCGCCGGCAATCGATGCAAACGGTGTGAGAAATAAAAGTGATAATGCAAAATTTCATCAATCCAGCTCGCCAATAGGCCATTTTTCCATAGAAGTTATGTCATGGTATATCCCTTTGCCTCCAAACAAGCAGAATAGGCACGGTCATAGGCGTTGCGTTTCTTACCATCCGCTGCGTCCCCTGCTGCTGTTAGCGATTATTTGTCGTAGGATTACCCCTCCGGCAGCATGACGTTGGTACTGCTTATTTCCCATTATCCGTTTTCTCATAAGCGTCTGATGCATTGAGGAAAAAGCAATTTACCAACGAAAATTAACACCTAAAAGCGGGCCGTGCATGGTGGCATCAAATCGGAACAAATCTGATCCGCTTCCAGACTCGTAATCCTGGTAGATTGCCCGATATCCGGCCAGAAACGATACATATTTAAATGGTTGCCAGTCGATTACCGCGAGCCCCTGTGCAGAAAAATCGCTGCCGATGCCGAAACCGCCAATGTCTCCTCGTGCCACTAAAGACCACTTGTCGGCAAACCCCCAGACCCACCGCAATCCGACGATAGGATCGAGCCAGTCCTCTCCGGCATCCACCAGGGTGGGGCCGGAGACTGCGGTGAGCTTGACATCCATCTTTGTGTATCGCAGACCCAGGATTGCATCGAAGCGATGATCGCCATTTATCATTCGATACAGACCGGAAAATTCTGCTAAGGTGGTGTCGACATCGACATTGACTGTTCTATTGAAAGGACCGGGGAGGTTGACGTCATTGGACAGATCCAGGTAGTCGACGTCGATTAAGAATCCCCAGTTGCTTTTGTGCATACCTTCGAAATGAACGATGAATGCGGCTTCGAGGTTATCGGTAATATCGCTGAACGGAACCTCCACAGGAACCGTATTGGTGCCGACGGTTAAATCACCATCGATGGCAACACCCCAAATGTAAAATGGTGCCAAATTGAATTCCCAATTTTTCTGATTCGATGCTGAGTTGTCTGCGTTCGCCGCTGGCGGAACGATAGTTATGATGCCGATCATGAGTGCGGCGAAGATAAATGCAGTCAGGAATAAACTTCGATTTCTCATTTTAAACCTCCTCTATATCGCTTATGACTAATTATTTTAACTTTTCGCCATCATTTTTTTTGGGAAAAGAAATTTTATCGTAAACTGCAGGTTCCAGTCGGGTCCAAACTCCGGTTTTTCTGCATTCCAATAGGCTGCCAATTTTAGATCAACGGGCAGCTTGCCCCATCTCATCAATTTTCCCACACCGCCTCCGAAGGGAATCGTCCATTTATTACCACTGCTGGCTTCCCAGTTGGCGGTAAGGACTGGCGTTGAACTGAGGTACCAGCCGTCCTCAAGGTTGTAGTTGACAAAATACTGGAAAAGGAACTTATTCACTGTCGAGGCATCGCTGTCTCCGGCAAATGACCAGACATTTTGGGCCAGTACCCCGATGACCCACTTGCCCGGCATGGTCAGTGCCACGACTGCCGGACCAGCCGACCATTTATCACTGGCGTACCGATCTTTGGTTGCGGTGGGTAAAACAACGGCTGGACCGATACCCCAGATCCATTTTCCCGGACTCGCCGGGCTGAAGAAACCCTGATAGGTGAGGTCGCCCAGACCGAACTCGCTTCCCTGCGCCAGATTCAGCGTACTGTAATCCAATTCCAGCTCGGGTGGGGGCTGAATATCCACATTTTGGCCTTCGCTGTAAATGACGGGTACTATGAAACGGTTGATCAGGTTCCAATTCCCCAAGTTGGTCGGATAGACCGGTTTCATATTGAGAACATATGCCGTGGCGTCCGATGGGCCGATTCCGAAGTTGAAGTTGTTTTCAAAGGGGGCGCTGATGATCGTTCCCAATGGGTTTTGGGACTTCTTCGCCAGATCATCCTGAGCCATGGCAACCGAATGGATCAGGATGACAAGGCCAAAGAAGAGGATTTGAAACTTCTTTAGTTTCATCTTTGTTGCTCCTTAATTGAAAATTTCCATTAAAACAGAACCCTCGGCGGCTCCCGGCGGTGATATTCCTAAAAATGCAGCGATGGTTGGCGCCACATCCACGGGATGGACCCGACGAGTGACAGTCTGCGGCGATAACCCCGGTACGTTGAAGACAATCGGCACATGGGTGTCATAGCGCCATGGCGATCCGTGCATGGCGGCAACCAGTCCTTTGTCGAAAAGAAACCAGTAGGGCGCCTGGGAGACATAGATGTCGCCGGAACGGGTACTGTGATGGTTGTTAACCGTCCTTGCCGAAACCGGAATCATAACGGTTGAGCAGGTCGCCCCGGAGACCATCTACGGTGATCTGCAGCACGAGTCTCACTTGGGTCTGGGTCCGCGCATTGGCAAAAGTGGTCAGGCCACCGACACCGAATCCTATTAGCAAGCAAAAAAGAATCGTGATAAAACGCAACATTGGATACGCCTCCAATGGCACCCACTGGCGTACTCTATCCGGGTAACAATAGTTTTGGTCTAATTATGACCTGGCCTTACTTACCCTTTGGCTTCATCCACGCGGCCATGGACTCCACTAACGCCTTGGTTTCTGGACGGAGGTTCTCGATACCGCCATAGGGTAAGCCTCTGCCCGGATCACGGTCCGGGTACTGTTGCTTCATCGCCATATGGCGCTTGAGCATCGCTACAAAGTTTCCACCAAAGCCGACCCCGTACTGAATCGCGTCCTGGGGGCGGTCCTCGCGCGGATTTTTATACAGATCGAATATGGGGGCGGCGATGGGGTTCGATCCGGGTAGCGGCAGATGAAACTTATACTGCTGTTTGACGATGGAGCGCAGCGTCGGTCCTTCATAGACGAAAACATAATCGCGTCGACCATGGGTCTCTCCGAGCAATAGCACGGGCGTCTGGTCAACCCCGTCGATCAAGCGATCGGTGGGAATGTGCTCCTCGGCACCGGCCAGGCGCGCAAAGGTCGTGAATAGATCCGCTACGTGGACGATGTCCTGAGCTCGCGATCCGGGCTCGAACACACCTTCCCAGCGGATGAAGGCGTTGACGCGGACACCGCCCTCGAGGTGCTCGGCCTTGCCTCCGCGGTAAATTCGATCGGAGGCACCGCTCTTGTCTACATATTGCATGAAAGGACCGTTGTCTCCCATCACCATGACAACCGTGTTCTCTGCGATGCCAAGCGCTTCGATCTTATCGAGGATCTCACCGATCCAGCTGTCGACCTTGGCGAGCGATTCTGCAATGGGACCTCCGTTGAGTGTCTTCGCCTGTTCGATGTCGCTGCGGGTGAACGTCAGCGGTAGTTGCGGCCAGTATTGCAGGAAGAAGGGTTTGTCTCCTTTTGCCAAACGCTCTAACTGTTTGAGCGCGCCTTGCTTGTAACCTTCTTCCATTCGATTATAGTGCTTCTGGGTATAGACCTCCCCGGCCTTGAAGTTCACCTCGCGCATCGGGCCGCCCTTTTCACCGACGACACCGTACACCATGGCGTTGGGATTCGTCCGGAAACTCTTGTCGAGTTCGAAGGTATCCGCACGTAATTTTCTCGACTGACCGGTCGATAGACCCTCTATCTCGGTAGTCTCATTCATAATAGCCATCTGACCTTGTTGGTGCATCGGATGTTCGGCGTAGTCGAAGCCCTGGTTGATGGCATAGGATTCCTCGATGTCGCCAAGGTGCCACTTCCCCATATGAACCGTGGCATAACCGGCCTTGCTCAAGACTTCGGCGAGAGTCACCTCCCAATCCGCCAGCCCGTCGCCTGAGACGACTGCCTTCGCCTCACTGGAGCCTGTCCGGGCGGCGTACCGTCCGGTCATCATGGCCACACGGGTCGGCGTGCAACTGGGTTCGGTATACATCCGCATGAGGGAGATGCCTTCGTCCGCCAGCTTCGAGATCCGGGGGGTGCTATAACCACGGATGACATCGAGATCAGGCATACCGATTTCGCCGAAGCCAAGGTCGTCAAGGAGGATGTATACGAGATTCGGTGGTTTGCCACCGTTCTTCTCACGAATCTGTGCAAGTTTTGCATCGATTTCTGCATCTTCTTTGGCCCAGCGTTCGCCATGCTGAGCTTTTAGGATGTTGTGCTCGGCGTCGTGGACGATTTTGTTGTCCTCATTGGCCATCACCGCACCAGCACCCAATAAGGTTATCAATGCAACATAGATTATAATCAAAGAATCAACTCTACTGCTTTTCAAAATTTCCTCCTTTTATATTTGCTGGTAACGTCGCTTGCGGATTCACTGTATTATTTCACAGTATACCCTCTTCCTTCAAAGCAGACACTTTTCGCTTTGTTGTAATGGTCAATCTGGGCTTGTTGTTGTGATTGAGCCTGCTGATTTGCCGCTTGTTGTTGTTGCTGTTGGCGGTTTTGTCTGGCGCCTCCTGCAACCGCTCCGGTGGCTGCGCCAATGGCCGCCCCCTTACCGGCATCACCGGCGATAGCTCCGACTCCCACCCCGACCAGCGCGCCTCCGGCCGCTCCACGAGCCACACCGCCACCCTGGGTTGTTTGTTGCTGAGGGGCCTGCTGAGCTGTCGTGGGGTCATAACCGGTTTGTTGAACCGCCCACTGGTGGCATTCAAAATCATCCTTTTGCTGTTGTTCGGGACTCTGGCCCTTTGCCGGGTAGACCAGCATTCCTGCATTTGTAGAGCTGATAAAGCCCAATCCAAGCAAAAAAAACACGGAAACTGATAGACACACCATGATACCGACATAACCCTTTTTAGAATTACTCATTGATAAAACTCCTTAAGTTTATATTTCTTTTTCAGAATTATTCTTTTGCTTCCCTTGTGACGGCATCTGTATCCGGTTGGCCGCTGACCCGGTTTATGCCTGTGTGCTGGAAAAATTCGACCCAGACATGCCAGAACATGCCCGATTTTAGTGTCTCCACCCGCTTGAGTTGGCCTTGGTCGGAGTTGCCGAAAAAATCGATCTGGGTTACCGGAACGCCACTGTCATTATACCAGGCACCGACGCTCTCGTATTTCGGGTTATAGGCGACGACGATGTCCCGGCCCCCAATCGTCGCGTTGATAAGGCCATTGTTCTGTCCGATGAAATCGTCTGTGTAACAGACCGCATCCTCGCCGATATTCACGCCCCAGACATAGGTCTTGTTGGGTAGCCGGTCGTCATGATGGGTCATGTTGTTCATCAACGGCTTCGCCTCGTTATGTTGCCGAACGATCCCCGACGTGAAGGCGGTGTCCATGGCCATGTCGAACAGCCGCAATAGCGGGTTTGAGGGCGGTTTGTTCAGAAAGACTGTTCCTTCGGGATAGGCCTTTTGAAAACCGCGGAAACTCATGCGAAAGGTGGGCCAGGGTTTCATGGCTGGACCGGTCTTGCCATCTTTCTCACGGTATCCGTAGATGTGCTGGATGGGCTCGCCGGTGGTGTTGTCACGCAAGATCAGGTTGTTACCATGCTGGGCCAGCACCTCCAGGTCCACCTTCTTACCTTCAATCTCGGGCGTGTAGCCGATACCCAGATTTGCCATTGCGCAATAGGTCATTACCACGTTCTCACCATTCAGCCCCTCGTCGTTTCCGGCCAGGTGCGGGCGCAGGATCTGGCTGTCAGGGTGGGCGCGGGCAACGCCGTCCTTTTCGATGACTACCACGCTGTTAGACGGGCTGATTAGTTCTTTGGCCTCGTCGATACTGTAATACTTCGCAGTACTCATCTGGTTTCTCAGGCCCAAATGCACATAAACCCAAGGAAAGCCGTAGAGCACACCAATCAATAACAATGCCGGCCAGAACAACCATTTTGTTCCTGCGTCCAAGGCGAAATACGCCAGCGCCATCAGCGCAGCGGCGCCAAGACCGACAGCTAACAATCGATATTCATTGCGGATAAACCAGACCATGTTCTTACGTTTCACCTTTAGAATCATCTGGCTGACATCGCCAAGATCCCGGAAATAGGCAAAGCCCACCCCGATGGCAATGACGAACCCGATCAAGAAAAGTATATTTCCAATCATTATAAATCTCCTTATGTCTCCTTACATTTGTATAATGAGATTGATATAAACCTCTTGAATGAGTACTATTTTTTGCGTCGTGCTCGATTAATGACACTGATCCCCTCTGCATGGGTACCATAATTTATTTTCACTTCGTAATGATCTGCCAACAATTTCATTGCACCCAGCAGCGCACTGAAATGATCGGATCGAAAATAGTCGTCCAACAAAGATCGTTGCTGCCAATGCTGTTCAAGATTGATAGGGCTTTTTTCGCCGCTGCCCAAAAGTACATGACAATCCACACAGCCAGATTCATGCAACGTCTGATTGGAGATCATTTTGCAGGCACCCAACAACTCTTTCCGCTTATCCTGATGGGGATAAATGGTTATTCCAAGCTGTTCCATCTTGAATCACCCAAGTTTTTATGACGATGATTACAAATATTA
>Ga0316198_10002803_pt1 | contig 10520 bp, 10 predicted proteins | sample OudBieAanoxic_MG_FD_204935 | JGI IMG/M metagenome (GOLD analysis project Ga0316198, IMG submission 204935) | Coastal sediment microbial communities from Oude Bieten Haven, Netherlands - site A anoxic | ecosystem: Environmental > Aquatic > Marine > Coastal > Sediment | place: Netherlands...
AGTCGAGAAGGACATCAAGCCGGGTGTGATTGAGCCGGCAACAGAAGAAGATGACTCAGCCAGTCCATGGTGGTGGGCAGTGCTGGGTGTCATCATCATTGCGCTGGCTATTTAACATATATATTTAACGCAAAGGCGCAAAGGCGCAAAGACGCAAAGGACGCAGAGAAAACAATTTTATTGTTAATGTTTATACATAATATCAAAATCCATATCCTGCCCTTGTACAGTAGTATTGATTACCTGGGAGTATGTTTTTGAAACTCAATTTTACTTTGCGGTCTCCGCGGCTTTGCGCCTTTGCGTTGAATTCTTGATATGGATTCAATCAGGCTGGACAAATGGTTATGGGCAGCGCGCTTTTTCAAGACGCGTGCGCTGGCAACCGAGGCCGTCAACGGTGGTAAGGTGCATCTGAATGGCCATCGGGTCAAACCGGGGCGGCTGGTTCAGGTTGGCGATGCCTTGCATATTCAACGCGGGCCAGTGAGTTACGACATCATTATCAAAGGTATCAACAAGCAGCGCAGGCCGGCGAGTGAAATGGATCAGTTGTACGAGGAGACGGAAGCGAGTATCGAATCGCGGCGGGAACTGGCGGATTTGCGCAAGCTGGCTGCAGGCACCCGCGCAGCACCGGCGCGAAGACCCGGCAAGCATGAGCGTCAGCACATCGTTCGTTTCAAGCGAAAGCTGTGAGTATAAAATGCCGAGACCCCAAACACCGACTCTAGCTGCTGATGCCATTATTGAACTTGTCGACTTGCCCGGTAAGCCGATCGTGCTCATCGAACGCAAGAATCCGCCACCGGGCTGGGCGATTCCGGGCGGTTTTGTCGATATCGGTGAATCCGTGCCTGATGCGGCTGTTCGTGAAGCGCGGGAGGAAACCAGCATGGAAGTGGAACTGCAGTGTTTGCTTGGCTGTTATTCAGACCCTGAAAGAGACCCGCGTGGCCACACAGTAAGCATGATTTATGTTGCTACAGCTCATGGAGAGCCGGTGGCGGCTGATGATGCTGCCAGTGTCGGCATTTTCGATCCGGCTGATATCAATGTGCCGCTGGCATTTGACCACGAACAGATCCTGCGGGATTACCTGCAGTACAGGAGCACCGGCAGGGTTCCGGCCATAACCTGATTAATGTACCTGACATCACTGCTGCCCCGCTTACGAGTTATATAGCTGTCTCACTTACGCGTCATACCCGCGAAAGCGCACTATTCTCCGGAATAAAATTTTCGCAAGGGAATAAAAGCGTTGCAGAAGTAGGCCAGCATAAGGCTTCGCCGTTGCTGGCGGTTGCTTCCGGCTACGGTCCGTCTTTGCTCATGTTTCAAAGACATTCGGGCTTAAATTCAAATAATCTCTTAAACACCGTCATTCCGGCATGTTTGTAGCCGGAATCCAGTGACTTAAGACGCTGGATGCCTGCCTCCGCAGGCATGACGAGCTTATTCCGGACAGCAGTGCGCGAAAGCGGGAATCCAGTGTCTTTCAGAGGCTTACTGATCGATGACTTGCTGGATTCCCGCCCTCGATAGAAACATTCGGGGGGGCGTTCTTTCGCGGGAATGACATAAATATTTTTCCGGGAATTCATGTCCATCATAAGTCAGGGATAACGAAATCACAGTAATAACAGTATAAAATGCAATTATGTAACTCTTAAGCGCGACAGCAGTGACCTAACATCCTGTTTATTGTTATAATTTTCGCCTTTTACACTGACCTGGCCATGTCGGGGTCCTTGCGGAGTTATGTTGTTTGAGTAATCGTACGCTCTCTATTGATGATCGCGTCTATGACTATCTGCTTTCCGTGTCACTGAAAGAGTCTGACCTGTTAGCACAGCTGCGCAAGGAAACGGCGGGTATCGAATTTTCCGAAATGCAGATTGCACCGGAGCAGGGCCAGTTCATGGCTTTGCTGGTAAAGTTGATGGGCGCCAGGCGCGCACTCGAGATCGGCACCTTTACCGGATACAGCTCTATTGTTATTGCCAGTGCTCTGCCTGAAGATGGCGAGCTCGTCTGTTGTGATGATTCGGAAGAATGGACCTCTATGGCCAGGAAATACTGGCAGCAGGCAGGACTGGAAGATCGCATCAACTTCAAACTTGGTGATGCGAGCAAGACACTGCAGACTTTGGTCGATCAGGGGCAGGAAGGGGCGTTTGACTTTATTTTTATCGATGCTGATAAACAGAATTACCCGCTCTACTATGAGCTGTCATTGAAGCTGCTGCGTGCAGGCGGATTAATCGCGGTTGATAACACCCTGTGGTCGGGCGATGTGGCCGATCCAGGGAATGATGAACCCGGTACACGGGCCATCCGTCATTTCAACGAAATGCTCAAGCAGGATCAGCGTGTCGAAATCAGCCTGGTGACTATCGGTGATGGTTTGACCCTGGTGCACAAGCCCGGTAGCTGAAAATAATGATGAAATGGTTTAAATCAAAACGGAAGAAAAATAGCGGCACCAATGATGGCGTCTCCACAGACCCGGTCATTATTACCCGATCCGGGCATGGCATATCGCGCAAGAATATCGATGAGCCAGCGCTCAAGGTACTGTACAGGTTGCACAAGGCGGGTTACCAGGCCTGCCTGGTCGGCGGCGCGGTGCGTGACCTGTTGCTTGGCGGGCACCCTAAAGATTTTGATGTCGCCACCGACGCGACGCCGGAGGAGATCAGCAAGCTGTTCCGCAACTGCCGTTTGATCGGCCGCCGTTTTCGACTGGCGCATATCCATTTTGGTCGGCAGATCATCGAGGTGGCCACGTTCAGGGCACCGCACGGTGAGTTGCATGAGGAACATCATGACGAATCCGGCCGTGTCCTGCGTGATAATGTTTACGGCGAAATTCATGATGATGTCTGGCGCCGCGATTTCACCGCCAATGCGCTGTATTACAACATCGCCGATTTCAGCATTATTGATTACGTCGGCGGGTATGAGGATATTGCGAACAAGCGTCTGCGCCTGATTGGCGATCAGGAAACGCGTTACCGCGAAGACCCGGTGCGCATGCTGAGGGCGATCAGGTTTGCATCGAAACTGGGATTTTCCATCGATGACGATTGCAAACAGGCCATCCTCGAACTGGGGCCGCTACTGGGCGATATACCCTCGGCCCGCCTGTTCGAAGAAGTGCTGAAGCTGTTTCATTCCGGCCATGCCGGAGAAAGTTTTTATACGCTGCAGGAATACGATTTATTCAAATACCTGTTTCCCGATGCGGTCGATGAGCTGCAAGATAAATCAACAGCTGAATTCATCAGGCTCGCCATGCAGAGTACGGATGATCGTGTAAAACTGGGCAAGCCGGTGACGCCGGCGTTTCTGTTTGCGGCCTTGTTATGGGCGCCGCTCAGGAAACAAACCCAGGCAAACGTGGAGTCCGGTATGCCCTATGCCGTTGCGTTACAGAAAGCAGCAACAAAACTGGTATCCAGCCAGGTGCGGCATGTTTCGATACCCAAGCGTTTTACCACGATAATGCGTGACATCTGGGCGTTGCAGTCACGCTTCAAAAACCACTCGGGGCGGCGCGCCTATGCGGTATTGCACCACCCGAAATTTCGTGCGGCCTATGACTTTCTATGCCTGAGAGCCAACGCCGGTGAAACTGAAGTTGATGATTGCCGCTGGTGGACAGAACTGCAGGAAAAGAATCCCGAGCAACAGAAAAAAATCATATCGGCACAACAGCAAGCGCCAAGGCGACGCAGAAGCAGGCCGAAAAGAGATCAGGGTGGTAACCAGTAAAACGTCGATGGCGTACATCGGCCTGGGCAGTAACCTTGATCATCCGCCCCGGCAGATACGCAACGCCATGCATGCGCTTGATGACTTACCCCGAACCCGGGTCGTCGAAGATTCCGGACTGTTTTTGAGTAAACCCATGGTGCCGCCAGCGGGGCCGATAACTCAGCCTGATTACTACAACGCAGTCGTAAAGATAGAAACACAGCTTGATGCTTATGAGCTTCTGGAGCAGTTGCAACACATCGAACACGCGCAGCACAGAAAGCGCGGGGAACACTGGGGCCCACGCACTATCGATCTGGATATTCTTATGTTTGATGATCTGCAGATGAACAGCAAGCGTTTAACGTTGCCGCACCCCGGGATAGGACAGCGGGAATTCGTGCTCTATCCGTTGCGAAATATCGATGACTCACTCGAAATCCCGGGACGTGGTATGCTCAACGACCTGATAGAAAACTGTCCGCAAAATGGATTGCAGTACCTTGGAACGATTGAAGGTTATGAAGAATGAATCAGGCGATTGATCAACAGCCAGGCACAGGTTCGTGGCCTGGTTTTGTCGTTGTTGAAGGGCCCATCGGTGTGGGTAAAACCACACTGGCAAAACGCCTGGCTAAATCCCTTGGCAGCAACATGCTGCTCGAGGCGGCGGACGAAAATCCGTTTCTGGAAAAATTTTATGAAAACCCTCGCAACGCGGCCTTGCCAACGCAGTTGTATTTTCTGATGCAGCGTACGCGGCAGTTGAAGCAGTTGAAACAGGACGATATGTTCAACCCTGTGCGTGTGGCGGATTTTCTGATACAGAAAGACCGTTTGTTTGCCGAGGTTACACTCGACAGTGATGAGCTGGATTTATACGAGCAGGTCTATTCCAACCTGACACTCGATATACGCAGGCCCGACCTGGTGGTGTATCTGCAGGCGCCGGTGGAGGTGCTGCTCGCGCGTATCAACAGGCGTGGTATCAAACACGAAAAATGGGTCGAAGCTGCCTACCTCGAGCGCCTGTGCGACGCCTATGTGCGTTTCTTCTACCAGTATAACGATGCGCCATTGCTTATCGTCAATGCAGCCGATATTGATTTTGCGCATAACGATGATGAATACGAATTGCTGCTGGAACAGGTGCTCGAAACCCGCAGTGGCAGGCATTACTTCAACCCGGTGGCGTTGCAGGAGTTGATGGCCTGATGAGTGCGCACTCGCAACAACCACAGCAAAAACTCACCTTGCGCAGCTTGCAGGCGATGAAGCAGGCCGGTGAGAAAATCGCATGCCTGACTGCCTATGATGCCAGCTTCGCCCATGTGCTTGATAACGCCGGCATCGATGTGGTGCTGGTTGGCGATTCACTGGGTATGGTGATACAGGGCAACGAAACCACGCTGCCGGTAAGCGTCAGCGACATGCTTTATCACAGCAGGGCGGTATCTCGCGGGCTTAACCGGGCCTTGCTGATGGTTGATATGCCGTATCTGAGCTATACCTCGGCGCAGCAGGCGCTGGATAATGCGGGCCGCTTCATGAAGCAGGCAGGTGCGCAGATGGTCAAACTCGAAGGTGGTGCCGAACAGGTCGGTATCGTTTCCTGCCTGGCACAAAACGGCATACCGGTGTGCGCCCATCTTGGCTTGCAGCCGCAGCGCATACACAAACTGGGCGGCTATCGTGTACAGGGTCGCGAGCAGGACGCGGCTGATGCGATGCTGGATGAAGCGCAGCAGCTCGAACAGGCGGGTGCCGATTTGATGCTGCTCGAATGCGTGCCACAGGCGCTGGCCGATGACATTACCGGGGCACTGGGTATCCCGGTAATCGGCATTGGTGCCGGTAGCGGGTGTGACGGGCAGATCCTTGTGCTATACGATATTCTGGCCATCAGTAAAGGCCGCATTCCAAAGTTCAGCCGGGATTTCATCGTTGAAACCGGTAGTATTCAGGCGGCCGTCAGGGCCTATGTCGATGCGGTAAAAACAGGCCGGTTTCCGGGAAGCGAACATGTCTTTAGCTGATAACGAATCTGCACAGATCCCCATCGTCGAAACGATTGAGCACGCGCGTACGCTAATACATGAATGGAAGATGGCGGGCGAGTCGATTGCATTCGTGCCGACCATGGGTAATTTTCATCAAGGCCACCTGGCGCTGGTGAAAGCGGCGAATGCATCAGGCATGCGCACCGTCGTCAGTATATTCGTCAACCCGATGCAGTTTGGTAAAAACGAGGACCTTGATAGCTATCCTCGCAGCTTTGATGAAGACATTGCCAGCCTGTCTGACTGCCGGGTTGATATGGTATTTGCACCGGATGTCAGCGAAATCTATCCGGATGGCGTCGATGGTTCAACAGCAGTCCATGTGCGGGGACTGTCAGATATTCTCGAGGGCGAGTGTCGCCCCGGTTTTTTTATCGGTGTCGCGACCGTGGTCAACATGCTGTTCAATATTATCCAGCCCGATGCGGCATGGTTTGGCGACAAGGATTATCAGCAGTTGCTGGTGATCAGAAAAATGGTGCGGGACCTGGCGCTGCCGATCGAAATCCACTCGGTACCGACCGTGCGTGAAGGTGACGGTCTGGCAATGAGTTCACGCAACAGCTATCTCGACGCCAATCAACGCAAGCTGGCGGTTAATCTGTATCGTTGTCTGCGGCATGTCGTGGATTCAGCCAATGAGGGCATGGACTACCACTATGCCGTGGTGCACGCCAATCAGGAGTTGACTGAGGCCGGTTTTTTGACGGATTATGTCGTGGTACGCAGGCAAGGGGATCTCGAGGTCCCGAATAAGGGCGATAAGTCATTGATTGTACTGGCTGCAGCACGCCTGGATGGGACGCGCCTGATCGATAATATTCCTTTCGAGTTGATGCAAGAGCGTGAATAAACGATAATATTCGATTGGATTTACTTAAATCATCAATAACTTAACGCCAGAAGTCTAGTTGTATGCAACTTACTCTACTTAAAGCAAAACTGCACCAGGCTCGAGTTACTCATTCAGAACTCGAGTACGAGGGTTCCTGTGCGATTGATGCCGACTTACTCACCAAGGCCGGTATACATGAGTATGAACAGATCCATATCTACAACCTGAACAATGGTGAACGCTTCATCACCTATGCCATTCGCGCCCAGGCGGGAAGCAGGATCATTTCCATCAATGGCGCAGCCGCGCACAAAGCGGAGCCGGGTGACCGGGTGATTATCTGTGCCTATACAAAGCTGGCGCAGGAAGAGGTGGCCAGCTTCAAGCCGACGCTGGTTTATCTGGACGCGGACAACAACATTAAAAGAACGTCTGACCAGATACCTATTCAAGCCGCGTAGCGGCTTGAGGGACTAGGTACTAGGTTCTAGTTACTAGGAAAACCACCTTTTATTGTGTTTCTATTGATTAGCTGTGGCTGAGGTCAAATGTATTTGAAACAGCTCATTCGCGGCTAAAGCCGCTCCTACGGATTTCCCAGAACCCAGTTCCCAGTTCCCAGTACCTGCGCAACACCGGCCTTAGCCGGTGTTGCGCATTCCCGCCGCGATCGCATTGATGCTACGCAACAGCGGATCCAGCCAGCTTTCACGTTCATCATCGCTTAAAGAGGCATCACGGTAATGCTTCAGCATTTTTATCTGAATATGACTGAGCGGGTCCAGGTAGGGGTCGCGGCGCATCAGTGATACGGACAATGCCGGATTGTCATCAAGCAATGTATTCATTTGCGCAACCTTGAGTGTGAGTTCCAGTGTGCGCTTGTATTCATCGCGTACCATGTCGAACACGCGCTTGCGGGTATCTTCAGACAGGCACAGTTCCGAGTACTCCTCGGCGGTAATAATGTCGGCCTTGTACATGGCCATTTCCGTATTGCTGAGCAGTGCCCTGAAGTAAGGCCATTCCTGGTGCAGTTCCTGCAGCTTCTCAAGACGTGATTCATCACCATCGATGTATTTCTGCAGAGCGGAACCGATACCGTACCAGGCGGGCAGGGTGTGTCTGGCCTGCGCCCAGCCGAATACCCAGCCGATTGCGCGTACCGATGATTTTGAGCGGTCGCCCTTCTTGCGGTGAGAGGGACGCGAGCCGATGTTCATCTGTGCAATTTCGGATACCGGTGTTGCCTCGTAGAAATAATCGAGGAAGCCATCGGTATGGTCAGTGAGCTGGCGGTAACTTTCTTCACCGGTCTTCATCAGTTCACGCATGATTTCCATGCGTTCGGGCGTCGAAGTGCCGGGTTCGTCGACCACGGTGAAGCGTGTTGCCTGCATCAGGCCGGTGATGCCCATGGTGAGCTCGTAAACAGCGGTTTCCGCGTTGCTGTACTTGTTCGACAGGACTTCGCCCTGCTCGGTGAACTTGATCTGTCCATGCACAGTGCCTTCGGGCTGGGCGAGGATGGATTCATAGGTTGGGCCACCGCCGCGGCCGATGGTGCCGCCACGCCCGTGGAACAGGCGGCACTCGACCTGGTGTTTATCGGCGAGTGCGATCACTTTTTGCTGTGCCTCGAATAACTGCCATGACGATGCCAGTATGCCGCCGTCTTTGCAGGAGTCGGAATAACCCAGCATGACTTCCTGCAGGTTGCCCGAAGCATGCAGCAGCTGTTTGTATACGGGGTCATCGAACAGGTTGCCGAGCACGCTTTCAATGTGTTGCAGGTCTTCGATGGTCTCGAACAGGGGCGATATTTCGATCTGGCAATAGCATTCATCACCGTTGAAACCGGCGAGACCAACCAGTGAAGCCAGCCACATCACTTCCATGATATGGGAAGCCTGGTGCGTCATGGAAATGACATAGTTGCCAAAGGCATGCTCACTGATTTCGTCGTACATGCGCTCCATGGTCTCGAACACTTCCATGGTCTCGAGATTGGCATCGCTGAGCCGGGTGCGATCCAGAACGAAGCCGCTGTCCGGCTGTTTGATCTTTGCAGACAGCAGCGCAATGCGTTGCTGCTCGTCCAGGCTCATATAGTCGGCTTCGGGATCCATCTGCTGCAGGATCTCGGCCACTGTTTCCGTGTGGCGTGTTGACTCCTGCCTGACATCAAGATGCATCAGGTAAAAACCGAAAGACTCGACCAGGCGTATGAAATCCTTGAGTACCAGGCACGCGATCTTCTGGTCGCCGTGGCTATACAGCGAATCACGAATCACATAAAGGTCATGCAGAAAATCATTCTCATTTTTATACGCATGCGGCCAGGCGGATTCATCGAATTCGTCCTGATAAATATGAGCGCGGGTTTTGTCCAGGTTCTGTTGCAGGCGGTAACGCATGAAGGCGATTTTGCGTTGATACGGCGCCTTGATGTAAATCGTCGGTTTGGTGGTGAAGACTTCGAAGCGAATATTTTCGTCAAAATTCAGACTGTCGGTAAATTCCCTGCTGGGTGTGCACAGCTGGCTGGAGTGGGTCAGCTGCTTGAAAACATCGGCCAGGCGGCGAATATACTCTTCCAGCACCGCCTCCGATTGCAGCCTTAACGCGAGTTCAGTGGTTTCCGGCTTGACGTTGGGGTTACCGTCACGGTCGCCGCCGATCCAGGAGCCGAACTGCAGGAAACTGGGAACGCGAAAATGCGCATCCGGGTAGTGATCCCGCAGCCTGAGTTCGAGATTGTTGTAGATTTCAGGTACGGCCTTGAACAGGCTTTCCTTGAAATAGTACAGGCCGTTATTGATTTCGTCGCGCACCTGGGGTCGCGATTCGCGCACCTCGTCGGTTCGCCACAGGATGTGGATCCGGGTTTCAAGCTCATCGAGGATGTCCGTGCGTTGCTCCTTGCCGAGGCGCGTGTCGCTGAGCTTCTCATTGGTGAGGAAGATGCGGCGCAAGGCATGCATGATGCTGCGGCGTTTGGCTTCCGTGGGGTGGGCGGTAATCACCGGCACATAGGCCAGCTTGTCGAGCAGGGTCTGTACCTGTTCGGCGCTCATGCCCATACGCATGAAATCGGCCAGCGCTGAATCGAACGAACCACGCCAGAGCTCCCCTTTTTTCTGCCGCATCATGCGTCTGCGCTGCTGCAGCTGTGAGGCTTCCTCGGCCACATTGACCAGGCTGAAGTAGGTGCTGAAGGCGCGCACCACCTGGGAAATCGTGTTCTGGTCCAGCGACTCGATCAAATCCATCAGACGGGTGCGTTTGACGGGATTATCTTCCTTGCGCAGGCTGATGAAGCCGGTGCGCAGTTTTTCCACGGCATCATAAACTTTTGCACCTGCCTGGCTGAGCAGGACGTTGCCCAGTAAATGTCCGAACAGCTTGACGCGGCTGCGCAGCTGTTTGTCGATTGACTGGGTGTTTAGCAGACCGGCAATTTCAGGTTGTTTGTGATCGAGCATAAAGACTGCTGTATTGCGCCACGTCGGGCCAAAGCCGCGACATTATACCTGAATACGACCAGCTTCGCGGAGAACACAGAGGCTGATGTTTGTTTGTGTCCGGGCTAGTGAACCTGGGAACGGTCCTTCGGCTTTGCTCAGCACGTGCATCAGCCGCGAATATTTTCGATTGGCAGGGTGTTTATTGCCGCAAATAACGCCAATGACGCCAAATTTTTAAATAATTAAGGATACTCTGATCAATTCATACTCTGATCAATTCCGTTCGCCCTGAGCCTGTCGAAGGGTGTGGTTGGTAACATCATGATATTGCAGTATTACTGACAAATGGTTCGAAAAGGCTTTTCTGAGTTTATCGAAAGACTCACGACGAACGGTGGG
>Ga0316198_10002804_pt1 | contig 10520 bp, 9 predicted proteins | sample OudBieAanoxic_MG_FD_204935 | JGI IMG/M metagenome (GOLD analysis project Ga0316198, IMG submission 204935) | Coastal sediment microbial communities from Oude Bieten Haven, Netherlands - site A anoxic | ecosystem: Environmental > Aquatic > Marine > Coastal > Sediment | place: Netherlands...
ATATATCCACTGGGCAGGAGAATCAGGAACGCTATCGCGCTGTACCAGCTCATACGTCTGACGGTTTTGCTGAGAAGCGTCACGGAATCCGGCCGATATTTCCAAATGTCAGGCGTTTGCCACTTGGCCTCGTCAAGCACCAGTTCGTCAGCAAGCGGTCTTCCGGGCACCTTTGGAACTCGGACTCTGTCTTTGCAGGCCCGAATGATTTCCCGGTCGATTTTCATAACGCCCTTATTGAATCCATGCAACAAGGCGATGTCGCACATGATGTTGATCTGACGGGGAGATCCATTCGAGAAAACATGGATTTCATGCAGGGCATCGTCTGTGAAGATCTTATTTTCAGTTCCGGCCACTTTTAAGCGGTGAGATATATAAGTCGCGGTTTCAGTTGCGGACAACAGTTCGAGATTGTAGATTGTGGTTATTCTCTCTCTGAGCGATCTGTTGTTCGGTTCAAGCAGCATGAGGTTGAATTCGTTTTGCCCGACCAGAAAGATGTTGAGCAGTTTGGCATGGCGATATTCCATGTTTGACAGGAGTCGAATCTCTTCCAGAATCGACGGTGTCATGATCTGAGCTTCGTCGACGATGAGAAGGGCCGTTTTCTCTTGGGAATAAAGAGTCGATAGAAAGCTGTCCATCGCCTCTGTGAAGGACTCTCTGCTGACCTCTTTTCGACCGATGCCGAAGCTGTGTGCAACCAGAAAGAGAAACTCCTTTCGTTCCAACCCGGGGTCGGAGAGCTTGGCAACAACAACAGTCTTTCGATCGAGAAGACTGATAAGGGCGCTAATCAGCATTGATTTGCCGCTGCCGATTTCACCGGTCAAGAGCAGAAGACCCTTATTCTCCTGCACCCCGGATTGCAATATGGTCAAGGCTTTCCTGTGCTTCTTGCCGAGCCACAGAAACTGGGGATCGGTGTTGAGCAGGAACGGTTTTTCCTTGAGGTGGAAATGATCAAGGTACATGCAAAATACTCCGGTCGTTGATGGTGCCGGAAAGGATGAGGATTTCAGCTTATGGTTTATGTCCGGAAGATATAACCGTCCGTCTCAACCGATCTATACTCGTGATTGCATCCGGCGGCCACTCCTTCGCCGTATCAACGGGTGAATAATGGTGACCGGTTGTGAAAATATGAGTTACTCCGGCAGCATTTCTTTTATTGCATCCAGTACGGGGTTGATGTTGCCCGATGCCGGCCTGGATGGTTGTTGGCGTCTGGCACCGGCCAGAGCCTTCTTGACGCACTCGTATTGCTCCCATCCTTTGAGGGGGTAGTTCAAATCGACAGATTTCCACTTCGGGTGTCCATTGGTTTTCAGCCAGTCCAAGTTTTCATAAATGAGTTTCGCCACACGGCCCACAGTGTCGCAGTGATAACGTCTGAAATCATAAGAGATGAGAACGGCTTTGACGGCTGCGGTGATCACGGTTTGATCCTGAAAGCTATAGGTGTTGGCCGGAATCTCAACCTGCGGGTAGAACTCGAGGATGCTTTTGTTGAGAATCGGGATCAACGCCAAATTGTCCTCAGGCGACACGTTTTCACTGAAAAGTTTTACAGGATAACCGGCAACGTAGAACATCGCATCGATTTTGCCCTCCTTGAGTTGGGTCAGGGCCTCGTCTGTACCGATGGTGATCATTTCCGCCGGTTCAATTCCAGCGACTTTGAAAAGCAGTTTTGCTGTCAAGTAGGTCCCGCTGCCTTCTTTGCCGACGGCCACCTTTTTGCCTGCCAGATAATCAAAATCGATAATGTCTTTTTTGCCGAGAAGATGAATTTCTTCGTTGTACAGTGGAAAGACCATCCTGGTCTTTTGGGCGATCCGCTTCAGGGCCGGATTGGTTTCGACCTGTGATACAAACGCTAGAACGTCGGATTGCACGATCCCCAATTGGGTCTTTGGTTTCTGATAGACGGCATAGATGTTTTCCACCGAACCTTTGGAGTTGTCGACGCGGAGTTCAATTCCGTTAGTGCCGATCAAATTTTGAATGTTCAAGCCAAACTGATAGTATGTTCCCCTGGGTCCGCCCGTCATAATTCCCATTTGAATGGGTTCGGCGCTGTGGACTGGTCCGGCGTTGATTCCTGCTGCCATCAGAATGGTGATCAAAATTACTTTAATAATCGCTGTGTTCATTCTGGCGTACCAGGTGTTGCGGTACCATTTTCGCATATCGCCCCCTCCTTCAAATCATGATGTCAAATGCAAGTCAGCGGCCAAACAAACAGTTTGTTTCAGGCGCTCCCGATGCCTTTTCTTGTTTTTATCCAACTGAAGAATTCTAGTTACAATTTAGTAACCCATTTAAAATATGCAAGTTTCATGCTCGGCGAGGTGATTAGGTGGGTTAAAAAAATGTTAAGGATTGAGGCGGGTTATTGTTATCACATGTTTACGCCTCCTGACTGGAGGGAAAAAAATGTAACAAAATTGTGGAAAATAGTTTACAGTTCTGAAAAGGCATCTTTTTTTAAACTTAGCAATGGAGGCGACGGTGAAGGTCAAGTTGACGATATTGAGTGAAAATTCGGTTGGTGTTCCATTTGGAGTCATCGGTGAACACGGTTTTGCCTGCTACCTGGAAACTGAGAACGGAAATTACCTGTTCGACACGGGCCAGGGGTATGCCATCGTTCAAAATTCATTGGCACTCAATAAAGATCTCCGCAACATCGAAGCAGTAATGATAAGCCACGGCCATTACGACCACACGGGGGGATTACCGGATGTTCTTAAAATCCGCGGACCGGTGAATGTGTATGGACATCCGGATATATTCATCGAACGAATATGGTCTTCGGAAGGACGCACACGGTTCGTCGGCATACCCTTCAGCCGGCGGTATCTGGAATCACTCGGGGCCACTTTTCGCTTGGGAACTGACATGGTCGAGGTGGGGGAGGGCCTGTTTCTGAGTGGCGAGATACCACGGATCAACGCGTTCGAAAAGGGAGATGCGAAAATGACTGCAGTTATGCCCGGAGGAGAAAAGGTTCGCCCTGATCCTTTGACGGACGATCTTTCCCTGATCGTTGATTCCGACTGCGGTTTAATCCTCGTTCTCGGTTGTGCCCATGCGGGTATGATCAATATTATCGAATACGCTCTCGAACAGATGAATCGGGACCGAATCTATGCGATTATCGGCGGTACCCACCTGGCCTTTGCAACTGAAGAGCAATTCGCCGCCACCATAAGAGTTATCGATCGCTACGATATCGAACGGATTGGCGTTTCCCATTGTACGGGGCAGTTGCCGGCTGCACGGCTACAGGCCAAATTGAAAGAGCGATTTTTCTTCGGAAATGTCGGCTTTAGCATGGATGCCTGAGCTATATGGTTCTCTCCACGACCGGGATGCGCAGATCCTGGGAGGGCATAAGTGAGGTAAGATCCACGTTGCTGTTGTACCTTCTGATTAGCCACAAGGGCAAGTCGAATTCTTCGCGGGATAGTGTCCAGATATTGTCTCCCTTCTTGATGGAATAAAATTGTACCGTGTCGATGCGATAGGCTGCAAAAAAATCTTCCGCCATTTCCTTATGATATTCGAACCGGGTTTCCTCGAAGGCTTCCTTCGTCACGCGGTGTAGGGGAATTTTGAGTTTTTGACCCAAACGAATGGGTTGTCCATAGCGCATATTGTTAAGCCGCCGAAGGTCACGCGCTCGGACACCGGCCCATTCTGCATAATGCCCAAGGGTTTCCTCTATCTCGACCAGAATGATTCCAACAGGCTGATTTCGGTATTGAATGACGTTCTCGACTGTAAAACTTCCGGTGACCATATCGGGGCCGGGTTCCGGGCCCGTCAACGGCGTCAGTTCCTGTCCCTCAACTGTGACCGATGCCTGTAATACTGGAGGAACATATCGATCAGTCGTTGTCTCAACAACGCCCGACACCGGCTGCGGGTCAATTTCGCTGGCCACCATGTTGCCCGTTTCAGAATCAGAAGCGAAGGTCTGCACAGCACCGGTGACCTGCGACGCCTGAATCAGATTTGAAATATCATCCTTCCTGTTGTCGGTGGCAGTTTCCGAATAAGCAAGGCCAAATACGGGATTGACGGGAACCGCCGGTTCAGTTTTGATGGCGTCGATTGGTGATGCGCTACGATGTGATTTTATTTCCGGAACCCTTTGCGATTCATTAGCCGAATTCGGTTTAGATTTGATTGGTGGTTTTTCAGTCTGGTCTGTTTTCGCCACTACCACTTGATCTATTTTTGTTTTCTGGGGTGATTTGAGGCCGGCGATCATTTGTGTCTTGTCTTCCGGAACGGGTATGCGCAGGTTCTGACCGACATAGATCGTTGCCCTGGTATCGAGATTGTTGAATGCGATCAAATCCCGCAGTCTGACACCATGCAAGCGTGCGATTTTGCCGGCTGTGTCTCCGCGATCCACCTGGTAAAGCCGGGAGTGCTTCTGATCAGGTTTGTATATTTCCTCAGATACCGACGCCATCATGTCTTTCCAATCGCGATGGTCATCTGCCGGCAATCGCAAACGATAACCCTTGGGTGCATATTTACGGCCGGTGAAAACTGGTTTCCGCAATGCAGGATTGAGCCGGTGCAGAGTGTCGAGATCAAGATCCAGCTGCTGTGCAAGTTGGGGGATCGATGTGTATTCGGGCAAAGTGACTTCGGTGGTCTTCGTGGGCACATTCAGTGTCAATACGCCGAAATAGTTTTGATAATTGTCAGCCACCGCCCGGGCCGCCAAAAACTCGGAGTAGAAGTTCCTTGAGGCAAACTTGAATGTGCGGCTTCGATATTTTTTAAATACTTCTTCATAGCTACCATGCTTTCCCTGGGCCCGCAGCATACCTGAGAGGCCGTGATTGTAGGCCGTCATGGCCAAGGGCCAGCTCTTGAGCTTATCATAGTTATTTTTCAACAGTCTGGCGGCAGCGTGGGAAGCGCGAATTGGATCCCGGCGTTCGTCAATGGTGTAATTGATAGTCATGTACTGCCGACCGGTTGATCTTGTGAATTGCCAGGCACCGGCAGCGCCAAACTTGCTGTAGGCCGCAGGGTTAAAGGAAGATTCCACGTGGGGCAAATACGCGAGATCCTCGGGCAGGCCGTGGTATCGCAATATTTTTCTTATTTCTTCCAGATAGGCGCCGGAACGGATGATGCCCTTGCGAAAGCGATCTTTCTGACCAACCTGACACCGGATTCGGCGAGTGGCATTCTGAAAGTCGGCCCGTTTTGCATCCGGGCCGAACATTTCAGCGACGCGTTGTTCTTCCGGTTGCGATGCCATGGCTTTGCCATCCTGCCCGAGCTTCTTGAGAATTGATCGATATTTCGATTTGGCCACCTTTATTCGATTCCGGTTAATTCTACGGCCGCTGGGTTGATTTGGATCTCTCAGGTCGATGACATCGTAGATAATACGCAAGTTCTTACTGTCGTGGAGAACACCCTGGCGGGTAGAATATTCGGAATAAATTTTTTTCCAGAAATTAACGTTGGGTTGAATGCTTTCAGGGGCAGGAAAGGGGTCGGATTCGGCGCCAAGATTTCTACAGAGTTCCGGGTGCCAGGGCAGAACAATCATCGACAACAATAATACTATATATTTCAACCGGTTCATGTTTTTCGCCTTCAAATGGTTTTCCGTGTTCGCAATCCGTGCCTGCACCCGTCTGCCTTTCATTGAAAATTTTCCGTTTTCCAGCCGGCTCAACCCGCATACCGGTGCTAGTTGTGCGCCGACTGATAAACGTAATAGGGGTAAAAATCTATAGTGCTCTCGTATACCAAGGCATGAATTAACCGGCCGTGTATGGACTCCGGAGCGCTGACGCTTATACCTACTGGTCCAGTCTTGTTTATCTTAATCGCCCCGACCGATTTTTTAACGGTTGATGCTAACGTCCAAAGGGTTGCGCCGCTGAGACCTTCCATGAGTCTGGTCGTGAGTTTTCCTTCCAGATAGGCTTCTGCCTTGGCAGTGGTTGCCGCCGGATTCCAGCGGATTTCGGGTTTGATATACGAGATTTCCAAATGACCCGCAAAAATGGCTTTGACCTGATATTTGGCGGATAGGGTCTTGATAGCCGCCGGGTCGAGACGAGTCGCGCCTATCGACTGAAGCAGAATCTCGACATTTCCGAGTTCGAGAAATCTTACGTCTGGCTGGGCCGACTGTATTCGTTGCATGAAGTTCTGCGTAACATACGATTTGACCCACTCTTCCCCATTGGATGTGAACTCAATGATACCAATATTATTGTAGGCTGCCAACTCAATTCGGGGCGCCACCAGGATTTTTTGCTTGGACGTACATCCGGATAAGAAAACGAGGATTGTCAGGAGCCAAACGATACCAGGCAACAACGTACGACTGTTTTTAAATGGCACAAGGCCCGTCTTCCGGCACATGCCTTTCACCTTTTGGATGATGGAGTAAACTGTAGGTAATAACCGGCGAGAATGCGGTGCAAACCCCTATTTTCTGCAAAAATCGGACCAGGCGCCAGGATAATTATTTCTATTTAATTTCAATAAGTTAGAAAATTGAGACCGGCATATCATCGCCGAAATTGCCGTAAATTGTCAATTTTCTAACAAAGAATGTCCTGCTATGGATGGAAACTAACTATTGGTAAACCCTTCCGGTGATAAGAGGAAGCGTTTAGCGGCTAAGCGAACCGGATGGTTTCTGCAGCGGTTTTGACAGTGCCGGATTTGAATCTATACTTATGCAGTAATACATTCTTAAAAAGAGTGCGTATATTACAAAACCAAGAAAGGGAGGACTCATGAACAACTTGAAAGAAAAAATACTGGCCAAAATGACGGAACTGACGCTGGCTTCTTTTGCAACCATTACCGAGGATAACAAACCCTGGAATCGATATATCGTCGTCAAAGCCGATACAAACCTGGACATCTGGTTTGCGACCTTCAATAAGTCCCGCAAGATCACACAGATCGCCCACAACCCGGAAGTTCATATCACCCTCGGTGTATCTGAACCGCAGTCGGCCGTATCATGGCTCCAGATCCAAGGCCGTGCCGAGATACTGGAAGACACCAAGACGAAAAAGGCGATGTGGTACGATATGCTCGAGCCGATTTTCTCGGGTCCCGATGACCCGAATTATGTGGTCTGCAAAGTAAAGCCCTACCGGATCGAGTATTATTCGATGAACAAGCGTGAACCAGATGTATGGCAGGCCTGAGGTCTTTGGTAGAATCCCGATTGATGGATGGAGTTTCTTCCCCTTTGCCTTAATCTGCGTTTTTAATTCGAATCATGTGATCCAAAAAAACGGGATCAATGGCAGGCACGCGCTCCATTCGGCCGCGGGACAGCGGGAAGGCGCTGGTGGACGTAAAGGGGGGGACACGCCAATTTATATGAGCCGTCGGGGAGTTTCATTAACCGGGAGTGGTGGGAATGATCAGCGACTTCAGCGCGCAAACTCATGCAGAAGGCAACCTAAAAAGAGAACAGATTTTTATTATATAGTGTTTGTCAAAAAAACGTTCCGCAATGCGAACGTTTTTTTCTATAACCACTTATAATACCCTGCCGTATTGCGGAATTTATTTTTAAAAGCGGTATAATATAGAGTCGTGAAATCCAGTTCACCATTTATGGTCCCGATCTGACAGCCAGGGTTTCCGCTGTTCTTTCCCAAGGCTGCCGAATGCATTCAGATCCCGCTGCTGCGGGACCCGCTTTCGCTGCTGATCATTTCCTCCGCTCTGGTGCAGCTTTTGCGGGAAATATTCACCGACCCCTCATTTATATAGTTTCTGTATGCAAGTTTCAAAAATTCTGACGATGTTGAAAAGTGATATCCGCATGGACCAATCATGAGCCGGGTACTCTGGAAATTTCGGGATTGCGTATCTATTTTTGTTTTGAGCCAGCGCTCGAAATCCAAATTCACCGATGTTCCACATCAGGGTTTCATAACTTGCTGAATTCAAATCACAGGCCCAAACGGTGCATTTATCGGTTGCCAGCAAGCTTTTGTAGTCTTCAGAAAATATCGGCCGATTGCCAAGACTGACCGGATCACCCAAATCATCGCAACAGTATGCCAGGGCAATTCCATAAACGGCGCCGTGCATTCGTAATTGCCAGACTGCGTCGATGTCAGAGCGCGGTAGCGGGTAGTCACCGGTTTCGAGACTGATCAATGATGCTAATGCACCAAATTCACCCACGTAACGCAACAACAGGGTGAGGGAATTCTCATCGATTGTTTTGGACCATTTTGTCAATTTGGACATCAAGCTCCCTTATCTATGGACGGATGGATCAAGTATTAGCCCGAAAATCAGGGCGGGAGTTTGGAAATCGGTCTAATACAGGAACTGATCGGCGGGTTTGTATTAATGTCTTCGATGCTGGTTGTTCTAAAACATAAAAAGCCGAGCCCCCTTTCTTCAGGTAACCCGGCGCATGTTTGCTTTCCGGCAACCCGGCGGTCTCCGTAAGATCCGTGGCTTTCCGTCCCTGCCTCACGGCAGGTTTGGCCTTTTGCGAGCATCAATAATGTGACAAAAAGTATACGCTGCCGGGAGCTTTTTGTCAAATCTGAAGAGTGGTTAAAAAGGAGAACATGCAATGGAACCAAATGGGTTTGTTTCCTCTTTCAACGGTTACCATCCTGAGATTCAAATTTTCCGTGCTGCCCACCAGGCAATAGAAGGTCTTCAGGATTTCACTAAAATTGACTATGGAGTATAGCGCTGAGTGTTGAACGAGGGTGTACGGGAAAAAGGGTGACAGGGCACTCAAGAGTCGACATACACTCATTTCTCGAATTGTGAATCCGGCGTGCGATCTGCGAAGCGTCCATGAGCAGTTTCTATCGCCGGATCTCCAACTTGTCTTTAATGGAGTTTTTCACTTCAGCGATGGATATTTCCTGTCGGTGAAATATGCCGGCGGCCAGAGCTGATTCAGCTTGGGTTTCCGTGAAGACTTGGTAGAAATGCTCAGTGCAGCCAGCACCGCTTGACGCAATGACCGGAATAGAAATCGAATTCTTGACCACATTGATCAATTCGATATCGAAGCCCAGATTGGTTCCGTCGCGGTCGATACAGTTCAAAAGGATTTCTCCGGCACCCAATTTTTCGCATATCCTTGCCAGGGTCACAGCATCGATGTCCCGCCCTTCACGGCCGCCGTTGACGGTGCACTGGTACCAGCAGAACCGTTCCCCTTTCGGCCCTGGCGTGGGCGTTTCGATAACCGTGTGAATGGTGTCATCCGGAGACTGAACGTAAACCCTCCGCGGATCTATTGAAATGACCACGGCCTGATTACCATACACACGGGCGATTTCTTCAATGGCGCTCTGGCCTGATTTTTCTCCTTTTTTCAGGTAGTCCTCCGCGATCATTACCGCCTCGCTACCGATGGATATCTTGTCGGCACCCGAGCGGAAATACTCGGCAGCGACTTCGAGGGCCGTGTATTGGCGACCGTTTGTGTCAGTATAATTTCTAATCCCACCACCGATAGTCAGCGGCACGAAAACATTCAGCGAGGTTTGTTTAAGAACCTCGAGCATTGGCATGTCCTCTAATGGGAAGTCCCTGAAGCCGGTGATGTTTAGAAAAGTTATCTCGTCAGCCCCTTCTTCGTAGTAGCGTCTTGCCAGGTCGACCGGCTTGCCCAAATTGCGAACGGCACCATTTTCCCTGACGTCGTATTGATCGCCTTTGGTGACCACAAGGTCGCCCTGATCGTTCGACCGAACATCGAGGCAGGCAATGATCCTTTTGGCCAAACGCGTGCGGTCTGCTGGCCGGACCTTTACCTCGATGGGACTTGTGCTTTCTATAAAGTTCTGCAGGACACGGAGACCATTTCGGCCGCTTTTTTCCGGATGAAATTGGGAGGCAATGATGTTGCCCTTCTGGATGCTGCTGACGAATCTATTACCGTAGTCGGTTGTTGTCAGAACGACCGAATCGTCCTTGGGAACGACGTGGTAAGAGTGGACAAAGTAGAATTTTTCATTACCGTGCAGCCCGTAGAAGACCCGTGACGGTTGGATAATGTCAACGCCGTTCCATCCGATGTGCGGAACCGATAGATCCAGTTCGAATCGCACGACCGAACCCGGAAAAATTCCCAGGCCGTTGAAGCCGGGGGCCTCCTCGCTGTTCTCGAACAGGGCCTGGAGTCCCAGACAGATACCGAAAAACGGCCGGTTGGATTGGATGTAAGATTTGAGCGGAGCGACGTAGCCTTTTCGGTTTAGAATCTGCATCATACTGCCGAAAGCGCCCACTCCGGGAAAAACCAACTTTTCAGCTGTCAGGATGTCCTCACTCGTCGCCACGATTTTGACCGTTTCGCCCAATCTTTCGATGGCATTGACGACGCTGCGGACGTTGCCGGCGCCGTAATCAAGAAGCGTTATCATGTATCATTTCCTGACGGATTATTTTATTTCCAGAATATTGCCATGATCGAAACTTTGCCCGAGTATTTCGTAAGTAAT
>Ga0316198_10002805_pt1 | contig 10520 bp, 5 predicted proteins | sample OudBieAanoxic_MG_FD_204935 | JGI IMG/M metagenome (GOLD analysis project Ga0316198, IMG submission 204935) | Coastal sediment microbial communities from Oude Bieten Haven, Netherlands - site A anoxic | ecosystem: Environmental > Aquatic > Marine > Coastal > Sediment | place: Netherlands...
TGTCGACACGCCCGAGATCGGGGCAGTGCATGATCTCGAAAACCCGACGCGCCATCGCGATCACCGCTTCCCGCTCAGCAGAGTCAAGGCTGGCGGGACACTCCACCCCGACGCCACTCGCACGCGCCCCTCCCTGCTTCATGTCATAGTCGTAGACGTTGTAGCGGCCGCCGATCTTGGCGAGGTCGAAGGTGTGTTCGACGATCTCGAGGATCTTGCCCGGAAAGGCTTCGAGGATCGGCACGCTGAGCTCGCGTCCGGCGATGAACTCCTCGACCACCAACCCGGCGCGGTACTGCCCGAGCAGCTCGTCGACCCGTCGTTCGCAAACCTCCGGGCTCTCGACCACTGATTCCTGGGTCACGCCCTTCGACGAGCCTTCGGCGTTGGGCTTGATGAAAAGGGGGTAGTCGAGATCCGTCGGCAGGTCTCGATTGGTGGGTGTCACCAGGACGCCGCGCGGGACCCGGACACCGCGGGCGGCAACCACCGTCTTTGCCAGATGTTTGTCGAGGTTCATGTGCAGAAGCGATGGGTTGCCGCCGGTGAAGGGGATGCGGAGCTGCTCGTACAGACCCGGGTAGAAGGCCTCGCGCGAGCTTCCGATCGTCCCCTCCGCGCAGTTGAAAATGAGATCGGGGGAGCTCATCAGCAACCGTTCCACGACCTCGTCCGGCTGCCCCGAGACCTCGACGGGACTGACCTGGTGCCGGAGTTCGCGGAGCGCTCCGCTGATGCGGTTCACGTCTTCCTGGGTCAGCAGCTCGGCGGTCTCCTCCGAGGTGTCGGTTCGGAGATTGTAGGCAACGGTGATGCGCATTTCGATCCTCTCGTATTGGCGCAACGGCTCCGCCGAGGCGGTACGGACAGGTCTGGATCTTCGCCGTCGATGGGGTTGGCCGAGTCCGTCTACTCTACCGCATCCGTCCTCCAGGTTCGGGGGCCGGAGTACGGCCCGTCAAACGAACCGCACCGGGCCGCGTCGACATCGACCCCCGGGGAGTCGACGAACCGAACGGGTCGACGCAACCGGCCCCGTTCGAAGGACCGCGCCGTTTCGCCGCCGATCGCCAGCAACCGATCCGCTGGACGTCGTCCGCTTTCGCACCGTTTCCCTCTTCGTCGGTCGATTCGAATACCCTGGTGTCGAAAGGCTGGGACCCATGAACGAAGTCGCCGAGACAACGACCGTGATCCGTGAGATGGAGTTGGCCGATCTGGCGCCGACCTACGAGCTCGGCCAAAAGCTGTTCACGGCCGATCGTTGGCCGACCCTGTACCGGACCTGGGACGAGAACGAGGTGGTCTCGCTGTACGCCAAGGAACGAAGCAACTGTCTGGTCGCCGACCGACAGGGAACCGTCGTCGGCTTCGCGCTCGGCTCGATCCTCGAGAAACGCGGCGAGCCCTGGACCTACGGCTACCTGCTGTGGCTGGGAGTTGACAAACAACGGACCCGACGCGGGCTGGGTCGCCGTCTCGTCGATGCCCTCATGCTGCGATTCATCGCGGCCGGAGCGCGGATGGTGCTGGTGGACACCGAGGCCGACAATCGGGCGGCGTTGACGCTGTTCCGCCGCGTCGGTTTCAACCACGAACGACCACACGTCTATCTCCGGCTCAACCTGACCACCCACCCGGAGTACCAGCGGCTGCGGGGCGACGACGACTGAGCGGTGCGGTCTCCGGAGACGATTCCCGGATGCGCTCCTCACGCTGTCCCCGCACCCCACTCGAGTAACGACCGAAGAGACGATTCAGGGACACCAAACGCGGAGAACGGGCGCCCGCGGGCGCCCGTCTCGATGCATTCAACGTACGGAATCTACTGCAGGCCGAGGTTCCGGAGCAACGGTCCGATCTCCGGCTCGCGGCCGCGGAAGGCGACCCACATGTCCATGTAGTCCTTCGAGCCCGTGACCTCGAGGATTTCGGTGCGGAAGCGGTTCGCCGTTTCCTGGTCGAAGAGGCTGGTCTCCTCGAAGGCCGCGAAGGCGTCGTGATCGAGCACGCCCGACCAGATGTAGCCGTAGTACCCGGCCGCGTAGCCGCCGGTGATGTGGGCGAAGTAGGTCGTGCGGTAGCGCGAGACGATCTCGTCGATCAGACCGATCTCGTCGAAATAGGCTTTCTCGAAGGCGTTGATGTCGAGCTCGGTGGGCTCGGTCAGCGTGTGGTACGCCATATCGAGGAGGCTGGCGGCCAGGTACTCCACCTGGATGAATCCCTGGTTGAAGGTGCTCGATTTCTCGATCTTGGCGATGAGCTCGTCGGGGATGGGCTCACCGGTTTGATAGTGCGTGGCGTAGACCTTCATGACCTCGGGGGCCATGGCCCAGTGCTCCATGATCTGGCTCGGCAGCTCGCCGAAATCGGGTGACCGGACGCCGGTCCGGTAGGTCACATCCGCGAGGATTCCGTCGAGGGCGTGGCCGAACTCGTGGAAAAGAGTCTCGACCTCGTCGAGGCTCAGCAGCGCAGGCGTGTCCTCCGTTGCTGTAGTGAAATTGCAGACCAGGTTGATCACCGGATCGACCTCGACCCCGGCCGAGCGATTCTGGCTGCGGAAACGACCGCACCAGGCACCGCCCCGCTTGCTCGCACGCGGGTGGTAATCCATGTAGATCACCGCGGCGTGCGAGCCATCGGCCTCGAAAACCTCGAAGACCTGGGCGTCGGGGTGCGGTTTCGGCATGTCCGTCAATTCTTCGAAGGTCAGGCCGTAAAGCTGATTGGCCACGTAGAAGACGCCGTCGCGCACATTGTTGAGCTCGAAGTACGGCCGAAGCTCGTTGTCGTCAAGATCGTACTTGGCCTTGCGCACTTTTTCGGCGTAGAACCACCAATCCCACGGGGCGAGCTCGAAGCCGCCGCCCTCGCTGTCGATGATGGTCTGCATCTCGGCCACCTCACGTCTGGCCACCGGCAGCGACGCTGCCCAGAGCTGGTCGAGCAGGCCATAGACGCCCTCCGGTGTTCCCGCCATCCGCGGCTCAAGGGTGTAGTGGGCGAAGGTCTCATAGCCCAAGAGCTGAGCCTTCTCGACCCGCAGGTTGACGATCTCCGCCATGATCGCCTTGTTGTCATACTCGTTTTCCTGGTTGCCGCGGATCGTATAGGCAGTAAATAACTGCTCCCTCAGATCCCGATTCTCCGCATAGGTCAGGAAAGGCAGAATGCTGGGTTTGTGGGTGGTGAAGACCCAGGCGTTCTCGATTCCCTCTCGCTGCGCAGTTCCGGCCGCAGTCTCGACCACACCGGGTGGCAAACCGGCGAGATCGGCCTCGTCCTCGACCACGAGCTTGAACGCGTTGGTCTCGGCGAGGAGATTGCTGCTGAACTCCACCCTCAGAGCGGACAGCCGCTGGTTGATCTCCTTGAGCCGGGTCTGTTCCTCGTCACTCAACAACGCTCCGTTGCGAACATATCGGTCGTAGAGGTTCTCGACCAGAAAGAGCTGCTCGGCATCGAGGTCGAGAGACTCGCGCTCGTCGTACACGGTCTTCACCCGAGCAAAGAGCCCGGGATTGAGCTGGATCTCATCTTTGTGAGCCGCCAGCCGCGGGGCGATCTCTTTCTGAATCCCCTGGAGCTCGTCATTGGTGTTCGACCCGCTCAGGGCGAAGAAGACCCTCGACACTTCGACGAGCAGCTCACCCGACTGGTCGAGCGCCACAATGGTGTTGTCAAACGTCGGCGGCTCCGGATCATCGACGATGGCCGAAATCTCGGTGTTCTGACGCGCCATAGCCTCCTCGAAGGCAGGCACGAAGTGAGCCTCGTCGATGCGATCGAAGGGCTGAACGTTGAACGGCGTATCGTATTCGACAAAGAACGGGTTGACATCGGTCGCCGGCTGGTCGGCTCCCTGACCACCACAGCCGAGAAGCAAAACGAACCCAACAAAAATGAATATCTTTCTCAAAATCATGGTTCCTCCATCCATCGACTCGAGCGGCGATATCGTAGCAGGGATTTTCCGGAATAGACCGGAAACAGGACTTTCCGACAGGCCGCGATATTTTCCAACTTAATCCCAACCAATTGCCTCGAGCGCGCATCTCAAGAGCTGACTCGGCGCGATCGCGAGTGCCGAGGACCGTTATGAGCTCGGAGGCAAAAGGTGGCGAACCAACCCCTCGTGGAGAATCTCAAGCACTTTTTGGATACGACTCGCCAGGATGTTCGTTTTGCCCTGCGGCAGATGGCGCGCCGACCCGGGTTCTCGGCGCTCGTTGCGTTGACCCTGGCCGTCGGCATCGGCGGCAGCACGGCGATTTTCTCGGTGCTCAAGGGGGTCGTTCTTCGTGATCTCCCGTACCCGGAGCCGGAGCGGCTCGTGGCGGTTTGGGAAATGGAGGGCGAGATTCCCTCTTATCAGCCATTCTCCGGTCCCGACTACCTCGACGTACGAGAGCAAAGCCGGACGCTGCACGAGTTCGGCGTGCTGACCAACCTCTGGTTCACCCTGTCCGGTGACGGCGCACCGATCCGGCTGCCCGGTGCAGAATGCACGGCGAGCCTGTTTCGGGTGCTCGGCGTTCCGCCCCTTCATGGGCGTCTCTTCATGGAGGAAGAGGAAACCGAAGGCAGCAACCACGTCGCCATTCTCAGTCACGGGCTGTGGCGGGCTCAGTTCGGCGGCGAGCTTGATGTGATCGGAAGGAAGATCCCCGTCAACGGTGTGCCGTACGAGATCATCGGCATCATGCCGGAGGAGTTCGAGTTTCCGACCCCGTGGGGGGGCCGCGACACCACGCAACTCTGGGCCCCATTGGTGCTGCCACGCGATCACTCCCTCCGTGAATGGCATAATTTCGGCGGAGTCGGACGGCTGGCCGAGGGAGTCACGGTCGCAGCGGCCGACGTCGAACTCAAGTCGATCGCGGCACAGTTGGCCGCAACCTACCCGGACACCAATGCCCATACCAACATGTGGGCCGAGCCGATGATGAAGCGAACCCTCGGCGGGGTCCGAAACGCAATGAACTTCCTTCTCATCGTCGTTGGACTGGTGCTGCTCATTGCCTGCGCCAACATCGCGAGCATGCTGCTGGCCCAGGGGGCGCGGCGGACTCCTGAAATCGCCATTCGCAGCTCCGTCGGGGCCGACCGTCACCATCTCATGCGTCAATTGCTGACCGAGAGTCTGATCCAATCACTCTTCGGCGGTGTTGCCGGTCTGGCTCTCGCCACTTGGGGTGTCGACGCTCTCGTGGCGATCCTGCCCGCCAATGTGCCGCGGGTCGCAGGAATCGGAGTCGACGGCTACGTATTGGCCTTTGCCGCCATGACGACCATTGCCGCCGGTCTCCTGTCCGGTCTGGCTCCGGCCGTTTTCGCCGGCCGCACCGAGATCGCGACGGCATTGAGGGAAGGCCTGATGGCGCGCGGCGGCAGCCGCGCGCTCAACCGGTTCCTGAGCGCGCTCGTCGCCATTCAGATCGCGATCGGTCTCATGCTGGTGAACGCCGCCGTCGTGTTGATGATCAGCTATTCCAACGTCGTTTCTCAGGATATGAACTTCGACACCGATGAGGTGATGGTGGCTGGAATTTCGCTCACCGGACCGACCTATGACGAGCCTTACCAGAGGCGGCTGTTCTTCTCTGAACTGCTAACACGTATTCGCAGCGTACCCGGGGTCGACCAAACCGGGGTGACGAACAAACTGCCTTTGAGAGGTGGTTCGAACGGCGGTGTTCTGATCAATGACGAGGTCTTTGATCCCTCCGCTCGAATCACGAGGAGCACGGTCGAGCACTCGTTTATCGATGACGGCTACCACGAGGCGATGGGGATCCGATTGTTGGCCGGCAGAACCCTCAATCAGATCGATCTCGATGCATCCAGTGTCGCGGCCGGTCTCGAAATCTCTCCGGTCGAGTTGCCGGTGGTCATCAACCGGACCATGGCCGAACGGATGTGGCCCGATGAGAATGCTCTGGGGCAGCTCGTCCGACCGCGCAGCGCCGTCGAGGGTTATCGGGCGCGGGTTGTCGGCGTCGTCGAGGACGTCATGCAGTGGGGCGCCGAGAGATCCCCCCTACCCGAGATGTATTTTCCTCATACTTCCGAAATCTGGGGGCCGCGCGTGGCGTACCTGGTCGTCCGGGCGGAGAGCGACCCGAGCTCGTTGTCGGCGGTGATTCGTGAGACGGTTCACGAGATCGACCCCCAAATCGCGGTCACCGAACCGTCGACCATGGCGGACATCGTCCACCAGAGCACCGGTCGTCGCCGCTTTTCAATGCTGCTCATCGCTCTGTTCGCCGCGACGGCACTGGTCCTGATCATTGCCGGCACCTACGGTGTGATGTCGTATTCGGTCTCGCAACGCACCCATGAGATCGGCCTGCGGATGGCCCTCGGCGCCGACAAAGCGCTCGTGATTCGCCACTTCCTCAGCCGGTCCGCGCGTCTCTTCGGTCCGGGTTTGGTGCTCGGCCTTCTCGGAAGTATCGCCGCAGCCACCCTGACGAGGAGCATGGTTTTCGGTGTCAGCCCCTTGAATCCCATCTACGTCGTCGCAGCCGTTGGGGCGATGATCATCGTGACAGCCGCCGCCATCACCGTCCCGGTGCTCCGAGCGACCCGGGTGAATCCCGTCGAGGCGCTGAAGGCGGACTAAACTGACGCGACGCGCGAACTCGTGTCCGATACCGGACACCCGGATCCGGAAGTGGACAAAAAACGTCAATATCTGTCGTTTCTTCACGAGATTCCATTGGTACGAGACTTGCTCATATCGAATCCCGATGATGCTCGGCTGCCGATGACGGAAGGCGGGCGGTCACCCAAAAAGGGGGATTCGAACATGAGCGATCTCGTCCAGGAAATCCAGATCAGTCTCCGCAGCCTCATGAGGCGTCCGCCGTATATCGGAGTGGCTATCCTGACCCTGGGCCCAAGTATCGGCGCGACCACCGCCATGATCAGTGCGAAACTCTTCGAGATCGCCCCCGGGTACCACCAAAAGGGTCTGTGATGTTATTCAAAGATCTTCGCGTCGCCGTACGATCGTTGCTCCGAACTCCCGGATTCACATCCATAGCCGTCCTCACCCTCGGTCTTGGGATCGGCATGTGGGTCACCGTGTGGTCGGTCATCGACACGGTCCTCATCAAGCCTCTCCCCTACCCCGGCGCCGATCGTCTCGTGGAGATCAGATCGACCCAGCCGGAACGCCACCAGACCGGCTATCCGATGTCGGCACTCAACTACCTCGACCTCGACCAACGGCAGAAGTCCTTCGAGGCCATGGCCGCAGTTTTTCGTGACAACCTCAACCTGACCGGTGGCTCGTCTGCCGAAAGAGTATCGGGCGCCTGGGTCACGGCAGGTTTCTTCAAGGTCATGGGTACCTTGCCGGAGTTGGGACGTCCCTTCACCACCGACGAGGACAAACCCGGCAGCGATCACGTCGCTGTCATCTCCCACGGACTTTGGCAACGCAGATTCGCCGCCTCCACGTCCGCTCTCGGTGAAACGGTGATCGTCAACGGCCAACCGCACGCCGTTGTCGGGGTCGCACCACAAGGATTCGCTTTTCCGAACGACACCGAACTCTGGCTCCCAATGGCCATCGACCCGGGAGAAGAGGATCGCAACCACGGGCGGGTGATCGGCTATGGCCGGCTCCGCGAGGGTGTTTCGATCTCCAGCGCCCGGGTCGATCTCGAAAACATCGCCGGCCAACTCAGACGCGAACACCCCGACGCCAATGACGGTCGGAGCTTCGGTCTCGATTCACTGAAGGAGCACATCGTCGGCGCCGTCAGATCTTCGCTCCTGGTTCTTTTGGGCGCCGTCGGGTGCGTGCTCCTGATCGCCGCCGCGAATGTCACAATCCTGCTGTCTGTTCGAACCTCGGCACGGCAGCGCGAACTCGCTGTGCGCCAGGCCCTCGGTGCCAATCGTGCGCAACTGGTTCGGCTGGTGATGGCGGAAAGCGTCCTGCTGGCACTCGGCGGGGGGGCGGTCGGTCTCGTCCTCGCTCACTGGGGCACGCAGCTCATGACGTCGCGGTTGGCCGACATCATTCCTCGCACCGATGCTCTGGGGATCGACGCCGGGGTCCTCGCCGCCGCTGTCCTTCTTTCCCTTATTGTCGGACTCCTGGTCGGTCTCCAACCCGCGCTGCGTTCGAAGGACACCGACATCATGGTTCGGCTGCGAGCGGCGGATCGGAGCGTCATCGGTTCGTCGTCCTCACTGGGGACGGCTATGGTGGTGGCCGAGATCGCTCTCTCAGTCGTGCTGCTCGCCGGCGCCGTCCTACTGACCCGCACATCTCTCAATCTCCTCAAGGTCGATCCCGGCTTCGAGAGCGACCGGGTGTTGACCGTTGAGGTGGCGCTCACCGGCGAGCGCTATGTCGAGGAGCCCGACCGAGTTGAGTTCTACCGCCAGGTCGTCGACGAAATCGGCTCGATCTCCAACGTCGAGGCAGTCGGGACCATCTACCCTCTTCCCCTCTTTTCACGCCGCATTTCGACCCGCTCCTATGCCGAAGGCGCTCCGCTCCCGGGGTCCGATGCCCTGCAACCAATAGTGGATCTCCGGTTCGTCAGCCCGGGTTATCTGGACGCGGCCGGACTTCACCTGGAAGCCGGACGCTTTTTCGAGGACTACGACACCTCGGAGTCGCCCGGCGTCGTGGTCGTGAATGAGAGCTTCGTCCGTCAGCTGGTCCCGCAGGGGGACCCGGTGGGACGTCGAACCACCGGATGGGATCCAGCCGACCCGGATGCCGAATGGGACACCATCGTCGGTGTCGTCAAAAATGTACGGCACATCGATCTCGCCGATGATTCAGGTCCTGAGATGTATCTTCCGGTCGCCCAGGCCGGATTCGAGTGGGCCACCATCGTCGTCCGCGCAAAAACCGGATCGGCGACCGCGTTGACCAACCCGATCCGAGAAGTGGTCGCCCGAATCGATCCCGAGCTGCCGATCTTCAACGTCCAGACCATGGACGACGTGGTTGCGGGCTCGTTGGCCCGGAAGAACACCATCATCGCGCTGCTCATCCTTTTTGCCTCCGTCGGTCTCGCACTGACCGGGGTCGGGGTTTTCAGCGTCGTCAGCTACTCGGTGGGACAACGGGTGCACGAGGTGGCGATTCGGATGGCCGTCGGTGGGACACCGGGCAAAGTTGTGACTCTCATCGTGAAGCAGGGGCTCGCTCCGGTGGGGGCAGGATTGCTCCTCGGTTTGGCGACCGCAGTCATCGTGATGCGACTCCTCGCCAGCCGTCTGTTCGGTATCGCCGCCCACGATCCCCTGACGCTTTCGGGAACCGTACTCCTGATCTTGGGGATCGCGGCGCTCGCCACCTGGCTCCCGGCACGACGGGCAACCCGAGTCGATCCCAGCGCCGTCCTGCGGGCCGAGTAGGAGGTTGCCATGACCGGACTCGTCATGGACATCAGAACCGCACTTCGAGCGATGGTTTGCAGACCTCTCTTCACTCTCACCTGTGTGGTGACTTTGGCGGTGGGCATCGGCAGCACCACCTCCATATTCACCGTCGTCAATTCGGTGCTCCTGCGTTCACTTCCCTACCAGGAGCCCCATCGGCTTGTCAGACTCTATACGAGCGACATCGAAAACGACGGCGAACTGGACAACGCCACTGGAGCCGACTATCTGGAATGGAAGGCGCAAAGCACATCCTTCAGCCACCTTGCCGGTTTTGTCTCAAGGAACTTGAATCTCACGGGAACCGAGCTTCCAATCCGGGTTCGTGGTGCGTCGGTCACCCCGGATTTCTTCCTGGTCTTCGGCCGCAGCGCTGCCCTCGGCCGCTCTCTGTCCCCGGATATCGACCGCCCCGGCAACGAGCCGACGGTGGTTCTGAGTGAGGGATTCTGGCGCTCCCAACTCGGCTCCGATCCCGCAATCGTCGGAAAAAGTCTGCGGCTCAACGGCGTCCCCTACACGGTGGTTGGCGTCATGCCGCCCGACTTCGTCTATCCCAGCGATGTGAAGCTCTGGATATCATCGTCATACCGGGTGCCCGAACCTCCTCTCGATGTAGGCGATGATCCGGCGGAGACCCGAGCATTCCACTTTTTCAACGTCATCGGACGTCTCGAAGAATCGACCGGAGTGACTGACGCTCAAAACGAGATGACCGCCATCGCTGACCGTCTCGCCAAGGAGTACCCGGAGACCAACCGCGGCGAGGGGATTGTTGTCCGATCGTTCAGAGACACGGTGATCGGCGACGCGCAAACACGTCTTCTGCTCCTCCTCGCCACCACAGGGTTCGTTCTGTTGATCGCGTGCATCAACGTCGCCGGCATGCTCCTGACTCGGGCCACTGAAAGATCGCGAGAGATCGCGTTGCGCCTGGCCATCGGTGCCGAAAACAGCCGGATCGTCCGTCAATTCCTCACCGAAAGCATGGTGCTCGCCTTCGCCGGTGGGATCGCAGGAGTCGCCCTCGCCACCTGGGGCACCAGAGCCCTTCTCACCATCGCACCCGATGTCCTGCCTCGGACCGAAGAGGTGAC
>Ga0316198_10002807_pt1 | contig 10517 bp, 7 predicted proteins | sample OudBieAanoxic_MG_FD_204935 | JGI IMG/M metagenome (GOLD analysis project Ga0316198, IMG submission 204935) | Coastal sediment microbial communities from Oude Bieten Haven, Netherlands - site A anoxic | ecosystem: Environmental > Aquatic > Marine > Coastal > Sediment | place: Netherlands...
TCTTGCGAGCAGGTTGGCGTTCTCGATCTTCAGCGAGATCGTCGAGCGCTCCGACTACGGGATCGATCTCCACACTGCGGCCGTCCGCCGGACCAACGTCCCGACGGTGCGCGCCGACATGTCGAACCCGGAAGTCCGGAGGATCGCCGAGGCCTTCGGCACCGAGCTCATCCTCGACGGCAAGGGGCCGAAGAAGGGTCTTCGCCCGGCGGCGTGTGCCGCCGGTTGTCCGACCATCGTGCTTGAAGGAGGAGAGGTTTGGAAGGTCGAGCCGACCATCGTCGAGTGCGCCGTCCAGGGCGTGAAGAATGTGCTCGTCGAGCTCGAGATGCTCGACGACGAGCCGAACCGGCCGAGACACCAGATCACGGTCAAGAAAACCAAGTGGGTTCGGGCCGAACGCGGCGGCTTTCTCCAGTTCCACGTCGCCCCGGGAGAGATCGTCGAGAAAGACCAGCCGCTGGCGTCCAACACGAGCCTGCTGGGCCGAGAACAAAACGTCCTCACATCACCATTCAACGGGGTGGTTCTCGGCATGACAACGCTGCCCGCGGTCAGTCCCGGCGAACCGGTGTGTCACATCGGCAAAATGACCAAGCGTGCGCAGCAAGCCATCGGACAAAATGCCGGTCTATCGGAGGACAGCCTGCACGAGCGGGTGCGGGATGACCTGGCGGCGAATGTCACCGTGGTCGACGCGACCGAGTAGGCGTCCTCAACGCTTCTGGATTTTTACTCGGTCTCCGGCTTTTCGGCTCGCTTCTCAAAGCGCAGGGTGGCGATCCGGTGCCGTTCCACCTCGGTGACCGTCACCTTGTAGGAACCGACATCGACCTCGTCGCCGGTTTCGGGGAGCCGTTTGAGCAGCGCGACCACATGGCCGGCGACGGTGTCGTCCTCCTCGGTGACATCAAGATCGAGCGCATTGATGGCCTCGGGCATGGCCAACGCCCCGTGCACGATGTAAGCATTCGGACCGTCCGGAGTCACGGCCGGTTCCTCGTGGTCGAACTCGTCCTGGATGGGGCCGACGATCTCCTCGATGGCGTTTTCCAGGAAAGCGAGCCCGATGGCGGTCCCGTGGTCGTCGAGCACGACGGCCACGGCGCTCTGGTTGTGTTGCATCTCGACCACCATCCGGCCGAGCGGTTGAGTATCGGGCACAAAGGCCGGGTCGCGGGCGATGGCCTCCAGATCAAGGGGCCCTTCGTCGCCGAGAGCTCTCAGGACGTCTTTGGCGTGAACGATTCCCACCGTCGAGTCGAGGTCGCCCTTGCACAGGGGAAACCGCGAGTGAGTGCTCGATCGGATGGTCTCAAGGGCCTCCGCCTCGCTCGTGCCCACCACGAGGTGCTGGACCTCGACCCGTGGGACGAGGATGTGCCGAACTTCGAGGTTGATGAAGCTCAACACGTTTTCGGCAAAGGCGCGCTGGCGGCCCGTGATGTGGCCATCCTGGGCCGAGGCGAGGAGCAGATCCCGCAGTTCCTCAGAGGTGAACGACGCATCGTGGTGTCCCGGGGACCGGATCCCGACAGCCCGGAGCATTGCGTTTGAAATCCAATTGATCGCGCCGACAAGGGGCCGGAAGATAAAGGTGAAGGCTCTGAGTGGATAGGCTACGGCGAGAGCCGTGGTCTCGGGATTGTGGATGGCCCAGATCTTGGGGGCCTGCTCGCCGAGGGTCATGTGCAGTACCGTGACGATGGTCAGAGCGATGGCCAGGGCTACCCCGTGCAGGAGGGGTCCTTGGATGACCGTGAGCCCAACGAGATCGGCGAGAGCGAGAAGCAGCGTTGCAACCGCCGGCTCGGCGAGCCAGCCGAGAATCAGGCTGGCAACCGTGATGCCGAACTGACATGCCGAGAGATAGAGATCGAGGTGGCCCATGATGTGTTGGGTTGCACGGGCGGAGCCGCTGCCCTGGGCGGCCAGCGCCTCGATGCGGGTGCCGCGCACCTTGACGAGCGCGAACTCGGCCGCCACAAAGAATCCGTTGAGCAGCACGAACGCCAGCGTCACTGCGAGACGCCAGCCGATGGTCATCATGGAAAGATCGTGACCTTCCGTCATCTGAATATCCTCCGTCCTACGGTCAACGAACGCCTTCTCCCAAGCTTGTAGTCATCGGTGAAAGGGTCGGCTGTCATCTTACGCGGTCACAGCATGTTGATGAAAAGAGTCGCCAGACCGAGAAAGCTCAAGAATCCGGCGACGTCCGTCACGGTGGTCAGGACGATGGACGACGCCTGGGCGGGATCCTGACCGAGAGTGGTCAGAATCATGGGGATGGTCGCACCGGCGAGGCCGGCGATGGCCATGGAGAGCACCATGGCCACCCCGATCACCGCAGCGAGACCGGCCGATTTGCTCCACCAGAACACCGCGCCCGCCGTCACCAGGGCGATGGCGACGCCGTTGATCGCCGCGACCGCGAATTCCTTGAGCGCCACCCTCACGGAGTCGCTGCGGACACGAATTTCGCGGAGGGCTAGGCCGCGCATGGTCACGGCCAGCGCCTGAGCGCCGGTGTTGCCCGACTGGCCCGCCACCACCGGCAACAGAATCGCGAGGGCGGTGAACTGTGCAATGGTGTCTTCGAAGAGGCCGACGACAAAGGACGCCAGGAATGCGGTCAGCAGGTTGATGTTCAACCACGGCAGACGCTTCTTGACCGCAAAGCCGATCGGCGAGAGGGCCCGTTCGTCGCGGCTCGCTCCGACCATGGTCTGCATGTCGGCGGAAGCCTCGGCTTCGACAGCGGTCAGAAGCGCATTGTGGCGGATGACGCCGATGAGGTGGCCCTCAAAGTCCACAACTGGCACGGTGGGGAGGCGGAAATTCTCCAGGAGCTCCACGACCTCGGTTCTCGGCGCCATGGCCTGGACGCTGATCGGCGCCGTCGTCATCAGCTCCCGGAGCTTCTGCTCCGGGTCGGCCAAGGCAAGATCCTGAAGTCTGACCGATCCGAGGTAGATGCCGTTAATGTCCACCACGTGAAGACTGCTGATCCGCATATGGCGGAGGCCTCTCAGCTGGTTGAGCGCGGCGTCCGCCGTCGCATCCACCCTGAAATGGCTGACCTTGGGATCCATGATGGCGCCCGCCGTGTCGGGCGGGTAGCCCATGATGGCCCTCACTTCACGGCTGATGGGCGGACTCAGATCCTTGAGGATCACGTCACGGACGTCGTCGTCAAGGAAGCCGAGGATGACGGCCGTTTGGGAGGTCCGCAGCTCAGCCAGCCATCGTGTCCGGCTGGACCCATCGGCGCGAAGAATCACCTCCGCCGAGACTTCGGGACGCAAAGCTCCGAGGAGTGAAACGGCGACGTCTTCGGTCTGATCGTTGAAGAACTCAACGAGCTGAGCAGCGGGGAGAAGCTCGACCTCCGCAGCCGCATCCTCCGGATGGCGGCGAACGAAATCTTCCGCGAGAACATCCATGGCAGTAGGATTCTCACGCGTCATGGTGGACCTCCCTGGGATCGTCCTCGGTTCGACGATCCGCCATGGCTGCGACCACCGATGTCAATCCGCCCCAGTACAGCTCGCCGAGTTCGAGGAAGGTGTCGAGCAGGGGTCGTTGCGAGATCGGGGCCGTTTGGTGTGTCGGTCCCGAGCTGCGGACATTCCGGTGGCGGATCATTCCCAGGAGCACCCCGGAGCCGTCGACCACCGGGAGTTGGTCGAACTCGAACCACGCCCGGTGGTCGCGGACAGCCGAGAGCGGCGCAGCCGAAGGGATCCGGGTGACCTGTGCGGACATCAGGTTGCCGACCCGCGCCCGTGGGTCGCTTGTGGCGAGCGCCTTTCGGTGGATGACGCCGATGAGTCGATGGTCGTCATCGACGACATAGGCATACGGTCCGGTGATTCCGGCCGCCGCGTCTCGCGCCTCGCCGACGCTCATCTCGGGCGACAACACGGCGGGAGTGGGTTCGGCGAGAAACCCGGCCGAGTCCTTCGGCGAGCGAAGGAGACGCCCCACCCGAGGAGCGGTCTTACTCGGGAGATAGGCCATCATCGTTTCCCGCTCCTCAATGGCAAGGCAGCGCAGCACGAGGACCCATCGAGAGACGGGCAGGTGTTCGGCAACTCCGGCGAGCACGGTCGGGTCAACCGTTGCGAGGGCTGCCGCCACCGTCGACGGCGACATCTTTTCGATCACGGCCGCAGCGGCTCCGGGGTCGAGCTCGGTCAGAAACGCGCCCGCATCGGCGCTCGAGACAGTCTCGAGACGCCGCGCCGCGTCGGCCGGGTGTTTCGAGGCGTACTTGACCGCCAAGGTCTGGAGCGCCTCCATGTCACGCACTCTCGATGAGCGTGACCGATTCGGTGTCGTGGAACCGTTGCGCCGGCATGACCACCCGTCCCAGCTCGGTCTTCAGGATCACGGCGGTCGGTGTCAGCTCGATCACCGTCCCTCTGATGTCGTCGATCATGAGATCCTGGCCGACCGTCACAATCCGCGCCACATAGTGCGCGGCGATGAGGTTGGCGACCGAGGCTCGGGCGCCAAGGCCGAAAGCCAACGCCACCGCGGCGAGCGCCGAGCCGACCGTGATCGCCACCGTCAGTTCGAGCACGCGGCCGTCGACTCCCAGTTGTTCCAGTGCGATCACCACCACGAGGGCGATGATCACGATCTCCACGACCGTTGCAATCCCTCGCGCCTGGGCAATGCCGCCCGCCTCCGCCGCTCTGAGTGCCGCCGACCGAACGGCTCGTGCCGCGATGATTCCGGCAATGCTGATCAGGATAGCGACCAGGAGGTTGGGCGCATAGGCCACAAGCTTGCCGAGCAGGTCGGTCATCACTGGAAGACCGAGGGCCTCGACCGCAGCGGCCAAAAAGACGAGGAGAACGAGCCAAAAGACAAAACCCGCAACGACTCCGGGGGTGTTCATCCGCGCTCCGCTGCTCTCTACTGCTTTGCTGATGGAGGAACTGGTCGCGCCGAGGCGGTCCAGCAGGCGCTCGGTCAGCTTTCGGCTCCATCGGCGGCTGAGAAGGGCAAGCACCCAGCCGGTGAGCACCAGAAGAGCGGCAGCCCCGATTTCCGGCAGGTGATCTCGGACTGCGCTCAGACCCCCGGTGATAGTCTCGATCCAGGTGTCGTACCACATGACACCCCCCTTTCCTTCAATGCGATCGTCATGACTCGTTTGTGTGCGATCAGTGTTCCTCCGGAAGTGTAGCCGGGTCGGGAACCGCGGGTTCGACATCAACGGCGGACACCAGCAGGCGGGCCGCCTCCGTGGCGAAGTCGGCGACGAGAGTCTCGGTGAGGTCCGCCCGCGTCCTGCTGCGCTCGGCCTCGACCTGCGCCTTGCCTCGATCGGTGGCATCGATCATGACCACCGTGGACTGGCGCCCGGTGTAGAGATCCTGGTACGTAGCGGATGACAGTGGAGCTCGACGCCACCCGACGACGGCCTCGCCGGTGATCTGAACCGGCAGCGCCATGTTGAGGTTGCCGGATCCTTGATCAGCCACGGTGACCCAACCCGAGAGCGTCCCGGTCAACACTTCCCGATACTCCTCGTAGGTGTAGTAGGTGGCTGACATTCCGCCGTGTTGGGTCTGTGCCTGTCGTGTCACAGAGGAAGCGGGTTGACGGATGATCCTCGAGGCGGTCACCTTCACAACCGCCGCGTAGGGACCAGTCTTCATCGGCCGGCCGTCGACCCCCGGGACGGTGCGTTGATCACAGTTGGGGGCACGGCCCGCGTTCGATCCTTGCACGACGAGGAACTCGGATGCTGCGGCGCCGACCTGCCCGCGCAGATCGGTCCGGAGTTCCTCGAGCCGGGTTTCACCGAGGCCGGAGTCGGTTTCGGCGACGACCTTGAGCTGGACACAGGTGCGGGCGCACGCCGACGCTCGCTGGATGTCCCCCTGCTGCACCGATCCCGGGGCCAGACGGTCAGCCGATCGCAGGTCGGCGATCGCGCTTCGACACGCTCCTCGCTCGAGGGCGGACAATCCCAGCCCAACGCGGATGGCGACCGCTCTCTTGGCAGCGTCCGTCGATCCGGCAGTCGGAACCCGGGCGGCATGCTCGAACCTCTCTGCCGCTGCGCGCAGGCGCCCCTCGCGCAGATTGGCTTCCCCCCACGAGACCCACACGTTGTACAGACGTTTTCTGGTGTCTTCGAAGTCGGGCGCGAGGGCGTCGACCTGCTGCAGGTGGGCGACAGCCACGCTCCACAGGCCGTCCGCCTGGGCGCGATCGGCCTCTGCAAGGAGGGTCCTCACCCGGAGGGTTACCAGCTCGACTCTTCTGGAATCGACGGCGCCCGGTCGATCGAGTTCGATTTTCAGCGAGAGCATCTGAACCCGTAGCCTCCCGGCCGCATCGAGCGCCGCGATGGCGTCGTCGAGCTTCATCTCGGTCTCGAGCACCGAAACGGCTGCGAGTTTCTCGTCCATCGCCCGATCTCCGACACGAGCCAGAGCAGCCCGGGCCTTCTGATCCCCTGGTGTCAACCGGAGGATCCTGGCATAAGCTTCGGCAGCTCGGTAGAACTGCCCATCCTTTTCATAGCGTGCACCCTCCTTCATGTTGTCCTTGGTCGTGTTCGCGCTGCCCTCAACGCAAATAGCCATCAGGCCAATTACGAAGATCGTAAGAAGGCGCAACCCACTCTTGGCGCCCCTCGTCCTGCTCATCATGTTGACTCCTTGTCGTACGTGCGTCGTTTCGTCGCCAACCGCAAGGCAATTACCCACACCCAGCTCGCGGCGTGATCTCCTTCGGGAAAATCTGTGCCGGTTTCCACAAACGGTTTTGCGCCCACCCGGGACGAAGCGGTTCATGTGCAGCTTCTCATCCTTGGATGGCATCCTGTGCCGATACCAAAGCAACCCTCGTGCCAGGTCTGGGGCTCATGCTCATCCGCGCGCAGGAATGACTCTCGGCGATGTTGATATTGTTTTTTTTCAACAATTTATGGCGTTCAACGGTACCGGGTTAAAATCACGCGTTGACCCTGAATCAGGGCCAGCAGAACACGAGATTCCGAATCTCCCGTTCGATCGGAAGGTGCTGTTCCGATCAGGACCGTGTGTCGAGTGGATCTATAGGGGTTTTTGATGGGTTTGAGCCGGAGTTGCCGGTGTCAACCGTCAGACGGGGGAAGTCCGTGATCGCAAGGGTGCCGAAGGCGATACTGACCCGGCCTTCGCTGGCTCGGAAACGATCGAGAATCTCGGTTGAGAGCAGGTCTTTGGTGATTCGGCGTCGCTGAAAATCAACGATATACCGCGCCGTGAAAACGGCCCAGTTTTCGTTGAATCCCATGGTGACCAACGGGCGAACCCGGGCATCTTCGATGCGGTATTTCGTCACCATCAGTTTCCAGGCGTTCTCTGCCCCTGCGGCATAGTCTCCGACTGTTTGTTCGAGAGTCTCATCGATGATTGTCCGGGCGTGGGCGAGGTCTGAGTCGAGAGTGACGGGTATTTCGAGTTCGTCCCACAAAAATGCAAAATCCGCCGAGTAGTTGACGACGGGGTCTTTGAAGACATAGCTGTTGGCGACTCGGACGATGCGACCGTTGTAGAGATCACCCCTGACCCACCCCCCGCACTCCATGAGGGTCGTTCGCAACATCCCGATGTCGATCACATCTCCAACCACACCACCCAGCTCAATTCGGTCTCCGACCCGGTAGTAGGAACCGAAGGACACCGCCGCCCAGCCGGCGATGCTGACGATGACCTCTTGCAGAGCGAACGCGATGCCGGCGCCGGCGACACCGAAGGCGACAGTGAGACCCCCAAGCTGGTCCTTGAAGACAACCGCAGTCACAAATACGACGGTCAGATACTGGAGCGCCGAGATGATCTTGCGAGTCCTGTATCTGGTATCGGTATCATGCACCCGAGTGGACAGATACGCTGCAAAGAGGCGGAATGCCACGATGACGACCACGGACCCGACGACCACCATGAGGACCCGTTGGATCACCGGATCGAGCAACCAGTCCTTGAATGTTGTTCCCATATCGTCTCCAACTAGGATTCGCGGTGGAGTATTGCCGGGGGTCGGACGCCGGCGTCAGCAAAACCGACCAGTACTCGTTCCGTGACATCGGTCTCGAACGCCTTTTCGAATCGGACGTCGAGGACATAGGCTTTGGCCCGGAGACGAAGTGCGAAGTAGTTGTCCTGGATGAGCTGGTTGATGGTGACCGACCAAGGGAACTCAAGATCGACAAATCGACTCGATGTCAGCGCTTCCGCGACGATCTCCTTTGCCCGTGCGACGTCTTGATCGATGCCCACCCAGAAATCCATCTGGATCAACATCTCGATCGCACCGGCGTTGCCGGAAGCAACCGTCTCGGTCAGGAATTTGTTGTTCGGGATTGTGACCTGGGTGTCATCAAGGGTCATCAAGCGTACCGATCGCAATCCGATTTGGCTGATCTCCCCATAGTAGCCGTCGAAGGTGACGCGGTCGCCAACCTGAAAAGGGCGGTCCACGAGAATGATCAAACCAGCGACGATGGAGGAGACGAGGTCCTTGAGGGCAAATCCGATGGATACCGCCACCGTGCCCCCGATGGCGATCAGCACCTCGCGGGAGAAATCGAGGATGAAGGCGGCCGCAGCCAATCCACTCAGAAGATACACCGCGAATCGAAGGAATGAACCGATCTGGTTGATCAACAGCCTCTTGTCGGGGAAGCGTTCGCCTAACCGGACCAGGCTGTTGCTGAGCAACCGGGACACGACGATCGAGATAATAATGATCAGCGCCGCATACGGGATGCCGCCCGGTTTGAAGAAACGAAGGATTTCGGTATTGTCCATGGCTTGCCCTCAGGCCATCAAGAGGCTTCGTCGCCTCAGTAGCCGGATCGTGGCTCGATGCCAGTAGGTCGTGATTCGGTAGCGCTCGTTGTCGATCCTCAGCGCGCCCAGTTCGAGCATCCGATCGAGGTGAATACGGCACAGGTGTTCCGGGAAACCTGTGACCAAGGCCGTTTCGCCGAGTGTGGCGTTTTCGTGGGTCACGACCGCCGCTAGTGTGAAGAGGGCAGCCTCGTCGAAAGTGCCTAGCACCTCAACTGGAGGTCCTTTGAATAGCCGAACCTTAGCCGACGCGGCGGTTTCCGGTACCAGGGACCGTAGGTAGAAGTGAAGAGCAACCCGGGGATTTCCGTCCGAGTAGTCCCACAACAACCGTGTGTAGCCCTCCTCGGATTCAATGAGTCGGGCCTGCGCTGAAACTCCCTCCATACGGTCCACCACGAGATCGCTGTAGTTCGGGCGAATCCCCGCAGCGGCGACTCGCGTTCGAATGAGCTCGCGCACGCTTTCTTCGGTCCAGCCTCCGAGGATTTGATGGTGACGGAAGACGGTATGCGTGGATCGAACCGCCTGCAGGCGCTGCCAGGCAAGACCACTCATGGAACACAGCCAGAAGACCGAGTGGTTGGTTCGCTCGATGAGGTCGGCGAACGCATCGAAGATCTCGTATCCGCCCACCGTGGCGAGAAACAGGTGTTGCGCAAGATCGACAACAATGATCCTCCTCGGGCCCTTCTTGAAATTGGCTTGAAGATCCTCGAGCGCCCAGTGTTCTTCCTTGTCCGGAAATACGGCGTTGCCGAGGGTTGAAGCCAACTCGTCGGCGTCCGACGGCCGACTATCGAGCGAGACGACGGTTTTGGGTAGATCCCCGGTCGAAATCTGGCCCAGCCATGTCGTCTTGCCGCAACCTCGTTCTCCTGTCAGCAGATATGCCCCCCCTGCACCGGTCTCACGCCAGGCGCCGAGCGTCGTGGCGAACTCGTTGAGCCCCGGGAAATAGTCGATGACGAGCGGTCCGGCCGGAACAGCCTCTTCGGAGAAGGCCTCCACTACAGCAGGAGCCAGAGTGTCGAAGTCGACCTCGGCGTAGCCACGGACCTCGGCCTGTTTCTCGATGCGACGAAGAAAGAGGAATGCGAGTCCGCGGCGGGTCTGTTCGAAGCCCAGCGCAAAATCGCGGGCGATTGCGAGAATGGCGCGGCCCGCCATCCAAACAAAACATGCGGGCGTGATCAGCACGCCATACCAGCGACCACTGGATGACCTCACCATCCGGGCGAGACGGCCGGTCGGTTGGACCTCGAGAAACGCCTCGGCCGTGACGTGTCGCCAGCTGAACACGATCGCGATCAGCGCTGCACCGGCAATCACCCAGGAAAACGCCGCCACGAGGTGATAGAGATAGCCGCGCCCGAGGATTCGGCTGGAGACCAAGAGGAGCACCACGATGGGTGTGGCGATGCGCATCACCCAGCGAACGGTGGACAGGATTTTCTCCTGCCGGCCCGAGGCCATCCTCAGGTGGTAGTGACGCCCGACCCTGACCACCAAGGCGACAAGGAGTTCAATGGACAATCGGTAGAGGCCGTAGATCAATGCCACCTGGTAGACGACCTCGAACTCCGGCAGTGTCGCGACCGGATTCAGAGCCCACCGTATCGCGACGACCGCGATCAGGTACAGGATCCAAGG
>Ga0316198_10002808_pt1 | contig 10516 bp, 9 predicted proteins | sample OudBieAanoxic_MG_FD_204935 | JGI IMG/M metagenome (GOLD analysis project Ga0316198, IMG submission 204935) | Coastal sediment microbial communities from Oude Bieten Haven, Netherlands - site A anoxic | ecosystem: Environmental > Aquatic > Marine > Coastal > Sediment | place: Netherlands...
ACCGAGCGAGGGCGCCATCATGGGGACGAGGATGAACACGGCCATGATGTACGAGAGGACCTTGGCCATCTGGTCGCCGTGATAGCGGTCGCGGATGGAGCCAAGGGTGACTACCCGCACGCCGGCTGCTCCCAGGCCGCTGACGAACCTCCAGACGAGCAGGACCTCCAGCGACGGTGCGACCGCGCCGCCCAAAGCGCCGATGGCGTAGATGCCCAGGCCCAGCCACAGGATGCGCTTGCGGCCGAGTGCATCGGCCAGCGGGCCCCACGCCAGCTGCCCCAGCCCGATGCCCAGGAAGAAGACGGTGATCACGAGGGCCAGCTGGTTCGAGTCGGCCACGAGACCGAAGTCCGTGCGCATGTCGCTGAAGGCCGGCAGCATGGTGTCGATGGCCAGGGCCGTGAGGGCCATGAGCATCGACATCAGGACGATGAACTCGCGGCGACCCATGCGCGTCTCGAACGTGTCGGGTGGCGCGCTCACTCCTCGAGCACCAGCGGCGTGCCCACCGAGCGCCGGGCGGCGCGGGCCACGCGCAGGAAACTGGTCACGTGGGTGACCGGGGAGATGTGCGAGCCGGCGTCCTCGTAGATGGTGGGGATGGGCACCCAGTCGATGGCGAGGCCAGCGCGGATGGCGTCGGTGATCATCTCGACCTCGAACTCGAAGCCATCCTCGGAGCTGGACAGCAGGTGCGGCAGCAGCGGCCTGGCGATGAGTCGGTAGCCCGACTGGTTGTCGTCGATGTGGCGGCCCACGGCCCAGCTGAACGTCTGCGTGCCCAGGTTGTTGGCCAGGCGCCGGCTCAGCGGCATCTGGCTGAAGTCGCGGCGGCCGATGATGAGCGGCGCGCCTCGCTCCCGCCAGGCGGCGAGGAAGTCGGGCGCGCAGGCCGGGTCGTGTTGGCCGTCGGCGTCGAGGGTGAGGACCGCGGTGGCACCACCGTCGAGGGCATGCGCGAAGCCGTAGCGCAGCGCCGCCCCCTTGCCCTGGTTGGGCGTCTGGCGGATGACCTCGGCGCCTGCAGCCTCGGCCGCGGCGGACGTCCTGTCGGTCGAGCCATCGTCGACCACCAGCACCGGCAGGTGCTCAAGGGTCGCGCGCACGACCGTGTCCAGCGTGGGTGCCGCCTGATAGGCCGGGATGACCGCGATGACCGACGCGTTCGTGTCCACGCTACGCCACCACCGAGGGCAAGGACGTGAGAGCCGAGCGCACCCGCAGCCACTGGTAGGTCAGGAAGCGTGACGGCTCACCGATGGTCTCGAACGGGATGGGGTCCATCAGCGACCGGCCATAGTTCTTGGCCAGCGTCACGCGACCATCGGCGGTAAGGGCCTCCATGGCCGCCACAGAGTCTGCCACCCACGGCTCGTGCGCCAGTGCCGGGTCCGCGTCGGCGATGCCCTCGAGCATGTCCAGCAGGCCCGAGCGGTAGTCGCCCACCAGGAACGGCTGGAGCATGTGGCGGAACAGCGGTCGGTCGGAAGACGACTTGCGGAAGAGCCGCCGGTGGCGCAGGTAGGTCAGCGCCTCATCGAGTCGCTGGCGTTGCATCGCGGTTCGCTCCGCTCGGGGGCCAGCGGCGAGGGCACGGAAGGCACCGGCCACCCCGTGGTAGCAGGACACCGACTCCCAGCAGCCGAAGTTCGCGGGCGTGCGGTAGGGCCACGTGTCGTCGCCGCCGGCACTCGCCGTCTTGTCGTCGAAGCGCTGGTGGGCGACCAGCCAGTCGAGCGACTCGCGCACCATGGGGCGGCGGCCCGCTCCGAGCTTGATGAGCGTGGTCGTGACGACACCCGCGTAGCAGGGCAACACGCCCGATGCTCCGTGGCGATACGCGATGGGACCCGTGCTCGCGTAGCGTTCCTCGAGGTAGTCGACCGCGCGGCGGACCGGCGCATCCTCGATGTCGAGACCGCAGCGCTGCATCAGGCCCAGCGCCCAGAAGGTCGGGCGGGCGGTCTGCGTCCGGCCTTGCTCCGGGAAGCTACCGTCCTCCTGCTGCAAGGCGAGCACGCTCCCCAGCGGCTCCCACTCGAGTGCTTCCTGGCGCGATCGCGCCAGCTCCCTGGGCGCCGGTCGGGGCTCGAGCAGGTCCCTCGCCACGAGGTAGCGAACGGGCGGATTCCGCGACGACGAGAGCCACTCCAGCAAGGCCGTTCGCGTGCTCATGGACCGATGGTAGTGGACCGCCCCTCAGGTCCCGAGCGGCATGGCCCACAGCTGCCGGCCGTGCTCGCCGTCGTCGGCGGTGAAGTAGAGGACGGAGTCCGCGACCGTGAGCCAGTGCGGGTCCGAACCCTGCGGTCCCGGCCGGATGTCGGCCACGAGCGCGGGGTCGCTGGTGGGGCCGTCGATGACCCACAGCTCGTTCCCGTGGGCGCTGTCGGCGAAGGTGAGGAAGAGGCGGTCTCCATGAGAGGCGAGCGTGGGCAAGTCGGACCAGTAGCGCGTCGCCTCCGTGGCGACACCGCCCGGGAGCGAAACCGGCTCCAGGCCCGGTTCGTCATCGACCGTTCGCCAGAGGTCGCCAGGGGTCGTCAACTCGTCACTCAAGTCCCGTTCGGTGACGTAGAGGGAGTCGCCGACGGCCACGAAGTCGCTGAGGCTCGACGACTGCCGCCCGGGCGTCAAGTCCTTGACCAGGACCGTGCCCTGGGCCGTGCCGTCGGTGCGCCACAGCTCACGTCCGTGGTCGCCGTCTGCGGCGGTGAAGTAGAGCCCGTCGCCGACCGCCGTCAGATCCTTCGGCTTCGACGACTTGGGCCCTTGACGGATGTCGCGCACCAGCCTGGTGCCCTTGCGCGTGCCGTCGGTCCGCCACAACTCTGCTCCCTCAGCCTCGCGCTCAGCGACGAAGTACAGATGCTCGCCGGCCGCGACCGGCCTCGCCCACCACACGGATGACCAACCCGGGCCGATGTCGCGCACGAGCCGAGTGCCCTTACGCGTGCCGTCGGAACGCCACAACTCGTGGCCGTGACGTCCGTCGTTGGCCACGAAGTACAGCTCTCCCTCGAACTGGGCGAGTGAAGCCTCGCTCCAGGACATGCCCGACTTGCGGCCGGGCCGGATGTCCCGGACCAGCCGCGTGCCCGCGCGTGTCCCGTCGGTACGCCACAACTCCTTCCCGGAGCGGGGATGGTTGGCAGCGAAGTAGGTCACGCCGTCGACCTCCAGGAAGAACGACGGGTTGGAGCCGGCCGGATAGGTGGGGCAATCTGCGCCTGGCGGCGCGCAGTTGGCCGACTGTCGACCGCGGTTGATCTCCTTGATCAGCCGCGTGCCCGCGCGCGTGCCGTCGCTGTGCCACGGCTCCGTACCCTGGCGCCCACGGTGGCCGGTGAAGATGATCCCGTCACCAGTAGGGGCCAGCGTCCGCGCCTGATCGTCGTACCTGGCGGTCGCCAGCCTCCGCTCGCGGTCGCCGGCGTGTTCCAACCAGCGCAGGCTGATGCGCTCTCTGCCGCGTGTGCCCAGGAAGACGAGATCGTCCCGGACCGTCACGGCTTCGAGCACATCGAGCGGTCCAGCCGTCATGTCACCGACCATCCGCGGTTCCGCCATCGGCGGCTCATCGGCGGCAACGGCGGAGCCCAGCAGCAGGCCGGCCAGGATGGAGATGGCTGCTCCGAGACCCCGCATGACGCACCCCCTTCGCTCGCGCTGGGCCGTGGCTCGTGTGGCCGATATCAGCGCGAACCAGGCACGGGGTCAAGTGCCCTCCGGCCTCCCCTCCACGCTCGAGTCAGTCGATCATGATGGCGTCCGGCAGCGGCACGCCGGTAGGAGTCGTGGTGTAGGCCGCGGGCAGGCGCCGGTTGAGCGCGAACTCGCGCATGGCCGCGGCCCCGGAGAGGTTGTAGACCTCCTTGAAGCCATGCTGCTTGAGGATGCGCGTGCCCACGTACGAGCGCAGGCCGGAGCGACAGGCCATGATCGTGGGCATGTCCGGATCGAGCTCGGCGAGCCGGTCACGCAGCCGGTCGAGGGGGATGTTGATGATCTGGTCGCAGTCGGCCAGGGGCAGGGCCTCGACCTCGGCCGCTGTACGCACGTCGACCACCTGGTAGGGGCAGAGGTCGATGTCCGGCTGCATCACCGGGGCCAGGCCGTCGAGGTGATTCTGGGCCGCGAAGGCGGCCATGTGCAACGGGTCCTTGGCCGAGCCGTACGGCGGCGCGTAGGCCAGGTCGAGCTCGGCCAGGTCGTGGACCGTGCCCCCGAAGTGCGTCAGGGTCGAGACGACGTCGAGACGCTTGTCGACCCCCTCGCCGCCCGTGGCTTGTGCGCCGAGCACCTTGCCCGTGCCCTCCTCGAAGACGAGCTTGACGATCATGGCCTGCGCCCCGGGGTAGTAGCCGGCGTGGTTGTTGGCGATGACGTGGACGGCGGTGGCGTCGTGGCCGGCCGCCAGGGCGGCCTTGAGCGACAGCCCGGTCATGCCGGCCGCGGTCCCGAAGACGCGCACGATACTGGTGCCCCAGGCGGCCGGCGCCGTTCGCGATGTCCCGGTGACCGCGTGTTCGCCGGCCAGACGGCCGGTGCGGTTGGCCGGGCCGGCGAGGGCCACCCGCAGCCTGGCGCCGGTGGGGCCATAGGCGTACTCGGCCGCGTCCCCCACGGCGTAGACGTCGGGATCGCTGGTGCGCATGAAGTCATCTGTGGCGATGCCCCTGCTTTCGCCCAGCTCGATGCCCGCAGCCTCCGCCAGGGCCACGTTCGGCCGCACGCCGATGGCCAGCAGGATCAGGTCGGCAGGCAGGCGCGTGCCGTCGGCGAGGACGGCGGCCACGGCTCGGCCACCCTGCTCCTCGATGGAGGCGATACCGACCCCCAGTTCCAGCCGAACGCCGTTGTACTCGAGCTGACGATGCAGCGGCTCGACCATCTCGTGGTCGTGCAGCGGCAGCACCTGCGGCTGCATCTCGACGAGCGCGACCTCCAGGCCACGGCGCCGGAACTGCTCGGCCGTCTCCAGGCCCACGTAGCCGCCACCGACGACCACGGCGCGCTGAGCACCGGGCATGGCCTCGGCGATGTGATCGGTGTCTTCGAGGTTGCGCAGGGTGAAGACGCCTGCCGCGTCCCGGCCGGGGATGGGTGGCTCGACGGGATCGGCGCCGGGCGCGAGGATGAGCTTGTCGTAGCCCATCTCGTAGGTCGCGTCGGCATCGAGGTCCCGGACCGTGAGCTGCTTGGCCGCGCGGTCGATGGCGGTGACCTCGTGACGCGTGCGCACCTCGATGTCGAAGCGGCGCTTGAAGAGCGCGGGCTTGGCGATAAGCAGCGCGTCGCGATCCTTGATCTCACCGCCGAGGTAGTAGGGCAGGCCGCAGTTGGCGAAGGAAACGTACGAATCGCGCTCGAAGATGATGATGCGGGCGGTTTCGTTCATGCGGCGCGCACGCGCGGCGGCGGAGGCGCCACCGGCGACACCACCGACGATGAGGATGGTGGGTGCATGGTCTGGCACGGACGGAGCTCCTGAACGGGACGTGGCCAAGGATCGGATCACAACGATACTGAGTCTCAGAAGGAAGCCCAGCGCCCGTTGTCAACGATCGACGGGCCATCCGGCCCGTGGTCCCGAAGCGGTGTGATCAGCTGGTTCGATCACCGCTTCCCCCAGAATCGATTGGACGGGCCTCGGTACGCTCGACTACGTTGGCCGCAACGCCCGATGCATCGAGGGGGAGACCATGACCAGCAGCACCGGCGGGCGGTCCGCCGCGATCAGCGTCGCCCGGCGGGCGCTCGCACGCGGCCACCCGTTCCCGCTGAAGCGCGACGTGGCGGCCATCAACGATGACCTCGTGGGCGGGCTGTTCCCACAGCTCGCGACCGAACCAGCAGCTGACGTGGGCGACCTGGCGCGACGCCTGACCGAGGCCTGCCACCGGTTCGGCGCCGTCGCCGAGCCCCTGTGCGCAGCCGACGCGGATGACCTCGCCATGGGGCTGCTGGCGGCGCTGGCCGAGGTCCACGCGCGGAGCCTGGAGGATGCCGAAGCCATCCTCTTCGGCGACCCCGCCGCAGAGTCACTCGACGAGGTCATCGCCGCCTACCCCGGGTTCCTCGCCATCTCGGCCTATCGCCTGGCGCACGCGGTCCACGAGCTGGACGTGCCCATCGTGCCCCGGCTGATGGCCGAGCTGGCCCATTCGCGCTCGGGCGTGGACATCCATCCGGCCGCCACCATCGGCCGGCGGCTGTGCATCGACCATGGCACCGGCATCGTCATCGGCGAGACGGCGGTCATCGGCAACGAAGTGAAGCTCTACCAGGGCGTCACCCTGGGAGCGCTCTCGGTGTCCAAGGACAAGGCCGGCCTCAAGCGCCACCCCACCATCGGCGATCGCGTGGTCATCTACGCCAACGCCACCGTCTTGGGGGGCGACACCACTATCGGCCCCGACAGCATCATCGGCGGCAACGTCTTCCTGACCAGCAGTGTGCCGCCCCGCTCGCTCATCTACCAGACGAGCGGCTACCGCGTACGCCGTCAGCAGGACGGCTTCGACGACGCCGACTTCGTCATCTGAACCCGCTCGCGCATCGAGCAAGGAGGCACCTGTGCGCTACGACTCCATCCTGCAGACGATCGGCGGGACGCCGCACGTTCGCGTCAATCGGCTGTTCGACGAGGCCATCGAGGTCTGGTGCAAGCAGGAGCGCATCAACCCCGGCGGCAGCATCAAGGATCGCATCGCCCTGGCCATGGTCGAGGACGCGGAAGCGCGAGGCGTGCTGCGGCCCGGTTCGGTGGTCGTGGAGCCGACCTCGGGCAACACCGGCATCGGGCTCGCACTGGTCTGTGCGGTCAAGCGCTACCGGCTCATCCTGGTCATGCCCGATTCGTTCTCCGTCGAGCGGCGCCAGGTGATGAAGGGCTACGGGGCAGAACTCGACCTCACGCCCCGCGAGCTGGGCATGAAGGGCGCGATCGCACGTGCCCAGGAGATCGCCGAGGAGACGCCCGGCGCGTGGATCCCGTCGCAGTTCGCCAACCCCGCCAATCCCGCGGTCCACCGGCAGACGACGGCCGAGGAGATCGCCAGCGACTTTCCCGAAGGCCTCGACTACGTCGTGACCGGCGTCGGCACCGGTGGTCACATCACCGGCTGCGCGGAGGTGCTGAAGGAACGCTGGCCGGGGCTGCGCGTGTACGCGGTGGAGCCCACGCTCTCGCCCGTGCTGTCGGGCGGCAGCCACACACCCCATCCCATCCAGGGCATCGGCGCCGGCTTCATCCCCGACGTCACGCGGCCGGAGCTGTTCGACGGCATCGTGCAGGTCGCACCCGACGACGCCATGGCGTACGCCCGACGCTCGGCCCGGGAGGAGGGCGTGATGATCGGCATCTCGTCGGGCGCGTCGCTGGCGGCGGTGGCCCAGCTGCGAGCGGACATCGCCGACGGGTCGCGCGTGCTCGTCTTCAACTACGACAGCGGTGAACGCTACCTGTCGGTGGACGCGCTGTGGGCCGACGGCTGACGTCGTCGACGACGCATTGGGGCATCATGAGGGAATGCTAAGTAGCGCAGTGTCCGATTGCCGGCCTGGTGGATCGAGCGACCATGGAGCTGGTGGCTGATGGAGGTCACGACCGTCATCACGCTCTACGGGATCGGCGCGCTCATCGGCGTCGTCATCCTGGCCTGGTTCGGCCTCATGTTCGTGGCCTCGCTCCTCTCCAGCGACTTCGCCACCGGCTACGCCCGGCTGCGAGCCCGCCTCACTCCCCTGGCCTTGACCGCAGCCTGGGGCGTGGCCACGCTGGCCACCGCCGGCAGCCTGTACTTCAGCGAGGTGGCCAACTACCTGCCCTGCACCCTGTGCTGGTACCAGCGCATCGCCATGTATCCGCTCGTGCTCATCCTCGGCATCGCCATGATCCGGCGCGACACCGCGATCCGCATCTACGCCATTCCGCTGGCCCTGGTCGGCGCGGCCATCGCCGCGTACCACTACCTGCTGGAGTGGTTCCCCGAGATCGACGCCGGCGCCTGCAGTGCGGTCATCCCCTGCACGCAGGTATGGTTCCGCGAGTTCGGGTTCGTAAGCATGCCGCTGCTGGCGCTCATCGCCTTCGGCCTGGTCATCGCCTTCCTGCTGGTACCCCGGCGCTCGAGGCGTGAGGAGGACGAGGCAGAGGAGGAGGCGGACGAGGACGGCCAGGCCGACTGACGCGGAGGGTCAGCCACGAGGCAGCGGCAGCTACTCGGAGGCCAGAGCCTCCGCGACCGCCGTCGCGATGGCGATGTCCTGGACCGCCACCCCGGTGGCATCGAAGACCGAGATCTGCTCGGGCGCGGTGCGACCATCGGCCTCACCTGCCAACAGGGCGCCCAGCTCGATGGCCTTGCGCGGGGCGATCGTGCCGGCCGCGAGCGCACGCGCGATCTCGCCGCGCGTGAGGCACTGCTCGATGCTGTCGGCCACGACCACGTCGGCCAGCGCCAGCACGTCCGCGGCGAGCTCCTGCTTCTCGGCCGTGTCGGAGCCGATGGCGTTGATGTGCGTGCCCGGTCGGATGTCGGTTGCCGCCAGCAGGGGCTCGGTGGTGGGCGTGGTGGTCACGATCAGCCCGGCCGCGGCCGCCACCTCCGCGGGCGAGGCGGCTGACTCGACCTCGAAGCCGTGCCCGGCCAGGTCCGCTCCATACTCGGCCAGGCGGACGGGATCCCGACCCCAGGCCACGACCTCGCGCGTCTCGAACAGCGGAGCCAACTGGCGCACCTGCAGCCGCGCCTGCACGCCCGTCCCCAGTACGCCGATACGCTCCACCTCAGGCGGCGCCAGGGCTCGGGCGGCGACCGCTCCGGCCGCGGCGGTACGCACGTCGGTGAGGTGGCCCTCGTCGAGCAGCACCGCCTCCGGCTCACCGGTGTCCTGACGGAACACGAGCATCATGCCGTTGGATGAGGGCAGACCCAGCGAGGGATTCTCGTAGAAGCCGCTGGCGATCTTGATGACGTAGTAGTCGTCGCCGGCGACGGCACCGTACTTGATGTGCACCTCGCCGCGCTGCAGCAGCAGCTCACCCACGGGCGGCACGGTAGCCAGGCCGGCGGAGTAGCCGCGAAAGGCCTCCTCCATCAGGGGCAGCAGGTCGAGATCAGCGAGGATCTCTTCGATACGCGAGCGTTCGACGATGAGCATCAGGCCAGGATCCCCCGTAGATTCTGAGTGCCGACGTTGCCGCCGCAGAGGATGACCGCGGTCGTGCCCGACACGCGGGTGGCGTGCGCGCGGGCGGCGGAATAGGCCATGGCCGCCGAGCCCTCGACCAGCTGGTGCTCGACCTCGATGAGATCGAGGAAGGCGCGGCGGATGTCGTCCTCTTCGACGGTGACGAAATCGTCCAGCAGGGCCTCGAGGATGCCGAAGGTGATGGCGCCCTGCTCCACGCCGCCGGCGGTGCCGTCGCTGAGCGTGGGCTCGGAGGGCAGTTCCAGGACGTGCCCCGCGCGCAGTGAGTGGTACATCACCGCCGAGGCGGCAGGAGAACAGCCGATGATGGCGGTCCTGGGTGCGACAGCCTTGATGATGCCGGCGACGCCGCTGGCCAGCCCGCCGCCGCCCACGGCCACGAACACGGCGGCCAGGTCGCGAACCTGCTCCAGCAGCTCCAGCCCGAGCGTGCCCTGGCCGCCGATCACGGCGAGGTCGTTGTAGGGAGAGACGAAGGTCAGGCTCCCTTCCTGGGCCAGGCGCCGGGCGCCGATCTCGCTCTCCACGCTATCGGTACCGAGGACCTCCACCCGGCCGCCGAGCCGCTCGATGGCGGCCAGCTTGGACGGGTTGGCGCCCTCCGGCACGACCACGACGGGCTCCACGCCCACGATCGTGCCGGCGTAGGCCACGGCGGCTCCATGATTGCCGGTGGAGGCGGTGATGACCCCGCGATCGAGCTCGCCGGCGTCGAGGGAGAGCAGCTTGCTCAGCGCGCCGCGCGCCTTGAACGAGCCGGTGTGCTGGAGGTTCTCGCACTTGAGCACCACGGGCGAGCCGAGCTCCGCGGACAGGCCGGCGGCGGGCACGACCGGCGTCGTCAGCAGGTGCGGGCGAGCTCGCGCCTCTGCCGAGCGCACGGCGGCGGGCAGGTCGATGGAGGCTGGTGAGCCGGTCACGACCCCCAGTCTAGGGCCGGGGCGAAGGCAGGGCATACGGGAGAATCATGGACGCTCACGCATGCACTAGAGCGTATCAACCATGTTCATGGCGCTCGTCGTCGACGATACTGGGTCCATGAACGACATCGACCTCCCCCTCATCGTCACGATCACCGCGATCGTCGGCGCCGGCCTCATGGCCGGCGTCTACTTCACCTTCTCCACCTTCACCATGGGCGGACTGCGCCGGCTTCCACCCGAGCAGGGCGCCGCGGCCATGCAGGCGGTCAACGTGGAGGCCGTGCGGCCGGCGCTGATGAGCGTCTTCTTCGGCACTGCCGTCCTGGTCGCGCTGCTGTATGCGTTGGCCGTGATGGAGTTCGAGGGGACCC
>Ga0316198_10002812_pt1 | contig 10509 bp, 7 predicted proteins | sample OudBieAanoxic_MG_FD_204935 | JGI IMG/M metagenome (GOLD analysis project Ga0316198, IMG submission 204935) | Coastal sediment microbial communities from Oude Bieten Haven, Netherlands - site A anoxic | ecosystem: Environmental > Aquatic > Marine > Coastal > Sediment | place: Netherlands...
CGGATCGTCGACTCGTAGATGAAGACCGCATGTGTTTCCTCCCCGTGCTCGCCGAGGCTCTCGCCGTGGTCGGAGGTGAACACGAGAACGGTCTCGTCGAGGGCGCCTTTCTCCTCGAGGGCTTCGACGAGTCGTCCGATCTGTCGGTCTACGAACGCGACTTCTCCGTCGTAGGGTGTCGGGGAGGTCTCCGCCTCAGGAGACGGAGGCATGTAGGGCTGGTGCGGGTCGAAAAGGTGGACCCAGAGCAAGAACGGCTCAGGAGACCTGGGGCGTCCGTTTAGCCATCGGAGAACACGATCCATCGTCTTCTCACCGGAACGCTCCTGCCGCTTGAATTCCGTCGGCCCCCCCTCCTTCCAGAGCTCGTCATCGTATCCATCGAATCCCTGATCCAGACCGTATCGGCCGTGCAGAACCTCCGCGGAGACGAACGCCTGCGTTTGGTAGCCCGCACCCTTGAGGCGTTCGGCGAGGGTCTCGATTTGTGGCGGTACGGGATAGGTGCCGTTGTCTCGAACACCGTGCGCCGGTGGATCGAAGCCGGTGAAGATCGAGGTATGGGACGGCATGGTGATCGGGGCCGCAGCCACCGCATGTTCAACCCGAATTCCTTCTTTCGCTAGTCTGTCGATGTGGACAGTTTGCGCCGCCTCAAAGCCATAGCAGCCGAGGCGATCGGCGCGCAGTGTGTCTACGGTGATCACCAGCACGTTGGGGCTCGTCGACTTGTTTGCGGTAGACTCCGGCAAGACGTCTGAAACCGCATCCGGCGCCTTGGGCCTGCTGCAAGCGAAGAGAAAAGCACCCGCTAAGACCGAAACAAGTGCAAGCTTAGCGGTCGTCATTCGGTGGACTATAGCAGTCGGAGAGGTAGGGCCTAGGTAGAGCGTCCCCGGATGTCGAATCGCCGAGCCGGTCGAATAGCGCCGAGTTGCGCTGCCTAGGTGACGTTGGTAGCAACCTCAGATGCTAGCTCGCTTGCCCGTCCGATTCGGCCTTCTTGCGATCTGTCTCGTTCTTGCTTGCAAGGGTGAAAAGCCCTCGCAGGTGCAGAGCCCGGCGGTCGCCACGACCCCGAGCCCGGAGACCGCCGCGCCCAGCCAAGAGGACCGCGCCGATCGCCCCGGAACCTCTCCTGCAAATCATCCGGCGGCCAGCACCGCACTGCCCGACTCTCTGCCCAATGGCTTGCTCCTGGCGTTCTCACAATTCCGGGTGGTCGATGGGAAGGCGACGTCCGACCCCGGGCCGGCGCGTTTCGACCTGCTGACGCGCGAAGGCGGTGAGTGGAAGCTCGAAACCGTCGAGGACAAGCAGAGCAACATCTTTCACAAAGTCATGCCACTGGAGCTGCCCGGCGAGCCGCTCCAGTTCATCACTGCCGCGGGCACGGATGCGTACGTGAAGCTCTGGCGGCGAAAAGGCCGCAACTTGCAGTCAACCACGCTATGGCACGGGGAATTCGGAGGAGAGTTCAACCGCATCAGAGACGTCGAAGTGGCCGACCTCTACGGTGACGGCACGCCCGAGCTCGTCGTCGCGACCCACGATCAGGGGGTCGTCGCAATTCTCGAGCGCCAGGCCAACAAACGGTGGAAAGTCGACCAGATCGACAGAAGGCCGAACACCTTCGTTCATGAGATCGAAATTGGAGACTTGGACGCGGACGGGGTTCTCGAGATCTATGCGACGCCGACTCCTCCCAATCGGTTGTTTGCGCCAGGGCAGCCGGGCGATGTCGTCCGATACATTCCAAAGACGGGCCAGGGACCAACCGTGGTGGCGGCGCTTGGCACCCGGCACGCCAAAGAGATCTACGTAGGAGACGTCGATGGCGATGAAGTCGATGAGCTCTACGTGCCGGTCGAAGCCGTCACCGTCGGCCGTGGCCCAGACCTCCAACTCATCAAGCCCATCGAGATTCGCCGCTACGATGCCGACACCCCGCCCGACGCGGGCATCGTGGTCGCGACGATCCCCGATCAGCACGCGCGATTCCTAACGGTCGGGGATGTGGACGGAGACGGGAAGAAGGAAATGATCGTCGCATCGTTCAGCACCGGTCTTTGGCTTCTGCGGCCTGGCAAGGATCCGAAATCCGAGTGGGGTGTGGAAAGCACCGATCGAGACTCGAGCGGCTACGAGCACGCCGCGCGGTTTGCCGACCTCGATGAGGATGGGAGGGACGAGCTCTACGTCGCCGACGACAAGCAAGGTGAGCTTCGCCGCTATGTCTGGGTCAACGGCAAGCCCAAGCGCGAAGTCATTCACAGGCGTCCGGTGTGGAGGTCGCGGATGACCTGGAACATCGTCGAATTCCCTCGAAAGCCCTGACCACACCCAAGCGGTGACCGCAAAAAAACGGCCGCCGAAGCGCAATTGGCGCCGATAGTCCGCCAGGAGCGACGCCGGGGCCATGCGGCTTGGCGGCCCGACGCCCCTGGGTTACCTTCTGCGGACCCGTTGCCCAAGGAAGAGGCCTATGCACCGTTCCATCCTTTTGCCCTTCGCGGCGTGCGCCATCCTCGCGTCCACCGCCATTCCGAGTAGCGCTCAACCGTCGTTCATCGAGTTCGAAACCGGCCCGGTGAGACCGCTTGCGCTCGAAGGCGCGATTTTGGCGGCCGTCAATACGCCGGACAACCGACTCGAGACGTTCAGCGTCGTCGCGAACGGGATTACCCGCCGCACCTCGATCCCAGTAGGCCTCGAGCCCTGCGCGGTTGCGATTCGGCCAGGCGGGACCGAAGCCTGGGTCGTCAACCATTTGTCGGACAGCGTCAGCATCGTCAATCTCGTCACGGGCAACGTGGAGCGGACCCTGCTGGTGGGAGATGAGCCGCGCGACATCGTCATGACCGATCCGGATGGCGCAGGTCCCTTGGGGGAGCGCGTCTTCATCACCACCGCGCACCGAGGCCAGCATCGCACACACGCGTCGATTTCCGGAGTCCCGGGCGCAGGGGATCCTCAGCTCACGACTCCGAGCGTACCGCGCGCCGACGTCTGGGTCTTTGACGCGAACAATCCAGGCGCTGGCATCGGTGGAACACCCTTGAAGATCGTGGAGCTGTTCGGCGATACCCCGCGCGCGCTCACCGTCAGCGCGGATGGCACCTCGGTTTGCGCTGCGATCTTTCATTCCGGCAACCAGACCGCCGTTGTCAATGAAGGCATGGTTTGCGACAATTTCGGCACCAACCAGTGCAATGGGGACGGCATCAGCTCTCCGAACGGCCTCAACAATGGAAGACTCCCCGGCGGCCTCCCCGGTCCTTCCACCAACTCGTCGGGAGACAACGCACCGGAGACCGGCCTGGTCGTTCAATTTCACGAAGCCTCGGGGCAATGGCGTGACGACGGCGGTCGCAACTGGAGCAACGGCATTCGCTTCTTCCTCCCGGACCTGGACGTGTTCGAGATTGACGCCGCGACGCTCAACGAAACCGCGAGCTTCGCACATGTCGGGACGATCAATTTCAACATGGCGGTCAACCCAGCGAACGGGAAAGTCTACGTCTCGAACACCGAGGCGCAGAACCTGACGCGCTTCGAGGGCCCCGGTATTTTCGGTGGTTCCACGGTTCAGGGAAATCTGCACCATGCCCGCATCAGCGTTCTGCAGGGGTCGAGCGTGTCCCCCGTACACTTGAACTCCCACATCAACTACAACCTCACGCCTGCTCCTGCCGGGACGAAAGACCACAGCCTCGCCACCCCGCTCGACATGGTCATTTCGGCAGATGGCGCGACCCTTTATGTGGCTGCCTTCGGCTCCAGCAAGGTTGGTGTGATTCCCACTTCCGACCTCGACAACGGCACCTTCGATCCCACCCTGGCAAGCGCCAACTACCTCTCCGTATCGGGCGGCGGGCCGAGCGGCCTCGCTCTCGATGAGGCGAACGGGAATCTCTTCGTGCTCACCCGATTCGACAATGCGGTCTCGGTCGTGGATCTGGGGACCGGGAACGAGGTCAACCACTTCCCGCTTCACAACCCGGAGCCCGCTTCGGTCGTCGACGGCCGGCCGATGCTTTACGACGCGTTCGAGACATCCAGCAACGGCGAGGCCTCGTGCTCGAGTTGTCACATCTTCGGCGACTTCGACAGCTTGTCCTGGGACCTCGGCAACCCCGACGAGGTCGTGACGCTCAATACGATGCAGATCAACTTCGAGACCGTCCTGGATGCCTTCGGGGCCAACACCAACGAGCTGAACGGCACCGGGAATGTTCGTGATTTCCATCCGATGAAAGGCCCGATGACCACGCAAACGCTGCGCGGATTGTCGACCAGCGGGCCGATGCACTGGCGCGGCGATCGGTCCAACGGCTTCTTCGGCATCAACCCCACAGACGAGTTCACCTCGTTCATGAACTTCATTGGCGCGTTCTCCGGGCTCGTCGGCGGGAACACCCCGCCCAGTGATCCCGGCCTCCAGGCGGACATGGCCGACTTCACGACCTTCGCACTTCAGGTCACGCTGCCCCCGAACCCCAACCGTGCGCTCGACCGCAGCCTCACGAGCAATCAGCAGGCCGGCATGGACTTCTTCGATGGCAGCACCGGCCAGCTCTCGGATGGCGCGAGCATCAACGGCTTCACCTGCGAGGGGTGCCACCGTCACGACCCGAGCCAAGGCTTCTTTGGCACAGGCGGAGACGCGAGCTTCGAGAACGAGCCCCAGATCTTCAAGATCCCGCACTTCCGCAACCTCTATCAGAAGGTCGGCATGTTCGGCATGCCGAACGTCGATTTCAACCTGTCGGGCGATGGCAGCCACATGGGCGACCAGGTTCGCGGCACCGGTTATGTGCACGATGGCGCGACAGACACGCTGTTCCGCTTCTTCACCGCCGATGTGTTCCAGAACCCGGGCCTTGTCACGGGTGACCCCAACGTCGGGTTCGACGGCGGCAACCCGCAACGCCGCGACGTCGAGGATGCCTTGCTGGCGTTCGACTCCGACTTGGCTCCGATCGTGGGTCAGCAGGTCACGCTCGATGACAGCAACTTTGCGGAGGTAAGCGGCCGGCTCTCCTTGCTCGAGCAACGGGCGGGCACCAGCTTCGAGTCTGCGGTTCTCGGCGGAGTCACGACCGAGTGCGACCTGGTTGCGCACGGCTTCTGGAACGGCTTCGGGCGCAGCGCACTCTACGACCCCGACAACGACAACTACATCCCGGACTCGATCGCCGAGTCTCCGATCTCCGCCGCGGCCATGCGGACCATGGCCCAGGTTCCGGGGCAGGCCACCACATTTACCTGCGTCCCGCCGGGCTCCGGCTCACGCATCGCGCTGGACCGCGACGGCGACGGAATGCTGAACTATAACGAGTCCCAATCCAGTTTGGATCCAAGCAACCCCGGTAGCGTTCTCCAAGCCTGCAACGATGGGATCGACAATGATGGTGATGGCGCGATCGATGTGGCCGACACGGGCTGCTCCGGTAGTTCGGCCCAAATCGAAAACCCCCAGTGCAGTGACGGCTACGACAATGATGGCGACGGCACCGCGGACTATGGGGGCGATCCCGATTGCACCGGTCCGTCGTCAAATCGTGAGCTTGCCCTCCCACCGAGGAATTGCCGCGTCGGTAGGCTCGATCCCGAAAACGACCTGCTCGGCATCCTGATGATCGTCCTGGCCCTGCGGCTAGGAAATCGTCGCCGCTCAGCCTGAAAACGTCTTGCGGCTAGGCCGCGCGGGTGGCTCCGCCGGCCTTGCCCGCGTCGTCGACGAAGAGGCGGCGTTCGGCGTTGACCAGCTCCAAGAGCTGTTTCTGGTCGACCAGACCGGCGTCGAGCAAGGCGCGCATGTAGCCGTCGGCGTAGCCGCGCGACTGGGCCAGGGTGGCGTAGTTCGCTCCGCTGAAGCGGGTTTCGATCGTCTTTCGCACGAGTCCGCGCAACGTTCCCTTGAGCTGGTCTAGGTTCATAGCCGTTCCTTCCATAAGACCGGAGTGTCGGTTTCGGGCGGCTAGGGTCAAGAAAACGGCTGGCTAGAAGCAGGTCAGCTCTCGGAAGTCGTGGATTCGCTTCTCGAGGTGGTCGCGGCTCAGGTCCTGCAGCGCGCCGGTGCCGACGTCCTGCACGCAGAACGATGCCGTCGCGGAGCCGCAGATCACGGCCTGGCGCAGGTCGGTGTGGCCCTTCTCCGCCAAGTATCCGAGAAAGCCACCGGCAAACGAGTCGCCGGCGCCTGTCGGATCGGAGACGGCCTTGAGCGGGTAGGCCGGGGCGCAGAAGATGTCTTCTTCGAGGAAGAGAAGGGCGCCGTATTCGCCTCGCTTCACGATGACCGTTTCTGGGCCGAAGGTACGCAAGGCCTCGGCAACCGCCAGAGGGTGGTGGAAGCCGGTGAGCTGTCGCGCCTCTTCTTCGTTGATGACGAGGATGTCGACTCGCTTGAGGACCTCTTTGAGGGGATCGAGTGCGGTATCGATCCAGAGGTTCATCGTGTCGGCGATGACGAGCCTGGGGTTGTCGATCTGGTCGAGGACGTGCAACTGCAACTGTGGCGCGATGTTGCCGAGCATCACGAATTCCGAATCTCGAAACGCTGCCGGAATCTTCGGGTTGAAATCCGCGAAGACATTGAGGTCCGTCCTGATGGTTTCACGCGAGGTCAGGTCGTGGGAGTAGCGGCCTTCCCAATGGAAGGTTTCCCCGTTTGCTACTTCGAGGCCGGTGGTGTCGATTCCGTGGCCGCGTAGCATGTCGACCGCTTCGCGAGGGAAGTCCTTGCCGACCACGCCGACGAGCCGGACCGGCGCGAGCTGACTGGCTGCGAGAGAGGCGTAGGTCGCTGACCCTCCGATGACGCGATCGTGCGAGCCGAGGTGATTGTGGATGGTGTCAAAAGCGACCGAACCGACGACGAGAAGCGAGGACATAATGCCTTTCAGGGTACGTATTTGCGGATGAGGGGCCACAGCTTTTCACGCGCGGCCGCCGAAATCGAATCGGGATTGCTGATGATGGCGCCGGCGAGCGCCGATGTGGCCGGGCGTTGAGCCGGGTCGGGCACCGCTGGGGCCAGCGCGAGTATGATTTCCTTGGCCTTTGCGACGTTTCGGCCCATCACCGCCACGACGGCTTCTACGCTGACCGCCTCGTGCACCTCGTGCCAGCAATCGTAGTCGGTCACCATGGCGAGGGTCGCGTAGGGAAGCTCCGCCTCTCGCGCCAAGCGCGCTTCGGGGAGGTTCGTCATGCCGATCACCGATACACCCCAGGAGCGATAGAGCTCGGATTCGGCGCGTGTCGAAAACTGCGGGCCTTCCATGCTGAGGTAAGTGCCACCGTGGTGTACCGTCGCGTCGGCTCGCTTCGCGGCATCAACCAAGGAGCTCGCGAGCTGCTCATCGATCGGGTCTGCGAAACCGACATGCGCGACCACGCCGTCGTCATCGAAGAAGGTGTCGATGCGATGTCGCGTTCGGTCGATGAACTGGTCGACGACGACCATGTCACCTGGGTGAATGTGCTCTTTCATCGAGCCTACGGCCGACACGCTGAGGATCTGTTCCGCCCCGGCCATTTTGAGTGCGAGGACGTTGGCCCGGTAGTTGACCCTGTGCGGCGCGAGCTGATGGCCTCGGCCGTGCCTGGGCACAAAGAGCAGCCGCGTGGCTCCGATGTTTCCGGCGACGATTCTGGCGGACGGTGGGCCAAACGAGGTGCTCACCTCCAGTTCTTCCACGTCTGTCAGATGCTCGAGCTCGTAGAGCCCGCTTCCTCCGATGACGCCGAGCGTACGCTCAATTCCGCTCATTTGCTGTACGCCTGGCGCATGACGACCACTGTGCGTACCTCCCCTAATCGGAACAGGTCGAGCTGAACCGACGAACCCACCGGTCCGCGCAGCCGTTCCACGATCTCCTGATAGCTCAGCTCGCGGACCGAGGCCCCGTTGATCGCGATGATCACGTCGTTGGCTTGGATGCCGGCAAGGTCGGCTGCTCCGCCAGCCGGGGTCTCGACCACCCGCAGGCCCCCGCCTTCCGAATACGCGAGCTTGGCGTGGATCCCGCCTGCTGGCTGTCCTCGCCCGGCGCCGCCGCAGCCTGTGAGCAGCACGCACACAAATCCGATCGCGGTGACTATGCGTGATTGCGGGCCCATCGTCGGGCACGGGCATAGCCGGGTTCCCGAGGAGTGCAAACCTTCACCAAGGCAAGATTGACACCAGGGCCCGTCAGGGTACCATCCCTTCAACCCCGCGGAACTGTAGCCGAAACTGCTCTTGGGCCGACACGATGTATAAGCTCGTCATCTCGGACGACGAAGGTCACACGACGGTCGTCCCGCTTCTGCGCGACGAGATCACGATAGGTCGAGAAGCGGGCAACAGCATTCGGCTCACCGAGCGGAACGTTTCGCGCAGTCACGCGCGGCTGCGGAAACGTGATGATGCTTACATTGTCGAGGACCTTGGCTCGTACAACGGCGTCATCGTCAACGGAGAGAGAATCGACGAGAAGGCGGAGCTGGCCGCGGGCGACGTTCTCGCCATTGGCGACTACGACCTGGCGTTTCAATCCGACGTGGTTGCCACGGCGACCACGATGCCGCCGGCGAAACCCAAGAGCGCGCCGCCTCCGAGGTTGGTGGTTCTCAGTGAACCGGCGGCCGGCGCAGAGTTCAGCTTGAGCAAATCCGCGCTTCGAATCGGTCGCGACGAGCGCCTAGACATCTGGATCAATCACAAGTCCATTTCGCACGAACACGCCGAAGTCCAGTTGAAGGACGGCGTGGTGACGGTTTTTGATCTCGACAGCGCCAACGGGATGCGAGTCAACAACGTTTCGGTGTCGCGCGCGGTGCTCGCAGACGGAGACGTCCTCGAGCTCGGAAAGGTCCGCTTTCGGTTCCTTCCGCCAGAGGGTGCGCGCGACTTGGACCCGGTTCCGCTCGAGGCGATCTCTGCGGGCCCTGCTGACTCGTCGCGCAAGCCGGTCATCGCAGTTTCGGTGATCGCTCTGCTCCTGCTCGTGTCGGCCGGTGCCGTGTTCGCGACGATCCGCAGGCAGCCCGATCGGATCGCCGATTCGGAGCAGCCCGTGGCGGTGACCGCGGTGGCGCCAAGAGAAGTCGAAGCACCGGCCGAACAAGGCGCCAGCTCGGCCGAGGACCCAGACAGCCCTACGATCGACGCGCCCCAGGAATGGGAAGAGATGCTTGCCCAAGCCCGAGCGGCGCTGGCAAGTGGACAGATCGACCAGGCCTTCGCCATTGCAGACGAGCTGCCGGACGACAGCGTCCTCCGAAAGACGCCGGAGTTCGGCGAGATTCGATACCGCTATGCACAGGCCCAGATCAGCAGAGCACAGCTCGCGCGGGACAAAGGGGACCTCGAGCAGACCCGAAGCTCCGCCAAGCTCGTGCTCGGGCTCGAGGACATCACCTCCAAGCAGCGTTCGGATGCCGCGCGGCTGATGAGAAGCGCTCGGGCTCCGAGCTCGGCTCCCGCGTCGACTCCCAAATCCGCTCCCAAGGCGGATCCCAAGCTCGCTCTCGAGGAAGCGTACGCTTGTGTGGCTCGCGGCGACAACGCCTGTGTCGTTGCGGCCCTTGGAGGTGGCAAGGCCCGCAGCCCCGCCGCCCTGGCGCTCCTGATCGAGACCTACCGTGCCATGGACAATCTCGGGGCCGCCCGGCGGCACATGAATACCTTCGTCAAGCGCTATCCAGACAACCCGCGCAGCGCGAAGTACCGCCAAATGTTGGCCGCGGACTGATGCAGAGGCGCAGAATCGTTGATTAATGGGCTCCTCCCGTGACAAACTGAGGCAAGGTGTTTGGGGGAACACAGGGAAGGCGGGGTTTGCCCGTGTGGTCTGCATGGGCCGTTGCGGTCTTGTTGGGCTCGTTGGTTTTGCCGAGCGTTTCGGTGGCTCAAGAAGCCAGGCTGAGCGATGGCGGCATGGATTTGCACCTCTTTCGGCCGGCGGTCGACACGCGAGGTTACTTCAGCGTCAACGGTTCGGAGGTCATGCCTCACAAGGAGTTCAGCTTCGGGCTCGTCCTCGACGCCGGCTTCGGCATTCTTCGCTATAACGGCTTCATCAACGACCCGGGCCAAGCGGCCGATCAGGCATCGCGTCAATCTCGGATTTCCAAGCAGGCGTTCACCGGAACGTTCATGTTCAACATCGGGCTCATCGACCGTCTGGTCCTTGGTATCCAGCTGCCGATTACGTTCTTCCGTGGAAACGCAGTGCAAACCCCCGATCGCGGCGGGACTTGCCCCGGCGGCACGGCAACCGGCTGTCTCTACAACGATCAGGGCACCGGATTGCGGTCACAAGGCGTAGGCGACCTGACCATCGTGGCAAAGGCGCGCCTGCTGAATCTCGGCGAGTTTCCGGTCGGTATTGCATTGACACTGCGTGCGGGATTCCCGACCGCGAAGACCACGCAATTCGCAGGCGAGCCGGGCTACTCGCTCTGGCCGACGGCGGTGTTCGAGTTCCAACCCATCGAAAAAATCCGGCTCGCGCT
>Ga0316198_10002813_pt1 | contig 10508 bp, 8 predicted proteins | sample OudBieAanoxic_MG_FD_204935 | JGI IMG/M metagenome (GOLD analysis project Ga0316198, IMG submission 204935) | Coastal sediment microbial communities from Oude Bieten Haven, Netherlands - site A anoxic | ecosystem: Environmental > Aquatic > Marine > Coastal > Sediment | place: Netherlands...
CCTGCGGCGAGAAGCGTTCGGGACGGACATGGGTGTTCGTGATCGGGATCGCCTCGATCGCGCCGACGGTCCAGCCCTCGCCGGACCGGGCCAGATGCACCTTCGCCATGAGCCCGTAGTCGCGGCAGAGGCCGAAGCGCTTCATTTCGGCCGTGCCCGGATGCAGGAAATTGCCGAGCCCGTAAAAGACAAACGAATCCCCGACGCGTTCGACGCCCTGGGCAACGTGCGGATGGTGACCGACAATCAGATTGATGCCCTTTTCGCGCGCGGCGAACTCGCGCCAATCGTCGCGTTGACGCTTGTCCGGTACGACGCGGCCCTCGAGCCCGTAATGGATAGATAGAATGCGATAGTCGGCGGGAAGCTCGCGGAGCCGGTTCACCACGATTTCGAAGTCCTCGCGCCGGCGATAAGCGGCCTGCCCGGGCTTGCCCTCACCCGCGCGGTGCTCGGCCCGCTGGCCGGTAACGATGCCGGTGGCGGCGAAGCCGAGTTTCAACTCGCCCAATTCGAGACAGCCGGGCCTCGTCGCTTCTTCGAAATTGGCCCCGAGCCCGGCATAGGCGATCGCCTTGCCTTTTGCGCGTGCGGCGCCCACCATGGCCAGATGGTAGAGCGTCTCTTCCGCACCCGTCGCGCCGTAATCCATGGAATGATTGTTGGCGAGTGAGAACAGGTTGAAGCCCGCGCCGACCAGCGCGCTGAGCCCGGCCGGGTGGCTGCGGAAATTGTAGGGCGCGGTTTGCCCTTTCATGTCCGGCGGCAGATCGTTGCGGTCGGTCACCACGGTTTCGAGATTGAGAAAGGCAAGGTCGCCGTCCACCTCACCCGCGATGCCGCTCAGGCTGTCCGAGTATGTGAGGCTTTGCCGGTTTTTCGTGAAACCGTGCGGGTCGACGGGAGCGCCTTTCGGATTGAAGCCTGTGTCGCCGGCAAGCACGAGGGTGAGCTGAGACGGCCCCGTGGCGCCGGGCGCGCTGGGCCGGACGGGAGCCCCTCCTATCGCTGCTGTGCGGTCGTTGTTTGCGCAAGGCGCGATGCGCATTCCGGCGCGCGCCGGATCAGCGGCTCCGTCGCCTGCCAGCAGCACGGCCGCGGCGCAGACAAGTGTCACTAAGCGCATGAGCCTTTTGACCACATAGCTTCGGGGCTCTTAAGAGGTTGGTTCGAGCTCGGCTTTCGCCCGAATCGGTTCGGTGTCGAATCCTAGATTATGGTCGCGGGCAAAGTGAACCATCGCCCGTTCGGCCAGGGCACTGATGGTCAGAAGCGGATTGCAGCCAAGCGAGCGCGGCATGACCGACCCATCGCAGACATAGAGCCCCGCATAGGTCTCATCGCCCGTGGGTCCGGCGAAAACCTGGCACTTGTGATTGACCGTGCCGCTCTCGGCCGTTTCGCCCATGCCGCACCCGCCAAGCGGATGCGCCGTCGTGGGCCGCGCGCCCATATTCGTCGCGGCAAGCGGATTCTTGATATAGAGCCCGCCAACCCCTTGCGCCGCCTTTGTCAAAGCGTCGTCCACGCGGGCGTACACCTCCTGTTTGGCAACGTCCGGCCAGGCGACCTCCAGGGCATCGTTCTGCAGCACGAGGCGCCCCTCGGCGTCGTCATGCGACACCACAAAGAAGCTCTGCAAATGCGCAAGCGGGCCTTTATAGACGCCCTTGATCAAGCTCTGGGCCGCGCCCAGGAGTCGCCCGCCGGCGATGAAGAACACCGGCAGGAGCGGCGCGATGGAGGACGGCATCGTACCTTCCTGGATGATCATGCTGGCATTAAGCTCGGCCTCGTCCGGCAATTCGATTTGGCCCGCAACACACGCGCCGACAGGATCGTCGGTGAACTTCGGCGGCTCGCCGACGCCGACCGCATTGGCGCGGTTTTTCCCGCCGAGCGCAAAGGCGATGATGTCGCCATTGGCCGAGAAGCCCATGCCCAGCCGGTCCGAAGCCTTGAGGCCGCACTCGCGCGAGCGCAGGAGTATCTCGGTGGAGCCCAGCGTGCCCGCGCCGAGGAACACGGTCGTGGCGTCCACATGCGCCGTCTCGTCCGTATCGTTGGCGGAACGGAAATGCACCCGCCAGCCCCCGCTCAGCTTCTCCACATGACTAACGGCAAGTTCGGTGAAGATCTCCGCACCGTGTGCCTTGGCATCGGCCAGATAGGTAACGGCGATGGAATTCTTTGCCCCCACATTGCAGCCCGAACAGCAATCACCGCAGAGCGTGCAGGCAGCTTGCGCGATCCCTGCCGGGTTCACCACATCGTCGAAGCTGACCGTGACGGGGGCCGTGACCGGCGGCTTGCCGAAGGCGCCGCTCGCCGCTTCCAGCGCCAGATACTTGGTGAGCGCGGGCGCGCCCGCATGGCGCGACGGGCGCAACATATCCGCGGCGCGCTCGTAACCTAGGTCCAGTAGCCCATCCGTTCGGATCGCATCAGGCCAGGCCGCATCGGCAAAGACCCGCGCGTCGGGACGCAAGGCCACGCCCGCATTGATCAGCGAGCCGCCTCCGAGGCCGCAGCCGACGACCACATTGATGTCCGATCCCAGCCGCACGTCGTAAAGCCCCGTTCCCGATCCGGAGCGCTTTTTGCCGCTGTGGACCTGAAGCTCGCGGCGCAGCTCCGGCATGCGCGAGGGAAACCCGCCGACCGGCACTTCGCGGCCGCGCTCCAGAACGCAGACCTGTTGACCGGCGCGCGAAAGCCGCGACGCGGCGATGCCGCCGCCATAGCCCGACCCGACGACGACGACATCGTAGACGGGGCGCATGGCCGCGCGCGCAAGGGACAAAATCTCAGGCTGCTGCATGCCTCTCAATACCTCGGTTCAGACAGGAGTTCCAACACGTTATGCAGGATGAAACGCGGGCGCATCACTTCCAATCACACAACCGCGAGAGTCCCTATCTCCACTCGCTGCGACTCCTTATCGTTTGAGACAGACAACAATGTGGAGACGTTCAATGATCGCGCGATGGATTCTCGCCACTCTGACAGCCGCCTTTCTGGCGCTGTTCGTGTTTGCCGTGAACAGCGAAACCGCCGAGGCGGAAGACGCGACCACCGCCAAGACCGCCATCTTCGCCGGCGGCTGTTTTTGGTGTGTAGAAGATGCGTTCGACAAGGTCGATGGCGTATCCGAAACGGTCTCCGGCTATGCGGGCGGCGACCTACCCAACCCTACCTATGGCAACCACGAAGGCCATGTCGAGGCGCTCAAGGTCACCTACGATCCGTCAAAAGTGACCTTTGCGGAACTGCTCGATAATTTCTGGCGCAATATCGATCCGTTCGATGCGACCGGTCAGTTTTGCGACAAGGGCCCGGCCTACCGGACCGTCGTGTTCGTTGCGAGCGACGAGGAAGAGTCTCTTGCCAAGCAGACCAAGCAGGACATTGCCAAGCGCTTCGGAAAGGACGTCGAGACCGAAATCCGGCAGACCAGCACGTTCGCCGCTGCCGAGGACTATCACCAGGATTACCACACGAAAAATCCGGTGAGTTACAAGTACTACAAATGGAATTGCGGTCGGGCCCAGCGCCTGTCGGAAATCTGGGGCGGCAAATCCAGCTGACTCGAATTAGCCTAGCCGACATGAAAATTGGGCGTTCGCGCACCGCGCGACGCCCGGTATCCCAAACCTTTTGGCAATCCTTGCGGCGTGATGGCTAGTAGCCGATCCAGACGGTCCCGCTTGTGGGCCCGCTTCCAGGCCTTGCGACCGCCCTTCCAAGCCGAGCAACGGTTTTTGCAGGCCTGCCTGTAAACCTTCCGTGCCCGCTTGTCGTAAGGGTACAGCCATTGCGCGCGGTCTCAGCAGCTCGATGCCGCGGCGCCGGTGACGAGGGCGGCCACCACAGAGAACAAAATCGCCTTTCATGCTGTCGTTCCTCACATCAGGGGCTCTTGGCGACCGTCGGGCTAGACGCGCGCACAGGAGGCAAAAAGAAAGGGGCCCATGTTCAGCCCCCTCAGTGTATTTTCGCTTTCGCTGGGCACGCTTACGAGCGGTCCTTCAGGAAATTGAGCCTGGAGAACCTGCCGCCTTCGGTCTTGGCCGACTTCATCGACTTCTTGCACTCGCGCTTGAGCTTGACGCGCTCCATCATGCCGTTGGCCTTGACCTTCGCGACTTCCTTGCACGACATGTCGGCCTGTGCCGGGGAAGCGAGCGTTGCAACGGCAATCAGGGCCGCCGCAGCCGCGAGAAGGACATTCTTTTTCAGGGATATTCTCCTTAGAGGCAGTCTTGAATTCTGGGCCATCGGTCTGCACGGGCGGCTTCGACGCCGATGTCGCAGTCACGAATCGATCGAACCCCGTCAGATCGAAAGGACCCTTCCTATCTGTGCTTTCCTAACGGCCGACAACTGCGAAATTGCGGCGATTTCCCACATGGTTTCGCCTTACTTACCCGCTGTGCGAAACTGCCTCACTCCCAGCTTGACCTTTGGCGGTTTGCACCCCTACCTAGCCGTCTATGAGTTCGTCGATACCCCTTTCCCATATCCGCAACTTCTCGATCATCGCCCATATCGACCATGGCAAATCGACCTTGGCCGACCGGCTGATTCAGCTCTGTGGCGGGCTGACGGCACGCGAGATGAAGGAGCAAGTGCTCGATTCGATGGATATCGAGCGCGAGCGCGGCATTACCATCAAGGCCCAGACCGTGCGCCTAGACTACCGGGCGCAGGACGGCGCGCTATACGAATTGAACCTGATCGATACGCCAGGGCACGTGGACTTCGCCTATGAAGTGAACCGGTCGCTCGCCGCGTGCGAGGGCTCGCTCCTGATCGTGGACGCGACCCAGGGCGTAGAGGCGCAGACACTCGCGAATGTCTATCAGGCTCTCGAGAACGATCACGAGGTCGTACCGGTCTTAAACAAGATCGATCTGCCGGCCGCGGAGCCCGAGCGGGTTCGGACTCAGATCGAGGACGTGATTGGGCTCGACGCGTCCGACGCCATCGAGATCTCGGCCAAGACCGGTATCGGCGTCGAGGACGTCCTCGAGGCGATCGTGCAACGCCTGCCGCCGCCGCAAGGCAACACGGACGCACCGCTCAAGGCCATGCTCGTGGACAGCTGGTACGATGCCTATCTCGGCGTGGTCGTTCTCGTTCGCGTCATCGATGGCACGTTGCGCAAAGGGCAGCGCATCCGGCTGATGTCGACGGGCGCGGGCTACCAAGTCGACCGCTGTGGCATTTTTCGCCCGAAGCAGGAGATGCGCGACACGCTCGGCGCCGGCGAGATCGGCTTCTTTACCGCAGCCATCAAGGAAGTGGCCGACACACGCGTCGGCGATACGGTCACGGACGAGAAGCGGCCGACCACGGAACCGCTTGCCGGTTTCCAGCCGGCCCAACCGGTCGTGTTTTGTGGGCTGTTTCCCGTGGACTCAGGCGATTTCGAAGATTTGCGCGAAGCGGTCGGCAAGCTGCGGCTAAACGATGCGAGTTTCGAATACGAGATGGAGACCTCCGCCGCCCTCGGTTTCGGCTTCCGCTGCGGCTTTCTCGGCCTGTTGCATTTGGAGATCATCCGCGAAAGGCTCGAGCGCGAATTCAATATCGATCTCATCGCCACGGCGCCCTCAGTTGTCTATCAGGTGTTCCTGACCGACGGCACGATGGTCGAGCTCCATAACCCGGCCGACATGCCCGACACGCAGAAGATCGAGCACATTGAGGAGCCTTGGATCGAGGCCAGCATTCTCGTGCCGGATGAGCATCTGGGTGCGGTGCTGAAGCTCTGCGAGGACCGGCGGGGGCGGCAGAAGACGCTGACCTACGCGGGCTCCCGCGCGATGATCGTCTACGATCTGCCGCTCAACGAAGTGGTTTTCGATTTCTACGACCGGCTGAAATCGGTGACGCGCGGCTATGCGTCCTTCGATTACCACATCACCGGCTACGAAGAGGGCGACCTCGTGAAGATGGCGATGCTCGTGAACGCGGAGCCCGTGGACGCGCTGTCGGTAATCGTGCATCGCGGCCGCGCCGAGGCCCGTGGGCGCGCCATGGTCGAGAAGCTGAAAGATCTCATCCCGCGCCACATGTTCAAGATCCCGATCCAGGCCGCGATCGGCGGCAAGGTCATCGCGCGCGAAACCATCAGTGCGCTCCGCAAGGACGTGACCGCCAAGTGCTATGGCGGCGACATCACCCGCAAGCGCAAGCTGCTCGAGAAGCAAAAGGCGGGTAAGAAGAAGATGCGCAGCTTCGGCAAGGTCGACATCCCCCAGGAAGCCTTCATCGCCGCGCTCAAAATGGACGCGGATTAGGCACGCTCCGCCTCCCCACGAAACCAAATCGCATGTCTCACGTTATTGATGCGGTAGCCGGTTTCGCGGGCGCGATTGCGAGCGCCCCAGCGGCATGCCTTTCGGACGGACCTCACGTCCGCCCGCTCAGGTATCATCAAGTTGATAGCACCGGCGCCCTCCGCCGCGCGCCAGTATATTTGTATTTATACTTTGTAATTTGCGCCTTATTGCTGTCTATATTTGTTGACAGCTGCCACACTTAAGGTAATTTTGTGTTTTTAACTTGATATATTGCTTTGTTTAATTGACGGATGCGAATCAATCACTTTTCATTCGCTTCGGGGGACGCTTCTATGAGGGATACGTCATGCGGATCGCAATGGTCCTTGGACTGGCTGGTTTGTGTCTGCTGTCTCCTTGCGGGGTGGCGAACAGTGTTGCCGACGACACGCGGCGCAACTCCGGCCAGCAGAACGAAGGCGCTGTGACCATCATGTCCGGCACCACCTTCGACGGGCACGCCACCATCGTTCGCGACATGGCGGCCATGCTGGACGACAGCCAATCGCTGCGCGTCTTGCCGATGATCGGTCAGGACCCGGCCCAGACGCTGAAGGACGTCCTATTCTTGCGCAGCGTCGACTTGGGCATCACCCACTCGACCGTACTAAATCATTTTGCGCGGACCGGCGAGCTCGGGCCGATCCGAGAGCGGCTCGTCTATGTGGCCAAGCTCTTCAACGAAGAGCTCCATCTTCTGGCGCGCGCGGACATTGCGACCGTCCAGGCGCTGAATGGCAAGACCGTGAATGTGGGCCGAGAGGGGAGCGGCACTCAGATCGCCGCGCGGATCCTTTTCGAAGCGCTAGGGCTCCAAGTCCAGGAGGCTCATCTGGATACGGCTCAGGCTGTCGAGGCACTCAAATCTGGCGATATCGATGCCACGATCCTGATCGGGACCACGCCGATCGCCGGCCTAGCGCAGCTCGGCCCGGAGTCCGGATTGACGTTTCTGCCCATCCCCTACTCCAAAGGCCTGGAGGATGACACCTATCCGTCGGCCCTTACTCATGACGACTACCCGGCGCTGATCGCAAACGGAGGACGGATTGACACTGTCGCCATCTGCGCCGTGCTGGTGGCGCTGCAAGACACCGCGAACGCAGAACGCCAAGCGAAGCTCGGCCGCTTTATCGGTCGGTTCTTCTCGACTTTCGATGCACTCCAACAGGCGCCGAACCACCCCAAATGGCGCGAAGTGAATTTCGCCGCGACGCTCGAAGACTGGCAGCGCGCGCCGCAAGCGAAAGCCTGGATCGAGAGTGCGAAGAGCAAGGCGTTCGCCGAGGCACGAGAGAGAAAAAGCTTCAAGGCGTTCCTGACCCAGGCCGGCGATGTCGTCAGCACCGACGAGGTTTCGGAGGCGAACCAGCAAAAGCTGTTCCGGGCCTTCAAGGCCTGGAGCAAGTTCCAACAATCGAATTGATCCAATCGGCACACGCCCAATCGCCGCGCGCGAACGGTAACTTTCAAGGGAGGTCATCGTGGCACAGCCAGCATTGAAACAAGACAGCATTCCGGACGAGATTTGGCGGCTCGCTGAGCAGCTCAATGCGGGCTCGCCGCCGGGCGACAGGCTTAAGGCCGCGAACACCGATCACAGCGCGTCCTCGCTCGCGCGGCGCTTTGCGCCCGAGCGCGCGCGGCAGCGCGCGGCAGCGGCCGATCCTACCGTACTGCCGCGCATCGAGCCCGCCCCGAACCAGCCGGCCGAAGCGCCCCGGCGTTTCGCACTTGCTGTCACGGTAGGGCTCGTCTCCGCGGCAGCCCTGGTCGCGGGGATGATGATGCTCGGCGGGATCGAGGACCTCAACCTGGATAGGGTCTTCGAGGACGCGGGCCTGGTCTCCCATCCGGGCGCCAGCCCGCACACGTCGGCGGCACTGTCGATCAGCATAAGTCCGCCGCGCTCCTCCGCCCCTTCAATCGCGGCGGGCAGCGACGGCGAGGTCCGTACGGCAGCTCGGCCTCAGGTGGCTCCCCCACTTTCGTCCGGGTTCGCCGTACGGCCCGGGGAGACGGATCGTATCGACGGGCTGATGGCCCATGGGCGGAAAATGATCGATGTGGGTTACTTCGCTGGCGCCCGTGCTTATTACCGCCGCGCCGCGGAAGCCGGAAGCGGTGAGGCAGCGCTGGCGGTCGGCGCCACCTACGACCCGGACATAATCGCGCGGATGGGCGTTCAGGGTATCAAGCCCGACCGGGCCCAAGCCGCCAAGTGGTACGCGAGAGCCGCAGGCCTTGGCGTTGCGGACCGCGACGCCACGCTCAGTAGACTGACGGACGGCTGGGGCACGGAGCCGGCAATCCCCGAGCCTGCGGGAATCATGGCGTCGGCGAGCCCAGCACAAGGAATCTCCTCGCCGCTAAGGAATCCGCACGCGAGGCCGGCGCGCGCGCGGATCGCTCAAGACGTGCCTACCGCTCAGGAGGAGCCAATCGCCAAGGACGCGCGGCAGCGTATTGCGAGCAATCGCACGTCCGCGACGAGTTCGGTTCGGCCGCAATTGCTTGCCTCCGAGGAAGAGCCCAAGCCCGGACCGTTGTCCATGTTCATGCGGGCAGCAACCAGCCTCTCCGCCCACGAGGAATGGATGGAAGTCAAGACCCCTGTGAACATCCGCAAAGCCCCCTCTTCTACGGCCGGATCCGACAAGGTGGCACTGACGGGCACCAAGCTTCGCGTGGTCGGCCGCGAGGGCAACTGGGTTCGAATCGCCGACCCCAAAACCGCGCGAGAAGGCTACATCTATAACCGGTTCCTGAAAGAGAGCAGTGCGCCTTAGGCGCCACTCACAGCGGGCGCCTTGTGCACATTCCAGGCGAGATAGGTGAGCGCCACCCCCTCGGTGATCAGGAGCAACCCAAGCATCAGCCCGAGCACCCAGTCGGCGGTGAGCGGCATGTTCGCCCACAGAACGCAGGACAGAATGATCCCGACCAGCCCGCTTGCTAGCACCCACCCCCAATTGGGGAACGGCCGGATCGTCAGTGCGAAGATCACCTTGGCGATGCCCTCGACCATGAAATAGACGATCAGCAGCATCGTCATGATGAGCACGCTGCTATCGGGTGCGCGTAGCAACAACACGCCGATCAGGATCGCGAGCACTGCGGAAATCAGCTGCAGCCAGAAATGCGGAACGTTGCTGGCGCCAATCAAGCCGATGCCCTGCAGGACGCCGCTGATGATCAAGATCCAGCCCAGCAAGAACACGACCGCAACGGACGCGATGACCGGCGAGATGATCGCCAGCACGCCGGCCACCACAAGCAACACGCCCTGGATCAGGTACCAAAGAGAATACCGCTTCACCGTCTCGCGCATTGCCTCACGCAGCGCCGCAGCGGCGACATCTACTGGAATAGCCATTGGTTGAGCCCTCCTCTAGGGTGTCGGCCAATCGATCCGATATTGATTTGATTCTTGGGGACAGCATACGCCAAGCGGGAAGCTGATGAAGCGTCAGAGCGACGCTGCCCACGCCCTTGCGCGCGCGATCCGCAAAGCAACGGTCCAGCTCATTCCATTTCTGTGCCTTGCCTACACGATCAATTTTCTCGACCGGGTCAATGTGGGCTTTGCCGCTCTGCACATGAACGATGCCTTGGGGTTCTCGCCCTCGGTCTATGGTTTCGGCGCCGGTATCTTCTTTCTCGGCTATATCGTCTTCGAGATCCCGAGCAATCTCGCCCTCCGGCAATTCGGCGCACGGATATGGATCGCGCGCATCATGATTTCGTGGGGCCTCGTCGCCTGCGCCATGGCGCTCGTGCATTCGGAAACGAGCTTCTATGTAACGCGCGCCCTGCTCGGCATCGCCGAAGCCGGTTTCTTCCCGGGCATCATTCTGTATCTGACCTTTTGGTTTCCCGCGGCCGAGCGCGCCCGCATCGTCGCGCTGTTCATGGCATCGGTCCCGCTTGCCACGGTGTTCGGCGGACCGCTCTCCGGCGCGCTGCTTCAGATGCATGGTTTTCTCGGTTTCGCCGGCTGGCAATGACTGTTCGTGATCGAGGGCATTCCGGCAATCGTTCTCGGCGTGCTTGCCTTGGTGGTTCTCACGGATTCGCCAGGCCAGGCGCATTGGCTGACGGATGAGGAGAAGTCCGCGCTCTCAAACACCCTTGAACGCGAAGCCAAGGCGACCGAAGCGT
>Ga0316198_10002814_pt1 | contig 10508 bp, 9 predicted proteins | sample OudBieAanoxic_MG_FD_204935 | JGI IMG/M metagenome (GOLD analysis project Ga0316198, IMG submission 204935) | Coastal sediment microbial communities from Oude Bieten Haven, Netherlands - site A anoxic | ecosystem: Environmental > Aquatic > Marine > Coastal > Sediment | place: Netherlands...
TCGTAGCGCTTCAGCGCAAGCAACGCCCGGAGGCTGGTGAACACCCGAAACGCACTGCCCTGCTCGCCGATGCGGGAATGCCACCCACCGTCGATCTCTTGATTCGTCAACAGAACCTTCGCCATCTCGCCTAATTGCGCGATCTTCACGCGCCCTGATCGTGCCAGGGCCTCGAGGATGTTGGCCTGGGTCAGCAGATCGCCCTCGAGCGCGGGGTCCCGTTCCGCGCGGTCTAGCTGTTCGATGAAATAGTCCAACTCATCATCGAGAGATGGGTCCGCGACCCTGGTCAGCAAGTAGACGACGTGAAGCACGATGTTGGCGCGCACCTCGGCGTCGAGGGGTTCGCCCAGACGATCTCGGGCCCGCTTCACCGAAAGGCGAACGAGTCTATCGACGAGATCGGAATCCTCCCCCGCCACCGCCAACAACGCCACGCACCAGGTCTCGTCGGCCAGCTTGCGATAACTCTGGGCCGGATCGTAGAAGTCCTCGGCGAGCCAATCTTCACCGTTGAGATGTTCGGCAACCACGCGTGCCATCGCCGCATCCTCGTGGAGCAAACCGACGATGCAGTACGTATCCAGCGCGAGCCCGCCCTCGTGTGGATCCCGCGTGACGTTGTACAGACGCTGCTCCCTCCAAACGGGCACAATCGCCCCGAGCACCTCGCGGCCACGCAAGAACTGCTCTTTCGCCGGGCCGTGAGCGACATCCGCCTGGTCCAGGAAGGCGAGGTTGATGTAGGCGTCGAGCAGCCTGTAGGTCAACTGGCAGTCCGCCAAAGGGCATTCGAGTTGCTCATCCGTGTAAACGTATTGCAGATAGGCGTCGTCGTAGGCGTCGCCTTGCCACGCGTCCGCAAGGTAGCCCAGCCCTCGCACAATCGAATCTGCGACAGAGTCTTCCAACTCGCTTGCGGCCTGAGACAGGCCGATGCTCGCGCAGGCCACCCAGAATGCCAGCGCCCAGCCCGTGCACGCGTGACGGAACACGATCATTGTCCTCGATCTCCGTCGCCCGCCCGACTCCTCGCCGATCACGGGAGAAGCCGAGCGAACGGGTGACAAGACTCAGGGCTGCTGGTGGACATCCGGTTTCCGGAAAATCGGCGAACCGCCGGGGCTACAGCCCTCGTCCACCAGACCATCACAGTCATCGTCGATGTTGTTGCCACAGATTTCCTTGTGGCCGGGATGAACGTCAGGATTCGTGTCGTCACAGTCTCCGTCACAGAGCGTCCAGCCATCGTTGTCGCCATCCGGATCGACGACCCAGATACCGAAGTCGGTGTACCCGGTGACGAACTGCGTGCGTGTCTCCCCTTCGATCGTGATGGACACGTTGGCATACCCGCAGTGAACGCAAGTATCGAATCGGCCGTCCGGGGGCTCCGTCATATCGTCGTATGCGGCGGCATCGCAGGGAGGGAATCCTGTGGATGCGTACCTGAAGATCGACACGTCGACCCCGTCGATGGGATCACCGTTGGGGCACACGGTGTTCCCCACGACCCAGGGCCAGCAGGCCTGTGCCGTGGGAGAGGACAGACCCAGAGCGAGAAGCACGAGGACCAACCCGAGTATCCGAACTTTGAACATGAACTCCTCCTTCCGCGCTTGATACGCGAAGAACAAGAGAACTCCTCACACCGGGGCTCGATGCGAGAATCCCTATCCGTTCCTATTCAACGGACAGGAATTGCCGATGCGCGAAGGAGGGGGGCCGGGCGGCGGTCGCTACTGCCCGTTCTGCGCGGCGCCCGTCGACACACCTAGCTCGGCGCCAACGGAAACGCGTGCCGGGGTACCGCTGATCACGGGATCGATTCCCGGTACCGCTCCCCACCACAGCCGCTTTCTGCCCGGGACGGTCATCGCTCGCCGCTACCGGATCGTCGGACTGCTCGGCCGTGGTGGTATGGGAGAGGTCTACCGAGCGGACGACCTCAAGCTCGGCCAACCGGTCGCGCTGAAATTCCTGCCGGAGGAGGTCCAACGCGATGAACTCCGGTTGAGCCGGTTCCTCAACGAGGTCAAGGTCGCGCTGCGCGTGAGCCACCCCAACGTCTGCCGCGTCCACGACGTCGGCGAGGTGGACAGGCAGCACTACCTCTCGAGGGAATACGTCGGTGGAGACGACCTCGTATCGCTGCTGCGTCGGATCGGTCGGCTGCCGGAGGACAAGGCGATCCAGATCGCCAGGCAACTGTGTGCGGGGCTGGCGGCGGCCCACGAGCAAGGCATCCTGCACCGCGATCTCAAGCCTGCGAACGTGATGATCGACGGTCGCGGGAGGGCCAAGATCACGGACTTCGGTCTGGCAGATCTGGCCGAGTCGATCGAGGCCGTCGACGTGCGGGCCGGAACCCCGATGTACATGGCGCCCGAGCAACGCGAGGGCAAGGAGGTGACGGTCCGCAGTGACATTTTCTCGCTGGGACTGGTGCTCTACGAGTTGTTCACCGGAAGAAGGGCGTACGAGGCCGACTCGTTCGACGAACTGAAGCGACTGCAACAGCAGTCGACTCCCACCAGCCTGACCAGTCACGTCGATGGACTGAACGAGGCCGTCGAGCGCGTCGTGTTGCGTTGCCTCGAGAGAGAGCCTCAGCGGCGACCCGAGCGAGCGCTCGCCGTGGCCGCGGCCCTTCCCGGAGGCGACCCGCTCGCCGCCGCCCTGTCGGCGGGCGAAACGCCGTCGCCCGAGATGGTCGCCGATGCCGGGGAAGCGGGTGGCATGTCGCCCTGGGTCGGCGCGGTCTCGCTCGTGATCGTTCTCGCGGCGTTGGTGTGCATCTCGGCCTTCTACGGTCTGAACTACGTCGCGGGCCGCATTCCGTTCTCGATGCCCCCCGAGGCGCTGTCCGTGGAGGCGCGCCGGATCATCGACACGGCCGGGCATGACTTGTTACCCATCGATCGGGTGTACGGGTTCGAGTACGACGACGCCTACTTCGATTCTGCCAGGACCCGAGACCCGTCGCCCACGAGATGGGACGAGTTGGCCACCGTCCGCCCGTCGCCCGTCGTGTTCTGGTATCGCGAGAGCCCGAAGCCTCTCGTCGACGTCGTCCCCGATTGGGGGACGTTCTTCGAGGCCGCCGGCCTGGATCAAGCGGCGTTCACACCAACCCGGCCGGTGCGCAACCCCCTGCTCGACTGCGATGAACGACAGGCGTGGATCGGTGTCTATTCCGATCAGCCCGATCTGACGGTTCGCGTCGAGGCCGGATCGTACCGTGGCAAGTCGGCCTACTTCGAGATCATTCCTCAGTGGACCGCGGAGGCTTGGTCGGCCGAAGATGACGTCGCCGACTGGCTCGATGCGCTCTTCTATCTGAGTCTGGCGCTCGTCGTGCTCATCGGTGGGTCGCTCGTCGCGCGTCAGAATCTGAGGCTGGGCCGCGGCGATCGTCGAGGTGCGACACGCGTAGCCATCTTCGCTCTGGTCATCCAGGGGATCTGGATGGTCCTGCACGCCCATCACGTGTGGTCGCTGTGGGAGTTCTGGCTCATCGGGCAGTTTCTGGCGTTCGATCTGTTCGCTGCGGTCACGGTCTGGATTGCCTACGTTGCGCTGGAACCCTACGCGCGGAAGACCTGGCCCGACGGGATGGTGTCCTGGAGTCGCCTGATCGCAGGTCGATTTCGCGATCCGCTGATCGGACGGGACATCGTGGCGCACTTCAGATTCCGATCTTCTGGCTATTCGTGCTGCTTTTGCTGACGAGGTTGTTCCGTCGTCGCTGGGCGGCTGTGACCTTTGCCGTGCTGTTCATGGCGCTGACCGCAGCGCCCCAGAGCTCGAATCCGTGGCTCTTCCTGGTCTTCATGGCCGTTTCCGCCTGCATCTTCATCTTCACCTTGACTCGATTCGGTCTGGTGGCGGGCATGGTCTGGGCGGTCTTCATGTGGACGCCCGAGTGCGTGGTTCTCACGGTCGACCCGTCGGCGTGGTATGCAGGCCGCTCGTTCTTGACGTTGTTGCTGCTGGCCGCGCTCGCCGGTTACGGGTTCTGGGTCTCGCAAGCCGGGCATCCGTTGAAGAAGCTCGGCTTGTCGGACGATCAGGGCGTCGCCTGAATCGATGAATCGCGCCGACGGCACGGATAGACCACAGTTTCTCGCGGATCTCGTGATACGCTTTCTACAACACCTTCGGAGGTAGCGATCATGACACGCCCTCCTTCTCGTCGAAGCCCTCGTTCGCCGATCGCCCGGTTTGCGGTCGCCCTGCTCATCACGTCGACATCCGCCGGAATCATGGGTGCCGAAGGCGCCTCAGCGCTCTCACCACGAGAAGTTGCGGAGCGAGCCAGCGGCGCGGTGCTACTGATCGAGACCGAGAGCGGCGATTCCGCCTTCCAGGGCACCGGCTTCCTTGTCGAAGACGGCGTGATCGTGACGTGTCTACACGTCATCGAAGGCGCGAGCAGCCTCACCGTCTCGCTTCGCGACGGGACGAAACTGGAGGACGTCGCCGTACGCGCCTTCGATGTCGAGAAGGACCTGGCCGTGCTCGTGGTGGATCTCCCGACCGAGGTTGTGGGATTGGCGTTTGCCGAACTCGGGGAAACCGCTTCGATCGAGGCCGGGTCACGGATCCTGGTGATCAGCAACCCGCTGGGCCTCGAGCACACGGTGACGGAGGGTATCGTCAGCGCGTGGCGGGACCCGAGCGAAGAGCAATCGACCGGCCCCGACTTACCCCCGATTCGCCTTCTCCAGATCAGCGCGACGATCTCTCCAGGCAGCAGCGGAGGCCCCGTCTTCAACGACCGCGCCGAGGTGATCGGCGTCGCGACGTCCGGGGTTCTATGGGGCACTGTCGGTCTCAACTTCGCGGTGCCGGTCGATGAGTTGCCCGAGCTCCTCGAGCAGGACGGGAGGATGGACCTGGGGACATTCGTCGAGAAGGTCGACGACATCCGGCGCGAACTGGCTCGGCCCCATTTTGAGGACGGCCGACTGGCCTATCAGCGCGATGACGTCGAGGAGTCCGTCCGTCACCTCGAACGGGCCCTGGAACTGTTTCCGCGGTACCTGGACGCTCTGCTGTTGTCGGGCGAGATCGAGATCGAGCGAGGCCAGATCGATCTGGCCGAACAACGGTTGGCGCTGGCCACAGAGATCGAAGACTACAACGTCGACGCCTGGTATTACCTCGGTGAGGCGCTCCACTTGAAGGCTCTCGCCAGTGGCGAACTGGTAGACGCGGCCCGGGCAGAAAGCGCATTCGAAACGGTCCTCGACATCGATGAGCGACACGGCAAGGCGGCCTTCCAGCTGGCCTTGATTCGAATCACGCGCGGGGAGTTGGACCAGGCCGAGGCACTGCTGACCTCCGCCGTCGAGAACGAGCCGGGCCTTGCCGATGCGCACTACGTACTGGGAGAAATTTACCTGAGCAGTGACCGGACCACCGAAGCACAACAGGCATTCGAGCAGGCATTGTGGGAGGACGACACACACGCGATGAGCCACTTCGGTCTGGCCCGAGTGTACATGCGTACCGAAGCCTCACCTTACGGCGGCGTCTCGTCCATGGGAGAAGCCCCCAGGCACTGGGCGGAGTTCCTCCGGCTATCGGAAGACGACCCGGATCTCGCCGAGCATCGAGAGGCGGCCCTCGTAGTCATCAAGCAGTATTTTCCGCGCCTGTTGGACTGAGCGGGCCCTCCTTGCCGCCGAAGCCCTCGTCGAATTTTTGCTAGACTCTCCTGGTGCGCATGGATGTCCTGAATCTCAGGTCTTTACCGTGGGTCCTGGCCGTTGCGATCGCCTGGATGGTGACGCCTCTCGCGCTTGCCGCGGACAGTGCCGTCGTCTTGATGTACCACCGCTTCGGTGAGGACCGTCACCCGTCCACCAGCATCCGTATCGACCAGTTCGAAGCACAGCTCGAGCACCTCCGCGAAGGCGGTTGCACCGTCATTCCACTGGCCCACCTCCTCGCCGCGCTCGAAGGCGAGTCCACCGATTTGCCCGACCGTGCGGTGGTGATCACGATCGACGACGCGTATCGATCGGTCTACGACATCGCGTTTCCGCGATTCAAGGAATACGGCTATCCGTTCACGGTCTTCGTTGCCACCGATCCGGTCGACAGCGGACTTGACGGTCACATGACCTGGGAGCAGATGCGTGAGATGCAGAAGGCGGGCGCCACGTTCGCCAACCACGGCGCCGGGCATCTCTCGCTGATCGAACGCGAGGACGACGAATCCGAGGACGCGTGGCGAGAACGTATTGGCGCCGACGTCGCCAAGGGCCGGAAGCGCCTGAACGAGGAACTCGATCCTCTCCCCGGTGCATTTGCCTATCCCTACGGCGAATACGATCCCGCCGTTGCCGACATGCTCGCCGATATGGGCTACGTGTCCTTCGGTCAACAGTCCGGCGCCGTCGGGCCACTGACCGACCGGCGCGCGGTCCCGCGCTACCCGATGGCGGAAGCCTTCGGCGACATGACCCAGTTCCGCACCAAGGTCGCCAGTCTTCCCATGCCGGTGACGGCCGTCGAGCCCTGGAATCCCGTGACGACGGACCGGCAGCCGTCGATCGTGATCACCGTGGGCCCCACGGACGCGCGCCTTACCGAACTGGCCTGTTTCGTCAGCAGCCAGGGCCGCGCGGAGATCGAGTGGTTGGAGGCGGGCAAACGCTTTCGGGTTGGCGCGGTGAAGCCTTTCGAGAAAGGCCGTCAGCGCGTCAACTGTACGGCACCGACGACTTCAGGACGCTATCAGTGGTTCACTCATCCGTGGGTCATTCGGTGATAGCGACCAAGACAAAGGGGATACCGATGCGTCGTTTGCGAGGCCCTTCATTGGCCGTCTTCTGTGTTGGCCTGTGGCTCGCGTTCCTTCCGTCACCCGCCGACGCTCAGGAGGTCGTCGTCATCGCCGGCGTCGACGAGGGGATGAAATGGCTCGAGGCCGAGGGCTGGTGGGGTGAGGAAAAGCGCGGCGAGCAGTTGAAGGTACCGCGCGCGATCATCACGGGCATCAACCCGCGCTGGCGCGAGACCGCACAGGCTCTGCCGGTGCCGCAGAAGAAGGAGATCTTCTATCGCCTGATGCTGCCACTTATCGTGCATGCCAACGACATGGTATTGAAACGCCGTGCAGATCTGGAATCGGCAAAGGCGACCGTCGCCAAGGGTGGCACTCTGTCCGACGAGGACCTTGCCCAGTTGCGCAGCGCTGCGCGCCTGTTGCGCATCCGGAGCGAGGAAGATGCGGAGAAGCTCGGCGGGTCGTCCGAGGAGATCATCGCGGTCATCGATGAGGCGCTGCACAAGCTAGACGTGATCCCGGCAGGCCTCGCACTGGGACAAGCTGCGTACGAGAGCGGCTACGGCACATCGCGCTTCGCCGCCGAGGGGAACGCGTTGTTCGGCCAGTGGACCTACGGCGGCAAGGGTCTGGTGCCGGGCCAGCAGCGCAAGGAGTTGGGCGATCACCGCATCGCGGCGTTCGACTGGCCATTCGACAGCGTCCGCGGCTATTTCATCAACCTCAGCTCGCACCCGGCCTACGAAGACTTTCGGAGCCTGCGGGCGAAGCTGAAGGCATCGGGGAAGCCGTTAACCTCCCTGGCCATGGCGGACGGCCTGATCCGATACTCCGAACGCGGGCAGGAATACGTCGACACGTTGAAAGGCATCATCCGTGTCAACAAGCTCGATTTGGCCGACGGAGCGGAGTTCCGCGACGAGCCGAAGCGCTTCCTGGTCGGCGCCGAGAACGAGCAAGCTGCCGAGACCCTGCGCGGTGAGATCGAGAAGATGCGCGAGTCCGGGGAACTGGCCAAGATCGTCGCTCGCATGCGATTGGACTGATGAAGAACCGGAAGATCAACCGGACCGTGTCTGCAGTGTGGGCGCTACTAGCGGCCGCGGTGTGGATCTGCTCTGGTTCGAGCAACGCCTGGGGAGCCGAGGAAAAACAGCTAAGAGGCGGCCGCTTCTCGATGGGTATTGGCGCGGGCTTCGTCCGATTCGACACCAACTTCAAGTTCACGGACAAGAACAGCGGGCTCAGCGCATTCGTCGATGCCGAGGGCACCCTGGGGCTGCCGGAAAGCGACACCCTCGGAATCATCTACGGTCGTTACCGCTTCTCGAAGAAACACGCGCTCGGGTTTTCGACGTTTCGGGTCAAGCGGGAGAACGCACTGTTCGCCGACAAGCTGAACCTGGGTGACTGGACGATTAGCGGGACAGCAACGCTGACCGACAAGACCGAGTTTTACTTTCTCAACTACACCTATACCTTCATGCAGGACGAGAGGTCACGCGTCTTCGGCTCCTTCGGACTGTACGGGCTGAACCTGAGCTACCGCCTGGATCTGTTCGGCGAGATCGAGTATCAGGGAGACCCGTTGGACTCGGACACGTACGAGGCGGAAGCGGGAGTGTTCGCGCCACTTCCAATGTTCGGCCTGGACGCCGTTTTCGCCCTCACCTCGAAGTGGTGGCTCGCCACGAGGATCACGATGGTGGGCGGATCGTACGAGGACATCTCGGCCGGCATTCTTGACACCTCGATTCGCTCCGGATTCGAGTTCAGCAAGCACGTCGGCGTGATCTTCGGCATCCAGTACTTCAACGCCAGCGTCACGATCGACGACGATGATCTGAAGACCGACGTGTCCTACGGATTCGACGGGGCATTCCTCGGACTGGCTCTAAACTACTGATCGTGATCGTCACCGCCGAACAGACCCGTTCGCCGGGTTTCTGGTTGCGCCTCCACGGCCCGTCCAGGATGAACCGGCGTGCGTCGTCCAGCGTGCGGACTCCCTTGTCACCGATATGCGTCAGGAATGAAGGCTCGTTGACCAACGCCAGGACGAACTCGGCGTCGTCGACCGTCAACTCGCGGATTTGCAGTCGACTCGTCTCTAAGATCATCGCTGTCATCCTCTTGGTCCGCCGTCACTCGGCTTTCCAACCGTCGGCAACGCACACGGCGACTCGGTGGTGGAATCCGGTCCCAGCCACAGCGAAATCTGTCGGGTGATCTCGGGACTGCTCAGCAATCCCATGTGATTCGTTCGGTACTCGATCCGCTGCGACTCTTGTGGAAAGACCAGACGCCGCCGCGGCTCGTCATGCAGGCCAAGGGCACTACGGAGCGGCACCAGTCCGTCGCCGACGAGACGGTCCGCGAGGACGCCGCGATCGGCTGCCGTTGCGGCAGCCACGGAGTAGCAGGCCACACGCTCCGGCAGCGGCACGACTCGACGGTGATCGGGAGTGCGAGAGAATCGGTCGCGACCTTGCCAGTCTTCATCCAGCAGGTGACCAAAGCGCAGATCCGTGATGCCGGCGCTACGCAGGTGGCCGAGCTTGGCAAAGGGCCGGGTGTAGGGCGTACTGATCAAGATCTGATCGACCCAGTTTCCCACCCGCTCGAGCGGCGCACCGTGGTGCGGCGTACCCAGGAAGACGATGCTCTTCAGTTGATCCGGCCAGCGCAGGGCTTTCTCCCTGGCGAGGTGATAGGCGCTTCGGATCAGCAAGCCACCCATGCTGTGGGCGACGACGGTCAACTCCTCGATGGGTGTCGGCCACTGCCCTACCAACCGCTCGAGCAACCCGGACAACTCGCGCCCGTTCTGCGAGGTGTGCAGGCCCGAGTTGTAGCGCAAGTAGACGGGTGTGTATCCCAGCGCCGAAGCCAGTGATTCGCCGTGGTCGACGACCTGATCGTCCCGTTGCGTACGCCACTGGTGATCGGTCATGCACAGACCGTGGATCAACAACAGCACCTTACCCGTGACCTCGGGCGCCTGCGGAAGATCCTGCCAGTCCAACTCCACACCGTCGTGACGCAAGCTCATCGGGATCGCGAACCGGTTGTTGCTTGCTACCAGGCGGTCGCCCATCACACCGTTGAGTGCCGCCAGGACCGCGTCGCGCCGGGGTGTTGCTTGATCGGTGTCGTCGTCCGAGTCGAACAGGGGCTCCAGTTCGGCCAGGACCGTGTCGACGCCTTTGCCCACCAGGTGAGTCACACCGCGGACCGTCTTGTACACCAGACCGGTGATGCCGCGGGTACGGCCCGGCTCGTTCCCGCCGGGAATGCCCATGGTTGTCCGCACAGACTGGTGCACGCCCTCAACGATGCCGTTCACCCCCTTGGTGGCCTGCGTTGCCAGTTGCGCGATGCCCCGGATGTCCGAGGCGCGCAGGTGGTCGGGTGGGGGTTTGGAACTCACGCCCGGAGGTTAGCACCAAGCGCGGGTCAGCATGGGGCGACAGGTCTTGATGTGCGATTTTCCGACGGTCCGCTGCGGACCTCCTGTCCGCTACAGAATCACATCAGAAACGCATTCGATTTGGTTGACAAAGCAACGTTTTAAGAGAAAAGGAGAGGTGGGGGGCATCATGTTTCAACCCAAGGCAAATCAATCGAGTTCGCCCGGACGCTTGGTGCTGGTCGGTTTGTTGATCTGGATCGCCGGAGCGACGACCGTATTCGGGGGTGGCATCGCCAT
>Ga0316198_10002816_pt1 | contig 10507 bp, 6 predicted proteins | sample OudBieAanoxic_MG_FD_204935 | JGI IMG/M metagenome (GOLD analysis project Ga0316198, IMG submission 204935) | Coastal sediment microbial communities from Oude Bieten Haven, Netherlands - site A anoxic | ecosystem: Environmental > Aquatic > Marine > Coastal > Sediment | place: Netherlands...
CGCCGGTCTCGGCTCCGACCGACAGCCCGTGGTGGATCCCGTGCTTGAAATCCCTGATGTTGCGATACCGGAGGAATTTCCCGTAGAACCCGCGTTGCGGCCGCGCGCCCGACAGCCTGCGGACGCCACCCCAGCCGAGGGTTGCCATGTGGGTCTCCGAACTCGGGCCCCACTCATAGCCGTAACCGCCGAAAAGGCTGAAGCTGTGGCCGTTGGACACCGAGAGATACCCGTGGGCCTCAAAGGCGATCCACTCATACGGACCGAGCACGATCCCCGCGCTCGGGCAGATCCCCAAACTCCACCCACGATGCAACGGTTCGGTGATCTCTCCGCCGATTGCGGCGGTGAATGCATCATGCCATGCATCGACATCACGCGGGGGCTCCACCTCTTCGGCCGAGGCCGCAGGGCAGAGGATCACCAGGCAACCCAGAAGCAGAACAGCCGTGCGGCCGGCTCTCGTCATCACCACAGCATGCTCATGCCGTCGAGCAGGCGCTGCTTCGACCCGACTTCGCCCCGCATGGCCTTGACGTCCTCCGGACCGAGCAGGGCCACCAACTGATCCACGACGATCTGCCGGTTGCCGTTGGTGCAACTGAGATCGAAATTGTGCAGATTGAGGAGACCATCGAGCAACCGCTTCATCCGTCGGTTGAAACCCGGGTTCAGGACCGCGACACCAGCCTCGGTGTTGTAGTAGGTGGATCGGATGTTGAAGTTCGAAGAATGAACGATGGTGAGTTCGTCATCGACCCGAACCAGCTTGCCGTGGAGAGCCTCCGGCGGCATGATCGAGGGCGAACATTCGGTCTTCGCAACATCGGCAAGAAGATCAGGGTTCGCCTTCCACGCCCAGATCTCCACCCCCGCCTCGACGAGCCTGATCAAGGTCGGGAAGGCCGCGAGTCGGATCCCACCGCTGCGGAGCGCCGCGTCCCGATCGTTGGTGATGATTCGCACCCGCACACCGCGCGACAAGGCCTCGATCAAGGCATCAGTCAGCACCGGTTCGAAGTTCGCGAACGGCGTCATGATGTCGATCTCGGACTCGGCGACCTTGACCAGCTCGACCAGGAGGGCCGCCGTCGGCGCCCGATCCCAGACCATGCTGTTGTCGTAAAGGACCGCCACCTGCGTGTCACCCGGCGGGGATTCGTATTCGGGAAAGAAACGTTCGTTGAGATAGTCCTCGAGTGGAGATTTTCCTCCCGGGAACCGACCCGTGGACCACAGAGTTCGGATGCGCCTCTGGATGGTCTCCTGGGACCACGTGAAGTGCCGTGCACCCGAGAGATCCATCGCGACCGACCACGATTTGAGCCAGATCATCTGGAGATCCCAGACCGCTGCGCCCTCGATGAGCACACCGAAATCGAGCCACCAGTGCTGGGAGTCGAAGTAGATATCGGAGTAGTTGCGGCCCCCGACGATGACCTGCCGGCCATCTGAGATCAGCATCTTGTCGTGCATCCTGCCGTCGTACAGAGGCGCCATTCCCCAGGAGCCCCGGTTCCACGACTTGACGATCGCACCTCCGGTCCGAACCTCGTTGAAAGCCCGGCTGAATACCTTCACCCCGGTCGCATCGGCGAGACACCGGGCAATGAACTCGTCCGAGTCTTCCCGCCGAGAGCGGACAACATCGGCGAGAGCGTCCCTGAAGCGGGTCCCGTACTCGTTTTCGTGCCAACTGTAGGTGCTGATGAAGATGTGGCTCTCGGCGGACTCCAAAAGATCCAGTCGAGCCTCCCAGGCCCGTCTGGGATCGGCCAACAGTTCCACGCGGTTGTTCTCGGTCCAACGCGTCTTGCCGAATGTAACGACCAGATCGGCGAGATCCTCACCCTCCCCCGACAGGACCGGAAACACCGGCCCCGACAGCACCCCCAGGACGAGTGCGGAAACGACGCCGGCGGGGGATAAAATCCCGACTCTCTTCATGGCGACGAAACTCTACCAGACCCGCTCGATGATCCGCCCCGGGGCGCGATCGCTGACCGGCACCGCCGAACCCTTTGCCATGCGAAATCGTATAAGAAACCACCGAGACGGTATTAATGTGAGACCAATTCAAAAAGATCGGGCACAATACTGTTGAAGAAACCGTTTGGAGCAATCCATGGACGAAAACACCGAGCGCCCAAGCTACGAACCGGCAGAATCGACGACCTTCGCGCCGGAGCCGACCGCGAAAATCGGCAGCTTTCAGCGCCTGATCAAGATGTTCTTCTCACCCGGCGAGGTCTTTGACGACATCAAAACCAAACCGACCTGGCTCGTCGTGCTCATCGCCATGATGATCCTGACCATCGGAGCACAGGCGATTGTCTTGCCCCACATGGACAACGAAGCAACCCTCCGAGCGAGGCTCGGCGACCGAGCAGACGAGATCAGCGACGAGCAGATCGAACGGATGATCGCCAGCGGCGAGAAGATCACGCGCTTCATCCCGCTCATCACAGCGTTCGTCGTACCGATCATGTGGGCGATCCTCGCGGCGATCTTCCTTCTGATGCTCAAGATGGTCGGATCCGAGACCGACTACGTCACGACGCTGTCGGCAACCCTGCATGCCTACTGGCCGGCGTCGGTGGTGGCCACGGTGCTGACCGTGGCGCTCGTCCAACGTCTCGACAAGATCACCGAGCAGGAAATCCCGAATCTGGTGAAATCTCACCTCGGCGTGCTGTTGCCCGCCGATGCTCCGGGCTGGCTCAGTTCCATGGCAAGCACCTTCAGCATCTTCAACATCTGGACCCTGGCCCTTCTTGTCATCGGATTCAAGATTATCGGTCGCCTCCCGACCGCGCGCGCCGCAATTGCGGTGCTCGTTCCCTGGGCGATCTGGCTCGTGGGCAAGGCGGGGATGGGCCTACTCCAGGACATCTTCAGTTAATCGGGAAAGGTCACGATGAAGAAGCCACTGATTGGAGCCGCCATTGTTGTGATTCTCGCGCTGGTCGTCTGGGCCTCGGTGAGAGACAGTAAACCCCGAGGGATCGAGGTTGACACGCAGGCTGCCGATTTTCGAACGGTTTCCTCGCGGGTCAAGGCAACCGGTGAGATCACCCCCGAGAAAAAGGTCGAGATTTCGGCCAAGGTCGTCGGTGAGATCATCGATCTGCCGGTGGTCGAGGGCCAGCAGGTATCGGCCGGCCAACTCCTGGTGGAGATCGAGCGCGATCTCTACGAAGGCGCCCGCGACCAGGCGCAAGCGGCCCTCAGGCAGGCGGAGGTTTCGAGCCGCCGCATCGACGTCCAACTCGCGGACGCCCGACGGAACCTGAACCGTGTCAGTGAGCTCTACGGCGAAAACCTCGTCAGCCAGGACGCCATGGATCAGGCCCAACTCGCCGTCGACACCGCCGAAGTCGACCTACAGGCTCAGGTCCACACCATCGAACAGTACGAGTCTGCCCTCAAGCGGGCGACCGACGATCTCGCCCGCACCACGATCCGCTCCCCCATGGATGGGGTTCTGATCCAGCTCGACGCCGAACAGGGTGAGACGGTGGTTCCCGGATCGACCAATCTCCCCGGATCGGTGATCATGACCGTCGCCGACATGTCGACCCTGCTCGCCGAGGTCGAGGTCAGCGAGATCGATGTGGTCGGCGTCGAACTGGGCCAGACGGCCGAGGTCACGGTCGACGCGCTCGGCAAAGACGATCCCGAGATCGGCCGCGTCGTCGAAATCGCCACCTCCGGCCGCCGCGATCCGAGCCAGGGGACAATCCGCTTCAGGGTCAAAATAGCCCTCGATGATCCCGATTCATCGCTGCGGCCCGCCATGACCGCGAAAGTGGACATCCTGACCGCGACCAGCGAGGACGTGCTTTCGGTGCCCATCCAGGCGGTGGTGAAGCGCAGCATCGACGACGATGGCGAAGAGGTCCACGGAACCGCCGCGGATGCCGTGGACGAAATCGATGTGGTCTACGTCGTGGTCGATGGAGAGACAACCGCGAGACCGGTGGCGACCGGAGTCTCCGATGTCCTTCACGTCGAGATCACTGATGGCCTCAGTGCGGACGAGGTGGTCGTGATCGGTCCCTACCGAACCCTGAAGAAACTCAAGGCCGGCGAGGCCGTTGTCGCAGAAGAGGAATCGGCCGGTGACGACGACGAGGACGACTCCGGCGGCGTCGAGGTCCGCCTCGACTGATGCTGATCTCCATCTCCAACCTCCGCAAGCTCTACAGCATGGGTGAAATCGAGGTCCGCGCCCTCGACGGGGTCGATCTCGAGGTCGAGGCCGGTGACTATCTCGCGATCATGGGTCCTTCAGGTTCCGGAAAGTCCACCCTGATGAACCTCATCGGGTGTCTCGACACACCCTCCAGCGGGGAGTACATCCTCAACGGACACGCCGTGTCCGGTCTCGATGACAGCGAATTGGCCCTCATCAGAAACTCCGAAATCGGTTTCGTGTTCCAGACCTTCAACCTGCTCAGCAGGGCCACCGCCCTTGCCAACGTGGAGTTGCCTCTCATCTACGCCCGCATGCCGGCCGCAAAGCGCCGTCAACGCGCCCTGGAAGCCCTCGAGAGGGTTGGGTTGGCCGACCGTGTCAAACACCAACCCAACGAGCTCTCAGGAGGTCAGCGGCAGCGGGTTGCGGTGGCGAGGGCACTGGTCAATCGGCCCTCGATCCTGCTCGCCGACGAGCCCACCGGCAACCTCGATTCGAAGACATCCGAAGAAATCATGGCCCTCTTCGACGAGCTCAACGACGCCGGAAACACCATCGTCCTCGTGAGCCACGAGGAGGACATCGCAGCGCACGCCCGCCGCACCATCCGACTGCTCGATGGCAAGGTGGTCAGCGACGGGCGGCCGACCGACGGCGGTGCCGGCCCATGATTTGGGACAACTTCCGCATCGCGCTGCAGGCCATCCGGGCCAACAAGATGCGCTCGTTGCTGACCATGCTCGGGATCATCATCGGAGTGGCGGCGGTGATCGCGGTGGTGTCCATCGTCCAGGGCCTCAACCACGTCATAGCGACGGAGCTCGAAGGCGTCGGGGTGACCTATATCGTGGTCTATCCGAGACAGGATCTCCAGGACCCCGACCTCGCCGGTCGCGAGGTGACCCTGACCTATGATGACGGCCTCGCCATCATGGAGCAGGCAACCGGGCTCGAGCTCTTCAACCCGGTCTTCTACCGCGGTGAACAAACCAGATCGGGCGACCGGCGCCACCCGACCACGCTGCTCGGCATCGGCCCGTCCCACCAAGAGGTTATGGACCATTGGGTGGACGAGGGCCGCTTCTTCTCCGAACTCGATCTCCAGCGCGCCGCCCGGGTCGCCCTCATCGGCCGCAAGGTCATCGAAGAGCTCGAGCTCGAGGAACCGATCCTCGGATCCGACCTCATCGTCGGCGCCTCGAGCTTCACCATCATCGGCATCATGGAGTACAAAGGGGAAACAGTGGGACGAAGCCAGGACGATTTCGTCCTCGTGCCCATCACCACCGCCCGCGACATCTACGGCGTCGACGCCGTCAAACAGCTTCGTCTCGACTTCAAAGCCGCATCACCCGACACCGTCGACCTCGCCAAAGACCAGATCGGCGAAGTACTCAGAAGACGCCACCGGATCGCCGAGGGCACCAAGGACGACTTCCGGGTTTTCCTCCAAGAGGAAATACTGGAGAGCACTGGCGCCATCCTGGGGACGGTCACCTCGGTGGTCGGCGGTGTGGTGGGCATCGCCCTGCTCGTTGGCGGAATCGGCATCATGAACATCATGCTCGTATCGGTGACCGAACGGACCCGCGAGATCGGTGTTCGCAAGGCCGTCGGAGCACGGAAGTCCGACATCCTCGTCCAGTTTCTCACCGAGGCCGTCACCATCTCCCTCGTCGGCGGACTCATCGGCATCGTCTGCGGCTGGGGACTCGGGATCATCGGGGCCAACGCCATCCCGGGCTTTCCCCCCGCCCACGTCCCGCTCTGGGCCATCGCGCTGGCCTTCGGTTTCGCCGCCATCGTCGGAATCTTCTTCGGAACCTACCCCGCCGCCAAGGCGGCAAGCCTCGATCCCATCGATGCGCTTCGCTACGAATAGATCCAAATTCTCAGTTTTTAATTCTTAGTTTTTAATTTCATCGCAGAGCCCGTAGAAACGCTGCGATGTAATTAAGAATTGAGAATTGAGAATTAGTATTTAAAGCGTCCCACCACATTCTGCAGCTCGTCGGACATCTCCGCGAGTTCGTCGGCGCCTTCCCTCGACGAGAGCGAGGCGGCGGCGGTCTCCTGAACCGCGGCGGCGATCCCTGCGATCCTCTCTGCGATCTCTCGCGAGCCGGTCGCAGCCTCCGAGATGGCGTGGGCGATCTCGGCGGTGGTGGCGGTCTGTTCCTCGACCCCGCTGGCGATGATGGTCTGAATATCGTGAATGTTCTCGATGATTGTCGTGATCTGGTTGATCGAATCACCGGCGACGGTGGTCTGCTCGGAAATGGTCCGAGCCGTGGAACTGATCTCCTCGGTAGCCTGCGCCGTCTGATTGGCGAGTTTCTTGACCTCGTCGGCAACCACGGCGAATCCCCTACCCGCTTCTCCGGCTCGCGCGGCCTCGATGGTGGCGTTGAGGGCCAGGAGATTTGTCTGTTCGGCGATGGCGTAGATGACCTTGACCACCGCGTCGATGTTGGCGCCGCTCTGGGACAACTGTTCGAAGGTGCCCTGAGTCGAGGCAGCAATATCAACAGCGCTTGTCGCCACCCGAGCCGCCTCCGCCGCGTTGGCGGCGATCTCCCGGGTGTTGGCGTTGAGCTCCTCGGTCGCGGTCGCCACCGAATCGACGTTGGCGCTGACCTGTTCCGCCGCTGCCGAGACCAGCCCGGCCTGGCTCGAGCTCTCGTCGTTGGCCGTCGCGATCTGTTGCGCGAGACTGCGCATCTGCATCGCCGCCCCGGAGAGCGACTGCGCCCTGGTCCCGAAGGTCTCGAGATCCCCCTGAATCGTCTCGACAAAGCTGTTGAACGTCGTTCCGAGCTGGCCGATTTCGTCGTTCGTGGAGACTCTCACCCGCCGCGTGAGATCAGCCTCACCCCCCGCAACGTTGAGAAACCGATCCAACAGCTCCTGAATCGGTTTTGTGACCACCCAGCGGCTCACCACCAGAGTGATCCCTCCGATAGCCAGAATCGTGAACATGATGGCGACAACCGTCGCCACGACGCTTGAACGGACCGGAGCCGTGACGAGCGTTTCCGGCACGACGATGCCGAGCGTCCATTCAAAATATGGAGATTCAGAGTGGATCGGTGTTGAAAAGACAAGCCGCTTTTCACCACCGAGAGTCACCGGAAATACCCTGTTGTCGTGGGCTGCAAGGCGTTCGCTCAGCTCCGTGAACCCACTTGCCTTCAGGTTCTTCATGGTGTCGAGGCTCGCGAGCAGCATCTCTTCATCGTCGATGTTCTGTGATGCCGATTGATCGCCGGAAAGGCCTCCCTTCTCGACCTTGATACCGGGGAAATAGATCACCTCGCCGATATCGTCGGTGAGGAACGCCTCTCCTTCACCCTGGAATTGGATCGCACGAACCAGGCGCCCGACCGACTCCATGGAGACATCCACTCCCCCGACACCCAACAGGGTCCCATTGCCGAGATATTTTGGGGTCTGAATCGTGACCGCCTCGGCCCCGGTTACGAGATCGATCGTGGGCGAAGCCAGATAGAGACGATCGATCCGGACCGTTTCCTGCCACCAGGGCCGACTGTACGCCCGGTATCCCGGAACAGCCACCCGGCCGTTGGGCGTTTCCGGAATCCGATTTGAAAAATAGTCTCCCGTATCGGCATCGGCAAAGAAGACAGCTCGAACATCGTCTTGCCCGGCCACGACGGTATCGAAATAGTCGATGATCTGATTGAAGTCGCGATCGCCGAAAACCGGAGCTCGATATTCGGTGTAGGCAGCGAAGTAGGTCTCGAGGTGAGGATCGGCGAGCAGGGTCGTCACGATCATCGCCCGCTCGGCGAAGAACCGTTGGACTTCCTGCGCGTTGGCCTCGAGCATTCGCGAAATCTCGACATCGACCTGTTGGCTGGCCAGATTCGAGGTATAGCTCACAGCTGCGATGCCGAGAATGGTCAGCGCAATGGCGATGGAACCCCCGACAAAAACGGTGAGTTTTCGATTGATGTTCTTGAGTTGGAATCCGGAAATCGCCATGGACTGCCCCGCTGTTTCAAAGAGATGAAGGGTGCCGACTTGTTCAGCCTCCTGATTCGAGTCTAGCAGCAAAGTAGCTATCAACCGATCGCGAAGACCCCATCGAGGCCCCCCCTGCCCGGGATCGTTTCTTGGGGTATGCTTGGATGCGGCGTCTCGAATTGACACTCGCGGATTCGGACTTTGCCGGTCCACGGTCACAGAGACCGGCACGCAGGTTGCTCAGAGCCTCGGTGTCGAGCTGTGCCACTTGCGCCGTGCCATGGATATCGATGGGCTCCGACTCGATGGGCACCTCAACCCTGGGTCGAATTTGGTGTAAAGGGGGTACGAGAATGGGTGGCATGTCCGCCATCATTGCTGAGTTCCTGGCAGAGAGTGTCGAGAACCTCGACAGCGTGGACCAGGATATCGTCGCCCTCGAACGGGATCCGTCGAACACCGATGTCATTGAACGGATCTTTCGGACGATTCACACCATAAAGGGCACCTGCGGCTTCCTCGCATTCGGCAAGCTCGAGGCGGTGACCCACTCCGCCGAGACCGTCCTCGCCCTCGTTCGCGACGGTCACCTCGATCTGACCCCCGAAACCACGACCACCCTGCTCAAAGCCATCGACAGCGTTCGCGAGATCCTCGGCCACATCGAAAAGGATGAAACCGAAGGTGACGGCGATTACTCGGGGATCGCGCGGGAACTGGATGCCATCGACCAGACCGTAAAAATTCGGGGAAACATGCACGCACCGGGAAAAAGCCACCGGACCCAAGAAAGAGACGAACCTCAACTTTCGCCGGCACCGACGAAAATGACCCCGGACCTCGCCGAGAAAGTCACGCCGGAGACCGCCCAACGGGATCTGGGAACAAATGCCACGCCGACCCTCGGCGAGGGCGTCGGCCCGACCGTCGGCGAATCCAATTTACGCGTCGACATCTCGGTACTCGACCGGCTCATGAATCTCGTTGGCGAACTCGTCCTCGCGAGAAATCAGATCAGCCAGAACCTCGGCAACGACAGCAATCTCGCTCTCACGACAGCGTCTCAGAGACTCGACTCCATCACCGGTGAACTCCAGGAAGCCGTCATGCGTGCGCGGATGCAGCCCATCAGTTCGATCCTGTCCACCCTCCCCCGTTTTGTTCGCGATCTCGCCATTAGCTCGGGCAAGGAGTTGGAGATCAATATCGAGGGCCAGGAAACAGATCTCGACAAATCGGTGCTCGAGGCCATCAAGACCTCCCTCCTCCATCTCGTTCGAAACGCCGTCGATCACGGCATCGAGACCCCGGATGACCGCGAGGCCTCGGGGAAACCTCGCACCGGGAAGATCACTCTTCGCGCCGCTCACGAAGGTGGCAGCGTCGCCATCGAGGTTCGCGATGACGGCAGCGGCCTCGACACCGGAAGAATCCTCGAAAGGGCGGTCTCGGCCGGAATCGTGAGTCCGGAGGTCGGCGCCGATCTGACCCGTTCCCAGATCGAGCAGTTCGTCTTTCGCGCAGGGTTTTCAACTGCCCGGGAAGTGACCAACGTATCCGGCCGCGGGGTGGGTCTCGATGTCGTCCGCGCCAATGTTGAAAGCATCGGCGGCCTCATTGAAATGCAGTCTGAGCCCTCTCAATCGACGACTTTCAGGATCAAGATTCCCCTCACGCTCGCGATCGTCTCGGTCGTACTTGTTCGTTCGGGCGGGCAGAGGTTCGCCCTGCCTCAGGCATCCGTCGTTGAATTGGTTCGCGTCGGGAGAGGCAACAACGAGTTCGGAATCGAACGGCTCCACGGCGTTCCGGTGTACCGTCTACGGGGTCGCCTCCTCCCGCTCGTGACCTTGTCCGAGGAACTCGGTCTCGCCTCGACAGGCACCGGAATCGAGGAGAGCATTATCGTTCTCCAGGGCGACAACCACCAGTTCGGACTGCTCGTCGACTCCATCGATGATTCTCAGGAGATCGTGGTTAAACCCCTCGGACGACGGCTCAGCGGTCTGCCCTTCGCGGGAGCGACCATCCTCGGGGACGGGTCCATCACCCTCATCCTTGATGTCTTTCGTGTCGGGCTGTCAGCGGGAGTGGTCTCCGACAGCAGGGCTCGAACGCTGTCGGCAGATCCGAGCCTACCGGCAGCCCCGATTCCGGGACTCAGGCGCGTCCTCCTACTTCAGGGGGCCGATGATGAACGAATGGCGCTCGATCTCAGCCGCGTCTCGCGCCTCGAATCGCTCCAGCGTGGCCGCATTGAACGAGTCGGCGACAACCTGGTGGTTCAATACCGCGGTGAGATCCTGCCGATCATCGATCTTC
>Ga0316198_10002817_pt1 | contig 10505 bp, 7 predicted proteins | sample OudBieAanoxic_MG_FD_204935 | JGI IMG/M metagenome (GOLD analysis project Ga0316198, IMG submission 204935) | Coastal sediment microbial communities from Oude Bieten Haven, Netherlands - site A anoxic | ecosystem: Environmental > Aquatic > Marine > Coastal > Sediment | place: Netherlands...
GAAGCTCGATCGATTCGCCGTAAAACCGTAAAGCCCTCCTCGGGGCCAGGACGATCGGGATCAAGGGGTTGTCAAGGCTTGAGTTGAGCGTTCTACTACTGCCACGCTTCACCGATGGTGAGTTGAATTTCGCCCGATGCGGTTTCGATATCAAAGGTCGGGCCGTCACCCGAAAGACGCAGTGTCATCCCACCTTCAACGACCTCTCCGGGAAGCTCGCTGCGCACCGATCCGGTGGTGGTCGTGATCGTGCCCTGTGGGCTCACACCTTCGGGAACGACGAGCTGGACGCTTCCCGAAGACGAGCGTACCCTCACCGTTGAGCCCGCATCAAGGCGGTCCCATCTGAGAATGATCTTGGCGGTCGAGGTGCTGACTTCGGCATCGCCGGAGAGGTTTTGCAGGGAGATACGCCCGGATGCTGTATCGACACGTGCCGTCCGTGCGCCGCCGACCAGGCTGACGTCACCTGACGAGGTCCGTGCGAAAAAGCTCTCGAGCGGCCGGATAACCTTGATCTGGGCGTCCCCGCCGGCAGAGCGAAAGTCGATCGATGCCGCCGCACCATCCATTTCGACGTTACCTGTGGAGGTCCGCAGGTGAAGTGGGTGGGCATTCGGAAAATCTCCGCGTATCTGGATCGCGCCGCTTGTCGTGGTGATATCGGGAACGAGTTCGTCCGGCACGAGGAGCGAAAGGCGCGCGCGGGCTGAGAGGCTCCCGAACCAGAGAAAACCGGATTTTGCAGGTACGACGGTGATCTGCAGTCGGTCCACAGAGTCCGTAAACTCAGGAGTGTGGTTGTCGATCCACCGTTGGGCCTTATCTTCGCCGGTACCGCCGATGTGGAGGAGCAGGTCGGCTTCAATCACATCGACGTCCGCGGTGCGAAGCCGAACGTCAAGATCTGCTGCGTCCACTTCCAGGTGCTTCGACTCAGCCGAGGGGAAGCTTTCAGTCGTGGCAATGTCTTTCTGCGCTGCCATCGCCTGCCCAGGAGCGACGAAGATGGAAAATCCAATAACCAGGTTCGTAGCAATTGTCCTCAAAAGCACTCGACCGCTCCTCTCATCGAATCGGGAAGGGCACCACATCGGCTGACTTCTCTTTGGATCGTTGTGTCGACCCTGCACCGTCGAGGCGCGGGTTGCTGCGGGCAGCGAATGCACGCAGCCGCATTTCCGGGTCGAGCGAAGAAAGGAAGTCCCTGAGTCGGGACAAAACTGAACGAACACTCGATGGATTGCTGCGGATCGAGCGGGCGATTGACGCGATCGATGGTCGATTGCCGTCGATTTCCAATATCGCAAGGACCAGCGCAGCACTCCACGGATCGGGGGCGTGAAGCTTTGGCCTTTTCTGTTCGATGAAGGCGCGCCACAATCGGCGGGAGGCCAGTGTCACGAGTTCCGGCAGCTCGTTCACCGCTCCGCAGCTGACCACCGCCTCGTCGACCTCGGCGGCGACTCCATCGAGACTCTCGAGCCCGTCTCGCCACGAGGCTACCAGCGCTTCCTCGGCGCGCGCCCGACGCCGTGCGTGCTTGAGCGCTTCCTGCGCGTCCCTCAGGAGCTCTGATTCGGGGTGGAACCCGAGGCCGTCGCGCAACGCTTCGTCGGCTTCTGCCCACCGGCCCGTAGCGGCGAGAAGATTGGACCGCATCCCAAAGAGAAATATCTGGAGATCGTCGGGGATTCGATGGTCGATCTCGATCCCGTCAAGGATATCGAGTGCTTCCGGAAGGCGAGCCTGATCCGACAACACGACCGCAAGTTGAACGGGCAAATGCACCGCCTCGGGGAAGAGCTGCCACCCCAGGCGCAGGAGCTCTTCGGAACTGTCGAGATCACCAAGAGACTCAAGGGCATTCGACTGAAGGTGGCACGCATGCGGCGATGGATCGAGCTCCCACGATCGCGATGCGGGCTGTAACGCCCGATCGGGATACCCCATGGCGAGAAGGGCCTGGGCTTTCCATATCAAAAGGGTCGCTTCGAGCTGCGGGTGGTCAGAGACAATCGCCAGAGTGCGCTCGACCTCGGCGACCACCTTTCGGTGGCGGCCGAGCCGGCTCCATTCCAGGCAGCTCTCGAGCGACTGCTCGACCCGCCTGCGGGTGTCGTCGGAGCTGCCCCTGTCGGTACTCGCCATGCCGGAATGCTAGCACGAGGAAGAGGGCTTGAGGCTTGTGGCTCGAGGCTTGAAGCTTCAATGGCGCACCGTTGATTTGGCGAGAGGCAGTTCACCAAATCCAAAATCCCAAATCCCAAGCCCCAGGCCCCAGGCCTCAAGTCTGGGTGGAAATGGGGCAGGGCGGCCTGGGGCCGCCCCACCCCCGGGGGGGATTCTCATCGTCTTCGTAGTCGCTGACGCTTCTCGGGGCTCTCGTCTTCGGTGTCCTGTCTATGAACCCTCGAGGCGGGCCGTTCATAGCGCGAGTTCGACCGAGGCGATTCAGAAGCCTTTGCCCCGGCCGGTTCAGGGCTTTGACCGGCGGCTCCCGGTCGGCGAGCTTGGCTCACTGATTTTTGTGCTCCGCGTGTCTCCCGAGTGGGCTGCGCCGACTGTCTTGTGGAGGAGGAACGCGAGCTGCGTGGTGCAGGCTGCACATGCCGTTGTCGGTGATCTTCAGTTGCTCCGGATGCTTCAGAAGCGCGAGGCCTGATGCGGCGAGAATCCTCGCCTTCCTGCCGTGAAGCGGATACCCGGGTGTTTGTCCTGCTGACTCCAGTGCCATTGGCCGACGGCTTGACGTAGGTCGAGCGACTCGATATCCGAGTTCGATCGCTCGGCGATCCCGAGGAATTCCTCACCGAGCGCTGGGCCTGTGACGAGCGAGCATCAGCAGAGACGTCTACAGTCCTCGATGGTCTCGCAAAGGAGGAGGTCGCGCTTGCGCTCCGTGACCTGACGAGCGGCTGGCGCCGTTCCAAAGCCCTCTCCGATAGAGATCTGGCGATGGATTCAGCGGCGTTACGTTCAATGCTCGGCACAACACCCTCGGGGCGCGCAATGATGACCTCGCGGCCGTCCACCCGCACGGACCTGCGAGAAAGTCGGGTTTTCGTGATGGCGGCGCCGCCCCGCTGCCTGATCTCGTCTCTGGATGGTGCTCCGGCCCGTGATTCGATGCGGTGTCGCGATGCGATGTTGTGGGTCACTGCGTGACGAGACACGTTGTCGGAACCAAAGTGTTTCCAGTCGACATAGGTGGCATATCGCGCGTCGCGCCAGCCGTCGTTGTAGCCGTTGCCGTATCCGTCACGAAATCCGTGCCGGTAGCCGTGCCGGAATCCGTGTTTCGCATGACTCCAGCCCAACGGCGGTCGCGCGTACCAGCCGACGTGCCCGCCTGATCCGACCCACACCACGTTCGCGCAGGAGTAGCTGTGCCCGGGAACCCAGACCCAACCAAATGATGCGTAGGCCCAACTCCCATAGTGGTGTGGAATATAACCCCACGGCTCGTAGGCGACCCAGGTCAAGCCCGAACCGGTGGAGACCCAGCGGCCATGGGTGTAGGGCCGCCAGGAAGCGGCGACCCACGGTTGCCAGACACGACCGAGCCCATTCAACCATACCCACTGGCCGTAACCGGCGAGTGTCGCGTTGAAATCGATTGACCAATAGGGATCGGACCACGACTGCGTGTAGACGCCCCAGTCCCCGAATCCCACTGACACCCCAAAGCCGCCGCTGCCGAGGTGCATGCTGACGCCGCCCCCCGCCTCCGCCGTCGGTGCGGCAAAGGGGACGAGCACGATGATTGCTAGTGCGAGCGACCCGTACCGTCGATGGTTTCTCATGGCTGCCTCCCCGATGGCGTCCGTTGCCACCGTCGGTAAGGTAAACAGCAAGGCTCATGCCAGACGATAAGTATTGGAAATCTTGGACTTCCAGCATCGATGGCCGAGGGCCCTTTGTCTCGTACTGGCGTCGAGTGTCCCCGGGAGAGGACGGTTACTTGAGGTCTTTCTTCCAGGGCGCAATGGTCGGATAGAGCGACGCACACTCCATCAAACGCGCCTCCTCGCCGCCGCGGCAGAAGCTGTACTTGGAGCCGGCCCAGATGGCAGCGCCGGTTGCCTCTCCCGCGCGGTTGACGGCGTAGAACTGGACGTTGAAATTCGGACGCCCGTCGCTATCGAGCAGATAGGGGACCCGTGTTGCACGGACCAGCCGGTCGAGCGCACCGAGACAGGCATCACGGGGTGATTGCCCGGCGCGCATGAGTTCGACAACGGTGTGGGCTCCGGAGATCTGGATGACCGACTCGCCGCGCCCGGTCGAGCCGGCCGCACCGACCTCGTTGTCGACAAAAAGACCTGCGCCGATCAGGGGTGAGTCGCCAACTCTACCGGGAATTTTGAAAGCCAGTCCCGATGTGGTTGTCGTGCCGCCAATGTCTTGCTTGCCGTCCACCGCGCACAAATTGATGGTGCCGGTGGGTCGAACGGGTCCGTTTTTCTTGATAAACCTTTGCACGTCAGGGTCCTCCACCAGGTCCGGTGGAGCAATCCAATCGTCGATACCGGACATCTGACCCTTCCAATAGAGCCAGATTTTGCGCGCGCGCTCGGTGAGGAGGTTCTCCTCGGGAAAGCCGAGACTATTGGCGAAGCGCGCGGCACCCTCGCCGACCAGCAACACCCGGGTCGTGCGCCGCATGATCTCGTAGGCTACCTGAGCTGGGTGCATATAGCCCTCGAGAGCCGCCACCGCGCCTGCTCGCATCGTCGGCCCGTCCATGCAACAGGCGTCGAGTTGGACGACGCCTTCGGAGTTCGGTAAACCGCCATAGCCGACGCTGGTGTCTTCAGGGTCGGCCTCGACGACGGCGACGCCCTGGACCGCCGCCTCGACCGGAGAGATTCCCGCCTCCATGCGCTCAACGGCACGGCGGACCGCCTCGAGGCCGTTCTTCGATGCCACCGCGACAGGGGGCGTGCCGGTGGCCGACGTCTTCGCAGCCACCGAACGAACGGCTGTCGCCGCAACCGCCGCCGCCGTTCCCACCGCAACCGCTTCACGTCGCGTCATCATGGTGTCAGGAGTGGTCGAGTCGTGAGGCTTGTTGTCTTTTCTCATGATCGACATGGTGGCGGGGTTGTATCGGCGTGTCAAGGAAAGCTCGATGACCTGGGAATGCCTCACGCGCTGCAAGGGCCTGAGGCTTGCCCTGCCTACTCACGGCCCGATTCCGAAGATCAAGCCTCAGGCCTCAAGCCCCAGGCCCCAGGCCTCCTCTCGGCATGGGAGTTGCAGGTGATCGGGGCGTGACGATGATGGTGAATCTCCGGTAGCTGGACTACCATGAGGTGCAATTTGGTTTTTGGGTTTGGACCTGTCGAAAGGTGGAGAGCAAGATGAGGCGTCGCGGCCGAGTGTGTGGATTGCTGTTGGCGGCCGTCGTCTTTTTGACCATCGTGGCGGCCGGCGGATGTGACTCTGACAGTGGGCAGGCCGCCCAACCCGTGGAAACGGACTGGAAGATGCAGCGCGAACAAATGGTGAGCAAGCAGATCGAGGGCCGTGGCGTCAAGGATCCACGAGTGCTAGAGAGCATGCGATCGGTGGCGCGTCACCTTTTCGTCCCAGCAAATAACCGCGACCTCGCGTACCACGATTCGCCCCTGCCTATCGGCGATTCGCAGACCATCTCCCAACCCTATATCGTGGCCCTGATGTCGGAGCTCCTCGAAGTCGGTGAGGGAGGGAAGGTACTCGAGATCGGCACCGGCTCCGGATATCAGGCGGCCGTCCTCGCGGCGATGGGGGTTGAGGTGCGCTCGATCGAGATCCGTCCTCGGCTGTGCGATCGCGCGGCCCAGATCCTCTCCGAGCTCGCGTACGAGTCGGTTCAGGTGCGTTGTGGAGACGGATATCAAGGATGGCCCGAAGAGGCGCCATTCGATGGCATCATCGTCACTGCGGCGCCCGAACGGGTGCCGGATCCATTGCTCGAGCAGCTCGCAGTAGGCGCGAGGATGGTGATACCGGTCGGTGACTTCTACCAGGAGTTGAAGGTCATCACGAGAACCCAGGATGGTTTCGACGAACGTTCGGTCATTCCTGTTCGCTTCGTCCCTATGACCGGTGAGATCGAACGCCAAAGCCCCTAGCCGCCAATCCGCCCCCCCAGAAACGAGATGCGAGATCCGCTCGCCTTATTTTCGTTTCTCCGACATCGCATCGGCCTGGTGGGCCGGTTAGAACCCGGTGTCAACGGATTTTTTGATCTGGGGTCTTGTCCGGCTCGATACCTATTGCAGGCAATTTTTGTGGGTCCCTCAATGCCGGGGCCGAAGCGACAAACCAGCGGGATTCGCCGTACACTGAGAGATGGACGAGCAACGGTGGAACAACCTCTGCGCGACCCGTACGGCCTACGAGGACCGCACTGAGGAGAGTGGTGCCGGCCCTCTCGAGGCGTTCATCGAGGTCTCGGCACAGTGCAATCTCCGCTGCCGCATGTGCGCCATCAACGTCGATCGACGGTACCGGCCCGCCGCCGGTCGCCCCACGTTGTTTGCTCCCGAACTCTTCATGAAGCTCAAACCCATGCTGCGCACGACGATCCGATGCTACCTCTTCGGACTCGGTGAGCCGCTACTGAACCCTAACCTGTTCGAATACGTCTCCACCTGCTCAGCCGCGGGCAGCGAAGTGTGGTTCAACACCAACGCTACCCTCATTGACCAGAGCGTTGCGGACCGCCTGGCCCGTGCTGGTACCGACGCGATCACCGTATCGATCGACGGTGCCACCGCTGAAACCTACGAGTCGATCCGGAGGGGAGCGAGCTTTGACCGGGCAACTGCCGGGATTCGAGCGCTGATCGAGGCCAAAAAACGGTTTGGGCGTCCGTCGGTCGATGTGTCCTTCGTTGCAATGGCCAGCAACTTCAAGGAGCTCCCCGGGATGATCGATCTGTGCGCGGATCTTGGAGTCGGGTCGGTGCACGTCGAGCCCCTGTACTCTCAACGAGAAGAAAACCTCGAGGCCCACTATGGCAGGGAGAACCTCGGCCTACTGGGTGTTCATGCGGTCGAACGCACTCTTGATGAAGCCATCATGCGCGCTCGGGCGACCGGGGTACGATTGTCGAGCAGATTTGTCGCCGAGCGTGTCGACCCGGACTACGTGCGGCACTCGCTCTCAGATCCGCCGTGGTGGCGCTGTAGCGAGCCCTGGACGGCGGTTTGGATCACCAGCGTCGGCGAAGTACGCTGCTGTTGTCTCAATGACACGTCCTTCGGCTCGCTCGTTGAGCAGCCGTTCGAGGCCATCTGGAATGGCGCCCCGTTTCGCGATTTTCGAAGTGCGCAAAAGCAAGGGCAGGGTCCGTCCAGCTGTCGAAACTGTCGCCTCAATAACCGGGTACGATGCTCCCCGTATCTGCGCGCAGTGCAACCGGTGACCTTCCGTCCCCTGCTCGGTCCGGGCGCGCCAGCCGAGCCAGACAATAGTTTCCCGCTGCTCGAGTGGCCGCCGCCCGATGGAGTCGTTGGAGATCCGTTGCCGGTTGTGGGTCGCTCGGGCCCTCGCGTTCATGGACATGACCTCGAAATCCTGATCGACCGCACGGTGGTCGCGAATCTCGGCAGCCACGGGGTGGTCGACGGTTCACGTTTTGCTGTCTCGATCCCGGTCCCTTATCTCACCGAAGGCGCCCACCTGCTCTGGCTCAGGCCGCGGGGAGCACTCGATCACTGCGGTTGGTGCCACCGACATGTGCACTTTTGGCGGCCCGACGCCGACCGGTCGTTGGCGATCGGCATGACGATCTTGCCAATCCCTCGAAAACGGCGATGGTCCCTCAGCAGACCGATCGTCGAGATCGACGGTTCTTTCCCACCAGTCAGTCTTCTGCGCGAACGGCGGGCGTTTGGTGTGCACGGTGCCGTCTTGGTTGACCTGCGCGATGCCCCGTCAGGCCCACAGGTTCTCACGGTTCGAATGGGTCGGAAGATTCTCGTGACACGGAAGCTACTCGTGTGCTGAGACGATCGCGCACGATCGCGCTCCCACCCGCCCGCCTCTGACTTCGACGTGTTCAATCAGGGGGTGTGAATGGTTGGGCCTAGTATCTTGCATCCGGGGGGCGGTGGAATTCCTAATTCCTAATTCCTAATTCCTGATTCTGATTTATAGTATGCCCTTCTGAGGGGGTTGCATGTGCGGCATTGTTGGTGTCATCAGTAACAACGGGAGATCGATTGTCGGTGACCTCGGCAATGGCAGCCACTTTCTCCAGCATCGAGGGCCGGCCTACGCAGGGCTCTTCGTTTTTGACCCCGTGCATCGCAGCGCATCTCTCGAAAAAGGCGAGGGTCTCGCCGACGATATTTTCAAGCCCCTCGGATATCTTCGCGGGGACCTCGGCATCGCTCACACTCGTTACAAGACCTTCGGTGCCGGCGGCACCAATAACGCCCAACCGTTTTACGATCCAATGACGACAATGGCTCTGGCCCACAATGGCCACATCACGAATGTGCCACAGATCGAGAACGAGCTGGCCGGCCGATCGCAGGCGCTGGCCGCCAACTGCGACGGTGAGGCGTTGCTTCGGGTTTTCAGCCTTTGGGTTGAACACTACCGGAGGCTGGATCCCACAGCCGAGGAGAAGGAGATTCTCTTCCGAACCGCGGCCGAGATTCAGAAAAGGGTGACGGGAGCGTTCTCCGCCGTCATGGCCGCTGCAGGGGGTCTGTTCGCATTTCGTGATCCGCACGGTTTCAGACCTATGGTTATTGGCCGCCGTCGCGGCAGCGGACGCGAAACGGTGATGATCGCTTCCGAGACTCTGGCACTGGAACAAAACGGCTTCGAGGTCCTGGAAGACGTTCCGCACGGTGCCGCGCTCTACATCGATCGGGATCTCGAAATCGATAAAAGGACCGTCGTTCAAAAGGACCCTCGTCCCTGTGCATTCGAGCTTATTTACTTCGCGGATGTTGAATCGAAGATGATGGGAGACAAGATCCGTTCCTTCCGCTGGCGGGCTGGTAGAACGCTGGCGATGTACCTCCTTGAAAATGCGCCAGAGTTGGTGCGCGAAATCGATCTCGTGGTCCCGATCCCGCATTCGCCGATCCCCGGCGCGGAGGCTTTTGCGCAGAAGCTCGAGAAGGAGCTCGAAAAGTCGGCGCTGCAGTACGCGACCCCGGTCTCCAAGTATCGTTATGGAGGTCGCATCTTCATGGAGGAAACTCAGGAGGCGCGCGACGAAGCAGCGATGCTCGATTTCCGGGTCGACGCCAAGGCGGTCGAAGGGCGCACGATCTTTCTGGTTGACGACAGCATTGTCCGTGGCACCAACGCCAATCGAATCGTTCGCGCATTCCGCGCCGCGGGCGCCAAGAAGATCTACTTCGGTACCCTGTGGCCGATGGTGATTGACTCCTGCTTTCAGGGCATCAACACCCCGACCCAGAAGGAACTCATTGGCGCGCGCTTCAACGGCGATGTCGAGGAGGTGCGGGTCGAACTCGGCGTAGACGCGCTCTACTACATGCCTGAGGCAGTGTTTGTCGAACATGTCATCAAGGGCGCGCCGGCCTGCATGTCATGCACCACCGGCAAACGAGCGGTCAAGTTCGAAAGCTCCGGCTCAGTCCTTCCTCCGGCCGTCTGAAAACTGGTCTCGCCAGAAAAAACCACAGAGGCACAGAGCCCCCAGCCCGTCCCATCAAAACGACAAAAAAGGCCCACAGATCACCCAGATAGACCCAGATGGGGCCACACCACATTGTTCTGTCCGGCGAGGGCGCTGCCGTACAAAGACGGCCGAGCACCGATCGATTCCATTCCCGCAAGGAAGAACATCTGTGTGATCTGTGGGCTTTTTGGGATGGGTGCCCTTGGTGTTTTGGTGGTGAACCGAACTAATCCAACTCAAGCTCGGCGCGGCAGGCGGCGAGGACCTGGTCATGGATGGCGCCGTTGGTGCAGACAATCCCGCGGTGATTGCCGAGTAAACGCCCCTGGGAGAAATCGAGCGGCCGGCCGTCGAGGTCGCTCACTCGACCACCCGCTTCCTCGAGAACCAATGAACCGGCGGCATGGTCCCAGACCTTCTCGCGGTAGCTGGTGTCACGGGGCAGCCGTAGGTAGATGGACGCCTCACCGCGCGCGACCACCGCGTACTTGCACTGGCTGTCGATGCGATAGGAGGGTTCGGTGATCCCGAGGCGAGAGGCGATGCCAGCCTGGACCGAGTGGGCCGCATGGGCGGCCTCCACAGATTCGCAGAACACCGCCTCTGACCCGTCAGTGACGTTATCGACCCGGGTGGGATCGGACTCTTGAGCGTCAAGAGGTCGTGCAATGGTGCCGCGGCCAGCGGCTGCACTGAACAGATACCCTTTGGTGTCAGATGCCATATCGGTGGGTGCGGGCAGATTCGGGCAGCCGAGAACACCAACGACGACTTTACCGCCGTCCACCAGCGCCAGGGCAACCGCGTACTGGTCGCCGCGCAGAAAGCCCTTGGTGCCGTC
>Ga0316198_10002818_pt1 | contig 10503 bp, 7 predicted proteins | sample OudBieAanoxic_MG_FD_204935 | JGI IMG/M metagenome (GOLD analysis project Ga0316198, IMG submission 204935) | Coastal sediment microbial communities from Oude Bieten Haven, Netherlands - site A anoxic | ecosystem: Environmental > Aquatic > Marine > Coastal > Sediment | place: Netherlands...
TTTGTTCCAGTTTTCGGATATATCCTTCAAGTTTGGCCCGGTCGGCCGGCGATACCTGACCGTAACGAACCTGGTTCACTCCCCCGTTTCCATCGAGCAGATAGGATTGCAGGAATTGATCCCAGGTGGAATGGTCCACCGTTATCTCGGAGGAGGGATCGTTCTGCAGCCAGAATTCCCAGAGGTCGGGTTTGGCTGCGGCCAGAGATGCAGAACATATCAGCAGAAGACCTATGGACAGAATAGCCGCTTTGCGAAGCAACATATGTGTCCTCCTTTCACTTATCGTGTTAAGCTGCGTATACAGGCCTTTGAATTATGGGCCCGGATACGCCATGAATGTCTTTTAGCCAAACCCGTGTGCCATGCAGATGAAACTTTACAATATGTGAAAAATCCGGATTGACTGTGATGCCGTCCATTCGGGTTACCGTGCCGTTCGGTACTTCGGTGACGGGGCACCCGGCAGAAGTGGAAATATTGGAAATCCCGTTCTGGAGTAGCAGACGCAAAAGCTTCCCCATGCCTTACAGTGATGGCGATTAATTATCGGAAGAGTCGCAACCTTTGGCACTCCCAGGGTTTCTATAGCGGAATGGATGATCCGCAGTAAAACCGAGCAGCGTCTGATGACGGTTGGGTTGAGTTTGTGAATTTACGACATGAATTGTCTCTGAAATCAACTTTTCATATATATTCCCTGCACCCTCACCTATCCGTGATTCTCCCTGACGACGCCTGCCATATGCTATGGCAGGCGGAATACCTCTCCATCCTGATATATTTCCGGGCCCGAGGTCCAGTAAATAGTGGCTGCTCCCTTACCATACACGGTCCAGGTGCCGTGGGGGCCGTCATTCAGTATAGCGGTTTCCTCGTCGACACCGATCAACAAGACTGCCGGGATCAGCGAACTTAGCCCCGGCGTCCAGTTCTGCCCGAAGGTGTTGTGGTGCGGCAGGAAACATGTGTCGGGTAAAAGGTCCAGCCCCTTGAAGACTTTTCGGGCAGAAGGATTGTAATAGTGACCACAGAGCACCATGGCACCGGCACTGGAGCCGGCAATGACCGCGCCCTTTTGGTAGGCTTCCAGAATCCCGTTCCAAGCCAGGCTGCCAGTCAGGCTTTCTTCCAAGTGGCGGGGAAAGCCACCGAGGAGATAGATGAGACCGGAGCGGAGTATAGCGGCGAGGACATCAGGCGCATCCGCCGAGGCCCGGTCGATCAGCGGCAGTACCTTCACGTCGCTTACCCCCAAATTCCGGAACCACTGTGCGCCATTGTGACCGGCCCGCTGGTGATTGTTATCCGGCGCGGCCGCTGCGGGAACAATACGGACCCGGGCTTCCGCCCCCCCGGCCAATTCAATCGCGCGCCGATCCGGAATTTCCATACTCCCGCCAAACTCGGCTCCGCCCGCTAATAGAATGTATCCCATAGCTGTTGTACTTTGCTTTTATCTTCGGTTAGCATCGCGCGGCCATTATTGAACCCATCTCAACAACAGTCTCAGTGCCCATGGCGGCGTTATGAAACGAGTACAAAATGCTCACACACGAGCGGTATGCTCCGCGTTTTCGTCGTGGCATGCCTTGCCCTGAACCCTGCCATATTCTGGCGACACGTTCTCGCCATGGGGTTGTCAAAATAATAGTTACCACTAGATTAGACGAAAAGTTAAGCATCATTACCAGGAAAGGCTCTGTTTTAATTTAACACCTAAAATGTTTAGGAGGAACCCCATGAGCATGATGAAAGAGTTCAAAGAGTTTGCAATCAAGGGCAATGCGATGGACATGGCTGTCGGAATCATTATCGGTGCCGCATTCGGCAAGATCGTCAGTTCTCTTGTCAGTGACGTGATCATGCCGCCGATCGGAAGGTTGATGGGAAATGTCGACTTCACCGGCCTTTTCATCAATCTCGGATCGACAGCCTACGAAACCCTTGCCGAAGCTCAGAAAGCCGGTGCACCGACCCTGAACTACGGCAACTTTTTTCAAACGGTCATCGATTTTCTCATCGTCGCCTGGGCGATCTTCATGCTCGTGAAAGGTATCAACTCGATGAAGAAAAAGGAAGAAGAAAAACCGGCTGAGGCGCCTGAACCCAGTGAAGAGGTCCTGCTGCTCAGGGATATCCGCGATGCGATGAATAAATAACGGTTGGCATTGTTCCCCCAATGGGCCCGCATACCGCTCGAAGGATATCCTCGGCAGTGGTAACGGGCCCTTTTTTTAGCGGATTCGACCGCTCCAGTGATTCCGTACCCCTTGCCGACACATATCGATCGCATCTTTGTTCTTGTTTTCATGCCGCTGATATTTTATCCAATCATTTGAGCATCAGGAGCGTTTTCGTTTCCCCTCACGCGACAACATATACGGAACCTCCCCGAGGGAGCAGCTATCCATTAACTCTCTGCACGTTGGAGTTGCATATGACCGGTCGATTAAAAAACCAGCGCTTCATTCCATTCCGCAAGGCCGACATGGTCGAAATGTGTTTGCTCGACGGCCGCCTGCCGGAGTCACATCAACCGGCCTTCCGTGATTTCTGCCGGGTCTTGGACGCTTTGCTACATTATGAATTTCATCGCGTCCTCGAGAATCTTAAAAACTGCTATGCGCCTTTTAACCCCGATGCGGACACCCGTCCAATACGGGTCCTTTCGGAAGATGAGCGACAGCACCTTCACAAGGAGCTCGGCCGCCAAATGACCGACCTTCTCAACGCCGCCAATTTCGAGCCGATTACCCCAGAAAGTCTCAAGGCGTCGATGGCGGCGGAGTCTTTGTTCAAAATCCGGCTGGCGGTTGACTTTTCAGATTTCGAGGATGTTCTTTTCTTTCGGCGGGGCGAGAAGTTAAAGGATGAAACCCTGGTCAGTTTTTTCGGCCTCAAGAAAAAAGCCATTCGCTTCGTGAACTATGATCGCGTCCTGGTTTACATCCGCTTCAAAGATCAGGACTATTTCGATGCCAAAGATCGCACCGATCTTTTCTTCAAACCGGGATCGACGCTCATCAAGCTCTTTCACAGCGTGCCGCGGTCCGATTTGGAGATGCTCTTTCCCAACAGCGAAGTCCGCATGAAGACCGTCGACAAGCTGATTATCGGTGTTCCCGCGGCCATCAGCGGTGTCGTCGTCGTGGCCTCCAAGCTCGGGGCTTCACTACTGTTGATCGCCGCGCTCGTTTCCTTCTGGCTTGGTTTTAGAGAAAACCCTGTGGACATCAACCAGCAGCACCTTGTCGCACTGGGCATAGGGCTCGGTGCTCTCGGAGGGTATCTCTTCAAGCAAATCAGTAAATTCAAAAACCGTAAAATCCGTTTCATGAAAGCCTTGACGGAAAATCTATATTTTAAGAACCTGGACAACAATGCCGGCGTATTTCACCACCTGGTCGATGCGGCCGAGGAAGAAGAATTCAAAGAGGTTTTGCTGGCGTATTATTTTCTTTTGGTTTCCGGGGGTAGCCTGACCCGCCAAGAGTTGGACCAAGCCATAGAGGAATGGTTGGCCGAGAAGTGGAACTGCCGAATTGACTTCGAAATCAGTGATGCTTTAAAGAAATTGGAGCGCTTCGGCATTGTTCATACTGAATCGAATCGGATTCATTGCCTGTCCATAGACGACGCCAAAAAGCGCCTGGACAATACCTGGGACAATTTCTTTGTATACGGTCACCGATCGCAAACACCGTTCCGGTCAAACTGAAAAGGAACCTCTCCCCCCTTTTAGACGCTTTCAAAAGGGGTCGTGGCGGGATGATTTTTCATCCTCTACAATAACGACCCTTTAAACGGACGTATGAATCACCGGAGGATCGCAATGAAAAATTACGAAAAGCTTGGCGTGTTTTATCTGGGCAAAGAGTTTGATCTGGCGCAGCAGACCCGGAAAGAGGAAATGGTGCTCTACGATTCCAAGGACCTTTTGACCCATGCCGTTATCATCGGTATGACCGGCAGCGGCAAGACCGGACTCGGGATCGCTATGATAGAAGAGGCCCTGATCGACAATATACCGGTCATCGCCATTGATCCCAAGGGCGATCTTCCCAATCTGCTACTCGGTTTCCCGCAGCTGCGCCCCGAAGACTTCCGTCCCTGGATACAGCCCAGTGACGCGTCGCGGCAGGGACTCACCCTTGACAAGTATGCCGAAAAAACGGCGACCCTATGGCAAAAGGGGTTGGCGGAGTGGGATCAGGATGCGGAGCGGATCGCCCGTCTGCGGGCGGCGGCTGAAATGGCCGTCTATACACCGGGCAGCAGTGCTGGTTTGCCGGTTAACGTGCTGCGCAGTTTTGCGCCACCGCCGCCGGAGGTGCGCACGGACATTGACCTTTTCCGGGAGCGAATACAATCTACGGCGACTGCCTTGTTGACATTGATGGGGGTCGAGGCCGACCCGATCAGCAGCCGTGAGCACATTCTGATTTCAAATATTTTCGAGCAGTTTTGGAGTGTGGGCGACGGGCTGGACCTGGCCGGACTCATCCGCTCTATTCAGCAGCCGCCACTGGAGCGTATCGGCGTGATGGATCTGGAATCCTTTTATCCGTCTAAAGAGCGATTCCAGCTGGCGCTGCGCCTGAACAGCCTGCTGGCCGCGCCGGGCTTCGAAGCCTGGCTGACCGGTGAACCATTGGATATCGGGCGGATGCTCTATACCGCCACGGGCAAACCGCGGGCGCTTATTTTCTCCATCAACCACTTGTCCGAAACCGAACGGATGTTCTTCACGGCGCTGCTTCTTAATGAAATCCTTGCCTGGATGCGGACCCAGGCGGGGACATCCAGCCTGCGAGCGATGCTCTACATGGACGAAATCTACGGATACTTCCCTCCGGTGAAGAATCCACCGGCCAAGGCGCCCCTGCTGACGCTTTTAAAACAGGCCCGGGCTTACGGACTCGGGGTGGTTCTTTCCACCCAGAATCCGGTTGATCTTGACTACAAGGGACTCTCAAACACCGGGACCTGGTTTATCGGACGGCTGCAGACGGAAAACGACAAAGAACGCGTGATGGCCGGACTCGAAGGTGCGGCGGCCGGTTCGGAATTCGATCGGCGACGAATGAATGAGACCCTATCAGGCCTTGGGAAGAGGGTATTTCTGCTGCACAATGTCCACGATAGCGAACCCGTTGTTTTCGAAACCCGCTGGGTATTGTCATATCTTGCGGGACCGATGACGCGCGAGCAGATCAAACGGCTTACTGGTAGCATGGCCACTGCTTCCATGACGGTAACTTCGGAGATCCCTGCTGCATCGGTTGTCAAAGCATCCGCCGAACCGCTGCATCACTCCCCGGCGAAACCATCTCCAGGGTCGTCGGCTGCGCCTGTCTATCCACCGGAGCTTACGGTTTATTATCTGCCGGCCTCCGGCGCTGGCCAGGGCGTGACTTACGTTCCAGCCGTGGGTGGGTGGGCGACGGTCCATTACAGCAGCCGGCGCTACAACGTCGATCAGAGTGAGAGTTTTGCTACGGCGGCGCCACTTGAAAGCGGACCGGTACCGGTTGACTGGGATCGTACCGTGGATATCGGGTTGGATCCTACCGCGATCGAATCCAAACCGCTTGCCGGTGCCGCATATACCAACCTACCTGCGATCGGCAAACAGTCTAAAGCCTATGATAAATGGCGCAAAGATCTCAGGCGTTGGGTTCGCCAGAACCGGCCGCTGATTATTTATAAATCACCTAAATTTAAATTGGCCAGTTTCGCCGGTGAGGCCGAGGGTTCATTTCGCGCGCGTCTGGCCTTGGTGGTCCGGGAACGGAGGGATGTGGAGATCGAGAAGCTGCGCCGTAAATATGCAAAGACCTATACTAGTCTCAATGACCGCCTGATGCGTGCCCAACAGGTCCTGGCACGTGAACAGGAGCAGGCCAAAGCCAAAAAGATGGAAAGCGTGATTTCATTCGGAACCGCCATTCTCGGAGCGTTTCTCGGTCGCAAAGCGGTCAGTTCCGGCAGCGTAACCAGGATGGGCACTGCCGCTAAGTCGGCCGGCCGGTTGCGCAAGGAGCAGATGGATGTGGCCCGGGCCCAGGAGACCGTGGCCTCGATGAATAGTCGGTTGTCCGAGCTGGAAGAGCGCTTGCAGCAGGACATCGATGGATTGGAAACCGCTTTCGATCCGGCCGACGAGCCTCTGGATGAGGTGCGAGTGAACGCACGAAACGCTGACATCAGCATAGAGGTGTTTGGCTTGCTGTGGTTGCCTTACCGCAAGAATTCCGACGGACGCATGGCGCCGGACTGGTATTAAGCCAAGGCATCGGTATGATTTCTATTTAACACCGTTGCTGCACGTGCGGATCAGCGTGAGATTTGTTCCGCCGGTTGTAAAATCCACCCGGGTCGGAAAGTTTCGCCGCCGAGTTGATCACAACCAAACGTGGCGACCCACTGATTCTGAGCAGGTGGGTAACTTTTAGCATCAGAGACCAGGGTGGGTTTACGTGGTCTTGCCCATGGTTTTGATGAATCCGTCGGCCTCGGAGATGGCCGTTTGCATTTCGCGAACAAGAGATGCGACATTGTTCTCGATGGAGACCAGCTCGGTTTGCAGCGACGCAATTGCCCGGGCGTTCAGGTTGTGCTTAAGGTAAAGGACCTGATCGCGGAAGGCCGAAAGAACCGGGTCGATTTTAGATTCGGCCCGGTGCATCGAACGGATGAGCCGGTCGTACTGCCGGCGCGTCTGAACAAGCTTCTGCTGGCTGGCGTTGCGCAAGTTGGCATTTGTGTATTGCTTCAGCTCGGCTTCCCATTCGTCAAACAACGCAGCTCCCACTCCTTCAACGGCGTTAATTCTCTTCCTGACGGCCGCAGCGCTGGATTCGCAGCGTTCGTATTCCGAACTGAGCTGTTCGTACTTTTCTTCCAGGTTACCACCATCGAAATTGACAACCTGGCTGAACTGCGCCAAAGCTGAATTGAATTGCTCGGCGGTTTTTTGATTTTCGTCACGCGCTTCCTTAACCCGATCAACGAGGATTTCGCGCTTCTGGTAGCCGAATTTTTCCATCGTGTTGTAATAAACCGACTGGCAGCCACCGGCAGTGATGGTGGCCGCTATCGTTGCAAATAGAAGCAATTGACCTGGTACCTTGTGCATGAATATTCTCCTGGCCGGGCTTTTCTATTTCGACGATTCTTTTCGTGACTGAAGCATAACTTGACCCAGGCGTTTGATTCCTTCTCGCAGTTTTTCACTGCTGTAGTAGACGAAACACAACCGAATAAAATTGATGAGCTCTCCGGTAGCGGAAAAATTGTTACCAGGCTGAAAATTGACCCATTGAGTTTTGGCTGCTTTACGGAGAGTCTGTGCGTTCATACCCTCCGGTAACTGCATCCACAGAAAGAAGCCGCCGCGAGGCTCTTCGAAAACAACCGAATCGGGAAGGAAATCGCGCAGGGCTGTAACTAAGTTGGTTGCCCGTTGACTGTAAACTGCGATCAAGCGTTCCAGGTGGCGCTGCTGTGAACCGAGCTCAATCATGCTTTGCACGATGGCAGATGTGAAGGGGTTCATACCGCCACCGCTTTTCAACAAGGCGCTAGCGGTCAACTGCCGGATCAATTCCGGAGCGGCTTGAATCCAGCCCAGGCGCAGTCCGGGAGCCAGGATTTTGGCGAACGATCCCACGGATATCACCTTGCCGCTTCGGTTGAAGTTTGCCATGGGCAGGGGTGGTTCATCGATATAAGAAAGCAGATGGTATACTTCGTCGGCAATCACGTAAAACTTAAATTTTTCGCTCAGACGGCCAAGGCGTTCCCTGCGGGTTGCCGTAAGCGTAGCGCCCGAGGGGTTATGAAAGGTGGGTACGATGTAAACAAAGGCCGGTTGGGTTTCAGCCACACTTTCCTCCAGGGCATCCATGTCCAGACCGTTTTCGTCTGTTGGCAGGCCGACGACGTTGAGCCGGCGATCGGCGAAAAGCCGTAGGGCCAGAAAATAGGTCGGCTCTTCCACAAAGACCGTATCTCCAGGATTTGTAAGACAGGCGCAGATAAGGTCGATGCCGCTGGTGGCACCGGCGGTGATGAACAAATGTTCCGGATCCACCGTCGACCGGTAACCGTGGCTGAGAAAACGGGCCAAGTTGTCGCGGAAGTATCCATTCCCCTGCTCTGTACCATACTGCAGAATTGATGGGTCGCCGTGACCCAATCGATGTTCGGCCGCTTGCTTGAGATCCGCCAGTGGCAGCAACGACGGATCCGGCTGGCCGACGCCGAGATCAATCATCCTGTCGGGCAGATTGAGCTGGGTGATTTGAAGGTTCATTTCGCTGTCCTTATTCGATCATCGTGAGTCTGATCTTTGAAAATGATTTCATCGTTTTCGTAATTGTTTGATACGTTCCAGAGCGAGTTCGTATTCTGGAAATTCATCCATGTAGGACGCCAGTGCTTCCCGGTAATGGGCGATCGCCAGATTCGGGTCGCCGCCGCCCTCAGCCCAGAGGCCCAGGGCTGTGTGTGCCGTCAAAATATACGCCGGCTCAGAAGCCGCTTCGGTAACCAGGTTTTTAACGCTAGTTCTTCCCGCAAGACATTGCGCAATGGCAAGATACCATGGATCCGCTGTTCGATCGATATATATGTTGAGCCGTGTTTTCGATTCTTCCTTTTGCCCGAGCATACGCAACACAATCGGTTCCAATAATCCAATGCTCAGTTTGCCGCGGCTTTCATAGCTCGGAACCCGAAGATATCGTTTGATGCGTTCAAGAGCGCTTTGCCAAGCGTCGGTCATTAAATCGATAAAAATCAATCCGGCAAGGATTTCGCTGTCATTCGGTTCGATCAGATACATCTCAGCCAGAAGATTGCGCCGGTCCATCAGGTTGACATTGGGATGCGTTAGCCTTCCGGAAAGCGATGTCAGCTTTCGGCGTTTTTCTTTTACGATTTGGCGCTCATCCTGCACCTTGCGTTCGAAGGCCGCGACTTCCGCTTGGTATTTCTCGCGCTCGGTTGGTTCCTCGAATCGAGGGAACCGCTGTTCCTGGACCCTTTGCAATTCTGACAGAGATAAATAGAAGATCCAGTCATCTGTGTCCGCCAGACGGACCGCGTTTCGAAACAGGACCTCAGCGGCAGTGAGTTGCGTGCGGGCAAAACGCTTCAGGCCTATCGTGTAGTACAGCCAGCTTTTCTTTGCCGAACTCGTGCCACCGTCAAGTGCCGCTTGTTCGTCGACTTCACCCTCAAAAATCTCGACCAGGTGTCCGTAGAAATCATAAGGAGAGCGCCAATCAAGGTTAAGGAATTCAACATAATAGGGATTTTGATTTGAGCGATCGCGCAACCAATCGATGATAACCAACATCAATTGCGCGGTGCCATTTTCGGCATCTATTGAAACAGCGCGATCAAAAAGGGTTGCAGCGCCCTGTCGGTCACCGCTGCAGAAGTGCATCATGGCCGCAGCCATTATCAGCGATGGATTGGAGCTGTTTTGCAGTCCCTGATCGGCCAGGGTCTGGGCTGCTGACCATTTTTTCTGAGCAGCCAGATCTTTCACCTGCTCAATTCTTTTGTCGACAGATAGATCTAAGATTCCGTCCCATTTGGCCTTTCCGTCTTTTATATCCTGTATAAAAGATACGGCCTTACCGATCGGCAGGACCATCCCCAAGTCCGAAAGGGGAGTGGCGACCGGGATGGAAGATGTTGCCCAGTCAACAGCGACACTTGAGGCGATGCCAATGACCTTGCCATTAATGTCAACGATCGGGCCGCCGCTGTTACCACGGTAAAGAGAGGTATCAACCTGTAAAAAATTTTCGAACGCGCGGCGGACATGCCCCGTTGTAACACTAACGTTTACATTCGTTTCCTGGGTTTGGCTGCCGAGAGGGAAACCCAAGGTAAATACCGGCAGCAGTTTGGGGATCGACAGGGGATCCATCCGTCGGTCGAGCGGCAGCGGAATCAGACTTTTGGGAACGGGGTGGATTTTAAGAACTGCAAAATCGTCTCCCAGGGGGGATCTTATCTGCTGCCGGGAAGTCTCAGGCGCCTTACCGACACCCAAGATGGTGACCCGGTGATCCCCGATAGTGCTATAGGCGCTTTCCAGAAAGTAGACATCTTCCAGATCCTCTACCTCCGACAGCCTCGGCAGGTGCTTGAACGCCTGCTGACCTTCGAACCAGACATACGCCCGATATTGAAATTGAACCGGCATTTCACGCAGGCGCAGGTTGGCGACGAGGTTAAAAAGAGTGGCGTCTTCCAGCCATGGACAGGCGACATGGCGATTGGTGAGTAGGTATCCATCTCTATCGACCAGAAACGCGGTTCCTTCAATTCTGCGCCTATAGTAGGTTTCTCCGTTATTAACCAATCGGTATTCTACAAGAACAAAGGCCACCGATGGGGCATACTGATTGGCATAATTCAACAAGGCGGCTTCACCGTCCTTTTGCTTTAAGACGCCATACAACCAGATAATCAGACCGA
>Ga0316198_10002820_pt1 | contig 10503 bp, 9 predicted proteins | sample OudBieAanoxic_MG_FD_204935 | JGI IMG/M metagenome (GOLD analysis project Ga0316198, IMG submission 204935) | Coastal sediment microbial communities from Oude Bieten Haven, Netherlands - site A anoxic | ecosystem: Environmental > Aquatic > Marine > Coastal > Sediment | place: Netherlands...
TTTCGCCAAAGACGCCGACTCACTCACCCGACCGCGCAGACCGATGTGAAGCTCTGAAATCATGCCGTCGTTGCAGCGCAACCGGACCCGCTCCCCTGCACCGCGGCCGAATGACTGGTCGAAGGCGCCGCGGATGTCGCGGGCGCTGAGATGGCGGCCTAGATTTCGGGCGAAAAGATCGCGCACGGCGGAGGCATTGAGCTGATCCATCAGGGCGACGGAGTGGCGGTAATATGCATCGGGATCGCTCCCGTAACAGCTGCCGTGTTTGATCCATTGGTAGCGGTGCAGGTAAGACAGGGTACCTGGCATGACCGCCTCCAGACGCTTGCGGGTGCCGTCGCCCAGGTCCAGCGCCGGCAGAAGGGACCAGGGACCGCGTTCGGCAAGTTCGCGCCGGTCACGGGATACATCGCAAAAGACCGCATCGCGGGGCTGGGGCCAGAGCCCGTGCAAAGAAAACGACAAGACTCCGGATTTCCCTACCCCAGGGCCAGCACCGCGACACTCGGGTCGACGGCTTCGTAACTCACAGAAGGCTGGGAGCCAACTGCCGGCCAGGACGAAACGACCTTGGGGCGTAGGCAAGTCGCCCTTAGTCCGCTCAATGATAGGCTTCTTCCCAAACGACTCCTCTGCAGAATCCTTAACCCCCGTCATTGAGGCGGACGACATCCCCCTGGCTGAACCCCCGATCAGGGTCCCGCAACTGACTTCAACCCAACGTTCGGCAGGGTTGGCACCGTCAGCCCGAATCCGGTAATGGCTCGCATCTTCTTTGTTCTTGCCCAGCACCGGATAGGTCTGACCCGGAACCAGACGCACGCCATCCGGGTTAGTCCCCTTCTTGATGGACTGATAGAGCGGGCAGTCCCGCTCTGCCAGCAGGCTGTCCTCAAGCGGCACCGTGGCATGGACCGCCGTTGTCATGGACAGAATGAGCAGCAGGAAGGCCAGGACCGGCAAGGCGCCGAAGCGAGGTTTGAAAAAGATCATTCGCAGGTCGGCTCCTCGTAGGGATGGGGAAATCCTAATCCGCATAGGATGCGGGTTTCCAGCCCTTCCATCTCCGCTGCCTCAGAGTCGTCGAGGTGATCGTAGCCAAGCAGGTGCAAAATGCCGTGAACGACCATATGGGCCCAGTGAGCATCCAAGGACTTGCCTTGTTCGCGGGACTCGCGCTCAACCATCGGAGCACAGATCACGAGATCGCCGATGAGGTCGATTGGTGGCATCCCTGGCGGCGATTCGAAGGGAAAGGATAGGACGTTCGTGGGCCCCTGCTTGCCGCGGAAGCGCAGATTCAGCGCTGCGGACTCGGCCGCGTCCACCACCCGGATGGTGAGTTCGGCGCGCTCGCGACGACCCGTCAGGACAGCAGCCACCCAATGATCGCAGGCGGAAACGCCAGGCACCCAGGATGAAGTAGAGGCGTTCTGTAGATCCAGAGCGAACCTACGCATGCCTAACCGTTAGTCCGTGGATGCGTTGCGGTCGAAGGCATCGTAGGCGTTGACGATGCGCTGGACCAGGGCGTGGCGCACCACGTCGCGGGCATTGAAGAAAGTGAAACTGATGCCATCCACTTGGCCGAGGATCTCGATGGCCTGACGCAATCCGGAGGGCTGGCCACGGGGCAGATCCACCTGGGTCACGTCGCCCGTAACCACGGCGGTGGAGCCGAAACCGATGCGGGTGAGGAACATCTTCATCTGCTCGGGGGTAGTGTTCTGGGCCTCGTCGAGGATGATGAAGGCGTCGTTCAGGGTACGGCCACGCATGTAGGCCAGCGGGGCGACCTCGATGACATTGCGCTCGATGAGCTTGCTGACCTTCTCGAAGCCGAACATTTCATAAAGGGCATCGTAGAGCGGACGCAGATAGGGATCGATCTTCTGCGCCAGGTCACCGGGCAGAAATCCGAGCCGTTCGCCGGCCTCCACCGCCGGTCGCACCAACACCAGGCGGCGCACCTGGTCCGTCTCCAGGGACTCCACGGCACAGGCGACGGCGAGATAGGTCTTTCCCGTACCAGCCGGGCCGATACCGAAGTTGATGTCGTTGCGCTGAATGGCGTGCAGATACTCTTGCTGGTTCGGGCCGCGGGCGCGGATCAGCGCGCGATTGAGCTTGATGACCAGCTCCGGTAAGCGGTCATCGATGTCTTCGAGCAGGGCATCGACACCGGACTCTTGCAGATACAGGTGGACCGACTCGGGGGTGAGCACCTGATCCGCGGTGGCCTCATACAGGCGCATGAGCACCTGCTCGCCGGCGCGGACTGCATCCCGGTCGCCGATGAGCCGAAAGAGGTGCCCGCGGTTAGCGATCTCGATACCCAGCCGACGCTCGACCTGGCGCAGGTGGGCGTCGAGCTGTCCGCTCAGGTTGGCGAGGCGTTCGTTGTCCTCCGGCGTCAGCTGGAGGTCGATGGTTTCGGGAGAATGCGACAAGGCGTGGCTATATCAGGCGCTTCTGGCCAACGGCATCCGATCCAGCTCCCCGCGCAGGGAGTTGGGCAGGGCCTGGGTGATGTTTACATCCGCGAAAGTGCCGATGAGTTCCGCGGGGCCGGGGAAATTGACCACCCGGTTGTTTTCGGTGCGCCCGGCGAGCTCGGTAGGATCCTTGCGCGACGGTCCCTCGATCAGCACCCGTTCCACCGTGCCGACCATGCGTCGGCTGATGCCCTGGGCCTGATTGGCGAGCCGCGCCTGCAGGCGCATGAGATGCTCCTGCTTAACGCCGTGCGGCGTGGCGTCCGGATAGTCCGACGCCGGGGTGCCGGGGCGTCGGCTGTAGATAAAGCTGAAGCTGGCGTCGAAGCCGATCTCTTCGACCAGGGCCATGGTGGCCGCGAAGTCTGCGTCCGTCTCCCCCGGGAAGCCGACGATGAAGTCCGAGGAGATGCTAATGTCCGGGCGGATCTTGCGCAGCCGGCGAATCTTGGCCTTGTACTCCAAGGCCGTATGGCCGCGCTTCATGACCGAGAGGATGCGATCCGATCCGCTCTGCACCGGCAAATGAAGATGACTCACCAGTTCGGGCACGTCGGCATAGACCGCGATCAAGGAGTCAGAAAACTCCACCGGATGCGAGGTGGTGTAGCGGATGCGGTCAATGCCGTCGATGGCCGCCAGATAACGGATCAGCAGCGCCAGATCCGCGACCTCATGGTCGTATCCGTCCTCGCTGAACAGGCCACCGCGGTAAGCGTTGACGTTCTGCCCCAGCAGATTAATCTCGCGCACACCCTGTTCCGCAAGCGCCGCCGCCTCGGCGATGACATCGTCGAAGGGCCGGCTGATCTCTTCGCCCCGTGTGTAGGGCACCACACAGTAGGTGCAGTACTTGGAACAGCCCTCCATAACAGAGACGAAGGCCGTCGGTCCTTCGGCTCGGGGGGTGGGCAAGCAGTCGAATTTCTCGATCTCGGGGAAGGAGACGTCGATCTGGGCTTGATGGTCCTGTTCCAGATCGCTGAGCATCTGCGGCAACCGGTGCAGCGTCTGGGGGCCGAACACCAAATCCACGAAAGGCGCCCGCGCGCGAATGGCCTCGCCCTCCTGACTGGCCACGCAACCGCCCACGCCGATAACCACGCCGGGGCGGCACTGCTTCAGGGGCCTCCAACGCCCGAGTGCCGAGAAGACCTTCTCCTGGGCCTTCTCGCGAATGGAACAGGTATTGAGCAGCAGCACGTCCGCCTCTTCGGGACGATCGGCAAGCTCCATGCCATGAGATTCGCGCAGCACGTCCGCCATGCGGGCGGAATCGTACTCGTTCATCTGGCAGCCATTGGTCTGAATGTAGAGCTTCTTGGACATGGACGCGAGGATAGGGGAAAAATCTTGTCAAATCCAGCCATTGGCAAGGCGCCTTTGTTGGCGGTGGGAGCAGAAAAACAAGTCCATAAGCCGCGACAGCGTCGCCGCCACCATCATCCGCAAGCTCTCCCGCAATGTACGACACGTCTTCGACTATCTGCGCATGACCGGCAATTCCACCCCCCGATCCTCGCCTCCGTGCGCTCAGACCGGTTAGAACGGATTTGCCGCGACCTCGCGCCGACAACCATTGACCCGCGGCAAAGGCCATGGTTGAATTACGTACATTAATCATAATGTGCGCTTCGAAGCCATGCCTCCACGCGGCGGAAAACGACCCAACGCCGGTCGCAAGCCCGGCAGCAATGCCTACGGCGAGCCGACTGTCGCCTTGCGCGTACCGCGCAGCCAAGAAGCGGTCATCCGGGATTTCCTCTCAACCCTGCGCCAGCAGCGCGAACGCGGTGAAATCGACCCGGTAACGCCGCTCGCGCGACCGCTCCCCGATGCGCCCGGGCTCGAACGCCCGCTGTTCCTGAGCAAGGTCCCGGCCGGCTTTCCGTCGCCGGCGGACGACTACGTCGAGGCGTGGCTCGACCTCAACGAACGTTTGGTGCGGCACCCCGCAGCCACCTTCTTCGTGCGGGTGGAAGGAGATTCCATGACCGGAGCGGGCATTTACTCCGGCGACATCCTGGTCGTGGACCGCTCCATCGAGCCCGTCGACAGGTCGATCGTGGTGGCGGCGCTGCAGGGGGAGCTGACGGTCAAGCGGTTGCGGCGCCAGGAGGGGAAGGTGCGGCTCGAGCCGGAGAACCCGGACTATCCGGCCATCGATGTCCCCGAGGGGGAGGATCTGGTTGTTTGGGGGGTAGTGACCAGCTCCATTCGGGAGTTCGGGCGGTGAGTATCGCCCTGATCGACTGCAACAACTTCTATGTCTCCTGCGAGCGCGTGTTCAACCCGCGGCTGTGTGGGAAGCCGGTCGTCGTGCTGTCGAACAACGACGGCTGTGTCGTCGCCCGAAGCAACGAGGTGAAGGCGCTCGGCGTGAAGATGGGCGTGCCCTGGTTCAAGTGTCGGGACCTTGCCCAACAGCATGGCATCCTCGCCTATTCCTCCAATTACGCGCTCTACGCCGATATGAGCAACCGGGTGATGCGCATCCTCGGCGCGCTCAGTCCGGCCCAGGAGGTCTATTCCATCGACGAGTGCTTCCTCGATCTCGCCGGATGCCACGCGCCCAACTTCACCCAATTCGGTCAAGACATCCGCCAGCGGATCGCGCAGTGGACCGGGCTGCCGGTCTGCGTCGGCATCGCCGCGACCAAGACCCTGGCCAAGCTCGCCAACCACATGGCGAAGAAACAGGCGCAGTTCGCCGGCGTGTGCGACCTCGATGCCATGCCGCCAGGGGAACGGGACGATCGATTGCAGCGCATCGCAGTCGGCGAGGTGTGGGGCATCGGCCCGCGACTGGCGCCCAAGCTCGCGGACCTCGGCATCCGCAGCGTGCTCGATCTCCAGCGAGCCGATCCCGCCTCCCTGCGCCGACGCTTCAGCGTGAGCATGGAAAAGACCATCCGCGAGCTCAATGGCAGCGTCTGTATCGCACTCGAGGAGATGGCCCCGCCACGTCAGCAGATCGTCTGTTCGCGCTCCTTCGGCCGTCCTGTTACCGAACTGCACGAGCTGAACGAAGCCATCACGCACCACATGAGTCGCGCCGCCGAGAAGCTGCGCCAACAGCAATCCCATGCCGGCGCGCTGCATGTCTTCATCCGCACCGGTGAATTCAATCGCGCAGAACCCACTTACAACAACAGCTTGACCCTGCCGCTGCCATCCCCGAGCGATGACACCAGAAAGCTCGTCAGGGTTGCCCTTTGGGGATTGAAGCGCATCTATCGGTCCGGCTATCGCTACCGCAAGGCCGGCGTCATGCTGTCGGTGCTAGCCTCCAATCAGGGCATGCAGGGCGATTTATTCGACGCACCCGAGACCGCCCAAGCAGCAAAGCTCATGCAAACGCTGGATTGCATCAACCGCCGGATGGGCATGGGCACGGTGCGGCTGGCCGCCGAAGGGTTCAGTCAACGCTGGCACATGCGGCGCAGCAGCATGAGTCCGAGCTATACGACGCGCTGGGAGGCGTTGCCGCTGGCTTCGTGACAGGTGGGGTATAAACGGGGACAGGGGTATAAACGGGTACAGGGTATAAACGGGGACAGGTCTATTCTTCTACCCCTTGGCCTTCGACGCCCTCGTTGTGCGCAGCCAGACCAGCAACTCATTGGCACTCTGGACGATGAAATGGCCAAACCAGTGTAAGCGAGACCCAGCTATCTTCCCAAGTATGAGCCGGCTGTGCTTAGCCTAGGAGGTACGCAACGCCGTTGCTCCAGACTGCTCCATTTTCTATCTGAAGGGTAGCCAACACTTGAAGCGGACATGGCCGTTTAAAAAAGTGCTCATCAGCCAGACGAAGGCATTGACTATGGTGGTCAAGCACTTGGGTTCGGTGAAGTGGCTGACCAACTTGCAGCACCGGCCACAACAGATTTTGCACCGGCCCGCTCAAATGCCTCCAGCGCGAGGCAGCTGCGGAACAGGGTGCCCTAGACCCTGAATGAATCCGCGGCGGGATACAACCAATCTATGTGCACCGTTGCCCGAGGCACCCTCATTACTCTCGTTCTGACGGTAGAGAGAAGGAGAAGGCAGTGCCGACCCCCACCCTGCTAAAAACGCGGATACTGCTACCGTGCAACTCTATGATGCGCTTGGCGATGGCCAGACCTAGCCCCGCGTGCTGGCCATCCCTGCTGTTGCCGGTCGCCTGAAAAAAACGGTCGAAGATTCGAGGCAGATCTTCGGAGGGGATTCCGCTGCCAGTGTCGCTGACCTGAAGCGTAACGGTTCGGCCTTGCACCCGCGTGCTGATGCTGATGTCGCCGCTGGCCGGGGTGTGCGCGATGGCATTATCGATCAGATTCTCCAGTACCCGCTCGATGAGCCCGATATCGGCTCTCACGAATGGCAGATCCCAGGCCCCCTCCAGTTCCAGGCGGACGCCCTTGCATTGCGCGGCGAGACGATACTTCTGCACCACGTCTTGCACCAGGTCTCCCAACGAGACCGGCTCGATGGACGGGCGTAGGTCTCTCGCCTCGAGCGTTGCCAGCTCGAAAAGGTCTTCGACCAGCCGGCGCAGCCGCGTGCTGTGACGGAGGGCGACGTCCAGATACTCGACCCGCTGGGCGCTTTGCAGGCTGCCCTCCTTCATCCGAAGGGTCTCCAAATAACCGTGCAGGGAGGCCAGCGGCGTACGTAGGTCGTGTGAGACCTGGGCCACCAGCTCCCGGCGCAGGCTATCCTTCTCGGTCAGGGCCTGGATCTGGTCGGTAATGCGCCGGGCCATGGCCTCGAAAGTGCGACCCAGGCGGTCGATCTCGTCGTCGGCAGGCGGTTTCTTGCCCAGCGGACAGTGCACGAGGGTAGTGAAGTTGCTTTCGCGAAAAACATCCATGGTCCGGCCAAGGCGCTCGATGCGGCGCGTGAGCAACCGGAAGAGAACGAGTCCCAACAGCAGGCCCAGCCCCAGGCTGATGGTGACAGCCCAGCCGCTCAGGCGCAGAAAATAGCTCTGCTGGATCAAGGTATCCAGGTTGTCGAATTCCTCACCTCTCAGGATCACGTACAGGTAACCGTCCAGCGTCTCCGCGGAGGGCACCGGCGTCACCGAGAACGCCTTGCGTCGATCATGGCTGCGGGGGTCTTCGCCCAGCAGCGGGAAGCTGCCATCTCCTGCCAAGAAGCGCCGAATCGGCCCCAGAGAGACGCTGCGACGCTTCACCTTCCCCGGTTCGGCGGAATAAGCCAGGATCATCCCGGCGGTATCGAGTAGATAGATCTCGATGCTGGGATTAATCACCATGTAGTGGTGAAATGTTTCCTTGAGCGCGGCCTCGTCGAGCCTGCCCTGCTGCACAAGATTGCGGTCCGCCACCAGATTCTGGGCCAACTCTCTGTTGAAGCGCTGATTCACTTCCTGGAGATGGTGCCGGGTGGCAGAGACGATGAATACAGCGAACAAAATGCCGACCAGCAGGAGCAGCCCGCCAAGGGCCAACGAGAGTCGCGCATACAGGGTGTGGAACACGCCCTAATGCTCCGTATCGCGGAACTTGTACCCCACACCCCAGACGGTCAATATGTGGCTCGGTTTGGCCGGATCGCACTCGATCTTTGCCCGCAAGCGATTGATGTGGGAATTGACCGTGTGCTCATAGCCCGCGTGGCTATAGCCCCAGACGTGATCAAGAAGCCGGGTACGCGTGAACACCCGACCGGGGTGCCGGGCGAAGTGCAGGAGGAGATCGAACTCTCGTGCGGTCAGGGTGACCTCGCGACCGCCGAGTGTGACCCGCCGCTTGCCGACCTCGATGGTCAAATCGCCCCGGCGAAGCGTCTCGTCGACGCATTCGCCCGCTGCGCGTTTCTTGAGCGCGTCTGTGCGTCGGAAGAGGGCCTTAGCCCGTGCGAGCAGTTCCGGAATACTGAAGGGTTTGGAGAGATAGTCGTCGGCGCCGATCTCGAGCCCCAGCACCCGGTCCAACTCAGAGGACTTGGCGGTGAGCATCAGTATGGGTATGTAATCCGGTCCGCTCCGCAGCACTCGGCAGACGCTCAGGCCGTCCATGCCGGGCAACATGATGTCGAGGATAACCAGATCGTAAGTCCTGTTCTGGAAGCGGCGTACACCCTCCTCTCCGTTGCCGGCAATGTCCGCGTTGCAGCCGATATCCTTGAGATGCAGCCGAACGAGACGGGCGATATCCCCGCTATCCTCGATGATCAGTGCGCTGCGTTTCATGCCGATCTCAAGCTGAGAATATTATTCCGGTGCGGACCCGGTCGTATTGACCGAGCCCGCACCGGATCTCTTTCGCGGATCCCTCCACGATTCTGGCCTCAGTAGCGAATCCTCCCACCGACTGTCACTGTTAGCTTGGCCACTGGGTTCAGCCAATGATGGACGCCGGCATCGAGATCACTCGGGCCACCCTCCGAGTCCAGATCCCCAACCGTACCGCGGTGGATGTGGACATTCGGATTTTGATCCGGCCCAGCAACGCCAGTTCCGTCGGCTCCGGCGTTTCCACCGGGATCGGCCGGAATCCCTGACACGCCGACCGCTCCCCCACCCGTGATCAGTTCGTCGTTGGCTTCGGTGCCGGCATCGTAGCCTCTAAGATAGTAAGTGTAGACGCCTGGCCTGCGCGGAATCGCCACACCATCGAGACCGACGAATCCGTCGTTGGTCGGCAACAGCATAGCAGTCACGGACAGATGACGGGTGTGGCTAGCGACCTTCAGAGTCGCCGTAGCGGAGGCCCCTGGCGCCAGCAAGCCGCCCGCAGGGTTTTCGACATAGTTACCGCCAGCTGCGGCCACCTCCTGGATCAGACCCGTCAGCTCACCGCCTTCGGCCATGGCCTGCAGGGCTTCGGACGCCGGAGTCCCGACCTGGAACAGACGTAAGACTCGGTCATGGGCCGCGATCAGCAAGGGCGTGAAGTAGGTACTGTTGGTGAGATTGGTGATCTCGACTCCCACCGCCCGGCCACTGGCCAAAGAGGCTGAGGACAGTCCGAGCGAAAGCGTCAACAGGGTCGCATTGATGGCTGTTTTAATCATGAGGTTCTCCTTCGACTGGTTAGTACGCAGGTACAATTTCAGCCGATGGAGATCCCGCAGGATTCACGCAAGTATCACGATTTGATCACAACGTGCTGTGAGCACCGTCGCCCGATATGGGATGGCGAACCGCCCGGGGATTCCGCGGTAGCGAAGCTCAGACTGATTTAGAAACCGCGAAGCACTCCACAATCCGGTCGACGACCCACTCGGGGTCGTCCTCCATCAGGTGATGTCCGCCCCAGGGATGCTCGAAATAGCAATTGCCGGGGATGATCCGCCTCAGCTCCCGGATAGAGGATTCCGGCACCATTTTGTCGCAGCGACACCACAGGAGCGTGACCCGTGTCCCCAGATCCGAGAAGACTCCGGGTAAACGTCGGTCGCACAGCAACTCGGTGGCCTTCGTAAAGGTCATGATCGCCTTTCCGTCATCCCTGTAAGGCAGCAGGTAGGCACTGATCGTTCATTCGTCCAACAGGGCGTGATTCGCAAGCACGCGTTTGAGAATCCAGCGCATCGTCGTCCTGTTCAGGAGCGGCCGTAACGCGCCCGCGAGGGGTGCCAAGCTCGTGACTCGCAAAGGGAAAGCATCGAATCTGGCATAGGATCAATAAGCACACATGAGTAACAATGTGGTATGGCTGTTCCCGAATATTCGATTCAAGACCGAAGGGATGTAACGATGACGCCCGATACCTTCCAACGCGACCTCTGCAGTCTTACTGTTCCCAACGACATGGGCTACCTCTCGGTTGCACTCGGTTTCGTACGCAACGTCGCCGAGCATCTGGGCTTCGCAGAGGCGGATCTGCATCACATCGAGCTCGCGGTGGAGGAAGCCGCATCGAATGTCATTCAACACGCATTTCCCACAAGCGAAGCAGCGAGTTTCGACATTGTCTGCCACAAAATCGCGTCTGGTCTGGAGATATGCATTCACGACAAAGGCCTTCCCTGGGATCCTACCCTGGAC
>Ga0316198_10002821_pt1 | contig 10499 bp, 16 predicted proteins | sample OudBieAanoxic_MG_FD_204935 | JGI IMG/M metagenome (GOLD analysis project Ga0316198, IMG submission 204935) | Coastal sediment microbial communities from Oude Bieten Haven, Netherlands - site A anoxic | ecosystem: Environmental > Aquatic > Marine > Coastal > Sediment | place: Netherlands...
CGACCAGGCAGCTCACGCACTTATCAATGCATTGCCTGTTGTGTGACACCATAGCCGGCGATACATCACTGTCCCAATACCGATCGATACAGTTTGACATCTTCCGCGGAAAAACAGCAGGCAATGATGCGATCAAAACGGGCCTCAAATTCCCGCATAACCGAAACTGCTGTTTCAGCGGCCTGGTCTTTGGGGTAAGCATAGACACCGGTACCGATGGCAGGGAATGCAATACTGTGGATGCCCTGCTCGAGCGCCAGGGTAAAGCTGTTTCTGTAACAGCTCTCGAGCAACGCTGCTTCCCCCCGACCACCGCCCTGCCAGACCGGTCCAACAGTATGAATCACCCAATTCGCGGCCAATGCAAAGCCAGGCGTTATCCGCGCCTGCCCCGTCGGACACCCGCCAAGTCCTCGGCAATAAGCCAGGAGCTCAGGTCCGGCAGCGCGATGAATCGCACCATCAACCCCCCCACCGCCCAGCAGACTGGAGTTGGCAGCGTTGACGATAGCGTCCACCTCAAGGCGGGTGATGTCCTGCCGGAGTACCACAATCATGGACGACAGCACTCAATTGGCACAAAACATGCAAATATAATTATAGGCATATTAATGTTCTCAATCACCAAACATAGATCAAAGGATCTGTAACAATGAAACCGATTCCATTACAACTGGTTACCCTTAACCTGGAAAACGGCCAACAAGGCGTATTTGTGGGCGTCCCACTGGTGGCCGACCACACGGTGAGCGAAGAGGGTCAGGTCGAGGATATCTGGTTCTCGAACATTCAGGAAGTACCGGCACACATGACGCTGGTTGACCTGATACGGCTGATTCAGGAGCAACTCTGCCGCTGCCAGTCAACCCTCCAGTAGGCAGGAGGGCGCCCTGCGAAACCGCGAGGCGCCATCAAGAAGTAAAGCAATGATGCCGGCGCTCGACTAGAATAAGCCAAACACAACAGGGAGTACGAGCACATGGCTTCGAATCAGGACATGCCGAAATGGGATGTAGCGATCGCTTCAATGGCGCAAGATCAGTTCCGCAAAAAGACCCACCCCTTAACTCTGGATGATTTTCGCAGTCTGGCCAGAGAACACGCCATGCGACTCGACGATATTATGGAAACCATGTTTCTGCTGGCTATCCACGGGGAATGGGAATATAGCGACGCTTGCGGCGAAATACAGCCGCTGGTGCAGAAAACCCTGGATGGCCTTTATGTCAAACGCCGTCTTTCAGAAGAAGATCTCAGTTCGTTTGACGGCAACTGGAAACCGGCCAGCTAGCGCTGGCTGAGCACACCAGCAGGCAGCTGTGAACACCTGCCCTCGCAACTATTTATTATCCTGCTTCCGTGTTCGGCTTACTGCAATCTGTTCAGTGACCGTGTCCGGCTGCTGATCATCGGGTGAATCATCCCGATCATGGAGCTGCTCTTGCTGATGCAACGCCTCGATCAATTCACGGTCGATGCGTGAAAAATAGACATCTTCCTTCGCCCTCTCTGCGAGCCTGAGCTTTTCTACGAAATTTGTCATGGTCCCCTGCCCCCTTGCAAAAAGTGTTTGTAATACCAGCCAGATAATATATTAGCATAGTTTTAATTACTTATTAATGGCCGTCACAGCGCCACAAGGAACCCGACTGCAATCACAACCAATATACAAATTACGATAAAACCGTTTACGGCACTGTCAGCGTCACGGCATGCACGCTGGTAAGCGAGATGCCGTATCCATTTATGCAACAACCCGTTCTCGTGCGCATTATAACCTGCGATAACATGCACCGCTGCCGGCGACCCTTCCACTTCACTCCGCGAATCCTTGATGCCTGCAGTATCAAAGTAAGTCTTCACCATTGGTGCCCTCCTGTTTTATGGCATCCGCGTGCCAGCTTGTTATTGCGCCCTGATGATCCATCCATCGAATCGTATCCTGAATATCAGTCAAAACAATGGCATAACACGCCAGGTTATAGGCCGGAGACGCCACTCCCCCGTTGCGGGACAGGTCAGCAATCCTGGCCAATCTTTCCAGCCGGAATAGACGGTGGAACGACCCGCGAGAACTGTGGATAACTGTGTGGATTAAATCGAGCCGTGTAACCGCAAGCCCCGACTATGAAGATTTCTCCATACCCAGGCCAGCATCAATAGTGATTTTTTTATTTATTAATAAACATTATCTTAGGTGATTTTTTCAGCTTTACCTTCTAAGCCGCTATCGCATCATGAGGACAGACTCGTAACACGCTGGTAAAACGTGTGAATAACTGTCAGCAGACAGGAAACCAAACCAAGGACGGGTCAATACTGATAAACGGGTGAATTTTTATCAACTACCTAAACTCTTGCGAATCCTGCCAGAATACGCTCGGCATAAACCGGCAAACTCCTGTAGATGATAGGGGTCAGGTGACATCGCACCATTTTTCAAGCGCAGCGCGCTGTTCCGGGGGCAGACAGTGGCCGTAGTCCTCCAGAGCGGCACAGATATCCGATTTGTTCTTCAACAGCCTGTCAGAAATGACGGATAAACGTGTGATCGACTTTCTGATGTAAAGGGGGCGTGAACGATTGATCTTCACCGATTTCCGGGGCTGCGTATTGACATACTCCTCCTTGCCAGCCTCAGATGCCTGAACACCCCCGTCTGAACTGTCTAATTCTACAGATTCATTCTGCTCAATTTCTTCCACTGGTTCGTCCAGGTCCATGTTTACCTCTCAACCCTGCAAGCCATGCCACAAAAATGAAATCGGCCCCAGAGGCACTAATCTTTAAAATTTCTACACTGGAATCCAGAGCTGTACCTTCACGACTGGGCGAAACCAGGCCGCGGAAATAAATTTTCAGCGATATTCCTGTTAAGAATGTCGCGGTCAACGGGTGAATAAACACAGGCGGGTAAACCGGTCGACCCGTCTCTGACCAGCGACGCCTTAACACTCATAGAATCAATGCTGTAGCCAGATGAGGCGTTTGACTGATGCTGATCCGAGACACTGGCCAACGATGCCTTTGATCAAACAACTTCACTACAGACGGTTACTATCTGATATATAAGGAAAACCATTCCATTATTCAGATGACGGCATGGCTCTTGCTCGGTCTTTTTGCAGTAGCGAAGGAGTCAATCGCCGCCGGCAGGCTGGCTTATCAATCATCAATTGAACCAGGGAATACTCATGACTATCACTAAAAGGAAGAAGGCCGGACGTACCAATAAGGCTGCAATGAGCAAGACAACAAGCCAGTCTATAAACCCCACGAAGCCGGTTACGTCTCAAAGAGAAACCTCGCGCGAACAACGCCGGCAGGTCATCGCCGTGGCGGCCTACCACAAAGCAGAGCGGCGTGGCTTTGCGCCGGGTGGTGAATTACGGGACTGGATCGAGGCGGAAAGGGAAATTGACAGGCTGCTACTCGAGTGACGTCGTGGTTCTGAAGATGAGAATGCTTCGCCACGCCAAGGCAACCCTGTCGAATTGCTGATTATCATGAAAAAACAATAACTCGACACAGGAAACGGCGGCCTTTGCCACGTTCAGGTGCTCCGTTAGCGTATTTGTCTTCGGTCCAGTTGGAAAAATCGTGAAAACACGAGGACTTCACAAACCGCCAAACCCGGCCTGCGGCGGGATCATGTTTTACCAGACATAACCGATAACAAGGGTTGTAACTTCCCTGTTCACTATGGCAATGATCTTTGAAACGAATGGCACTAGTTAAGGCGGCTTTTCCTCTGTAGGGCCGAATTTATTCGGCCATTAGCTGTTGGCGGCTACCCACATAGTGGCTATATCCGGGATGATAGATGGTATGGAAACGTGGTTGGTCGAATGAATTCGACCCTACAATGGGTTAAATAAGCTTAACTTAGTGCCATTTATCTTTGTAACTATATTTTGGTGTTTTGAATGCATAGAGAGAAACTGACCAGTTTAGCACGCCACATCGGCGTCAGCGCGAGCCATTTGAATTCAGAAAAGAAAATCCTGATTCGAGAGATTCAGCGGACACTGGGACAGGAGCCCTGTTACCTGACCGACTTACGCTACCGATGTAATGCCGCGTGTGACTGGAGTGACCAATGCAAGAAATTAACCGCTGCCTGGTTACGCTAGTGGTATCCGCTATCAATTCTGGCTGATGGCAAGCTTTTCTCCTGATATCGTCCTGAAGCGAAAAGCGCTCTGCCATTATGGTGATAATGATAGAGATCTGCTCCATCCGACATTGTACATTGGCTCAACAACGCCGCCGGTGGCGACACGCACCTACCTTTTACCACCGGCTGCCTTATTGATTTAAGCGCACAATCAGCTTACCTCACACCACCCTCTATTTGTCTGATACGATTTTTCAATTGCATTAACTCTTCCTGTGTGGATCCGCTAGCCGGTGCGCTGTATGTGGGGGCGCCACCGTAGCCGTAAGCGGGGGCCGCACCATAACCAGGAGCACCACCATAGCCATAGCCTGGGGGACCGTAACCGGGTGCACCGCCATAACCATAGCCTGGGGGACCATAACCGGGTGCGCCGCCGTAGCCATAGCCTGGGGGACCACCGGGATAACCGTAGCCCGGTCCACCATAGTAATCATCGTAACGATCTCTATCTTTATTACCGCCCATCCACTTGGAAGGATTCATCATTTTCCCCATATCAAACGCAGAGGCCGAATTGGCCAGCAGTAAACTGGCTGCCACGATACATACTTTGAGTTTGAATTCCTGTTTCTGCATTATGTCTGCTCCTCGGTGCATTTTTGGTGTAGTAAAGTAATCACCTCTGGACAGGTGATGCTGCTGGCCTGTCCACCGACTACCCTTATCGCACTAGCCAGTCACGGCGTCAAATAAAAGCACCGCAATGGGTTTTGATACAGCTGTCACCTGCTCATTTTCCGCCCACCTATCAAAGCGCCGAATCGGCAGGCTAACAAACGAACTCGGGTATACAAGCAGGGTGCTGTCCATATGGTATGTTTTCGATAAGCCTGATTGGAACTTCACTATACTTGCACCGGGCAAATTGGAAGACATGTTCCATAACCCTTTGGCCATGCCTCAGAATCACCGGTTTTGCGAATGTGGCGAATCTATACCAAGGGAGCAAAGTACTCACGAAAACTGCGGCACTTCGTCCTGTCGCGGTCGCCGCTGGTTTTTTGTTTACTTTTCATGTTCCCGCTGATGAAGTCATCATAAACAATGGTGATCGCCTGACGGGTAGCGTCAAAGCGACCAGGGAGTACAAGCTCATCCTGGAGACCAGTTATGCCGGTGAAATCAAGGTTCAGTTGTCAAATATACAACGGATTGTGACCGATAAGCCGGTCAGGATAATACTGGATGTCCACTCGCAGGTAACAGGAGTATTGTCTGCAAGCGACCGTACTGAAATGATGATCCGTGGCACTGGCGGTGTGAAACATCAGCCAGTTACTATGGCCCGGATTAGCTCAATCAATCCGACAGAAATTTCCACGGTACAGGTGACGGGCCAGTTTAACGCAGAGCTCGATTCGGAAATCGGCCTGCGCACCCCGATATCTTCGGCTCGCCCGGGAAGGTACTTACAAGCTTATAACCCGCACTTGAACAGTTGGGTCTTAGAAAGGCCATGAGATAACGGGGCTGCGGGTCTTTTTTTGAACACATTCACATAGAGTCCAAGGCCCTTTTGTAACTTTCACATGCCTTCTCATCGGATTTGTTTTTATTCAGACATTTCCTGTAATTCTCCAGTATTTTCGCTTTCTCGTTATGGACTGCGGCCTCGGCTTTTGATGCTTCTGTCGAAGCCCTCGCCGCCTCCTTATGTGGATTACTGCAGCCCATTTGCCCGGTTACCAACAAGGCGCAACAGACAACGACAATTCCCTTAGGTATCATTTTCATTCTTCCTATATAAGTTCAGACAAATTCATCGCCCGCAACAATAGATATTATCTATCACTATACTGACGGCTGCAAAAATTCCGATTCGTGAAAACCATCACTCAGCGCTCATCGTGGCCGGGATGTGAATGTCGGCTCGAACCCAGGCTAATAGAGAAAAGGCAGCCCTGTTTGAAGCCAGCGACGTCGACCGGTGAATATTGGGCACACTCGTTACGGGAGCGTGAAATACTTCGACTACTGAGTCGTTTTCCTCAGGGATTGTCCACACCGTTACTCGAGCAGCTACTGGAGGCCAAGGACCAAACTGCTGTTGAAGTCATCAGCGGCAATTGAAACGCAAACCCCGCCTACAACACCATCTGTGTTTTCGTGGGATCCAAGCAAAACCAGGCCCCCGTCATTTCACGAACGAGGTGGCATCCCATGTACCATGGTCAGAAACCTGAGCGTGCTCCCGGCCCTACGATGCTCGGAAAGACTCTGATAGTCGGGATCATTGTACCACCCACGTGCAGCATCCTCGGATGGAAAGGTAAAGATCACGACACGTCCCTTCAGCGGTTCAAGCCCCTCGAAGTGCTCCGCGGCATCGTCATAGGTAAAGAATTGCCCACCATGCTTTCCAAGGATGCGAAAGAAACCCTTTTCGTAAGCTCGATATACCTCCGCATCATTGATCTCGAAATTGGCCACCATATACACGGGAAAATTTGACATGGGTTTCAGACTCAACTCGTAGGAACAATGTTTTTCGGGTGATAACCCTGCTTTATGAATGATTGCGTACACTGCTGAGTATAGCAGTATAGATACTGATTAAATCACGATAGCAAGCACTGCCACCGACTGATACACCAAACCAATTGCGCCTGTTCCCCCGAAGCCGTAGTGTCGGTCCGGACTTTTCGATAAGCAGTACGCAGTAAATGCTTAGCGGGTTCGGTACTATGCAGCCAGTGGCTTGCCATAGACCGCGCCCTACCCCCGCAATCGCGGCAGTTTTGCCTTACATCACGACAAGTTGCAGTCACACTCAAGTATTTTGTGACGCGGTCGACATAGTTTCTGTGGCGGAATGCGGCCTTTCCAATGGCAACGATTCCGCACACCAGGGTATTTTGACAAGGGCTACCTCCGCCGAAAGACGGAGGGCGCAAAATCACCGGCCTAAGGGGTTGACCTATGGTAGCGGGACTACCGGAATAACCAGTGTGTCTCTCGCAGACCTTCGCCCGGGCACGATTGACTGCGATGGCAGTCCTGTGCGAATACAACCTCTACGGTCGATCATGACGTCAATAGCATCGATGCCTGCAGGGCATCGGGTTTTCAGTCAGTTCTATTCACAGCCAATACGGGGTATTGTGGAGATGAGCGATAAACCGGATGTAATCACAGCTGTCCGGCCTACTACGACAGACCTCGAGGCGCTCGATCTGTTTCGTGGCGAAGAGCCGAGATTTCTCCACTGGGTGCTGCATTCCTGCCGGGTTGGATCCCTGGTGCCGGGCGAAATATTGCTGGAACCCGGTAACAACAATGATGCGCTGTATATTATTCTGTCCGGGCGCGCGGAAGTGCAATTCACACACGATGACCTTTGCTCGAGCATAAGCCTGGAGCCGGGCGAGTGCGCTGGTGAGTTGTCCCTTATCGACGGTACATCCCCTTCAGCCAAGGTGGTGGCAAAATCTCACTGTCGGGTACTGATCATTGACGCTGAAGCTCTCTGGTTGCTGATTGAACGCTCTTCGGTCGTAGCCCGTAACCTTATGCATATCCTTTCGACACGCATGCGCAAAAATAACCTGGAGCTGGTGCAAAGCCACATCCAGTGCTGCATTCACGAACGTGACGCACTGCACGACTCGCTCACTCGTCTCAAAAACAGACGCTGGATAGAAACTACTTTTGTGGGGATCGTGAATCGCTGCAAACGGAATCGGGAGCCACTGGCTTTGCTCATGATCGATACGGATTATTTCAAGCGTTATAACGATGCCTATGGCCATATGGCGGGAGATCAGTTGCTGGTGGCCGTCGCCCGGGTAATCAACCAGAACATTCAGGCAAGCGGTCATGCCTGTCGCTATGGGGGCGATGAATTCGTGGTTGTGTTGCCCCATATCGACGCACCCGAAGCCACCGAGGTCGCAGAACATATATGCCGTTCAATCAGGGAAACGATTCCTCACGCTGGCGACACGCGGGTGAGCGTATCAATCGGTGTTGCGTCGCTGGAACCTGACATGCATGGCCGGCAATTGCTGGCCAGTGCCGACGCAGCACTCTACCGCGCCAAGGCTGCCGGGCGAGATAGAATATCCCGCTAGTGCTACTCGAACTGCAGGCTCATCTAGCGGGATAACAGTCGAATATAACTGACCAGCGCCTCGACATCACGCTGACTCAGGATGCCACGCCAGGCCGGCATGAACCTGCCTTCACCATCGAGTATGGCCTTGATCAACTCTTCATTGTCGAAAGCGTTGGTCTCGTTGGGGTTGGTCATGACAGACATGACAATATTTCTGATAAAGCCGAAGACCAAGCTCAGGATCCCCCATCAGCTCGTGCCTGGTGCTGCCCAGAAAACGAAGGTATGCAATCAATGCCCTGACCTGGGACTCACTGAAGATATCCTTCCATTCAGGCATGGCATCACTGAGCAGGTTGTGACGGTCACGGCCCGTTATGGTTTGCCGCCCCTCTCCGGTGATGATTTTCATAAGAATGGTGTCACTCCTGGAACGTACAGTAGTGGTCAGGTCTGCCGGACTGATCTGCATCTCCTTTGCCAGAGGACCATCTCCCTTGCCACCAGTTCCGTGACATAACTGGCAGTAGTAAACATACAGCCTTCACCCCTCATAGGCGGGTGGGGGATTGGCCGATACCTGGGATGCACTCGCCGCGAGAAAGGTCAGCAGCAGCATGGAACTGATGAAGCCATACATCACTCTTCTCCCGTGCCGGTATAAACGGTGCCAGGAATAGCGTCAGTTATCGTCCAGACAAATACATTATAACCTGACGGTGACCATGGGTACGAAACACTAATAGAAAAGGCGACCCGAAGGCCGCCGTGTGACGGTAGTGTGGTTGGTCAACAGTTTATTTCTCTTTCGTCGAAAAACTTTTTTCCCGTCGACTTTTCGCAGTCGTCTGCTGTTCTTTTAACCAATCGGTAAATAAATCCATCTGAGCATAATCGCCCTTAGGGAATGACGGCCCCGACCCGGCACTTTCATACACTAGACAGTCCTTCAGCAACTGTGGCGGCATTGTACTTGGACAATCGGCCAATGCCATACCACCAGCCGCAATCCCACCTATCAACAAACCTACCCGCACCACGTCCCTATTAGTATAGATAAACATTGATTCCAAAATTATGATCAGGCATGAAAAGAAAATCTGATGACTGCTAGCTTCCTGCTAACATCAAATGAAAATGCTGAAGAATGACCAAACCTTCAAACAGTAGCGCCATTGTAATTTCTCAGACGCCCCCAACAATTGTGGAAACTACTTAAACTTTTCCGGGATCAAGCCTCATTGACCACACCGAAAACTCAGGATTTGTCGCTAAGATAAAAACGGCGACCCTCAAAGTGAAGGCCGACGGTATTCCCCCCCATCCCCAATGCTTGCTAGGTCAGGTTTATTATTGTTGCCTGCGATTTCTTAACGATCGCTCTTTATCCATATGTTTATTCTACTTTTTTAACTCTCCCTGCGATTCCGGCTACAGCGATAAGGCAGAAGCCGAACAGCCAGACGGCCGCCGGTACGGGTACCGGAACTATTTCCAGGCGGATATCGAAACGCGCGGAATCCCGTGGTGTTAGAGAGAAGACAGCATTTATCCCAATGTCCATGTTTTCACCGCCGTGAAGAAGTATCTGATCGGCGCCGACTGGCGCGATACTTCCATTGCAGCCAGGACCATTACCGCAACTGAAGCTATCGGACAACATTGCCGAGGTCACAGCTCCAACGGCAAGACTTTCCTTGTTACGGGCGTCTAATGCAGCCCCGCCGCTTCCATCTGTGCCGGCGAAATCGGCGGCCAGGATCCCGCTCTGAACCGGGGAAGGCAATGCCGAAAGTGGTAATCCGAATGTAAGATTGGAAATTTGGACAGTTAATGCCCGGGCACATACGAGCACTAACAGGGCATAAAAAACTCCCCTAAAGGTGTGATTTCCCATTTTTCCTGCTCCTCCATCCGCACACGACAGGCAAGTATCGCCTTTTATTAGTTGAGCCTGTAAGTTTCCTGTAAGTCCTGAGAAGGCAAATTACTCGTTTGACTCGCCACTGCCACTGTCCGGAGGATCGGTTTTAAACCTGATCAGAAGATGTGTTCCCCTCCGCAACTACCTGTTGAATTTCAGCAATAACATCAAATCAGGAACCCTGCCAAGGTGAAAAATTGGGGCTAGTGGGCCCTGCGGAAAATTCGGAAACAGATTTTATTCATTCGGCGTGCCTGCCGCGGCGCAAGACCGCCGCTGTAGCACTCCTACAGCAAGCGTCTTGCAACAAAGGCAGGTGCGGCGAAGGGTTGAAAGATGTG
>Ga0316198_10002822_pt1 | contig 10497 bp, 9 predicted proteins | sample OudBieAanoxic_MG_FD_204935 | JGI IMG/M metagenome (GOLD analysis project Ga0316198, IMG submission 204935) | Coastal sediment microbial communities from Oude Bieten Haven, Netherlands - site A anoxic | ecosystem: Environmental > Aquatic > Marine > Coastal > Sediment | place: Netherlands...
GCCACTGTATCTTTCCTTGCGGCAACGCCAGACCGGTAAAAAACGCCTGTCTGACCGAATAGGGACCTGCGGCCTCGGCCTGTGTCAGCGCAAAATCTGCGTCTGAGAGTGTTTCGCCAATCGCGCGACCGACTTCTATGTCACAGATCCCTGCAATCAGGGGCGCCTCCTCGGCCAGGTCGGCGATGTCAGCATCCGACCGGTACTGGTCAAAAATGTCTCCCACAACCTCCGAGACGGACTGTTCGCCGTCGGGAACCAGTAGCGCTAATTCGTTAGACGCCAATCGGGCACAACAATAATCGTCAAGACGTTCGGACATGGATTTCACTATATTTGCGAGCCCAATGACTGCCTTGTCTGATTTTTCGTAACCGTTTCGCTCGCGAACCGTATCAAGATTCATTATCCTGACAACCCCGAGTTGGGAATGCCTGGCGGCCTCGTCGAAATGTGCCGCCTCCAGATGCGATATAAAATACTGCCGGTTTCCAAGCCCGGTCAGCTGATCTTCATATAAGAGTTTCTGGTACCGTACGAGTGTTTGTTCCTGGTCGTCAAATACAGCGTGAACCTTGTCGATCATCCTGTTCATGGCATTGACGACCGTACGCAGTTCGATGGTACGCGGCATCGAAGACTGCTTGACAAACTGATTGTTATGTATCGCATCTGCCTGCTGCCGGACTCTGTCCAACGGCTTGAGTATCTGATGCAGCATTCCCCAAAGTACCAGCATTCCTGTTGAAAACAGAATAACAAACCAGATCAACGCGGTTTCCAGATTCTTGTACAGCCCGAAGTACACATATCCCGGGTGCAGCGTCAGCCTAAGCGTGCCAAGTGATGACCATCCCTGCATGACCTGTGTGGCCGCGGTCGCTGATTCTATCGGTATAAGCGATATAAACCACCTGGGTACGCCTTCGATTTCCAGCTTGCGCTCCTTTTTATGAATCAGCTGTCCATCTGTCGATACGATCTCGATACTTGAGTAGTAGCCGCTGTCAAAAACCGCGTTGAACAACGTCTCATACGCAGCCTTGTCATTACCAAACGATGAGTTACTGATGGTTATACCCAGCGTAGTTGCCATATCCTGCGCTGTGGTCTGAAGCTGCCCCCTGACAATGGAGCTATATTGCCCGAGACTGGCCGCCGTTATCGTGATCACGATAAGCAAAAATACAACCGAAACGAGTAGCGCAACCTGCTTGAACAACGTCATTGCCTTGCTCCATTGATCTTATTAAGTAGCATCTGCCATTTATTATTCTTTATTTTGTTCGTCGGCAATGACTGCCCCAGGCCAGCCGACACATTAGTCAGAAACAGCGACTTTGCGTTAAAGCTATAAACCGGCAGCAGGTCATGCCGCTGATCCGCTGGCAAAATACGCGGATTATAATTATCAAGAATCAGCGGCGTGCTATTGGACTGCGCAAAATAGCTAAGTACCATATGAGCACGGTTCTCTCGCACCGCTTTCACATATGTCAGGAAGAGATACTGATCATCCACACCGAGTGAGCGCAGCACAAAATACTTTGCGACCACATAATCTTCACAATCACCGCCGTTTTTACCAATAAACTCTTCGGGCGTTGCCCAGTAATCTTCCTGCACCCACTGGCTCATATCTTCTATGTAGCTAAACTGATTGAAAAATCGGTTAACCTCAGTTAACTGCTGCTCGACATTCTTGTCTTCAAGCTCAGCCATCAGTTTATTCAGTGCCTCGGCGCGCAAGCTAGCCTCCGCATTATATTGCCGACCCAGTCGTTGCAGCATTGCTTCGTCCGCGAATGGCTCCGCATACCTGTTTGTCGCAGCACATAGGAACATTATGCAAAACAGGCAGAGCGTAAACGCCTTGTGCCTGCTTGCACTTTTCCTAAGACCCGCGCGGCCTGGAGGCGCCATCATAGCGTTCAACATAAACTGTTTCAGTGATCCGCTTTTGCGCGAAAGTTAACATTCGTTCATATATGCCAGATGACATTCTCCAATTACCCTCAGTCAGCCACGTCACTTTTCGACACCGTTATATCCATACTTGACATGCAGCTCTCCTCGACGATTAATAGCCTTACCCTCTGGTGTTGCATTATCGGCAATAGGATGCTTCTCGCCCATCCCGAACGCCGTTATCTTTTTTCCGTCCAGCCCTTTAGCTACCAGCACCTCTTTCAATGCCGCAGCTCGCCTGTTCGATAATGCGAGATTGTAGGTATCTGACCCGACATCATCCGTATATGCGTAAATCCCAATGGTGGTGAAATCTATACTGTTGATCCGGTTTATTATGCTGTCTAGCTTTTCCTGCGACCCCGGAGTCAGGGTTGCTTTTCCAGACTGAAAATTCACGTACTGGGTTTTGGTTAGCCTATTGTCTTCATTAATTGAGACGACAATCTCAACATTGGCGGTAGCAACTGCACCCTGTCCGTCCGTGATCGTATATGTAAATTGATCTGCACCCACAAAACCGTCCACGGGGCGGTAAACGAGATTTTTTCGTTCGTCGAAAGCCAGCGCACCACTTTGGGGCTGGGTAAAATCGACCAGCCTCAAGTTATCTTTATCAGCGTCTATGTCGTTTCCCAGTAACATAGTCTGGGAAACCATCAGGACGCCATTCATGTCCACCTCTAGCCGGTCGTCACCAGGCACCGGTGCCATATTTGCCTGGCTATAGCCGAACTTGTTATCAAGCCCGCCTTCACAGCCGAAATCGTTGACCGAGTTGCCTGGTATGGTGTTATCGCAGTGGTCTGATTTGTCCATTTCCTTGTCTTTGTCGCGGTCCGGATCAAGCGGTAAAGCATCATCGCCCTGAGCCCGGACTTTCGAGATCAACAAATCATCCTCGCCAACAGAAACATCCAGATTCAGCGCGGGGAACAGGATTCCAACACCTTCGAGGATTCGATACCTGGCCACCAACGCATCATAATAAGCATTGGCATACTGATTCTGGGCACTATTCAACTCGTTTTCAGCGTTAAGAAGATCGATCAAATCACGCTGTCCGATGAAAAACTCTTCACCATAAGATTCCACGGTTTCGCGTGATTTTTCGATATGTGCCTCCAGAAAATGCATCTGCTGTGTGAGCGACTGGTCTGCCGTCCATGCAAGGCGCAACGTGTTTATAATCTGCCGCTGAACCTTTCTGGAAAACTCTCTGTTCTGATGGACTGCACTGATTCTTTTGCTTGCGGTAGCACGGTCAGCGCCACCACGATACAGGTTGTATCTCAGATTCAATACCAGGCGCAGTTCATCCAACGTACCATCCAGACCGGAAATATCATTACCCACCTCTTTTGCAAGTTGCAGATCTAACTGGGGATAGTTGTTGCTTCTGGCACGACCTGCATCAGCCATGGCAGCGCTAACGTTGTAGTTCGCTACCTTTATCGCCGGATGCTTTTCTAACGCGATATCGATCAGTTCATCCAGGGTCTGTCCGGGATGTTCTGGAAATTGAGGGTCTTCAAGCCTCGATGCAACTACATAACGCCCCAGCAACTCGTGCAGCCTTGACTCTGCATCTTGCAGATTGTTCTGCTGTGCTATCAGGCTGGCTTGTGCTCTTGCAACGCGGCCTTCGGTCTGCTGCAACTCGGAACGCCGGCCTACACCTGATTCGCTTCTTTCGCGGATCTGGGACAGAATTCGCTCGTGATTGCTGACGTTGTCGGTTGCCAGTTCAACCAGTTTTCTCTGCCGAAGCACATCAATATAAGCCTGTACTATATCGAGTGCGATGTTGTCAGCCGTGTCGAATATTTCAAACAGCGCCGACTGTAGCCGTGCCTCGGTCTGCTCCTGCTGATATGTCGTATCGAATCCGTTGAACAGATTCTGTGTGACCGACAACTCAGCTCGACTGCTGTTGTACTCCCGTTGAATATTCTGAGTGAAGGGCGACTCTGTCTCATACCGTCCTGCGGAGGCCTGTACGTCCACGCTGGGACGCCAGCCGCTACCTGCGATATCCCGATCACGGTCAGTCTGCCTGAAAACATGCACTTGCTCGAGCACCTCGGGGTGTGCCTGGATAGAATCTGCAACAATATCATTCAGCTCCATGGCACTTGCAGAAGTCGACAATACGATTACCCCAAGCACGAGGTGCAGTCTCCGCTTGATGACGGCTTGTTGTTGGTTGCAGAAATTCATCTGTATTTATACTTTTGTCGTCGACTTACAAGTTTATTATTTTTATTTCTTATGTAATCTGTGAACAACTAGAGTATAGAAGACAATAAAGATGTTTTTTTCGTCGATACCGATCGGCATCAGCTGTTCTTGGCATCGCGCTCCAACAAGCCTTGCCGTTCCAGGTAACGGCCGACCCGGTGCGCTATCTTATGCACCAGTTGCGTCAGTTCTCCACTGGAGGGCTCATTGCATCGCGCGAGCGCAACAGGTGCCTTTGCGACTCTGGCTGAAGGCCATGCCGTATCAGCATTATTGTTTACGTTTTCCTATTTCGAAATGCTGACGCTGCATTTCACCATCATTGCAGGATCACTGGCACTGGTATCCGCTGTTATTTTTATACTTGTCAGTCGGCACAGCGCACCACCGGCAAATGAACAAATCAGGCAGTTCACGTTTCATCACCAAACCATGCAGAAACAGACAGCGCTCGGCTGGTGGCAGGATTACCGTGTGCACAGTCTGATATTGATACTGCTAACAACAGCCCTGCTGATTGCCCATTGGTGAAAATCGGCGTAATAACAGACTTTGTAATGCGTTATCATTTCAACAAGGACAAAGAAAGTGGATACTCGAGTCAGGGTGGCCTGATGAGTAGTTCACTACATAATCAGCTTTACCAAATTACGCGCAATTACGTCGAGCCGGCTGATATTCGACTTCTTTCACTTTCCCGTTTCTGTTTTTTACACTCATACATCAGCGCATCGCTTTCACTCAGTAATGACTCAATACTGTCGTGTTTAACAGGATCAAATTCAACGATGCCATAAGAAAAGGTAATGTCATATCCTCGACTGGCTTCATGATTATATTTATCGATCGTGTTGCAGAATTTTTCCATGACCACAGCCGCCGATTGTTTTGATGTGCTGGGAAATAACACGACAAATTCGTCACCACCCAGACGTGCATACAGGTCCGTTTGCCTGAATGAGTTTTTCATTTGTTCAGCAAAGGCGACCAGGGCCCTGTCGCCTTCGGCATGACCATAGTTGTCATTAATCGGCTTGAAGTTGTTCAGGTCAAAAAAAGCCAGGGTTGCCGGTACTTGCTGGCGTATACAAAAGTTCAGATAGTACTCGGCAAGCTGCATAAATCCTCTTCTGTTGGAAATTTTTGTCAGCTCGTCAAGTGTTGCCAGCCGCTCTGCCTCTAATTCATTTTCTACCATGGAGGCGAGATCCTTGAGGGCTTCAATGTCATCAGCGCTCAGCTCTCTGGGAACACGATCGATAATGCACAGCGTGCCCAGCATACTCCCGTTTTCAGACCTTAGAGGACATCCGGCATAGAAGCGGATACTGGGATCATCCGCAACCAGTGGATTGTCTGCGAAACGCTGATCCTCGGTTGCATTGGGAATGACAAAAATATCATTACCCAATATCGCATGGCCACAGAACGAGATGTCCCTGGGCGTCTCACTAACGTCGAGGCCAACACAGGATTTGAACCACTGGCGATTTTCATCAACCAGACTCACCAGGGCAATCGGCACGTCGAATAATCGCTTGCTCATGCGTGTCAGCCGGTCAAATCGATCTTCGGCTGCTGTATCGAGAATTTCCAGCGACTTGAGTGTCTTGATTCGGTTGGCTTCATCGGCCGGAAACTCGGGTGATTTCATATGCTTACCTGTATTTTTCTTATAAGTATAGTTCAATATACAAGCATGATTTTATTGCTGACTATGCCCTTTAATCACGCTTGCTCTTGTATGAGTTAGAATCGGCATCAAAGTGTAAAACTATAGCCAGAAGAACCTTAAATAACATATGCTTATAGGTGAATACAGTGGGGGGGGGCGCAATATTGCGCCGCTTACGGTACCTGAGTCAGTCAGCCAGATCAGAAATAGCGCAATGTCTTCTCCAGTAGCAGATAACTGAACAGCAGGATCGATACCAGAAGTACGGCATTCATTAGGTAACCGTTTCTGTGTTGCTTCAGCCATTCGCCATGGTTATTCATGTATATAAGAAGTACTGCCAGAAAAGGCATGAAAAAGGCGCCGGCGACTGAATAAATCACCACGATCCACACAGGTTTGCCCAATAAAAGCAGGAGCATCGGAGGTAGCGCCAGATACAGCAGGTAGCCACGGTAATAAGGTGTCTTTGAATATCTTTCGCTGCTGGTTGTAACAGAATTATTTCGGTATGTCTGCACGTAATCCGTAAACAGGTAGGGAACACCGTCCCACACGCCAATCATTGAGCTGAATACCGCTCCCCAGAAGCCGATCAGGAATAACCATTTGCCATATTCGCCAACACGGGTTTCCAGGTGATCAGCCACAGCGAGAATCATTTTGCTGCCTTGTACGATTTCCGGCTGTACACCCGCGGCAATAATCATCACTGCGAGCCCGAACAGGCCCGTCAACAAGTAGGCCACCGACAGGTCGGTGCGACACTGTGGTATGTATTCGGTGCCGCGCCATTGCTTCTCGCGTATCCAGTAACCATAACTCATCACGGTAACGCTGCCACCTACGCCGCCGATGATACCGAGCACGAAGACTATGGAACCGTCGGGAAGTGAGGGTATGAATATTCCGGACAGCAGTTCTGCAGAAGTCGGCAGCAGCATGGCTGCGCAAATGATCACGACAGTAAACATCATCGCAATCATCAGTTTCATTATAAGTTCGATCTGGCGGTAGGCGCCAAACCAGACAATGGCTGCCGCGACGATGGAGTGCATCATGCCCCAGGCTTCAACAGATATGGAGGGAATCATCGCGTGCGCAGCGAGGCCGGTTGCAGAAATCAACGCACCCGCAACGATGAATGACCAAAGCAACAGGTACAACAGAAAATAGATGGACACAAAACGGGGCAGCCTGTGGATCCAGCCCTCCAGCAAAGTGGTGCCTGTCACAAGCTGCCAGCGCGCCAGGTTTTCATTGATTACATACTTGATGATCGCACCAATGACTGCGGCCCATAGTATTGCAGTACCAAAACGTGCGCCGGAGACAGAAGCAGCGATCAAATCACCAGCGCCAACACCGGTAGCCGCAATGACGATGCCGGGACCGATTGATCTTAACGAATGGAAATTAATACCGCTCATCAGGCCATTGTACATATCCGAAATGTTTAATGCGTTTTTAACAAGAACAGATCTTGATGATAAATAGAGTCAGACACAATAGATACCCTGCTTGCGCGCTTAAAATATCGATATACCTGCTATCTCTGTCTTTCATTACTTTGTGTATAAGTAGAATAAACGCCCTGTTAGCCGAAAATCAATCGTCATTTCCCAGCCAGTCGTAGCCACTGACCCGGCCCCAGAGACGAATTCCTTCCCAATTTCACCCGCCTCTCAATAAAAACCGCGCGCAACAATCCAGGATTTAAGCTGTTACCGCCGAATTCCAGCCAGCTGGCCAAGCGGTAGCCTGCCGCTTATGTCAGGGTCGCAGCTGTATATGTTCTGAATTACTTTGAATGACCGGCTTGCGCATCTCAGCTAATCAGGTCGTCCTGCGGTGGTGCCCTGCTCTGCGGTAAACACACGTCATCGACAACCAGCGTTTTACCGCGCAGGTGCGTCAGTATCTTCTTGATCACCCGCGCTTGAGCTGAGATTCTGCCCTCCTCTTTGTATATCCGTCGAATATCTGATTAAAAAGGGATGTCTAATTATTTTAACCAACTGAATTTTTAGTGATTTCTGCACAAGTATTGCTATCCTTGTTTGCAGTGGATAATAAAATTCTATATTCAGTTGTTGAAATTACACAGCAAAGAGATCTCGACTCGTTCGAGTACAGCCTGGTTGCAACCATAGCTGAGCTTGTTCCCGTGAGTGAAATATCTATCCTGAAAACGATCGACGAGAACAAGCTTGACAAACTCGACGTTGCTGTTTGCCTTACTGTACTAACAGACGAGCTCGGTAAGAAAACCTATAGCTGGGCTGATGACTCACAAATCATCGTAGCTGATGAACAAATTCTTCGTTGGCAACATTCAACCGACCTGTCAGTCGATCGTGGCAATGATGGCTATACACGATTACTTTCTCCAATTTATTGTGAAGGCAAGCTTGCTGGCGTCGTTAGCATAAAAAGTAATCACGACATTACTGATTACACGTCGCTAATAGAAGGATTTCTAAAAATATATAATAATTACCTAATCATCTTTAATGAAAGTGAGCGTGACAAATTAACCGGTTTCTATAATCGCCGTACTTTTGACAACAAACTGCAACGCCTTCTCAAGGCACAAGCTTTACGTAAGCAACAATTTATCGCTTTGCAGCAACAAACCGAACGTCGTAGTAAAAAGTCCGATGCATTTGTATGGCTGGCTATATTTGATATTGATCACTTCAAACGGGTAAATGATGAATACGGCCATGTATTTGGTGATGAGGTTTTATTAACTATTTCTCAAATAACAAAACAGTGTTTTAGAAGATCTGACTTGAAGTTCCGCATTGGTGGTGAAGAGTTTTTAATTATCCTGGAACCGGCTACTTTAGAGAAGGCTACTGAACTGCTTGAAAGGTTACGCAAAGCTGTCGCAGATCATGAGTTTTCCCGGATAGGCACCGTTACGATCAGCATTGGTTTCGCAAAAATAACTGCGAAGGATTACCCTATTGTCATACTCGAGTGTGCTGACAAGGCGCTTTATCATGCAAAGGAACACGGCCGTAATCGTGTATATAATTACGAATCGCTGCTTGAAGATGGCGAATTAACACCGCCGAAAAAAGGAGGCGCAGTTGATTTGTTCTAGGGCATGGCAATAAGTAAGGTAATCCCCCCATTTTTAACCGAGTTTAAAAGTAGAGGGTCATGCTGCCAAAGCTAATTTCTGCATTGGCGTAATTCCTCCCAGTGCCATGTTGGGTCTTTCGTTATTGTAAGACCATAACCACTGGGTAGAAAAATCTCTAACTTCATCGATCGTCTCAAATAGATATTGGCTGAGCCAGGCATATCTGACTGTTCGATTATATCGCTCAATATAGGCATTTCGTTGACATTTCGGGGGCGTCCATATATGTCTATGATGATGCTTTTAAACTTTCCAGCTACCATCCGCTTGCCTGCATGCCGTACCAAATACTTGCTCCGTGTTGCCGCCAATAGTGGCATCCATCGTATATTCCCGGCAGGGTCCTTCACTGGTTTGGTAGGTTCGGGTCGGAGTCATCGTGAATTCGTTGCCCGAATCCGGATTGCGCCATGCCGATGGAACGCCGGTCTGCACCGTCTCTAAAGTGGCGGCGGCTTTCAAGCGATCCGTTTCATCCATGGTACGTCCAACCGACCCGCCGATGGCGGCACCTGCTATCGTACCGACAATGATCGCCGCCGTTCTGCCCGACCCACCCCCAACATGGGACCCGAGAACGCCACCCAGCGCACCACCAATAATCATCCCGGCCTGCTCATTGCTGGGCGGTGTTGCGCAACCTGCAACTAAAAAAACCGAGACTGATACCGCTGCTGTGATTACTCGAATACGCATTTCAAACCTCCTAAAAATATGCTCTGTGACGCGAGGAGAACCGTCAAACGGTGATGACCACTCACTATTTTCATCACCCTAGTACATATTTGGGATTTTATTCCCACTTTATAAGTTTGTCAATATCTAAGGAAAAAAGGAGTCGGTGACAAATGAGAGGCATTCACGTTAGGTTGTCTCACTTTTTCGCGGCCTTCCCCGGTTCTCATACCCAACTTGCCGCTTGAGTGCCGACTCGATTTGCTGCTTGAATCGCGAGTCACCCAAGGGCACCGAACAACTCGCAGCGCTTTGTATACGACGAACATCGTAAGGATCAATAGCTGTATCAAACAGCCTCGCATAGCCTTCGCGTAGACTGGCTTCACAATTCCCGATGCGCTTGTACACCTCATGCTGCGTTATCAGCTCATTTGTTTCACCGAATGCGTTCGCTCGATAACTGGACCACCAATACTCTGCCGGATGCTTCACCTGGGTGACAAGCTGACGGGGTCAGGTCTTTCATGGTTCATTCATAAGCCTTATGCACAATGAAATACCTGACCCCGTGTCCGTTCTTAATTTATGGGTGTCTATGATGATGTTTAGAATCAACATCAACAAGCGGAATTAGTTGTTCTATCCAATCAGCGCCATCACCAGCATGATGATCGAGTATTTTCTTAATTCGCTTCAAATTATCGGCAACATCGAATGCCATCAGTCCTCCCAATAAAGGGGTACTTCATTCTGACCCCACTTATTCATTTTATGTTTAGGA
>Ga0316198_10002824_pt1 | contig 10495 bp, 10 predicted proteins | sample OudBieAanoxic_MG_FD_204935 | JGI IMG/M metagenome (GOLD analysis project Ga0316198, IMG submission 204935) | Coastal sediment microbial communities from Oude Bieten Haven, Netherlands - site A anoxic | ecosystem: Environmental > Aquatic > Marine > Coastal > Sediment | place: Netherlands...
CTACAACATCGCGAAGATCCTTGTAGCGCAGGCGTCCCCGCCTGCGATGGACCGCTGCGGTGAGGCTGGCACCTCGTGGTCCTGTCAGATTTTTGCAGGAGGCTCAACAGGTGTTCGAACCAGGCCCCGATCAGTTCAGTTCGACGCAGTAGTCCTCGTCGAGAGGGGCGGTGCTTGATCCGGAGCCCCAGGACCTTCGGTGGCGGCCCCTGGTCCAGATCGGGTCATCCTCGGGCCGCCGGTTGATCTCGAACTCGATGGATCCCGATTGCGGTCCGGTCTCGCCCAACGCTCTGATGCAGAAGATGGTGGGCGAGTCGAATTCTAAAATCCCGGTGCTGAAGCCGGATTCCGGGCTGTCGAACGTCTCGAGTCCGTCGCCGGTGTTGTAGTCAACGCGGTCAATGGTCACGTCGCCGGTGTAGGTCAGGGTTGCTTCCAGCTCCCAGATCCTGGACTCGACTCTGATATATGCCGCGCTCGAGGGAAAGATGAAGGTTCCGTCACCCGAGCGATTGTCGACCCTTGAAAGATAACCCAGGAGATCCGCGTCACCGGCAAAGATGGCGACGTCGGCTAGCGTGACGGTCTGATCTTCGATGCCCAGGCTTGCGAAGACGTCCGCTTGATACCAGCCATTGGACCCGATTTGGACAAAGACCGTGCCGAGGGGGTCGAGGGTCTCACCGTCGCGAGCCGTGATCATCACACTGGCTTCTTCGTCGCTGAGGTTGACGATCCCGAGATTTGTTCGGTGACCGTCATTGCCCGGGAGGTTCGATGCCCCGATGAACGAGAATGCTTCTTGAGTGGCTTCGAGCTTGAATCCCGGGATGCCCTGGCCGAACGAACCGCTCGCGCCGCCGTCGTTGGCGGTGCGGCTCTGGGCGACGAACGGGTGCTCGCACCGGAGCCGGATGGCGCCGGGCCGGTCTTCACCGAAGAGGGACGCCACCGCATCGAGAATTTCCACCTGGTTAGAGGGTCCGATTTCGATCACGACCTCCAAAGGATCCACGGTGCCGGTTTGGTCGGGGAAGAACGCAGCCCGCACCTCGATGGGACTGTCGGCCACTCGGCTGCCGAGCCAGAGTTGCGTGGTCCACATGGTTCCGTGAAGTCCGGGGTTCGACGCGGCGGCCGGAATCCACAGCTCCTCCTCGGCGGTGGCCGGGAGAACGACCAAGAGGGCCATAACGATGACGAGGGTTGCGATCTGGCGCATGGGGTGCCTCACTTTCCATTGACTGTTTTGATCTACTCATTGGTATCAATCTAAGTCTAGGTGTTGAGAGATGCAATGCAACCTAAGGATCTCGGTGTTTGTGCCCGTGGTCACGAGAGGATCGCAGTTGTTCGATCCGATACAATCTCCCCATGAAACTGCAACAACACTCGATCATCGGCAATCGTGAGGTTGAAGGCCCGCGAACCATCACCTCCATCAACCCTGCGACCGAACAGGAGATCGGCGCCGTGTCCGCCATCGATGCGGATGGCGTTGCGCTCGCGGTGCAGACGGCCAAGGATGCCTTCCCGGGCTGGGCGGCTACGCCCGTGGAGGAGCGCCAGAACATCCTTCGGCGCTGGCTGAAGATTTTCATCGATGAGGGCGAGGAGCTCGCGGCCCTCATGTCGGCGGAGAACGGCAAGCCCATTTCCGAGGCGCTCCTCGTCGATGTGGTGCCGGCCTGCGCCACCCTCGACTACTGGGTTGCCAACGCGCACAAGCACCTGGCCTTCCAGCCGGTGGCGCCTGAGCTTCTGCTCTTCGCCCATTGGAAGACGGCCGGCTATCGGTTCGACCCCCTCGGTGTGATCGCCGCCATTACACCGTGGAACTACCCTGTGGCGATCCCCATGTGGGAGATCGTGCCCGGCCTGGTAGCCGGCAACACCATGGTCTTCAAGCCGGCCTCGGCGACCGTTCTCACCGGTCTCGCCCTGGTTGATCAGGCGCGGCGGGCGGGGATGCCCGACGGTGTTCTCAACGGCGTCGCCCTTCCGGGCTCGGCCACCGATGCCCTGGTGGATCACCCGGATATCTCCAAGGTGCTCTTCACCGGCTCGGTCGATGTCGGCCGTCACGTAGCCCGGCGCTGCGCCGAACGGATCATCCCGGCGCAACTCGAGCTCGGCGGCAACGACGCCGCCGTGGTCGCGGCCGATGCGCCCCTCGAGCGCACCGCGAGGTCGCTGGTCTGGGCGGCGTTCATGAACACCGGGCAGTCCTGCGCTTCGGTGGAGCGCGTCTACGTAGTGGACGAGATCCACGATCGCCTCGTGCAGCGGATCGTTCAACTCACCGAGGAGCTCAAGATCGGCGATCCATCCAAGCGCGATGTCGATCTCGGGCCGCTGACGACGAAAGGGCAGCGTGACATCGTCATCGAACACGTTGCGGATGCGGTGGCCAAGGGCGCCAAGGTTCTTACCGGTGGTGAAGTGCTGGACGGCCCCGGTTATTACTACCCTCCGACCGTGATGATCGATGTCACGGACGACATGGAGATGATGATCGAAGAGACCTTTGGACCGACCATGCCCATCTGCAGGGTGCGCGATCTCGACGAGGCTGTGGCAAAGGCCAACGAGTCGCGGTTCGGGCTGACGGCGTCGGGCTTCACCAGCTCACCCGAAACGGCTTCGCGGCTTCAACGCGATCTGAAGGCGGGAGCCGTCGGGATCAACGAGCACGGCATCGTCGCAGCCGGCGAGGTCACGGGGAGCTGGGGCGGTCTCGGCGAGAGCGGGATCGGCCGCGCGCACGGCCCATTCGGCCTCCACGAACTCGTCAACATCAAGTATGTCTTCACCGACCCGGGCGATGATGATGCGGCCCCCTGGCACTATCCCTATGACGAGGACTTCGGCCAGTTCATCGGCGCCGCGATGCCCTATCTCTACAAGGGGGGCGTCGCCAAGTACGCCCACCTCAAGGATCTGATGTCGAGCAAGAGGTTCATCAAGCGGGTGAGGAAGACGACGTTGCTGAAGAATCTCGGGAAGCTGTTGTAGGACGCGAGAAGGTGAGACGTGAGTCGTAAGACGTAAGACGCCTGGCTTCTAACTGAGCTCTCTGCAAGATTCGGGATTGCGGCAGGAATCGACGCATAGCGACCATCGCCCGCGGGGACGCGGGCGCTACAAAATCGCGAACATCCTTGTAGCGCAGGCGTCCCCGCCTGCGATGGACCGCTGCGGTGAGGCTGGCACCTCGTCGTCTTGTAGGTTTTTGCTAGAGGCTCGACTTCTAACGTCTTACTCCTAACGTCTCAACCCTCAACCCCTCACTCCGCCGGCACACCCTCCGAGAGCATGACGCCATAGAACTCGTGCGGATAGGCGTGGATCTCGGGCATGGCGCCGAAGAGCCAGCCCTCATAGTCGCCCTTGCCCTCTTCAATGATCACGACCCGGGCCGCGGGATTCTGGTGTTCGGCGGAGCGGGAGGTAATTCCACCCAGGCTCATGACAAAGTCCGGGATGAATGCCACGGCGCGGAGGGTGAGTCCGGTGTCACCGAGAGGAGCTTCCTCGCCGATGACGATGTCATAAAAGCTCTCCTCCATGCTCGAGAGCTCGACCACGCGAACCCGGATGGCCCGCCAGTCATCGGCGATCTCCGGATCGAGGGTGATCTCGGCGTTGATCCCGCCGCCGGCGTGCATCCCGCCTTCCAAACCGGCGCCCATTGCGGCGGCGTGGACATCGTCAGCGGGCATGGAATCGAGGGTCGCCTCGGTGGTGATTTCGTCGGCAGGGGGAGTCGCGGAACCGCCGCAGCCGAGGGCCGCGAGCAGGGTGATGAGAAAGAGGGTTTTCGAGTTGCGCATGTTCGTCCTCCGGCGGCGGATTATACACACCGAGAACGAATCTCGCTTGCCCACACCGACGCGCACCGCTAGCATTGACCGACTCGAGCAATCATCGAGGCCCCCGAGGAGGACCATGGACCACCTGTATGAAGCCGCCAGCACTCTGATTGTGACCCTGTCGAATTTTGTCTGGGGCTGGCCCGAACAGCTTCCGCTCATCGTTGTTCTGCTCGTTGGCACCGGACTCGTCACGACTCTTCGCCTCGGCTGGATTCAGATCCGCTACTTCCGGCATGGGATTCGAGTCCTTCGGGGCGAATATGACGATCCGGAGCATGAGGGCGATCTCTCACACTTTCAGGCTCTGTCGACTGCGCTTTCGGCGACAGTGGGAATCGGCAACATCGCCGGGGTGGCGACGGCCATCCACTACGGTGGACCGGGCGCGCTCTTCTGGATGTGGGTGACTGCGGTCTTTGGGATGGCGCTCAAGTACACCGAGTGCACCCTGGCCATGAAGTTCCGGACCATCCAGGCCGACGGATCGGCGGCCGGTGGGCCCATGTACTCCATCGAAAGAGGACTCGGCAAAGCCTGGAAGCCTCTCGCGGTGGCCTTCGCCCTCTTTGCGGTGATCTCTTCTTTCGGTTCGGGCAACGCGGTGCAGTCCTTCACCGTGGCGGACCAGTTCCGTCAGGATCTCGGGGTTCCGACCTGGATCACCGGGGCCGTGATGGCCTCGTTGGTGGCCATGGTCATCCTCGGCGGCATCGGTCGCATCGGCCGAGTGACCTCGAAGCTGGTGCCGTTCATGGCTGCGCTCTATGTCGGGACCGCCACGATCGTTCTCATGCTCAACATCGCCGAGGTTCCGAGCACCCTGATGTTGATCTTCTCCTCGGCCTTCCAACCGGCGGCCCAGATCGGTGGGTTCGCTGGCGGGACATTCATCTTCATGCTCACCTGGGGCATCAAGCGGGGGCTTTTCTCCAACGAATCCGGCCAGGGATCGGCGCCCATCGCGCACGCGGCCGCCAAGACCGACGAACCCATCCGCGAGGGTGTGGTCGCGATGATCGGTCCGTTCATCGATACCCTTTTGATCTGCACCATGACCGGGCTCGTGATCCTGACATCCGGTGTGTGGCACGACAAGCAGGAACAGGAACTGATGGTCAACGATCAGGCGGCCCTGATCGCAGTGTTCGACGGGGCCACGGTCGAGGTCAATGGTGAGCTCAGAGACTCGGATCTCGCCAATGGTCAACTCCGGGTCGTCGGTGGGCGACCCGATGGCTTCGACTTGATCCGAAACCACTCTGTTGTGGATGATGCGCAGTTGCTCATCAGCGATAGCACTGTGCTCAAGACCAAGCTCAGGGCCTTTGACGGAGTGATCGAACTCGAGCCCTCAGCCGACGGCAAGTTCGAATTGGGCAAACCAATGGATGCCGCGGGACACCCGATGAGTGGCTCATTGATCATGCGCGGAAAAGCCATGCAGAATGGTTCACCGCTTACCGCATGGGCCTTCCAGCGCGGGCTCGGTAAGATCGCGGGCGGCAATGGCCACCTGCTGATCACGCTGGCGGTTTTCCTCTTCGGTCTCTCCACCGCCATCAGCTGGTCCTATTACGGTGACCGGTCGATCCTCTATCTCGCGGGCCCCAAATGGGTGATGCCCTACCGGATCTTCTTCTGCATCGCGAACTTCCTCGGCGCGGTCTACTCCCTCGAACTCGTCTGGGCCTTTGGCGATCTGGCGCTCGGGCTCATGACGATTCCGAACCTCATCTCCATCCTGCTCCTGACCGGGATCGTCAAGAAGTGGACAAAGGAGTATGTCGAAGAGGGCGGGCTCGAACCACCGGCGAATCTGGTGAAGACAAAGAAGGACCCGGCGCGACGACCGAAGGCTTGAACCGCAAAGGCGCGAAGAACGCAAAGCATCGCAAAAAAAGCTCTTAGGCGCAGAGTTCCATCGCAAATGGGACACGGATTTCACGGATGACGCGGATCAGCGCAGGAAAAAGTCGGACACGTGGGATCTTGTGGCGACCCTCGACTCCGTACTCGGGCCATTGTGGTGCGGGCGTCCCGCCCGCAGGAAACCGATCCGGATCTGATTTGTTGCGATGACTCAATAATGCGATGTTGCGTCTTAGCGATCTTTGCGTGCTTTGCGTTTCTAATTCGATATTTCATGACCCACGGAGCGATCTACGGAGTTATTGGCCGCTGACGCACCTTTCGATCCGTGTCGATCCGTGTTCATCCGTGTCCCACTCCTGCGATGTCTTAGCGTTCCTCGCGCCCTTGCGGTTCACTTCACCGCTGGCAGTTCGGACACCAGACGGTGGTTCGGCCTGCGATTCGTGTGTCCTTCAGGATCGTGGCGCACCTGGGGCAGGGTTGGCCGGCCTTGCCGTAGACCTGGAGCTTGACGGCGAAGTAGCCGAAGTCCCCGGATGGCGTGGCGTAGTCGCGGATGGTGGTCCCGCCCTGGGCCACGGCCTCTTCGATTACATTGCGGGTATCGATCGCCAGCTTCCGTAGTCGGGGAATCGAGGTTTGACTGCCCTTGCGGGTGGGACGGATCCCGGCGCGCCAGAGGGCCTCGGCGGCGTAGATGTTGCCGACGCCCGCGACGAGATGCTGATCCAGGATCAGCGACTTGACTGGTGATCTGCGAGCGTGGAGGAGGGGAGGGAGGAGCTCCTCCAGGGCCGGGTCGAGAGGTTCGATCCCGAGTGCGGCGAGGGACGGGTCGAGCGTTTCCTCACCGGGTTCGAGCCGAGCTGCGAATCCGAACCGCCGAGGATCGACAAACCGAAGCTCCCGGCCGTCCGAGAGTGACAGCGTCAGATGCGTGTGCTTGAGGACCGGTTCCGCGGTGTCGCACAGCATCAATCGACCAGACATCCCGAGGTGGATCATCAGCGTGCCCGCATCGTCGAAATCGAGGAGCAGGAACTTGCCCTTGCGGCGCGCCGCGGCAAAGGTGCTGCCATCGATCCTCGACGCGATGAATCCGACATCGAGGGGCCGACGCATCATCACCGAACGACCGCTGACACCGGTGATGCCCCGTCCCTCGAGACCGATCTCGAGAGCGCGGCGGACGGTTTCGACTTCGGGCAATTCAGGCATGGGTGGACATCATAGCTTTATCAGTAGAATGAACCGCCAAGGCGCCAAGCGCGAGAAAGTTGAGGCCGAACTGGGATTTTTCGCTGGCGAAAAGAGCAACCCCTCTCGACACCCCAGAATCGAATTTCTGCGCCCATTTGGGGGGAGAAAACCCCATCCCAATTCTGAAGAACGAGAATACGTCGTATTGAAAGACTTGGCTGAACACGAAAGGTATCTGGACACTCTGAGCAATCACAGATAGATCGACAGCGTGGCTGCGTCCACTCAGAGCAAGAAACCGGCGCACACAGACAAGCTGTGTTTCCTCCGTTCGCCTAACGGCTGGAGTTCAGCGGACGGAAGCCGCGCAACGCGCGGGTTCCGGTCCGTCTGAAACGATTCTTAGGCCGCAGATTCATTCTCAACGTCCCAACTCGGAAACACCAACACCGCGGGGTGAACCTTGAGCGCGCGCGCGAGGACTTTGGCTCGTTCGACGCCAAGATTGACTCGATCGCGCTCAACCGCTGAGATCGTTGATTGTGGGATCCCTGTGAGTGCGGCAAGCTCGTTTTGACTCAGCTCCTGAAGTTCACGAATGATCCTCACGGACTCTCCGACAGTAACTTCGATCTGTCTTTTAGCCTTTTTGTAGTCGCCCATGATCACTTCTTTCTGTAGTCGTGAGCCGTGACATTCACGACTTCAACCAGGATTCGATCGTTCTCGATTCGGTAGAGGACGCGAAACTGACGACCGAGGCGAGATGACCGATGTCCTTTCCACTTTCCAAACAACGCCTCATCATGGAAGCCCTTGATCAGCCTGAGCCCTTGGGGGCCGGAGATCATGACGATGTCCTTCCATTTTTCATATCGCTTCAACACGTCCGTGGGGAGTTTCTTGAGCTGTCGGGCTAGGCGCTGGTGCTCGTAGACGACCCACATACTTAATAATGTATATACCTAATTTAATATGTCAACTAGGACTGAGCCTAACGATCGGTGTTCAGCGGACGCGAACCGCGCTCGCGCGGGTACCGGTCCGCTTGAATGACACAGTTAGGATAATTCTTCATTTGGCGAAGAAGAGCGAACGATCGATTTCATCCTGCGATGGCCCGTATTCGTTTAAGACTTCACGCAGGTGTTCGATGAGCCTGAGTTTCTCCGATGGGTCTTCGGCCCTCTCGATTTCGAAGTAAATCGAATCAATCTCGGAGCGCCGGTTCTTCAATGCCGATCGAAGTCGCTCTGGGCCCTCCGACCAGAAAGAGTTGTTCATCGTCTTTCTCCCTGGATTCGATTACACCATGCGCTCACTGGACTAACGGCGAGGGAGTTCAGCGGACGGGACCCGCGCTCGAGCGGGTCGCGGTCCGCCTGAAACTAATCTGTTAGGCCGGTCATGGTTCGCGATCTATCCAGAACTCTGGGCGTTGCCGGTGATGTGCGACCGCAAGTATGATGACAACATCATCGACCACCCTGTACATGAGTGAATAGGGGAATCGGAGGAGGACCTTGCCTCGAACCCCACCCAGAATCACGGGCGCCGATTCGGGATACTCGAGAATCTGGTCGACGGCGTTTTGGACTTCGACCATGAACGAGGCCGCCACCCGTCGTGAGCGCTGTTGGTAGTAATGGGCTGCATTCCGCAGCTCGCCACTCGCGGGCGCAAGATACCGAAACGTGGTCACTTGAGGTCGGCGATGATCTCGCGATGGACCACGTTTCCATCGACTGCTTCGATCCTGCCATCTTTGAAGGCTTGGTATCGACGCTCTGCCTCGGCCGCCCAAACCTGTTCGATTTCTTCAGGTGCGAGCTCGTCGAGACTCTCAAGAAGTTTCTCGGCCAACTCGGAGCGCTGATCGAGCGGGAGGCCCAGCACCTGTTGCGTGAGTTTGTCGAGGTTTTCCATTGCTCGATTGTACCAGTGGCCTAACGGCGAGGGAGTTAAGCTGCGGCGCATGATCGAGGGCGCACGCCCGGCGTGCGACTCGAGCAAGCGACCGTCAGCTTGAATGACCGGTTGGCCGGCGCCGCGCCGGACACCGGGCATACATGAACTCCCTCGCCGTTGGGGCGGCGCGAAGCGCCGCGCCAACGATACGAGTTAAGCGGACGAAACCCGCGCTCGCGCGGGTTTTGGTCCGCTTGAATGAGCCGGTTAGGCATCGGTCAAATCACCCCGGCCCCGCGTAAAAAGTTGATGACGGCGATCGAAAGGTAAATACTGCAGATGACAATCCCAATCAGCGATGGAATCACAATGCCCTTGGCTCCGTGTCTTCTGATGCCGAATAATGCGGCGACTCCGCAACAGAAGCCTATGAACGCCATCAGTGTGGCGAACAAGGCAAAGACGACGGACAGAGCTTCGGCTTTGGACGGATCGGCACGTAGAGGGCTCAGCAAGAGGTTGAAAACGACGATTATCAGCGGGCAAACCCAACTTGCTTGAGCCAGTTGTCTTGCCAGCGGTTTCTTGTCCTCTTCGGCCATAGTCATCCCCCCAGGTTGCCTAACGATCGGTGTTCAGCGGACGCGGCCCGCGCCCGCGCGGGTCGCGGTCCGCCTGGACCTACTCTTGAGTGAAAGTGGGGGCCCGCCGACCGACAAAAAGAGTATGAAATCGGTCGTGTCGACGGCGCAATACACATCCCCATCTTGAAAGGAGCCCCTCATGCATCGTACATCCGACCGGTCCCGTTTTTACGCCGTTCCTCGAGTGCTGGACGCCTGCTTTGACGTTGGTGGTTCTGAGCTGCACCTTCTGACGAATGTCGATGGCAGGAGACACCAGCGGTGCATTGCGAACCGGACAGAAGAAATCGATCTTCTGCTTACGTGGTTGGCTGGCAGAGCGAAGCTCGAGGGATATAGCAATGTTCGGGTGGTCGTTGAAGCGACCGGGGTGTACCACGAGTTGTTATTGCGGATGGCTCGGATGCGAGGGATGGAGACTTGCTTTGTGTCGGCAGAGGCGGCATCAAAGAACAGACTTGTGATTTTTGGCGACACCGGGAAGACAGACAAGCGGGACCCTGTGGCGATCGCCGATCTCGCCGCTCGAGGCATCGTGCTTCGTGATCGTGATCAGTCGGACGATTTCTCGGCACTGCGTTGTGCCGGCGTACTGTATGCGAGAGCCGAGAAGAGCGGAATTCGCGCTAAGAACCAGATTCATCGAGCGATGCGGCGTCTGTTTCCGGACTTCGATTTCTCCCCGTCTTTTCTGTTCGGTCACTCGGGCAGGGCGGTGTTCCAGTGCACGGGATTCGACCCGAAGCGAATCGTCCGTTCGGGGAAGAAGCGGCTGACACGACGGCTCAAGAAGATCGTTCCACGCATCCGCCACCAGTCCATAGATCGGCTGCTGGCGACCGCGAAGATGTCGACGACATCGGCATCTCCGCCGATGACGCACGAACTCTACGTACTGGATATGAAGCAGGCCTGGCAAGACCTGGTTGCCGCCGAGCTGCGGAAGCACGAGGCCCAGGTGATTCTGGAAGATCTGTACGACCGGCTCTGCGC
>Ga0316198_10002825_pt1 | contig 10490 bp, 7 predicted proteins | sample OudBieAanoxic_MG_FD_204935 | JGI IMG/M metagenome (GOLD analysis project Ga0316198, IMG submission 204935) | Coastal sediment microbial communities from Oude Bieten Haven, Netherlands - site A anoxic | ecosystem: Environmental > Aquatic > Marine > Coastal > Sediment | place: Netherlands...
TAGTTGTATAATTTCCCTGAGTTCTTGAACGGATATCTTTTGCTCCTTTGCAAAAAATGATACCATACTTTTGTACGAATTGTCGTAATAATCTGCAATAGTGTTAGAGATAAAGCGTTTTCTGTAGACTTCTTTGGTAACCAAAGGGTAATATCTGTGTGTATTCCCAAATGCTTCGTGTGCCACGTAATTTTTATCTTCCAAATTACGCACTATAGTTGATAAGGTATTGTAATGCGGCTTATCGCCTTTTAACTCGGCCCTGATCTCCTTCACAAATGCTCTTTCTAATCTCCAGAGGATCTTCATTATTTCCTCTTCTTTATTGGTAAGTCTCTGCATGATAGTATTAATTTAAATCAAACATATTACTAATAATTTAGTTAGGCAACTAAATTTATAGTTATTTAACTATATTTTAAGTTTTAATGCGAACGATGATACAATTTGCTATCTTTTATTAATGTTTTATAGCCAATAAATTAATCCCAATAGAGGTATTATTTATTAATATACCGCTCGCTGTTACCAACCTAATTCTGCTATATTTGTTAAAATATTTCTGATGCCCAATATTTTATTCATCCTCATTGGTCTTCTTTTATTGATATTAGGAGGTAACTGGTTATTAAAGTCGGCTGTGGCCTTCTCTTTGAGGCTAAACATACCCAGAATTATTATTGGCATGACCATAGTATCCTTTGCAACTTCTGCACCGGAACTTATAGTAAGTATAAATGCCGCCTTAGATGGTTTTCCCGATCTGGCACTCAGTAATGTAGTAGGATCCAATATTGCCAATCTTGGCCTGATACTGGCTATTATTATTTTATTAGGTAGTATTGATGTTCGTAAAGCTTTTTATACAACAGACTGGCCTGTAATGATGGCTGCATCGCTTTTGTTTTTTGGTTTTATATATTTTGATGGAATTCTTAACCCCTATGAAGGGGGAATTATGGTGCTTTTTCTTTTTCTGTTTTTGGTTTTTTTGCTTCGCTTTCAGAAAACAGCAGTAGTAGATGACGTCCATGTGGATGACAAACCATTACCCCTATATAAGGCTGTACTTTTCTTGGGGATAGGTGGTTTCGCACTCTGGGGAGGGGCGGAGTTGCTCGTAAAAGGTGCTGTAGGGATGGCTACCTTTTATGAGGTAAGTGAGCGAGTGATCGGGATAACTGTGGTCTCGGTAGGTACGAGTATCCCTGAACTGGCTGCTTCTGTTATTGCCATAATTAAAAAAGAAAAAGCAATTTCAGTTGGCAACCTAATTGGATCCAACATTTTTAATTTACTTGCAGTTTTGGGTATTACTTCAATGATATCCCCAATTTACGTAATAGATCAGGGGCTTCTGAATAGTGATATATGGTGGATGCTTGGCATTTCATTTATTATTCTTCCTTTGGTATTTTTCCCGAAAGGCCTTCGACTTGGATGGCGGGATGGAATTATATTATTATCTTTTTATTCATTATTCTTGTATTTTACTTTATTTTAAGGTCACAATGTATTTAGATAATTAGTTTACATGAGGTTGAGAATATTTCTTTTCTTTTTTATCATTGCAGCTCATAGTGGGAATGTTTGTTGGGCTCAACAGTCAGAGTTCCTCTATGGAAAAGTTATAGACGCTAAAACTAAAGAACCTATCCCTTTTGCCACGATACGAATTTTGAATAAGACAGTAGGTGTGATTTCCAATGATGATGGTGGATTCGTAATACCATTAAAATTTAAAGAAATAGGCGAAATACTCGAGATTACTTCAATGGGTTTTGGTGCACAAAAGATTCTTATATCAGAGTTAGCTTCAGAGCAAATAAACCTAATAATGCTCTTTCCCAAAGCAATAGAGCTTCAGGAAGTGACTGTTGCAGCAAAGAAAAGAAGAAAACTTACTGCCTTTGAGATCGTTAAGAAGTCTATTGCAGCAATTCCTGGGAACTACCCTATGAACTCATTTTCAACAGTTGGGTATTACCGGGAATATCAAAAAAAAGGTAATCAATATATCAACCTAAATGAAGCTATTTTAGGGGTTTTTGACGAAGGTTTTGATACGTCGGATAATGAATCTACTGCAGTACGGATATATGATTACAGGGAAAACAGGGATTTTAAAAGGGATACCATAGCCCTGGAACCTTATAATTATAAAAATGGTATTAAGGTTATAGATAAAGCATTTTTATGGAACTATGGGGGAAATGAATTTACCATTCTGCGAATCCATGATGCCTTACGAAATTATGAAATTGATTCGTACTCTTATGTGCACCGATTAAAACATGATTTTATTGAAAATCATTCTTTTACCCGAGAAGAAAACACCTATTTGGTTGATGAGCCATTATTTAAAATCAGTTTTGGGAAGCGTGTTCCCCAGTATTATGCGGAAGGTGTTTTGTACATTTCACAAAGAGATTTCTCCATATATAAAATGGAGTATGCAGTATATCATAAGTCAAAAACCACACAAGTAAGTAATGGAAATGAAAAGAAAGCGGAAGGACAGCTGATTTTTGAAATTATCACTGAGTATCAAAGAGTTGACAATAAAATGTTTCTAAACTATATTTCTTTTAATAATTCATTCAGGTTGAGGGAATTGCCAAAGTTTAAAGTAGAGGATGTGTCTATAGATTTAAACAAAAAATGCTTTGTTGTTGTGTTTAACAAGGTGCCTGAAATACAATCAGCCCTTATCACAAGGTTCTATTATTTAAAATATAAGGGTGAAAGAATTAAATTACAGGAGATTAAAATTGAAAATAAACGAGCGTATCTATATCCAAAATTTAGAACGGTTGCTGAAAGTTCATCATTCTTCAAAGAATTGAATAGTTTTAGAAATAGGGATAATACGATAGACCCTGGGTGGTTTTCATTTGATGTTAAAAAGATTATTGATGTGGAGGGAAATGAAATAAATTCGCAGACTTATAGTAATTTTAATCAGTTTAGGGAATTTTTCGTTCAGCAGGTAAAGCCAAATGTCAGTGGTCCTGCAGACGAACTGTATATGCAAAAGGACAGACCAATTTTTAAAAACCAGCCTATAGTTAAACCGGATGATTTTTCCGAATTATGGATGAATACTCCCTTAAAAACTATAAATAATTAAAAAACCGCCTTTAGGAAATAAAGGCGGCTCAGTAAAAATTATGCGGAGAATTAGTTCGCTATTGCTTCAATATTCGCTGATTTAACAGTTTTGATAATTCTTCCTGCAATCTTGTATGGGTCACCGTTAGAAGCAGGGCGTCTGTCTTCCAACCATCCTTTCCAACCTTTTTCAACAGTAATGATCGGAATTCGGATAGAAGCACCTCTGTCTGATACACCATAGCTGAAATCCTTAATAGACGCTGTTTCATGCAGGCCTGTAAGCCTTTCGTCATTAAAAGCACCATAAACGTCTATATGATCAATTGCAACAGGTCTGAAGGCTTCACAAATTTGTTCATAAATTTCTTTAGAACCACAAGTTCTTAAAGTCGTATTTGAAAAGTTTGCGTGCATTCCGCTACCATTCCAATCTCCCTTAACAGGTTTTGGATGTAATTCAATATAATAGCCATATTTCTCTGTGAGGCGATTCAACAAATAACGGGCAATCCAGATTTCATCTCCTGCTTTTTTAGCACCTTTGGCGAAACACTGAAATTCCCATTGTCCGGGTGCAACTTCCTGATTAATACCCTCAAAATTAATGCCGGCTGCTAAACATAGGTCCATGTGCTCTTCTACAAAGTCTCTACCCCAGGTATATCTTCCTCCTACAGAGCAGTAATATTTACCCTGAGGTCCGGGAAATCCACCGCGTGGAAATCCAAGAGGTAATTCTGTTTCGGTATCCATTAAAAAGTATTCCTGTTCAAATCCGAACCAGAAGTCATTATCATCATCATCAATTTGAGCACGATGATTTGATTCATGCGGTGTTCCATCTGCATTTAAAACTTCTGCCATTACTAAAAATCCGCTAGCTCTTTCCGGATCCGGATAAATAGCAACTGGTTTCAACAAACAATCTGAAGAATCACCTGTTGCCTGTTCTGTGGAACTTCCGTCAAAAGACCATAATGGGCAGTCCTCCAATTTACCACTAAAATCATCTTCAATCTTAGTTTTGCTTCTCAATTCCTGCGTTGGTTCGTGGCCATCCAACCAAATGTATTCCAATTTTGTCTTACTCATAATCTTCAATGTTAATTTTTCAATTTTGCGATTTCCAAAAATAAATTATTTTAATTATATCTATTAAAAAATAGGGGGTATTTATCAAAAAATTCGACATATTTATCAACACCCCTGTTTTTTAAAGGGTATTTTGCAATATTTATATAAAATGACGATTTTTCTATTAAATGTTTAATTTTGTTTAACTAAATTATAAAATATAGCGTATGTCCAGAATAAGATTCAATGCAATAAAAGAAAGTTTTCAGCATAAACCGCTTCTAATCAACGAAAATGGGCGACGATCTGAGTTGTTCGGAACCCATGTTTTCAATGAAGACAGGATGCTTCAATATCTTACAAAAGATGCGCATAGAAGTGTTAATGAAGCAATATTTGCAGGTACCAAAATTGATAGAAAAATAGCAGATCAAGTAGCAGAGTCCATGAAGGCATGGGCAATCTCTATGGGTGCTACGCACTACACACACTGGTTTCAACCTCTAACAGGATCAACTGCAGAAAAACACGACGCTTTTTTTGACCTTAGGACTGACGGCAGGGCGGTTGAAAGATTTGGTGGTGCACAACTTGTTCAACAGGAGCCAGATGCCTCAAGTTTTCCAAGTGGAGGGATAAGAAATACTTTTGAGGCAAGAGGTTATACCGCATGGGACCCTACTTCACCGGCATTTATTTACGGTACAACACTTTGTATTCCCACAATTTTTGTTTCTTATACAGGAGAAGCACTGGATAATAAAGCCCCTCTCTTAAGAGCATTGCAAGCCGTGGATATTGCTGCTACGGCTGTTGCCAAATATTTTGATAAAAATGTCTCCAAAGTCAACGCAACCTTAGGGTGGGAGCAAGAGTTCTTTTTGGTTGATAAAGCATTGGCGAATTCTCGTCCTGATATAGTTCTTACCGGCCGGACACTTATCGGACATCTTGCTGCCAAGGGACAACAGTTAAGTGATCACTATTTTGGAGTTATTCCGGCCAGGGCAATAAACTTCATGAGGGAATTGGAAAAAGAATGCGTTCAACTAGGAATCCCCTTAAAAACCAGACACAATGAAGTAGCGCCCAATCAATTTGAATTAGCTCCTGTTTTTGAAGAAGCAAACCTCTCGGTTGATCATAACTTACTTCTTATGGATATTATGGAAAAGGTCGCAGACAGGCATAATTTTAAAGTTCTTTTTCATGAAAAACCCTTCGCAGGGATTAATGGTTCCGGGAAACACAATAATTGGTCCCTGGCAACAGATACCGGGGTCAATCTTCTAAGTCCGGGATCTACACCAATGAAAAATCTTCAGTTCCTAACCTTTTTCGTCAATACTATTAAAGCTGTGGATACTTATGAGGAGCTTTTGAGATCTTCAATCGCTTCCGCCAGTAACGATCATAGATTAGGTGCTAATGAAGCTCCACCAGCCATTTTTTCAATTTTTATAGGTACGCAATTAAGTGGCGTTTTAGATGAATTGGAAGGGGTTTCCCAAGGAAAACTCTCACCTGAAGAGAAAACTGAATTAAAGCTTAATGTTGTAGGTAAGATCCCTGAAATATTATTGGATAATACAGATAGAAATCGAACCTCACCCTTTGCTTTTACGGGCAATAAGTTTGAAATGCGTGCTGTTGGTTCAAAAACCAATTCTGCTAAACCTATGATGATTCTAAATACTATTGTCGCTCATCAATTAAAGGAATTTAAAAAGGAAGTAGATACTTTAATTGATAAAAAGAAATTAAAAAAAGATGAGGCAGTTTTTAATGTTTTAAGGGAATATATTAAGTCATCAAAAAGAATTCGCTTTGATGGGGATGGCTACAGTGATGAATGGGAAAAAGAAGCCAAAAAAAGGAAGTTAAGCAATAATAAAAATACCCCCTCGGCAGTCCGTGTACTGACATCCAAAGAGAGTTTGGAACTTTTTAAAGGATTGGACGTAATGAATACTACTGAAGTAGAAGCAAGGCATGAGGTTGAACTAGAGACCTATATTTTACAAACCCAAATTGAAGGCAGGGTTTTTAACGATTTGGTATATAGCTACATCATTCCTTCGGCAATTGAGTACCAAAATAAAATAATTAAAAATGTTCTGGGCCTAAAAGAGATTTATGGCGCAGCTCATAAAAAATTGTCTGAGGGCCATCTAACACTAATTGAACAGATTGGGGAGCATATAGTAGAAATAAAAAAGAATACTGATGATATGACCAATGCAAGAAAGGTTGCCAATAATTTAAAGGATCTCAATAAGAAAGCTTTCGCGTACTGTGATAATGTGAGGCCCTTTTTTGATAAAATAAGATATCATTGCGATAAGTTGGAGCAACTTGTAGATGATCAGTCCTGGCCGTTGACAAAATACAGGGAACTATTGTATATCAAATAAGTAAATAATTAAAGCTCACATTATGTGGGCTTTTTTTACGGTTTATCCTATTTTTGCGGAAACCAAAATCCATGGATTCGTCAACTAGTAAACGTTATGACCAAAGAGGTGTTTCTGCATCAAAGGAAGACGTTCATAATGCTATAAAAAATATTGACAAAGGCTTATTTCCAAATGCATTTTGCAAGATTGTAGAAGATTACCTCACCATGGATGAGGAATATTGTTTGGTAATGCATGCAGATGGTGCGGGTACCAAATCTTCACTTGCTTATATGTATTGGAAAGAAACAGGGGATTTGTCTGTTTGGAAAGGTATTGCCCAGGATGCATTGGTCATGAATCTGGATGATCTTTTATGTGTTGGAGTGACTGATAATATCCTGCTATCCTCTACCATTGGGAGAAATAAAAACATGATTCCAGGCGAGGTCATTTCAGCTATAATAAATGGAACTCAGGAATTAATAGAAGATTTAGCAAATCACGGTATTACTATTTACTCTACAGGTGGTGAAACCGCAGATGTGGGAGATCTGGTGCGCACAATAATTGTTGATTCTACGGTTACAGCAAGGCTGAAAAGGTCTAATGTCATAGATAACGCAAATATTTCTCCGGGAGATGTAATTGTTGGTTTGGCGTCTTATGGGCAGGCTACCTATGAGTCTGAATATAATGGGGGTATGGGTAGTAATGGACTTACTTCTGCAAGACATGATGTTTTTTCAAAATATTTGAGTTCAAAGTATCCGGAGAGCTATGACTCCCAGGTACCAGGGGAATTGGTGTATTCGGGAAATGTTAAACTTACAGATGTTGTTTCGGATTCACCGCTGGATGCCGGAAAACTTGTGTTGTCTCCTACCAGAACTTATGCACCGATTATTAAGAAAATTCTTCAAAAATACGATTCCAAAGACATTCATGGTATGGTGCATTGTAGTGGCGGGGCCCAGACTAAGATTCTTCACTTCATAGACAACCTCCATATTGTTAAAAATAACATGTTTACCATACCACCATTATTTAAACTAATTCAGGAACAATCGGGTACAGATTGGAAAGAAATGTATCAGGTTTTTAATTGTGGTCATCGCATGGAATTATATGTAAAAGAAAGTCTTGCTAAAGACCTGATAGCAATATCTCAGGAATTTAACGTAGATGCTCAAATTGTAGGTTATGTAGAGCCAAGCACTACAAAAAAACTAACAATTAAGAGCGAATACGGTAGGTTTATCTATTAAGGTATACGAATCACTCTTTTACAGCGTTCTTTTTATAATAGTTTTCAGCCCGAATTCCAGGCGGAAACTAGAATTTTAGCTAAAAAAATAAATGTTATGGAAAGAAAGGAATTTTTACGAAGCCTGGGAGCAGGTGCAGCCTTTGCATTGACCTTCCCCTGTATTAGCGGTTGTTCAAATGATGACGGAGGTTCTGAGATGTTACCAGTGCCTACTGGAGTTGACTTCACCATAGATCTTGACTCACAGGAAGGTGCAGGATTACAAAATAATGGTGACTTTATCTTAAAGAATGACGTAGTTGTGGTTAAGAATCTTGAAGGTAATTTTATAGCCGCAAGTCAGATATGCAGTCATCAGCAAACAGATCAGGTACGATTTTTCGATGATGATGGAGGAATTTTTCGTTGCTCTACCCATGGATCCGTGTTTGATCAGAACGGAACTCCTTTAAACACAATTACAAGCAATCCGCTAAAGATTTTTAACACGGAACTAAACGGTAATATACTTCGGGTTTTTGAGTAATTATCGATTAGTCACATATTGATATTTACATGAAAAGTCCTGTCCTAAATCTTTTTCTATTTTCTTGTGCATTTTTTTCTGATGATAAGCACTCTGTAACCGTATGCCCAATATTTTCACAACTAAAAAAAATACAGTAAGTGAAAAGTTTGGTGGTATTATTTTTTGGTATTCTTACCATGACTTCTGTTTATGGTCAGGCCGGAAAATATGTCACCGTAAAGAGATCCTTAAAATTAATGGGCAGTTCTTTTGAGCTAACTGTTGTAGCTAATAATGAAGACATTGGTTATATCAATCTGGAAGAGGCTATTGCAGAGGTCAGGCGTATAGAAAAGATAATTTCTTCCTGGGACACTGAATCAGAAACTTCAGAAATTAATCGAAACGCCGGCGTGAAGCCTGTAAAAGTTAGCCTGGAACTTTTCAAATTAATAGAACGCTCTATTCAGATTTCTGAAATTACAAATGGGGCTTTCGATATTACAATAGCAGCAATGGAAAAGATCTGGAAATTTGATGGTTCCATGTCTGTGTTTCCAACACCGGAACAAATAAGCAGCGCAGTTTCCAAAGTGGGTTATAAAAAGATATCTCTTAACAGTGCAGAAAATACCGTATTTCTAAAGGAAAAGGGGATGAAGATTGGATTTGGGGCAATAGGAAAGGGGTATGCTGCCGATAAAGTCAAGGAATTGTTAGTCTCCAAACAGGTTCCTGCCGGCATGATTAATGCCTCGGGCGATATTACTACCTGGGGTACTAAAGCAACCGGAGAAAAATGGTTAATAGGTGTGGACCACCCAAGAAGTAATGGTAAAATTTTTACATGGTTGCCTTTAATTGAATCATCGGTATCAATTACCGGTAATCTGGTTAGATATGTATCTTTTAATGGAAAGAAATACACGCATTATATTGATCCAAAATCAGGGTATCCAACCACGGGGATAAGCAAGGTAACTGTACTTGCCAAAAGTGCCGAACTATGCGATGCTCTTTCAACTGCTGTCTATATTTTAGGCAAGGAAAAAGGAATTTCAATAATAAATCAGCTTGGAGATACTGAGGTAATAATTGTAGACAGGTTCAATCAGCTATATAAAAGCAATGGAATAATTCTTGAACCATTAGAATAAATGTTCTTGTCTCCAATTTACACAAACTCATTTATCTTGCTAATGATGAAGTTAATATACCTTTAAAAATTTGTAAATTCGCATTCCTAAGAGATGATTGAATGTTAGATAAATTAAATATTGTAAAGCAGCGATTCGATGAGGTGTCAGACCTTATTATTCAACCCGATGTTATTGCAGATCAAAAGCGCTATATTAAGCTGCATAAGGAATATAAGGATTTGCGTGTGCTCATTGAAAAAAGAGACTATTATATTGAACTGACAAATAATATAAATGAAGCGGAAGAAATTATTGCTGATGGCAGTGATTTGGAAATGGTAGAGATGGCTAAAATGCAGCTGGAAGAGGCCAAAGAGGCTTTGCCCGCCCTGGAGGAGGAAATAAAACTTTTACTAATTCCTAAAGACCCTGAGGATGCGAAAGATGTGGTGATGGAAATACGTGCTGGTACAGGTGGAGATGAAGCAAGTATTTTTGCAGGAGACCTTTACAGAATGTATTCTAAGTATTGTGAGTCTAAAGGCTGGAAAACAAATATCATTGATTTAAGTGAGGGTACCAGTGGTGGCTTTAAAGAAATTCAATTTGAAGTTAGTGGAGAAGATGTATATGGGACATTGAAGTTTGAAGCCGGGGTGCATCGGGTACAGCGGGTACCACAGACAGAAACACAAGGCCGGGTTCACACCAGCGCAGCAACCGTGATGGTTTTGCCTGAGGCAGAAGATTTTGATGTAAATATCGATCCTAAGGATGTACGCATAGATTATTTTTGCTCATCAGGTCCCGGGGGTCAATCCGTAAATACGACATACTCTGCTGTGCGCTTAACGCACATTCCTACAGGACTAGTTGCTCAGTGCCAGGATGAAAAATCACAACATAAGAACAAGGATAAGGCCTTTAAAGTTTTGCGCTCGCGACTTTATGACATGGAATTGGCCAAAAAGCAGGAAGAGGATGCTGCA
>Ga0316198_10002826_pt1 | contig 10489 bp, 5 predicted proteins | sample OudBieAanoxic_MG_FD_204935 | JGI IMG/M metagenome (GOLD analysis project Ga0316198, IMG submission 204935) | Coastal sediment microbial communities from Oude Bieten Haven, Netherlands - site A anoxic | ecosystem: Environmental > Aquatic > Marine > Coastal > Sediment | place: Netherlands...
GATGTCAACCCTGCCACGGCCGAATGCAACCGTCAGTAGCGCGACCAGCAGCGTCAGCGTCCCCGCAACGGCCAGAGCCACGGCCGCGGACGTTTCTCCGAACCACCAGGCGCCCGGGGCTGCCGCAAGAAGCACGCCACCCAGGACCAGGAACCAGCGGCGCGGTCCGGTCGCCTGCTGTTTCCCGCGCTCGTCTCGCCAGTTCTGGAGGCAGCGCACGCCCTGGTCAAACTCGCGGCTCGACGTCTCCGGGGCCTTGCGCGAAGCAGCGTTTCGATCGGCGTCGAGACGCTTACGTTCGGAAACGACGGTCGCCGCACGATCCAGGAACGACTCGACCTCGCGCAGCGTCTCCGCGTCGATGACCGGCTGGAGTTCGTCCCGTCGCTCCGGGTCGAGCCCGCGCGCGGCCTCGTCCCGTTTTTCACGGGCGTCGTCGGCCAACCGTCGCGCCGTGGCCAGGTCGGTCGCGCATTGCTGCAGCCGACGCACCCGCGCGGACCAGCTGGCCAGTACGGTCTCGACGATCGGCCCGTCGGGAAGACCCTGTTGCGTCGCGGTCACCTCGGCCCGCTCGATCTCGGCCCGACATTTCGACAGCTCCGACATCAGACGCGCGTGCTCGTCGTCCAGGTCTTCGACCCGCCGCATCTCGTCACCGGCCATGCGCGCGACGCCCTCGGGGAATTCGCGTAGCCGCCGCCGGATCGATTCCAGCTCGTCCCGAGCCCGCCGGAGCGCGTTGGCCGTCCTCAGCGATTCGAGACGTGCCGCCGCGGCCTGAGCCTGCCCGAGTTCGTCCTCCACGTCGCGCAGGCGCTCTTCCCGTTCGGCCAGATCGGACTGCTCCGCTTTGATCTGTCCGACCTCTCGGACGCGCTCACGCAACGCCACATCCTCGGCAAGACCGTGACGTTGCCCCAGGCCGAATTCCTGCCCGCGGACCTGAGGTACGTCGAATCCCCCTGCCATCTGGCGCCGGATCTCGTGAGCCACGGTCTCGTCGGTGGGGTGCCGCTCGGCGATCAGGTCACGAAACCCGAGGGTGAAGCAATGCGCCGCGTTCGCGCTCGGCAACGACGGAGGATCGATCTCTTCGCCGTCGTGTTGCCACCGGGTGCGCGACGACTCGCGCCGCACGATCCACCGGTCGGGACCGTCGCGAAGCTCGGCCTCGACGGCGATCGTCTCGTCAGGTTCCGCGGTGGGCCACATCGCAGCGCGATAGGCCCGGCAGATCGTGGTCTTGCCCGCACCGTTGGGACCGACGATCAGGGTCGCCCCGTCGGAGAGATGCTCCACGACAAAACCGTCGTCGATGCCCGGCATGCGGCGGACGTGAAGTCGGCGCAGCTTCACGGCCGTGCCTCGTTCGCCTGTTCGAGCAACTCTTCCAGCGCGCGGGTGCCCGCGTCGATCAGTAGCCGCCGGATCGTGTCCTCGTCCGGTTTGGATCGTTCCAGTTGAGACCAGTTGCGCTCGTCCATCACGCGCGACATCTCCACGCGAGCCCGTTGGACCAGCAGACGTGACGCGTCGTCCCGACGTAACAGCGAAAGCAACCTGGCGGCGAGCAGGGCCGGCGGGTTGTCTTTGCCGGCGAGTGCCTCGAGGTCGAGCGCGGGGCGCGAGCCATCGAAGACGCGGTCGACGAAGTACAGCACCCCACCTATCTTGATGCGCAGCCCCTCGAGTTGGCGACCGTCCACCTGCCGGCGCAAGGCGCGATGGTGGCGGCTGGTGCCGGTCAGGGTCACGCGGCAACCCACGGCCAGCGTCTCGCCGCGCTCGGTTTCCGTTCGGCGGTGCAGGCTGTCGATCGAGGCGTTGATCGCGCCTTCCACAAGGTCCGGATCGTCGAGATCCGAGATCGGAACATCGACGTACTCCCAGCGCAGCGGAGCCAGTGGGATGGTCTCGACCGCAGTCACGGCCCCGCCCGAGACGGTGACCAGCCGGGGACCGTGCAGGCCGACCTCGGTCGGATCCAGACCGACCAGCGAGCCCAGGTAGCCGATCGGTCGAGGCCCGGTGAGGGGCGATGGCTTGTGGATGTGTCCCAGGAACCAGCCGTCCACGGCGGTCTGCTCGAGTTCGGTCATCGAGACCGGTGCGTAGGAACCGGACGAAGCGATATCGCAGTGCAGCACGCCCAGCAACGGTACGTCCCCGTCTCGCGTCGTCGGCGCTCCCGCGCTTTCGAGCGGACTGGCCGTGTACTGCGCGGCCGGGAAGGACCAGCCGGCCAGGCGCGCCAGCAACCTCCCGTCTCGGTCGAGATCGACCGTCTCCCACCTTCCACCGCGACCCAGCAGACGGAACCCTTCAATCGAATCGGCGAGTCGCGGCAACGCATCGCCGTCGTGGTTGCCCGCGACTGAGAAGACCGGAATCCCGCGGTCGGCCAGGTGGGTCACGCCCTCGTGTAGCTGACCGTACGCCTCGAAGCGGGCGTTGTCGGCCTCGACGACGTCGCCAGTTAGCACGACGGCATCGACGGCCTGCTCGGCGGCGTAGCGCACCGACCTGCGCCACGCGGCGACCGGCGTCAGATCGGCCGCGGAAACGTCGTATTCGCCAAGGTTTCCGGGGAGACGGACCGGCCGGCGACCCAGGTGGATATCACCGATAAAAAGGATTCGCACCGGCATGGAGCGAAGTATCGCACATTGCGGGTGACGGCAATGCCGGTCAGCGGGCCGTGGCGCGCTCGGGGGGAACCGCCGCAGAGTCTTGTTCATCCTGCGCGCGCCGACGATCGACGCGGATGATCCCCTTGTCGATCATCTGCTCCAGCGAGCGCAGCACGTCCACCTCGCGCATCGGCGAGAGCCACAGGATCGAACGGATGTCGGTCTCTCCGTCGATCAGGCTCAGCAGGAACGATTCCTCGGAACCTATCTCGGTGTTCAGGCCCTCGACCGTGTCGGCGATCTTCGCCGGCATACGATCGTAGGAGAAGTTGCGCCGCTGCAGGTTCTCCATGTAGGCCCGTTCTGCGCGGAAGATCAGGCGTCGCAGGTAACTCTCTCCGGGGTTCGCCCGGTAGGACGCGTTGAGCAGTTCCAGTGCGGCGGAGTATTCGCGACGTGACATCAGCCGTGTCGCCACCTCGACCTCGTCGTCGAGTTCGGAATGGCGGACTCCCTCGTCGTCGGACTGGGTCCTCGGAGTCTCCGGGCCGACCTGGGTCCCGCTGGGCAGGTCGCCCTCGAGGATCTGGCGGATGTCCTCCTTGGTCCAACCGCGCCGTTCGATCTTCTTCTTTGAAACCGGCAAATCGAGCAGAGTGAAGGTGTCGGGACTCGGTGGCCTTTCGCCGGTGATCTGCACCAGCCCGGCCTCGTACAACCGGTACAGCAGCTTGATCACGAGAAAGGCCGACGCATGGGCGTGCAAGAGCACCTCGGCGATCGTGCGCCTGCCGTTTACCGCCTCGTAGATCCGCCTCGTGGCCGCGCGCTCGAGAAGCTTCGGCGGCACCGTCCGGCCCGTCGGCGTCAGCACGACCCCCGAAGACTTGAAGTGCCGGCGAATGATCTTCAACTCTTCTTGATGTCTCAGGCCCCGCTCGATGATCTCATCGACACCCAGGCTGACCTCGATCTGGTCCGGTTCCAGTGTCGCGCCTTCGTGATAGCGGAAGATGGCTTCTTCCCAGTCGAACAGGCCCTGGATCGTCTCCTCCGCCTTCTCCGCAACGTAGCGGGCAACCTCCCGGGGATAGAGCACGCCCATCTGGACCAGGATCACCCCAAGATTCTGATGGCCCCGTTGCTGTTGTCGCTCGAGCGCCTCGCGAAGTTGCAGCTCGTCGATCTTGCCCCGCGAGAGCAGGATCTGCCCGAGCTGGGCCGGAGGATCATCGGTCGAACAGGCGCCGATCCACCCCTTACGGAACTCGATGCGGCGGCAGATCATGTTCTGCTCGACCTCGAGCACACCGGTGCGCTGAGCCTGGCTGGCCCACCTCAGCAGCTCCACCAGCGACATGGTGCTCAAATCGCCGCAAACGGGCATAGTTCCCGGATTTCCTCCGCAGAGTTGACTTAATTAAAGCTAGGCCCGAAAGCGATTTCGTCAACTGTCTGCGACGACGGCCTGGACCTCGACGGCCGGGGGCTGATCGAGGTGTTTCTTGACGGTGCACTGCTTGGCGGCGCGGACCACCGCAGTCCGGTACCGTTCGGGAAAGCCCTGGGGAAGGTGGACGTCGATCTCGATCCTCTCGATCATCTTTGATTCGGGATACAAGATCCGGCGCAGTTCGAGCCGGATCCCGTCGGTCGGGATGTCCCGCGATCGGCAGAACTTGGCGACGTAGTACCCCGAGCAGGTGCCGATCGAGGCCAGAAACAGCTCGAAGGGTTCCGGCAGCGAGCCTTCCTGATCCGTGGAGATCGTTTTTCCTTTGTACAGGGCGTCCACGCGGTCGCCTTCACCGAACGTGATCTGCATGGCCATCGTCAGGGTCTCCGTCGGGCCCAGCCCGCAACTGATCCAGAGATGCAGGTTAGACAGAATCGTCACCGAAGGCCCACGGACAAGGGATCCGAACGGTCGACTTCTATAGAATGATCGGCGTGTACGAATCGGGCATTCGCGAGCGACGAGCCCACATCATCTTGTTGGTGAGGGCGTTCGAGGAATCCGACCCCGAGGGGCTCGTCCTGCCCCTGCGCGAACGGACGAAGGCCTCGCGTCGGGCCCTGATGGTCACCGGTCTTTCGGGCGAGAGCGGCGAGAGCGCGGCGGCCTGGAAGATCCGCGCTGGCGAAGCGGTCCTGCGGCGCGCGCGGTTGCTGTTCGACGGCCTCGTCCGACAGCATCCGGGACTGCCTCGCGTGCTGCTCCTGGCGCAGCTCGGCTCGAGCACCGCACCGGCCGTGATGGCCGTCGCGTTCGTTTTCGGTCTGTTGACCAACGCGCTCGGTTTTCAGCGAGACATCAACTTGCTGTCGCTGCCGCTGCTGGGACTGCTGGCCTGGAACCTGCTGATCTACGCCGGGATGTTGTTCATGCCGATGGTCCTCGGACGACGACGCAGCGGCCGCATCGCCGAGTCCCTTTCGGGGATGCTCCTCAGAGGCGCCATGGCTCGGCGTCTCCACAGCTCACGCGTCACCGAGGGCCGCATGTCTCCCGAGTCGAAAGTCATCGCCAAGGCCGTGATGCGTTTCGGCGCGATGTGGCACCGCATGGCGCGCAAGCTGCTGGCGGCTCGCGTTCGCCGCATCCTCAACCTGGGCGCCATCGCCATGATCGCCGGCGTCGTGATCGGCATGTACGTACGCGGCGTGGCCTTCGAGTACAGCGTCACCTGGGAGAGCACCTGGCTCGACGCGGGCCAGATGCAGACCCTGATGAAGATCATCCTCGGTCCGGCGGCCTGGATTCTCGGTGTCGAGATTCCTGACGTCGCGCCGTTACGCGGTCCCGACGGCAGCGGCCCCGCGGCACTCTGGATTCACCTGTACGCCCTGACGGCCCTGCTGGTCGTGGGGGTTCCGCGTGCGGCGATGGCGGCCTACCAGAGCGTACGCGCGAATCGTCTGGGCAAGACGCTGCCCCTCGATCTCGGAGAGACCTATTACCGCCGTCTGTTCACGGCGTGGCGTGGGGCCAAGCGCTACGTCGAGATCGTTCCCTACAGCTACACTCCGCGACCGGGCTCGATGGCGTCTCTCAAGACGCTGATGTTCGACTACTTCGGCGCGCGTGCGGACCTGCGGGTGCGTGACCCGCTGCCTTACGGATCCGAAGCGGACCAGGCACTGCCTGCGGCGCTGTCCGACGCATCGTCCGACGACGTGGATCTGGCCGAACGCGACTTCTGCGTTGTCGTGGTGTTCAACCTGGCGCAGTCGCCCGAGACCGAGGTTCACGGGATGCTGCTCGAGGAGTTGACGACACGGATCGACACCAAACGCTCGCAATTGCTCGTCGTGCTCGACGCATCGCCGTACAGCGAGCGCGTCGATGACCGTGAACGCGTATGCGAACGGATCGATGCCTGGTCGCGTGTCGTTCACGATGCCGGACTGACCGCCGTGCCGATCGACCTCGGGCGACACATCTCCCCCGCCGGCGCCGCCGGCGAGCGCACCAAGGGCGGCGCCACCGAGGATCTGCTCGCTTCGGTCCGCGCCGCGCTGTGGCCCGACCGCAGCACGGTCCAGGCGACGTGATGGGCCAGGACGTCACGCTCAGTCTGATCTCGCACACCAACGTGGGGAAGACCACGCTGGCGCGCACGCTGCTGCGGCGCGATGTCGGCGAAGTGCTCGACCAGGCCCACGTCACCGAGGAAGCCGAAGCCTTCACGCTGATCGAGGCCGGGGGCGATCGCCTGATCGCCTGGGACACGCCGGGGTTCGGTGACTCGGCGCGGATGATGAAGTTGCTGCGCCGCGAGCGCAACCCGTTGGGATGGCTGCTACACCAGACGTGGGACCGCGTGGCCAACCGTCCGCTCTACTGCAGCCAGCGAGCGATCCGCAACGTCCGTCAGGAGGCGGACGTCGTGTTGTACCTGGTCAACGCCGCCGAGGAACCTCACGACGCCGGCTACGTGCCGCTGGAACTGGAACTGCTGACCTGGATGGAACGTCCCGTCGTGTTGCTGCTGAACCAGATCGGCGCGGGCGGGTCGGAGGCGGGCGACCGTTGGAGCGAGTACGTCAAGGATTGGCCCGTGGTGCGTGACGTGTTGCCTCTCGACGCCTTCACGCGATGCTGGGTCGAGGAGGACCGGCTGTTCACGCGAGTCGCAGCGCTGCTCGAAGGCGAAAAGCAGCGGGCGATGGAATCGTTGGCGGCGGCGTGGAGCCGACGCAACCTGGCCGTGTTCGAGGCCAGCGTCGAGCAGATGACGAACTACGTCGCCGCGGCCGCCGCGGATCACGAGACGCCCGGACCGGGAAGCGACGACGACGACCCGTCCGACACGCTGCGCTTGTTCCGCGAAGCGCTGAAATTCACCTCGATCGACAAGAAGCGCGCGATGAAACAACTCAACCGTCGCCTGGACCGGGCGACGGCGCAGTTGATGGACGAGTTGATCGCCGAACACGGACTCGAGGGCAGCAGCGCCTCGAAGATCGAGCAACGTGTCCAGGACTTTCAAGTCAAGGGTGGCGGGATGCCGTTGAACGAGCGCAGCGGCGCACTGGCCGGCGCCGTGGTCAGCGGCGCGTTGTCGGGCCTGGCCGCGGACGTCCTGTCGGGGGGGCTGACGCTCGGCGGCGGGATGATCGCCGGGGGCATCCTCGGTGCGCTCGGAGGCGCCGTCGTCGGTAGAGGCTACCGCCTGGTCGGTGGCGGAGAACGCCCCTCGGTGCGCTGGGCGCCCGAGTTCCTCGACCAACTGACCGAGCAGGTCGTGCTGCGCTACCTGGCGGTGGCCCATTTCGGCCGCGGTCGCGGGCAGTATCAGGACCGCGAATATCCGAAGCACTGGAGCGCGTCGGTCGAGGCTGCGCTCGCAACCCACCACCCAGCGCTGGAACGCGTCTGGGCCAGTGCTCAGGACGATGCTGACGGCACTGCCGAGCGATTGGGGTCCGAACTACGCCCGATCCTCCACCAGACGATCCGGACGGTTCTTCGCCAGGCCTACCCCCACGCCGCCTCGCTGTAACTCCCGAGGACGCGTTGTCTTCCGGTGAGGTCACTCGACCCGGTCGATTAGACCGAATCGAGACAAAACCCGGCTTTCGAGAGAACGGCCTGGCGGCATTGATCCTGCAAAAGCATGAATCGATGAATCAATTCCTCAAAGCGACGGTTCTGGCAACGATCGCCATCGTGGCCGCGGGACAAGCTACCGCCGGGAGTGTCGAGACTGACGTCAAGATCTACACGAACGAGGATCTGGATAGACTGTTCCCCATGTCGCCGTCCGCGGACGTCGCTGCCGACCTCGCAGAGACCCGGGTCTTGGTGTTCATTCCGGCCGAGGTCGAGCCTCCCACCGCAATCGAAACTCCACTCCGAATCGAACCTCGTGAACCCCGGGATGACGAGCGTGGTCCATTCGTTCGGAAACGATCGGCGGCGAACGGGCGAACCGTGACATTCAGTGGATGGGGTGTAATACCTCCACCGCCGGAGCCGTGCACCTACGCCATTGCCGTGTTTCCGCCCCCGGATTGTCACCATCGATCACTCCCGATCCGGTGACGCTCACACTGCTTGTCTCCGGCTGTCGGCCAATCGACAGCGGTCATTTGCTTGTCTCCATTGCGGTATGTCCGGTTTCACCGGATGTTCTTGCCGAAGGAGATGACCATGCCGGGCAGACTTGCCTCTCGGGAAAGCGTGCCGCTGCTGATCTCGACCGCCACGTTGACGATCGCGGTCGCCTGGGCCCTCCTATCAGGCACGCCCATCCCCTCGACGACGAGGCTCGCACAGAATCCAACGTGGGTGTCAGTCCACAACTCATCCGCAGCGACCACCAACGAGGCTGAAAAGAAGCACGGCCCGAGCGGCGCGATGAAGGCGCTCGACTACTGGGGCGCCCAGCGCGCCTACCCCGACAAGACGATCCCCGACGCGCGGTACGGGGTTGCCCTGCAGCAGGCACGCACGCTCCAGACCTTGCGGATTCAAGCGCTCGAGGACGGAATCGTTCCATGGCGGCCCATCGGGCCGGCCAACGTCGGTGGTCGCACGCTGTGCCTGGCCCTGCACCCGGACGACCCCGACGTCATCTTCGCCGGCAGCGCCAGCGGTGGACTGTGGAAGAGCACGGTCGGCGGAATCGGCGCCGACGCCTGGAACCCGGTGGAGACCGGCTTCCCCGTGCTGGGAGTCAGCACGATCGCCATCGACCCTGCCGACGGCGACGTGATGTACATCGGCACCGGCGAGGCCTACTCCTACCAGGGAGCGGTCGGCGGTGAGGCGGTTCGCACCACGCGTGGCAGCTACGGCGTGGGCATCCTCAAAACCGTGGACGGCGGCGCGACGTGGACCTCCAGCCTCGACTGGACCTACGAGCAATCGCGGGGCGTGTGGATGATCCAGATCCACCCCACCAACGCCGACATCGTCTACACCGCGACGACCGAAGGCGTCTACAAGTCGATCGACGCCGGTGTGTCGTGGAACCTCGTTCACGGCGTGATCATGGCGATGGACATTCGCATCCATCCGCTCGATCCCGACGTCGTCTTCGCTTCTCACGGGAACTTCGGCTCGACCGGGCACGGCATCTACCGTTCCGACGACGCGGGGCTGAACTGGACGAAACTGGGCGGCGGCCTACCGGCGAACTGGACCGGCAAGACCCAGTTGGCGATCGCTCCGACCACGCCCGACACGATCTTCGCCAGCGTCGCCAACTCCGATGCGGGCCTCGGCCTGTACAAGTCGGAGGACCGCGGTGACACGTGGACCCCGATCAACGGCACCGACTACCCGACCTACCAGGGGTGGTACTCGCACTACGTCGTCGTCAGCCCCTTCGACAGCTCGACCCTGTTCACGGGTGGCATCGAGATCTGGCGATCGACCAACGGCGGCCGAAATCTGAGCGAGCGTTCCAGCTGGCAGTCCGTCTATTTCGACACCTCCCCACCGGAAGGACCGATCGGGGCGTCCGACTACGCGCACGCGGACCATCACTTCGCCGTATGGCACCCGACCGACCCCAACACGGTCTTCTTCGCGTCGGACGGAGGCGTCTTCCGCACGACCGACCTCGGGAACACGTTCGAGTCGCTGATCGGTGGCTACCAGACGAGCCAGTTCTACAACGGCTTCTCGAACTCCGCGGTCAATTCGACCTTCGCCATGGGCGGCCTTCAGGACAATTTCACCGTGATCTACCTGGGGTCGAACGCCTGGCGCCGGGTCATCGGAGGAGATGGCACGTGGACGGCGATGAACCCTTTGGTTGCCTCGACGATCTACGGCTCCGCGCAAAACCTGCAGATGGCTCGATCCGACAACTCGGGCAGCAACTGGACGTTCATCACTCCGCCGACCACGTCCGGGGACGTCACCGCGTTCGTCGCGCCGTACGTGCTCAGTCCCGCCAACCCCGCCGTGCTGTACGCCGCCCGATCGCGCGTCTACCGCAGCGACAACGAGGGCACCAACTGGGCGGCGACCAACGGAGGTCTCCAGCTCAGCAGCGGCAACCCGGTGATCTCGCTCGCTGCCGCGGCTTCGAACGTGAACGTGGCTTACGCCGGTACGGCGCCGATCGCCAGCCGAGCCCGCGTCTTCACCACGCGAAACGGCGGGGTGTCGTGGCTCGACATCACCGGCAACCTTCCCGACCGCTACCCCTCCGACCTCGTCGTCGACCCCAACGACCCCGACCGTGTCTTCGTCACCTTCATGGGCTTCGGAACATCGCACGTGTTCAAGTCACTGGACGGCGGGGACTCCTGGCAGGACGTCGGCGCAGGCCTCCCGGACATCCCGACCTCGGCGGTCGAGATCGACCCCGACTACCCCGAAGTGATCTACGTCGGCA
>Ga0316198_10002827_pt1 | contig 10489 bp, 9 predicted proteins | sample OudBieAanoxic_MG_FD_204935 | JGI IMG/M metagenome (GOLD analysis project Ga0316198, IMG submission 204935) | Coastal sediment microbial communities from Oude Bieten Haven, Netherlands - site A anoxic | ecosystem: Environmental > Aquatic > Marine > Coastal > Sediment | place: Netherlands...
GCCGTATCCATTTTTCGACATTATATACATATCGATCTGATGCATTTTATCATGGGTGACATTCTCGGTGTCGCAGATACAGACCTCTGGGTCAGTGCTTTTGTGGCTGCCGCTGTGCTTAGCGTTTTGATCCTTTTTTTCAGGCATTTCCAGTTGGCTACTTTTGATCCAATCATGGCTGCATCCATCGGTTTGCCGGTTGTTTTTCTGGATTATCTTTTAACAACATGCGTGTCGCTGGTTGTTGTGAGCGCCGTCAGCATGGTTGGGGTCATCCTTGTCGTTGGTCTCTTAATTACACCGGCAGCAACTGCCTATCTGCTCAGTGACCGGTTGGATAAAATGATGATACTTGCCGCTCTATTTGGCGTTACCAGCGTGATCGGCGGCTTATATCTCTGTGTCTGGCTTGATTCTTCAGGTGGCGGAGCAATTATGCTGTTCTGTACACTCCAATTTCTTGTTGTACTGACGGTGGCTCCCAAATATGGTCTGTTATCACGGTGGATTCGCATGCGGAACCTCATCCCCCAGCAGATTGTTGAAGACATACTTACAACAATACTTAGGTATGACAGGCCTACGCCAAAAAGCATCATTGTAAAATACGTCGAAACCGGGAAAGGGCTGGATAGAGCATTAAAACAAATGATACAAGACAGCTTATTATCAGAAGGCAATTCTGATTTTACGCTTACCGAAAAAGGTTTGACTGAAGCGAATAAAGTGCTGCGTGCTCACAGGCTCTGGGAATCGTATCTTGAGAAAATCGGCACTCCTGATAAGGAGGTACATTCAACAGCTCACCACCTTGAACATCTCCATGGAAAGGATACGATCGAATATCTTGATAAAAAGCTTGGAAGTCCAAAACAAGACCGGCATGGGAAAAGGATTCCAAGATAAATGAAGCCTCGGTTCTTTTTATAAAGGAACACCCTTTGTTGAATTGATGCCTAATTCTCGCCTAATCATATATCAACGTCAAGATACCATTTATCCAGAGAAAAAATGAAATGTGATGATATCACCTGATTCTTGATAAAAGAATTGATTGTCATAAAATTTTGGATTTCTCCAGCGAACTACTATCCCGCTGTACCAGCTAATTATTGAGATATCGTTTTCATAAAAAGTATCTATCAGAAGCTCAACGTCAGCAAACACCGGGAGACGGTTGAGAAGGCGATATTGATTTTCATAAACACTTCCAGTACACTGATGTGGCCGGGCCAGGGAAAGTTGATCTTTACCCGGTTGAAGCATCAAGTCATGGAAATGCTAAATAAGGATGGGGTTGACCAAATCATCGGGCGTGACCATATTCACAACAAGGCGGCCGAGGCCGTCCGATGGTTTATCCAAAAGAAGAAAGCGGGTGCTAAGAATGACCTGTAGTTGCTTACAAATAACAAATACCTGAAAGGAGAAACACAAAGTGGCTAAAGAAAAAGTGAAACACTTGAGTGGCGTATTTGCATCTGTTTTTGCACACCACGGACACATTACCAAGGAAGAAGCGAAGGAAATCAGCGGCCTGGCTGATCATGAGTTTGAAAAAGCTTATAATAGCGCATCCAGCATTGCTGACAACGTCATCCAGCATGAAGGCGAGAAGATGGATAAGTTTCTCGAGCATTTTGCCAAAGAGATTGAAAAGTATACGGAGCATTTTGGGGGGAAGTTGTTCAAGTAAGTTTTTTTTGGGCGGATATTGATCCACTACCGAGATACAGAGGATATTTTGCAGACATCTTATAAAAAAAGCCGTTAATTTGCCGTGTATTTTAACAACTTGTTGATTAAAATCCCGGTGGATAGTATTTTTCTCACAATTTTGATCGGATTTAAATTGGAATGAAGCAGAAACCGCGGCTAAGTTGCACAAAAAACTGTCGAGTACGAGCACGACGACGAGGACGATTCGGGGGTGTCAGGTTAAATGTGTAACTGATATTCATACCGGCACCCGATCGCCACACAAAATAACAAATTGATTGAGCGCCGCCTTCCAATTTCGTATCGGCATTGTCCACTTCTTGGAAACCCGGTTGATTGCCAAGTATAGTATTTTTAGAATCGAATCATCGTTGGGGAATGAGCCCCGGTTTTGAGCATGCGCCGCAATGAGTAGTTCAGCGACTCAATGGCGTTGGTCGTGTAGAGCACCTTTCGTATTTCCGGAGATTAATCGAAAAACACCGTCAGCCGCTGCCAGCCCGCTTCTTTAAAATAATCAAATAGATTTCTATTGATCTACCGGCAGCCGAATTAGTAAATGAAAGATAATCCGTATTAAAGAGGAAAAATGAATGCGTGCATAACTTTCTAACCCGGGCTGAAGGGGAACGTAAAAAATGACAAAAGAAATAGATGCCCAAACGCATGCAGCCGGGAAGCCGCCTGAAATGAATATTGCCCGGCTTGCCAATGCTATACTGTGCTTGCATCTTTCAGGAGACTGGCGCGTCGGGCAGCCGATTCCATTGTCAGGGGACATGGAAAAGCAGCTTAAATCTGAACCCGGGGTGCAGAAAATTACCTTTGATACCTCGGAGGTTGCCGGCTGGGACAGCAGCCTGTTGACGTTTTTGATGGACATCCACAATGACTGTTCGAAGAATAATATTGCTGTCGATACGGCCGGACTGCCACAGGGTGTCGACAAACTGATTGCCCTGGCGACGGCTGTTCCGGAAAGAAAGGGGGCGCGCAAGCAAGCCAGCCGTGATTCTCTTCTGGTGCGCATCGGCGCAGCATCCATTACGCAGTGGCAGGCCGCCTCGGAACTGCTGGCCTTTATCGGCGAGGCGGTGGTTGCCTTTTTAAAATTTCTGGTGGGCAAGGCCAGCTTTCGCCGCAGCGATCTGGCGCTGCTGATCCAGGAATGCGGCGTCAATGCCCTTCCGATCGTGAGCCTGATCAGTTTTCTGGTCGGCCTGATCCTGGCTTTTGTGGGCGCTGTTCAGCTGGAGATGTTCGGTGCCCAGATCTTTGTGGCCAACCTGGTCGGTATTGCCATGGTGCGGGTGCTGGGAGCCGTCATGGCCGGGATTGTGATGGCTGGCCGTACCGGTGCGGCCTTTGCCGCTCAGCTGGGAACGATGCAGGTCAACGAAGAGATCGATGCCCTGCAAACCATGGGGGTGTCTCCGATGGAGTTTCTGGTGCTGCCGCGGATGATGGCCCTGGTCCTGATGATGCCGCTGCTGTGCGTCTTTGCAGACCTGATGGGTATTCTCGGCGGTCTGATTGTCGGCGTGGGCCTGCTCGATATCGGTTTCATTGAGTATCTAAACCAGACCCAAGCCTCCCTGAATTTGAACCACTTTTTTATCGGAATTTTCCAGGCCTGTGTATTCGGGGTGCTGGTCGCCCTGGCAGGCTGTCTGAGAGGAATTGAGTGCGGGCGCAGTGCCTCGGCCGTGGGTGACGCGACCACCTCGGCGGTGGTCACCTCCATCGTGGCCATAGCCGTGGCAACGGCGATCATTACCCTGGTGTGCAATGTGCTTCATATTTAGTGTTCAGGGTTCAGGTGTCAGGTGTCAGGAAATAGAAACCCGAAATCTGATCCCTTGTATGAAACTTGATAAATCCAATGTCATTTTTGTGAAGTTCCAATCGTGGGTGCAGAGTATGGGCTTCGTCCTCGTCCTCGAAAACAGTCGTTCGTGTCGAGGTTGTATAAAAACTGCCGAGTACGACGACGAGAACGACGACGAGCACGATGAGATGGGCAGCGACGGCTTCGTCCTCCTCCTCGTCCTCGTACTCGTCCTCGAGCTCGTCCTCGAAAAACCGAAGACGAGTAAAAGTTGCGCAAAACACTATCGAGTACGATGCCGAGAACGACGACGAGGACGATGAGATGGGTAACGACGGCTTCGTCCTCCTCCTCGTTCTCGAGCTCGTCCTCGAAAAAACGAAGACGAGTAAAAGTTGCGCAAAACACTATCGAGTACGACGACGAGAACAATAAGAAAAATGACGACGACGAGGGGGGAGGTACCTGCCGCGCCCGACACCTCAGAGCGGAACCCATTAACCTGTCAACAATTACTCTTTTTAACGGGAAAGCTAATTATGCCTGAAACTGATAAAACCAAAGAGCCCCATATCATCGTCAATGACTTGACCATGGCTTACGGAACTTTTGTGGTTCAGCGGGACCTGACCTTTACGATCAACCGCGGTGATATTTTCATCATCATGGGCGGCAGCGGGTGCGGCAAAAGCACGCTTATGCGGCATATGATCGGGTTGAAGGCGCCGGCCAAAGGCACGGTGAACTATGGCGCAACCAGCTTCTGGGATGCGGAGCCGGCCGAGCGTGAGAGGCTCATGCGGCATTTCGGCATCCTCTATCAGAGCGGCGCACTGTTCAGCTCCATGACCCTGGCCGAGAACATCGCGCTGCCGCTGCAGGAATATACGAATTTAAAGGCGGGTCAAATTGGCAAGCTCGTATCCTTGAAGCTGGCCCTGGTCGGCCTGGCCGGTTTTGATGATTACTACCCGTCGGAGATCAGCGGCGGCATGCAAAAGCGGGCCGGGCTGGCGCGGGCCATGGCCCTGGACCCGGAGATCCTTTTTTTTGATGAGCCCTCGGCCGGTCTTGACCCGATCAGTTCCCGTCTGCTGGATGACCTGATTTTAGAGCTGCGTGAAAGTCTGGGAGCCACGGTGGTGGTTGTCACCCACGAGTTGGCCAGTATATTTGCCATCGGGAATAACTCGGTCTTTCTCGACCCTGACAAAAAGACCATGATTGCCCAGGGGGATCCCAAAAAACTGCTGGCGGAATCCAAGGATCCCACGGTGCACCAGTTTTTAACACGGGGAGAGAAGTAAAAACGATCGGAGGATTGCAGAGAGGGAGAAGGGTTTTCAGGTTTCAGAGCATATGCAGGCAATCTAATCTGATACGTTTCGTACTCGATCTCGTCCTCGGCTTTGAGAATCAGAATTTATCGAGGATGAAGGACGAGAACGACGACGAGGACGCGAGGAAGAATGACGATAATTTCGTACTCCTCCTCGTACTCGTGCTCGGCTTTGAGAATCAGAATTTTTCGAGGATGAAGGACGAGAACGACGACGAGGACGATTCGGGAAGAACGAGTACGATGACGAGGGAGGGTAACATCCGCACGAGGCACGGCACAGTATACAGGGTGTAATGTTGAGGGCGCAGGATGTGCGAGACAATAAATCTTCTATAATCTATTAGATTGAGGGTAATTTATCATGAGTAAACAAGCAAACAAAAAAGCAATCGGTGCATTTGTCCTGGCGGCCTTGGCGCTGGCGGTGGTAGCCATCGTCGTTTTCGGCTCCGGCAAATTTTTTGTTAAAAGGAATCAATTTGTTGCCTTTTTCCAGGGATCGGTCAAAGGTTTGAGGGTCGGAGCGCCGGTGGTGTTTCGGGGTGTCAAGATTGGCGAGGTCACCAAAATGATGATCTATGCCGATCGTGCCGATCCGTCCAAACGGTCCTTTGAAATACCGGTTATCCTGGAAATAGAGGAGGACAATGTCCGGAGCATCGGTCCGGAGGTTAAGGATGAAAAAGAATATACCCAGGCGCTCATCAAAAGCGGAATAAGAGCCCAGCTGCAAATGCAGAGTCTGGTGACCGGCCAGCTGATGATCAATCTCGATTTTTTTCCGGACACCCCGGTCAGACTGGTCGGTACCCAAAAGATAGACATCGCCAGGGGCGTGACGGAAATCCCGACGATTCAGACAGCCATGCAAAAAGCTCAAAAGACCCTGGAAGAAATACCCATCGGCGAAATTGTAAAAAGCGTCAACAACTCCCTGAATGCTATCGAAGCCCTTGTGACCTCGGAGGAACTTACCAAGAGTCTGCACTACTTTAAACAAACCATGAAGGAAATTCGCGATCTTGCCCGGCATGTGGATGAAAAAATCGACCCGCTGTCGGCGGATCTTGATCAAACCCTGAAAGACGCCCAATCGCTGGTCCGAAATGTCAACAGCCATGTTGATCCGATGGCTGTCAGGATCAAAAATTCCGCCGATGCCGCCCGTCGGGCTGTAAAAGAAGTTGAGAGCGCTTTTGCCAACATAACGGCCCTGACTGCTAAAGGTTCCGAAGAGCGCAAACAAATAGACCGCACCCTCAAGGAGTTTCAAGCAGCGGCTCGTTCAATCAGGCTTTGGGCCGAATACCTTGAGCGGCACCCCGAAGCGTTGATCCGCGGCAAGGGTAAATCTAAAAGGAGGTGAAACCGTGAAAGAATTTTTACGTCGACCAAAACACGTTGCCATAATCTTGCTGTCGCTGGTCCTGGCGGGCTGTTTGGGTGGCCGATCGGCGCCGACAAGCTTTTATATGCTCAGCCCGTTTAGTCCATCACCGGCCGGGAGGTCTCCGACAACCTCAGAGGCTCGCATCCATATCGGTCTGGAAACGGTTGTGGTGGCCGAATATTTGAATCGCAACGAGATCGTCGTCAACCTGGACAATACGGTCTATCGGCTCGCAGAGTTTAACCTGTGGGCCGAGCCGCTGAGCAATAACCTGACGCGGGTGCTGGAACAAAACCTGACCAACCTGCTGCGCGACGATTTAATTGACGTTTTTCTGGCATCTCAAAGCTCGATACCATTTGATTACCGGTTGGAAATTGATGTGATCCGCCTGGACGGCAATCTGGCGGATCAGGCCACGCTGGTTGCTCAATGGGCGCTCTTGGAAGGAGATGAAGACGATTTGAAACTGATGCGGCGATCGCAATATCAGGAGCCGGCCGCGGATAACACTTATAAAGCACTGGTGTTGGCCAAAAGCCGAACCGTTGAAAAATTGAGCCGGGAGATTGCCGCGGCCATCAAAAAGGCTCTGAGAAGCAGATAACAGAGGACAGAAGATCTATACAGCAACTTGTTGAGTTGGCGTTTCGGATGGGATAAAGGAATCGGATGCGTTGGAAATGGTTTGTGGCAGTTGGTGTTCTGATCATCGTTGTTTTGATCGCGGGCATCTATGTCTATCTGAATACCTATGACTACAATAAACTAAAGCCGCTGGTTGCTCGAATGGTTGAGGATGCCACGGGCCGTAAATTGAGTCTGGATGGCGACGTAAACCTCGAGATCGGTTTTGCGCCGGCCCTGGTGGTGACAAATGTGGCGCTTGCCAACGTCTCCTGAGGCTCGCAGCCCCAAATGATCGAAATTGAGAGACTTCAGGCCCGGGTGCGGCTGCTACCGCTGTTGGTTAAAGATCTGGATATAAAGTATATCCGTCTTGCTGGCGCCGTTTGTACACCTGAGATCAAATCTGTTTATGGTTTCAGGTGTTCCGCCGGCGGACCACCGGCCAAAAAAACGGCCGGTCTAATCGAAAAAGAAACTGAAGTTTCATACAAGGTGTCAGTAAATTGGGAACATAACCACGGTTTTTTTGCGCACAGGTATATGGCTCCTTTGCTTTTTTACCACAGTGTCATTGAATCTAAAAACAATTGCTTCAAATCTTCAGCACTGGCCGGGCGCGGGGACAGCTTTGTCACCCGGTGCTGGGGCAGGGTGCCTTCAACCAGCTTGTCGACATTTTCCGGCCCGAAACCCACTGCTGTCAGACCATTGGGCATGCCGACTTTGCGCATCAAATCCACCACGGCTTTTGAAAGTACTTCCCCTGCTTCTTCCGGACGGGCACCGGAGATGTCCACACCCATCAGCTGTGCGGCATGTAAATGCAGCTCCGGGTTTGCTGAAGCGGTAAACCTGAACACGGCTGGTGCATGCAGGACGACGGCCATGCCGTGGGGTACGATCGGGTGGCCGGGGGGATAGCCTTCGGGCACATACTCCCGAACCGTTCCCGAGACAGGATAGGACATGCCATGGGCCAGGTGGACACCGCCGTTTCCGAATCCGATCCCGGCGTAGGTGGCGGCCAGCAGAATTTCACCCCTGGCGGCGTCATCCGACGGGTCTTCGATGACGCGCACCAAGCTTTTGGCAATCATTTCAATCGCCCGTGATGCCCAGATATCACTGATGGGGTTGGCCCCCTGGTAAGCAGGGCGCATTTGGGGGTGTTCGGGCGCCGGTCTCTGATTGTACGGTAACGCGGTCATCGCTTCCAGGGCGTGGGTCAACTGGTCCAGTCCGGTACAGGCGGCCACCATTTTGGGCAGAGATCGTGTGTTATCGGGATCGATAAGCCCTTTGACCGGCCGCAGGGCGCGGTGGGCGATACCGGTCTTGGCATTCATTTCTAAATAATCAAAAATGGCCACCCCCGTGGTCTCGCTGCCGGTGCCGGCGGTGGTTGGCACCGCCACCAGTGGCTTCAACGGGCCCGGCACGGGAGTGCCCTTGCCGATGGGCGGATTGACGTAGGTCATAAGTTCCGCCGGATAGGTAGAATAAAGATTGGCCGCTTTGGCGGTATCCATGCTGGAACCGCCGCCGACGGCCACAAATCCGTCAAAATTTCCATCTGCAGCAAATTTGATGGCCTCTTTAAAGGAGATATCCGTTGGCTCAACACTGGCCTGATCGAAAAGCACCGCATCAATACCATGTTTGCCCAGCGATTCAAGGGCCACGGATACCGGATCGCTTGCCGTCATATTCTGATCGGTCACGACCATTACGCGGCGCGCACCCTGTTCTTCCATATCCCAACCCACTTCCCGGGTAACACCGGGACCGTATTTAATACTGGAGGTGTCCATCGAAAAAGCGGTTTCAAATGCCATGGTATTTATCTTCCTTTGTCGTAGTGCCTTTGTGGCTGAACGGCTGCCAAATAAATGATTAATCTAATCCCGACTGTTCCCGAATAGCACGGGCAATGGCGGAAACGTCATCATCACCAAAGCCGCGTTCAATCAGTCCGTTTTCAAACTGGGCCACCAGGGCCGTGGCCGGGAGGGTGGCCCCCAGTTCACGGGCCGTATCCAGGGCGATATTGAGATCTTTGTGGTGCAGGCTGAGACGGAATCCGAGCGGATAGGTGTTGTTGATTACATTTTGGCCGCGATTGTGCAATACCCAAGAGCTGGCCGCGCCGCCGCCAATGGCCTGCAGCACTTTTTCCATATCGAGCCCGGCTTTCATTCCGATTGTCAGCCCTTCGGCCATGGTCAAATAGGTTCCGGTAATCATAATCTGATTGATGGCCTTGGTAATCTGGCCGGCCCCGATTGGTCCGACATGGGTGACGGTTTTTCCCATAATATCCAGGATGGGCAGTGCTTTTTCAAAGACTGTGGCATCACCGCCGACCATAATGGCCAGTGTCCCGTTCTGGGCACCCTCGGGTCCGCCGGAGACCGGCGCATCCAGCATGCCAACACCTTTTTCTGCGAGCGATGCGGCCATACGGCGGGTAGCGGCCGGGCTGATGGTGGACATATCCACAACGATGGAGCCTTCCGGGGCCCCGTGGATGACGCCGTCATCTCCCAGGATAATGCCTTCAACATCCGGCGTATCGCTGACACAGATAACAATGATCTCCGCACCCGCGGCCGCTTCCTGGGGAGATGCCGCGCGTATGGCGCCTTCTGCAGCCAGGCCTTCTTCCTTTGCCCGGGTGCGGTTATGCACCGTGACTTCGTGACCTGCATTGAGGATGTTCATCGCCATTCCGATGCCCATTGTTCCCATACCGATAAATGTTACTTTCATGGTGATCCTCCACAATGATTTTGTATACAGAATTGGTTATAAATCAATATTTTTAGTTCAATCTAGTTTCATATAAGGAAAGAGGAAAATAGGATCTGAAACCTGAGCACAGACACCTGAAACCTGAGATTCGATGTCTGTCTTCCATCCTCTGAACTCTGTCCTCTGAAATCTAACTGTGTATATAAACAAATACGCAGGGGATCAAGAGAAATTCCGGCAGAAGGGAAAACACGGACCCTATTACCTGGATAATAACTAATAACAGATAACTCCCAATTGGCTTTTAGCTCAATTGGGTACTATTTGCCGACACCGGGTTTCCCGGGCGAAAAAAAGCAATGCCAAAGACAGCAGGGCCCACACCAGCATCAGCAGGAAGCCGGCGCGGTAGGCTGCTAAATCATAAATCCTGACGCCTTGCAGCAGGGCGCCATTCCAATTTCGATCCAGCATCCAGCCCACGGCGGGCTGCAGCAGTGTCGGGCCTGAAATCACGCCCATGTTGATCACACCGTTGACCGTACCGGCCAGGTGCGCCGGAACGGATTCTTTGGCAAAGGCAAAACTGATAATCATGCAACCCGATGCGAAGCCTGTTATAACCAGTATGGTTGCGAGCAGAAGAATCGGTAGATTGGGTATAAACAATATGATGGCCCAGCCGGTTACCGCCAGCGCACATCCTAAAAAGTAAAGTGGCTTGCGGCGGCCAATGCGATCGGAAAGCCCGCCGAAAATGGGCCCTCCGATGGCCCAGGCCACCAGCAGGGCCGAATTTAGGGCTGCGGCCTGGGTGGTTGGAAGGTTG
>Ga0316198_10002828_pt1 | contig 10486 bp, 7 predicted proteins | sample OudBieAanoxic_MG_FD_204935 | JGI IMG/M metagenome (GOLD analysis project Ga0316198, IMG submission 204935) | Coastal sediment microbial communities from Oude Bieten Haven, Netherlands - site A anoxic | ecosystem: Environmental > Aquatic > Marine > Coastal > Sediment | place: Netherlands...
GCTCGCGACCCTCGCCCTCGGAGGCATCGGTGGTGACGGTTGGCTGGGCCTGCGCTGGATTCCGTTGCTGCTCCCGCTCGCGGGTGCGGCCCTGGCGGGGTTCGGCCCGGTCGAAGGGCTGCTCCGGAGGATGAGCCCCTAACCTGCCAGGTAAAGACCCGCACCCGGCCCGAGGGGCAGGCCCAGGAGCAGCCAACCGACGAGCAAGATCATCCATACCACCAGAAACGCCACCGAATACGGCAGCATGGTGGCGACCACGGTGCCGATCCCCGCTTTCGAGTCATAGCGCTGGACAAAGGCGACGATGAGCGCGAAGAACGACATCATCGGCGAGATCAGATTGGTCGAGCTGTCGCCGATGCGGTAGACCCCCTGGACGAGTTCGGGCGAGTAGCCGAGCAGCATGAACATGGGGATGAAGACCGGCGCCATGAAGGCCCACTTCGCAGAAGCGCTGCCCATACACAGGTTGATCCCTGCCGCCAAGAAGATGAAGGCGAGCATTAGGGGGATGGGGCCGAGCCCCGAAGCCTTAAGCAGCTCGGCACCCTTGATGGCCAGGATCATCCCCAGGTTGGTGACCTTGAAATAGGCGACGAACTGGGCGGCAAAGAAGACAAGGACCATGAAGAGCGCCAGCGACTCCATCCCCTCCTTCATTCCGTTGACCACATCCGAATCGTTCTTGAAGACGCCGGTGGCGACCCCGTAAGCGAGACCGGAAAGGAGGCCCCCGAGAAAGATGAAGGTGACGATTCCGTGCATGAATGGTGAGTACAGCACGCTCCCGGTCTCGGGATCACGGAGGATCCCGTTTTCGGGAACCAGCCCGATGAGCACCAGGACCAGCAGGATGACGCTGACGCCCAGGGCCCACCACAGCCCCTTCTTTTCTTGGGCGGAGAGCTTCTCGATCGTCTCATTCTCCTCTTGAGCCGAACCCTCATAGTCGCCCAGACGGGGGGCGACGATCTTCTCGGTGACCCAGGTCCCGACCCCGGCGATGAGAAAGGTCGAGACAACCATGAAGTAGTAGTTGCAGGCGGGCGATACCGTGTAGCCGGGATCGATGATCCGAGCCGCCTCCTCGGAAATCCCGGCCAACAGGGGGTCGATGGTGCCGAGCAGGAGATTGGCGCTGAACCCGCCGGAGACCCCGGCGAAGGCGGCTGCAAGACCGGCGATCGGGTGGCGTCCCACCGACATGAAGATCAAAGCGCCCATGGGGACGAGCAGGACATAACCCACATCCGAGGCCATGTTGGACATGACTCCGGCAAAGACGATGACAAACGTCAAGAGCCGACGCGGCGCGGAGTGGACCATTTGCCGCAGAGCGGTGCCGATGAGCCCGCTCTTCTCTGCGACACCGATCCCGAGCATGGCCACGAGAACGGTGCCCAGGGGCGCGAAACCGGTGAAATTGGTGATGGTGTGATCGAGAATCCAGTGCAGCCCTTCAGCTGACAGCAGATTGACCGTCTCGACCACCGAGCCGTCCCTGGGATTGACGGCCTCGAGACCCAATTTGCTGAAGAGCCACGACAGACCGATGAGGCTTGCGGCGAAGATGGCGAAGAGAGTGGCCGGGTTGGGCAGCGCGTTGCCGATATTCTCGATGACCGAGAGAAACCGGGCCACGAGAGTGCGACGCGGAACTGCGGAATCCGCCTCTTTCTTCTTCATCGGAAAGATCTCCCTCCTGCGGCGACGAACGGTCTTCGAGGATACTACGAGAATCCGTCAACACCCGCGTCGGTGCCGTGATTCACGTATCAAGTTGTTGGCCCCCGGCCGGTCGCGTTCGACCCGGGGTCACGGTGATGTCACGGTTTCCTCGATCTCGATCTCATACTTCTGCAAGAGACCTTCGTAGAGGGCGTCCTTCGAGCGGTCACTGCGCATCCGGTTGAAGTCCATCACCAGCCGGTCGCGGACTTCGGTCCAGTTCGGGATCCGTCCGTCCACCCGCTTTTCGAGATAGACCAGATGGAGGCCGTAGCCTGAGAGGACCGGACCCTGCCAGCCGGGTTCGAGCTCCACGAGGGCATCGGCGAATTGCCGACCGAACTCGCGAGCCACCTCATTAGTAGAAGCATCGGTGAAATCGTGGCCGAGCATGAACCGGTCGCCACGTTCGGGAGCGCTCACCGGCGGGGCCGATTGTGCGCGGATCTCCGCCAGGACCCGCCGGGCATCGTCCTCGACCGCGGCGCCCCGGCGATCGGCGTTGAAGTAGATGTGCGAGAAGGTGAATCGCGGTGAGATCCGGTAGTCCTCGCTGTGCTCCTGGAAGTACCCCTGGAGCTCGGCGTCGGTCGGGTCGGCGAGCAGGGCGAGATCCTGCGAGAGCATCTCCATCTTCTGCACCATCCGCCGCCGCACCACCATGTCGTTGGTGTCGAGACCCACCGCCAGCGCTTCGCGATAGAGGACCTCCTCGCGGATCCGGGCCTCGATCAGATTCTCGAGCTCGGTATCGATGGGCGGGCGCTGCCACTGGCGCTCGAAGGTCGCCGAGAGCAGCTCGACATCCTGTGGGGTGATCCGGATCGTCGTGCTCTCATCGGACGCCAACCGTTCACTGGCCACGGCGTAGACGGCAAAGAGGGCTACCCCGAGGATGACGAACTGGAACAGGGGATCGCGAATGAGCTTCATTTGAGTCTCTCCTGGTCGAGGATCTCGATGGAGCGGATCTTCCACGTCCCATCCACCGGGGTCACCTCGATCGTCGCGTCGTAGCGATTCTGTCGGAAGTGGCGGTGACCGAAGTGGGTCACCATCCCGCCCACCGTCCACTCTGCCCGGACGCCGAAGCCGTGATCGCGCTTGGAGATCTCCGACGCCTGCAAAATCTCCACCGCCTCCACCCTGGCCTGGGCCCCACCCCGTTCCTCGATCTCGAGGGCTCGTCGCTGCTCGAGATAGACCTCGGCGAGAGTCTCCCCGGTGACGCTGATGGTGAGCCGGTCGTAGATGAGCTCCTCGCTGCGGAACTCCAGCGCACGGTAGATGTTGGGCAGCAGCCCGGCGAGGATCCGCCTCGCCTGCCGCTCGGTGGGTGTGCGTCCCGAAGATCCTGGGAGCGCGACGGCGGTCTCGACAAACGGACCCACCGCCAGGGCAATGGCGAGGACGACGCGCGCTGCGGCGATGGATGTCGACGCTCGATTGTTGCGGAGTCCCGTGACAACAAAGAACCCCGCCGCAACCAGCAGCGGCAACGAAAGCCAGGGGATGGGGAACTCTACCGGTTCCACCGGGACCGCTTCGACCGTGGGGATGGGGTCCTCCATGAGGGCGTACCGCCACTCCACCCCGTTCTCCTCGGGCGACAGGGTGCTCGAGGCAACGTTCTCGGGGTCGATGACGGTCGCCGGGATCGCCTCCATCACCGATGGGAAGACCCCCCACTCGAGCTCCACCGTCTTCGGCATTCCGGAGGTGGGGTAGGTGATGATGACGCCGACGAATGCATCGAGGATCGGCTCATCGACCGGGTTCGGACGCGGCAGCGCACCCGTGGGGTCGACCGTCATGAAATCCGCAGTGCGGATCAGACCCTCGGTCTCATCACCGTCGATACGGATCTCGGTGTCGTCAAGGACCAGTTGCGTCAGCCGTTCGGCGATGGCGGGTTGATCACCGATCTCTAGCGTCCCGGCGGGATCGAGATCGAGTTCCTCCGCCAGCCCGACGAGCCGCAGCATGACCTCGTGGCGGACCTCGAAGGGCTCCACCGAGAGAAAGCTCTGGATGGGCGCGTTGGGTACCGAGGGCGCCACGCGGCGAGATCCGGAGGTGGCGGTTGATGGACCCATGGGAGAATCCGCGGGCATCTGAATGGACGATGTCGCCGCATCGCTCTGAGCCACCCCGCCCTGCACCGCCAGCGCAATGGCCATGGCCAACCCGACCACGCCGACGCTGAAGGCTGCGAAGCTGCGGGCCCGTGCCGGAGCGGCGCTCGTCGCGATTCCGGCGAGCAGCGCCGTCAGAACGGATCCAATGACCAGATGAACGGCGTCGGTCCCCAGGACCGCGAGAAGCAGCGGTACGATCCCGGTGCCCCCCTCGCCCAGCTCGCCGCCCAGCATGGCCGCCAGGCCGAACCCGTGAAAGGCACCCGCCAGGGCTGCGGGCGCCCACAATCGTTGCCGATCTTCATCCGGTGCGAGCACCTGCCGGGCGAGAACGACGACCCCGATGATGAACCCGATCTGCGCTGCCGCAGCGCCGAATCCGGCAACCAGACTCGCACCCAGCACACCGACCGCCTGGCCCGCGGTGAAAACCGTTACCAAGGAGATGGTGCGCCGAGGGCTTCCCAGCAGACCGAGGGTGATCAGAAACAGAAGATGCGGCCAGGAAAATACAGCGTGATTCGCTCCGGTGAGGACCGCGCGTTGGATGTTGCCGAGGATGTCCGGGGCGGCCGTGCCCTCGGGGAGCTGCCACGACCCCTCGCCCTGGTTGAGCACGTGGGCGAAGCGATCGCCCGAGAGGAGATCGATACGAATGACGGTTGTGAGGGAGAGATCGGGATAGGGGTAGTCCATCCCGACCACCTGACCGGCGAGGCTGGTTTCACAGCGCCACTGTGCTTCGACCAACCAGGCGGCGGGTTGGTTGATGACGTCGGCGTCGTCGGTTGTCGGACTGCAGGTCTCGGGAAGCCTGGGTCTCGGCACTGCCCGCGGCGGCAGTGCCTTGGGCACCCGCCACTGGACCGTGTAGAGCCCTTCCTCGGCCTCGGTGATCTGCATGTGAACCGGGGGGCCCATGTCGGCGACGGCGACGGAACCCGAACCCAGGGCCACCAGGGCGACACAGATCAGGAGGCGGAGCATCGGGGGGACTCGGTTCGTATCAGGCATCTCGGGAGATCCTAACCCGGAAAGACCGATTTGCACCGGGGTGATGGCCGGATTTGAGCCTCATGTGAGGGTTTGATCCCCTCCGCTCCGGTCGTACCCGATTCCGATCCTGAACCCATCTCGAAGTTGAACCATCCGGGAACGTGATCGGGATCATTCAAGCGGGACACCGAGGCAACGCGAGTGCGGGTGGAAAACCCACCGCTGGGATTGGCTCTGCGGCGCTCTTACGCCTGTGCTGTCGACCACGGATGTGGTTCAACGACGTGTTCCAACAGCCCTACGATCCCGCCTGCTCGAGGAGCTTGACCACCGCGGTGTGGCCGCGTTCCCGGGCGAAGCTCAGGGCGGTGTCGCCGTCCACGTCTTCGAGGGTGGGATCGGCGCCGCTGTCGAGGAGTAACCGCACGACCTCGATCTGACCCTCGGCCGCGGCAGTCATGAGCGCGGTGAATCCTTCGAGGGTCCCCTGGGTGTTGACGTCGGCGCCGGCGTCGAGGAGGACCTCGACGGTCTCGACGAAAGGGCCGCTCGAGGCGTACATCAGTGCATTTCGGCCATTGACGTCCTTGTGGTCGACGTCGGCGCCCTCAATGAGAAAGAAGCCGACAACGTGACGATGGCCATCGAAGGCCGCGACCATCAGAGGCGTCCGACCCTCGGGTTCCACGGTGTCGACGGGCACGCCTTCGGCCACGAGACGTTTGGCGTCATCGAGCTTGCCGAGGGCAGCAGCCTCGAAGAGGGCATCTTCGGCGGGAGTCAGCGCCGCCTGCTGGGCGGCGATTGGCGTGACGAGGAGTGCGAGAAGACCGACGGCGATGATGGAGGATCTCATGATGTGACCATACACTTTTCTTGTGTATGTTGGCGTTGAAAAAAGAGGAAAGGGGCGGTTGCCCGCCCCTTTCAGCGTTCGACTTCCGACGAATGCTCAGCTTTTTGCTTGAGTCAGTTCAGCCTTCCTCAGCGAGAGCTTATCGGCCGTGGTTTCGTTGATTCGGTAGACCCATGAGCCGTGGAATCGGTTGAAACGGGAGATCTCGTCGGCGCGGCCGAGGATTTCGGCCTTGTCCTCGAGCTCCTCGGTGCTCTCGTCGCGGTCCACACTGACCTGATTGACCGTGTGGTACCCGACGATCTGGAGGAAGTGCTCGTCGTCGCGTTCGGCCAGGACCAGACGGTAGCCCGAGCCGTCGGTGAGCCGGACATCGGCCACCTGTCGCATGGCGAGGCCGTTGAGTTTCTCTTCGTCGGCGAGAAAGACCTCGTCGAACCGGAGATAGCTGAGGATTCCCTTCACTCGACTCATCGCTGAGGGATTCTCTTCCCTGCCGGCGGGAAGCCGGTCGAGCCCGAGGCCGTCTTCGGTCCGGACCACTGCGAAATCTGGTCCATCGATGCGCTCGATCTCGTCCGCTGAGTGGTTGACGATCTCCTTGGCGAGGAAGGTGTCGGCCGACGGGTTGAGGGAGACGCGGCGCGTGCTCAGATACGCCGGTCCGCCATCGCCGTCAAGGCGACGCAAGTACGTTCCGTCGCCTCCTTCGAAGGCTTTGCCGACCCTCAGCTTCACCATCTCGGCGCCGTCCGCCGCGCGCAGGGTGAGTTCGGTCATGTCCGCAGCGTCGGCGGTGAGCCCGAGCTCGCGATAGAGGTCGTCGCCGGTGCCGACTTCCTTGTCCAGTTCGAGCTCGAGGAGGGTGCGAAGCACCCGGTTGACCGATTCGTTGGTGGCGGGATAACCATGGATCTCGGTGACGGTGAAACCGTCCTCGCCTCGCTCGAGGGTGACGCGTTCGGCGCCCTTGCTGATGGCGATTTCGGCGACGTCGTCGGGGTTGAGACTGGGGAGAAACCGTTGGCCGCGCTCGAAGCGGTCAGCCCGAGCGAGACTCGACTGGTAGCACCAGACGGAGGCGACGAGCAGCACGATGGCGATGATGGTCAGGTTGCGGTTGAGATTCATGACTGCCCCCCTTCCGCGGTTCTCTGGCGTCGTTTTCGTCGAACAAAGAGGACGATGCCCATGATCAGTACCAGGGTCGGCATCAGCCCCATGATGGAGAAGCGGACGCGGCGCTCCTCCGACTCCAGCGCGGCTCGGCGCGCCTTGCGGATTTCGCGCAGTTCGCGTTCGGCGGCGCGGACCCGGGCGTTGGCCTCATCGACATCGTCCTGGAGCTTCTTCTGGAAGAGAGCTGCGTTGCGTCGGCTGATCTCGCCCTGCTTGGCTCGGAGCTCTTCGTTGATGGCGGCGATTTCCTCGCGCAGTTCGCCCTCGCGTTCGAGGGTCTGTTCCTCGGCCGCCGCCTCGATCTCGTCGAAGAGGACGAAGGGCCGGCGGATGCTGCTCTTGGCGCGGACGCTCATGAGTTCCGAGGCGCCGAAGAGGTAGTCGACGGCGTTGAGCAGGAGCTTGTGGTTGTCGTTGACCGCAATGGTGCCGAGCAGGCTGTTCTGGAAGGCGATCTGGTCGGCGATGATGTCGGTGTCGGCGACGACCAGAACGGTGGCCTCGGCGCGTTTCTCCCCGGCCACGGGCTCGGTTGTCACCATCTCGGCGTTATCGGGCGGCGGCAGCTCGACGCCGGGCGGCAGCCCGGGGGGCCGCTCCGGCGTGGCTGATGGGAAGGTGGCGCCGTCCGGGAAGGCCGGCGGGAGGAGACCCTGAATCAGCGCGGCGAGCACAACCGGTTGGTCGCCCTTGACGAAGCCGTCGAGGAGTCGCGCAGGGTTGTTGGCATCCATGAAGACGAGGCCGTCACCGGAGCCGGGAAACCCTGCCCGGATCTCGAGGGTCGATCCCTCGGCCGTCGTGGTGATCAGGGGTATCACCGTGACCCCTTCGGGGACCTCGATCTCGAGGCTTCCGGCCATGAAGAGCCGGAGCCGCTCGAGACCACGGGTGATGGGGTGATCCGTGGCAATGGCCTGATCGCGGTTCTCTCCGTCGATGCTGAGATCGACGATCACAGTTTCGGCCCCGCCGCGCCGGCTGACCTGGCGCCGGGTGGCGAGGGCGAGATCGGCCGCGACCCGGTCGTCGGCACGGGAGACGCCCCAACCCTCGGTCAGCCGGTTGAGGTTCGAAGCTGGGGTGTACTGAACCCCGGCCATGGGGTTCTGCGGGTTGGGCGGCGGCTGATCGTTGATGGCGTAGGGGTCGACAAAGATCAGGGTGTTGCCGCCGGTGGCGACCCACTCGTCGATGGCCCACACGGTCTTGGTCGAGAAGGTGCGGGGGTGAATGACCACCAGGAGGTCGACTTCGTCGGGCGAGATGTGATCGGTGTCGGGCTCGATCCGGCTCACCTGGTAGCGTTCCTGAAGTAAACGGACGGCGACCCAAGGTTGCGGGGCCTGCCGACCCTGGGCGGCGAGGAGCTGCGCCATGTAGGGGTCCGATGATGGCATCACCTCGAGGCTCGAGAGGATGCCGACCTTCTGGGTCGATGGCCAGAGCAGCTCGTAGATCCGGCGCGAGATCTCGTACTCGACGTCCTCCTGCCGGTCGGGCCAGAGGAAGTCGATGACATCGGTGGAGCCGGTCTGTGTCTCGAAGTGGAGCCCGAAGAAGAAGAGATCGCCGTGCTGGTTGATGGGCTTGCCGTCGAGGCCGTCGTCGAGGGCCTCCTGGGCCTCGTCGCTGTCCGGTTTCGGATCGATGGTCTGCACCCGGATCTTGCCTCCGGCTGCCCGCTCGTACTCTCGGAGCAGCGCCTGCAGATAGTCTTCATAGACGATGAACTGCTTGATGAAGCTCGGCAGCGATTTTCCGGTGGTCTCTGAGAAGTAAAGGGTGATGTCGATGGGCTCGGCGCCCTCGGTCTGCATCTTGTTGAGAATTTCGCGGGTCCCGTCGGTGAATGAATAGAGCCGATCTTCAGTGAGATCGACGCGCACCGCCTCGGTCATTCGGGTGACCACATGGACGGCGAGGATGGTGATGGCGGCTACCAGGGCGATGGTGATGATGTTCTTGGTCTTCATATCTCACCTCCTCACGATGCCTTGGTCCGGTCGAGGACCAGCATCCCGGCCGCCAACCACCCGACGGTGAAGGCGGCGAAGAAGAAGAGCGTCCCGAGCTGGACGAGTCCGCGGGTCAGGCTGTCGAAGTGATCGACCACGCTCAGACTGGCCGTGACCTGCTCGACATAGCCGCCGAGCAACGAGCCGATGACCTGTTGGGTCTGCGGAAGACCGATGAGCAGGAAGAGAACGCACCCGGAGACACCGAGGATGAAGGCGACCACCTGGCTGCGGGTGGCGGCCGAGAAGGCCATCCCGATGGCGAGGTAGGCGCCCGCCACCAGCAGACTTCCCAGGTAGCCCGTGAAGATGACCCCCCAGTCGGGGTTGCCGAGGCGTTCTGCTTGGAATGCGACCGGAGCGGTCAGCAGAAGTGAGAAACCGAGGAATGACCAGCCCGCGAGAAACTTGCCGAGGTAGGCCCCCGGAAGGGTCACCGGCAGGGTGAGCAGCAGCTCGACGGCGCCGGTCTTGCGCTCCTCGGACCACAGCCGCATGGCCACGGCGGGAACCAGGACCACGAAGATCCACGGGATGGCGTTGAAGAATGGGTCGAGGCTCGCCTGCCGGAGCTCGAGGAATCGGCCGAAGTCGCGCGACACGGTGAGGTAGCCACTGGCAATGAGGAAAATCACGATGAAGATATAGCCCAGGGGCGAGGAGAAGTAGCCCTGGAACTCTCTTTGAAAGACTGCTTTGAGACCGGTGAGGCGACTCATGCCGACACCTCCCGGGTCATGTTCCGGAAGAGCTCGTCGAAACGACCCTCCTTGAGGTGGACGCTGTGGATGGTGCGGCCCTCGAGGAGCGGCAAGAGCTCGGGAAGGTGGTTGCCGCCGTCCGATGGGATCACGTCGAAGCTCGACTCGCCGTGGCTCTCGACGGTGGAGCACCAGTCCTGTTCGCGAATCCGAGTCATGAGTTCGTCACCGGGATCCTCCACCGTGACCCTGATGACATTGTGGCTCGGTGCGCTGGCCACGAGGGCCTCGGGGGTCGAGTCGGCCAACAGCCGGCCCTCGGAGATGATGACCGCCCGGTTGCAGACCTTTTCTGCCTCGTCGAGGATGTGCGTTGAGAGCACGATGGCCTTGTCCTCGGCCAGCGTGGAGATCAGGTCCTGGACGAGTGCTTTCTGGTTGGGGTCGAGACCATCGGTGGGCTCGTCGAGGATGAGCACCTCGGGGTCGTGGATGAGCGCCTGGGCGAGACCGACCCGCCGTTTGTACCCCTTGGACAGGGTGTCGATGGTCTGGTGTCGGACTCGCTCCAGACCGGTCATGGAGACCACCCTGGCGATGGCTGTTCTCTCATCGTCGACGGCCCGCGCCGCAGCGATGAACTCGAGGAAACCGTGGACCGTCATCTCGCCGTAGGACGGTGCATTCTCGGCGAGATAGCCGATCCGCCTCCGTGCTTCGAGCGAGTGGTCGGCCATGTCGAAACCGGCCACCGAGACCGACCCTCGGTCGGGTTCGACAAAGCCGGTGATCATCCGCATGGCGGTGGTTTTTCCGGCGCCGTTCGGGCCGAGAAAGCCGAGAACGTCGCCGCGGTGGACCTGAAAG
>Ga0316198_10002830_pt1 | contig 10482 bp, 8 predicted proteins | sample OudBieAanoxic_MG_FD_204935 | JGI IMG/M metagenome (GOLD analysis project Ga0316198, IMG submission 204935) | Coastal sediment microbial communities from Oude Bieten Haven, Netherlands - site A anoxic | ecosystem: Environmental > Aquatic > Marine > Coastal > Sediment | place: Netherlands...
GCCGTATGGCTGCCGCACATCGCCGCTTTGGAACGACCGGGTTTCTGCCCACCTTGATCAGCACCGATTTCGATACGATGAAATGTGCCATTGAAGCGGTAGGGCAGGCTATTAATGAAGGTGTTGGGGGTGTACTGGGCATCCATCTTGAAGGCCCGTTTCTGAACCCCGACAAATGCGGTATCCATCACGCTGACAGATTCTGCAAGCTCGATGAAGCCGCTTTTGAGATGCTGACTTCGATGAAGGCCGGCTGCACACTGGTAACCCTGGCCCCGGAAAAGACCGGCACAGAAATGATTTCACGACTCAGCGCGGAGGGCGTGATTGTTTTTGGCGGCCATAGTGCCGCGACCTACGAGCAGGCCCAGGATGCCCTGCAGGCAGGTATGCGGGGCTTTACCCATTTGTTCAACGCGATGAGTCCGTTTGAAACCCGTGCACCCGGTATGGTGGGTGCGGCCTTGCATGACAGGCATAGCTGGTTCGGCATAATTGCCGATGGCCAGCATGTGCACCCGGCGGCTTTTGCCGTGGCGCTTGCAGCAAAACCAGCAGGGCGCGCCTTGCTGGTGACCGATGCGATGGCCACGGTAGGCTCGCAGACCCGCAGCTTCAAGTTTGATGGCGCAGAGATCACCGCTGTCGATGGCTGTTGCCGAACGTCCTCCGGTTCGCTGGCGGGTTCTGATCTCGACATGATGTCTGCTGTGCGTAATGCGGTGAAGTTTGCCGGCCTCAAGCCTTCAGAGGCACTACGGATGGCATCAACTTATCCTGCCCATGCATTGGGCCTGGAAAGTGAGCTGGGTCAGATTCTCCCGGGTTACAAAGCCAGCTTCATCGAGGTGGATGACCAGTTGGAGCTTTATCGAACCTGGATTGATGGAGAGGTAAGCGAAGCGCGCTGTTGATCATGGAAATCATCGTTCTTAAAGATGCTGAAAAAGTTGCCTCCCTGGGCGCCAAGCTGGTGAGTGAATTGTTGCGTGTTCGACCGGCGGCGGTTCTGGGTCTGGCGACCGGCAGTACACAGCTGGCTCTCTATCGGCAATTGGTTGAACGATATGAAAAGAATAAGATTTCTTTCAGTCAGGCAAGCAGTTTTAACCTGGATGAATACCTGGGGATCGCTGCCGATAACCCGCAAAGTTACCGGGCTTATATGGACCGGGAGTTTTTTGACCGGATCAATATCGATAAAGACAATACGCACCTGCCGTGTTGTGAAGATGGGGAGAACCCGGTTCTGGTCGGTCCCCGCTATGAGCAAATGATCAGTGACGCCGGTGGAATCGACCTGCAACTGATGGGTATCGGGGTAAATGGGCATATTGGTTTTAACGAACCCAGTTCCAGCCTGAGTTCCCGGACGCGTGTTAAAACACTGACACAACAAACCTACAGGGATAACAGTCGCTTATTCTCCAAGACGGAATTCCAGCCTAAACTCGCCATTACCATGGGTATTGCAACCATTATGGATGCAAGAAAAATACTCTTGCTGGCCACCGGCGAAAACAAGGCAGAAGCGGTCAGCAAGATGGTTGAAGGCCCGGTTTCTGCGATGTGCCCGGCATCGATACTGCAAATGCACGAGCTGGTGACGGTGCTTCTCGATGAGGCCGCTGCTGGTCTGCTTGAGAACAGGGAATATTATGACTGGACCTATCTTCAAAATGAATCACTGAAAAAAAGATTCAGGCTGATCCATGATTAATCGTTACCAGGCGTTAAGTCGCATCCTTCCAGGATTTTGCTTATTTATAGATAAGAAACCCGGCACGGTGGCCGATGAATGTCTGCAGATCATCGACAAAGGCCTCATGGATGTCAGCGTAGGGGCGTGCCTGCCTGACCGCATCCAGGACCGCTGCATTGACAAGCAGGCGATCATAACTCTCGACCTCCCATTGCTGCGGATACAGGCGTCTCAATTGAACGGCAATTTCAAGACCGCTGCGAACCGGTTCGAATTGTTTCCGGTCGGTAATCCTGAAACTGACACCTTCACACAACTCCCCCTCGAATTTACTGGCATCGGGTGTAAAGCGGATAGCGTTAAAACTGATACCCGGCAACTTGAGTTGCTTGAGTTCCCGGGCGAGTTGATTGCCATCAAGCCAGGGCGCACCAAACAACTCAAAAGGCGTATCGGTACCACGGCCGACCGACAGGTTGGTGGTTTCAAGCAAGCCGATGCCGGGGTAGAGAATCGCTTCGGTCAGGCTGCGCATATTCGGCGACGGGTTGATCCATGGAAGCCCGGTGGTGTCGAAATACCCGGCCCTGTTCCAGCCTTCCAATTGAACGATTTCGAGTTCAAGTTCAAGTGCCAGGTCAGCTTTGATCATGCGGGCGAGTTCGCCGATGGTCATGCCATGACGGATGGGCAGGCGGTGAAAACCGGTAAACGATTGTCTGCCCTCATCCAGAACAGGCCCGCTGACCGTCAAGCCATTGATCGGGTTGGGCCGGTCGAGAACGACAAAGCGCTTGTTGTTTTCGGCAGCAGCCTGCATGGCCAGACCCATGGTCGAAATGTAGGTATAAAAACGGGTGCCGATGTCCTGGATATCGAAAACCAGCGTATCAAGACCATCCAGCATATCGGCTTCAGGCTTACGCGTGCTTCCGTAAAGACTGAAGACCTTAATTCCGGTTTTGGCATCCACGCTGTTTTCAATGAGGGGAATATCAAGTTTGCCCAAAAGCCCGTGTTCAGGGCTGAAAATGGCGCGCAATTGAATGTTACTGGCGTCATGGAGCAGTTGAATGGTACTGATGCCGTCGACATTGATGCCGGTCTGGTTGGTGATCAGGCCTATACGCCGACCATCGAGTTGTCTGAAACTATCCCGTTCAAGAACGTCAATACCTGTCAGCACGGCACTTTTGGCCGTTTGGGCAGATTGAGCAGAAACCTCCGGAGCCGTCACCCCGGCAAAACAAACACTGGCTATAAGCGTCGTGGCGGCGACGATGGCGACCAAAAAAACTTCTATTTTGCGGATAAACACCATGCCTGACTCCATTGAGACATCCCTTGGACAGTTGACAACCGAAGCGCGTAACCCGGACACGCTCGACCTGGATAATCTTAACGCACTTGAGATTGTGAAACTGATTAATGCAGAGGATGAAAAAGTCGCTGTTGCGGTACGGGAAGTGTCTGAGCCGATTGCGCAGGCTATTGACGTGATCGCAGAGCGTTTTTCCAGGGGAGGGCGCCTGATTTATACCGGTGCCGGAACGTCCGGCCGGCTTGGTGTGCTGGACGCGGTGGAGTGCCCGCCAACCTTTAATACCGCACCGGACATGGTTGTGGGGCTGATCGCGGGTGGCCCCCAAGGGCTTGTGCGTGCAGTCGAAGGCGCGGAGGATTCGAAGGAGATGGGGCAGGCAGATCTGCAAAAGCTCAATTTGTGTGATCTTGATGTGGTGGTTGGTATCGCTGCGAGCGGTCGTACCCCTTATGTTATCGGTGCACTTGATTATGCCCGTGAGATAGGCGCTTACGCGATTGGTTTTAGTTGTAATCAGGATGCCGAACTCATCAAACACGCGGACCTGAATATCATCCCGCTGGTCGGACCGGAAGTGTTGTCGGGTTCGACACGCCTCAAGGCCGGAACAGCCACAAAGATGGTGCTTAACATGCTAAGCACTGGCGCGATGGTACGTATGGGCAAGACCTTTAGTAACCTGATGGTCGACCTGCGGGCGACCAATACAAAACTGACGGAGCGTGCCGTTCGGATCGTTTCCGAAGTGACCGGTTGCGCCGCTTCAGATTCCAGGGGGCTTTTGGAAAGTTGCGATGGTGAGGTAAAAACGGCCATCGTCTGTTATGAAAGAGGGGTGTCAGCCATAGAGGCCCGGAAACGGCTTGAATTGGTTGATGGACATTTGCGTCGTGCGTTGGAGTTGAATGGGTTATGACAAAGGAAAGAATAGCCGTGAGCACTGCTTCCGGACCTGAAGCAAACGTTGCTTCACCTGCCGCCGGTTCCCGTCTTATCCTGGGTGTGGATGGTGGCGGGTCAAAAACGGCTGCTCTCGTGGCCATACTTGATCAGAGCGGGCAACTATCCATTCTTGGTCGGGGTAAGGGTGGGCCATCGAATTTGAGGTTGGCGGGTAAGGAGCTGTCGTTGGCCAGCCTGGACCAGGCGGTTGATGAGGCGTTAACGAAGGCGGATGTGTCCGGACGCAACCTGGATTATGCGGTTCTTGCATTGGCTGGCAGTGGTTCGCCCGATGTGCAACGCGATGTTTCAAATTGGGCGGAAAAGCGCAAACTTGCACAGCGTGTCGAGATCATTCCCGATGTCGAACCGGTGCTTGCCGAAGGCACTGGCAGCGGTGAAGGTGTCGCCTTGATCGTTGGGACGGGTTCCGTCGCTATTGGCATTGCTCATGACGGGCGCTGTGTTACCAAGGGTGGCTGGGGTCACTGGTTCGGTGACAAGGGAAGTGGCTACTACCTGGGTTACAAGGCTCTCGCAGCGGTGGCTGAAGCCAGTGATGAGATTGGTCCGGAAACCGTGCTGTCCGAAATGGTCCTTGAAGTGCTTGGGGCCACTGACCCCAGGGAGATTCTCACAGAGGTATCTGCCAGCGGCGATACCCGTCGTGAAGTGGCCGCACTCGCACCCACCGTGCTGCATGCCGCGGCTGCCAACGACAGCGTGGCGCAGCGGATCATGAATGAAGCCATCGATGAGGCTGTGAAACTGGTGGCAGCGGTCACAAAAACACTCGGCTTTGATACCCCGTTTCCATTGGCGCTGGCTGGCGGCGTTGCCTGCAGAAATCAGTATTTTCGGGATGCTTTGCTTCTGGAGCTCAATAAATTGCAGCCACCTCCGGGTATCATTACCGTGGTAGACCAGCCTGTGCTCGGCTGTCTGACCATTGCCAGGAAAAAACTGGCCGGAGAGTGGCGGTCGACTGAGTCAGAATCGATAGAACCGGGCTTGGTCTGAGCAGTGATGCAAACTGAACCCGTGAAGAGAAAGCCATCTCCCTGGTCGTGGATACCAAGCCTCTATTTTGCCAGTGGTATGCCCTATGTTGTGGTGATGACGGTGTCGGTCATCATGTACAAGCGTCTGGGAATATCCAATACGGATATTGCCTTGTATACCAGTTGGCTCTACCTGCCCTGGGTTATCAAGCCTTTCTGGAGTCCGCTGGTCGATATACTAAAGACCAAGCGAGCCTGGATTGTGGCGATGCAGTTGTTGATCGGGGCGGGTTTGGGCGGTGTCGCGCTGACCATTCCGGCAGATGATTTTTTCAGGAACTCACTGGCATTTTTATGGCTATTGGCATTCAGTTCCGCCACCCACGATATTGCTGCAGACGGCTTTTATATGCTGGGTCTGTCCAGGCATGATCAGACCTGGTTTGTCGGAGTTCGCAGCACCTTTTATCGTTTCGCGATGATTGCCGGGCAGGGGCTTTTGATCATTCTGGCGGGCAGCCTTGAAAACGCCTTTCAAACGACGCCGCTTGTCAGTGCGGGTGAGGCATCTTCGGCGATAGAGCCCGGTATTGCACTGGCCTGGGCCATTACGTTTTACATTATGGCAGGGATGTTTGTATTATTTTTTGCCTGGCACCGTTTTGTATTGCCCCGGCCTGTTGAAGATGTACCAACAATCCACACCACCTACGCCGATATCATTCGGGATTTTCTACAGACATTTGTGGCCTTCTTCAGAAAGCCGAAAATCGGCTTGATCCTGGCGTTTCTGCTCTTGTTCCGGTTTTCAGAAGCTCAACTGGTCAAGCTTGCAGCCCCCTTTATGCTGGATGCACCGGAGCTTGGCGGACTGGCATTGTCAACAGGGCAGGTGGGTTTTGCCTACGGGACGATTGGCGTATTGATGCTGACGTTGGGCGGCTTACTGGGCGGCTTTCTCGCTGCCAGGCATGGTCTGAAGCATTGGCTCTTATGGATGGTCCTCGCAATCAACCTGCCAAATGTGGTTTATGTGTTTCTTTCAAGTGCGATGCCGGAGAACATTCTGATCATCAATCTGGCGATTGGAGTTGAGCAATTTGGTTATGGTTTCGGCTTTGCCGCCTACATGCTTTACATGCTGTATATATCCAATGGTGCACACCAGACCGCACACTACGCGATATGCACCGGCTTCATGGCGCTGGGTATGATGATTCCCGGCATGTTCAGCGGTTGGTTGCAGGAACTGATCGGTTATCAGTACTTCTTTATTTGGGTGCTGGTGGCGACCGTGCCTTCATTTGTCGTCACATTACTGATCCCCCTCGACAGCTCTTTTGGCAGGAAAGAGGACCCAGTCTGAAGGTGTTTTCCAACGGGTGTTGGTTTACAATGTGCGCTGAAGTTTCACACCAGATTTTTGTCCAAGCAACGAGTTACAATCGAGAAATGAATATGAATTACCGAATGGGTTTTATCCTTTCCGTCCTTGTTTTGTCTGTGACTCCGGCTGCAGTGCTGGCACAGGATTACGACTATCACCCCATTTTATCTGATAATTTCTCCGCGACACTGGGCTACATGCGTTCATCAAATTCCTTTACATTCGAGTCGGATGCCATTGGTAACCCTGGAGACGAAATTGATTTTGATGATGCGCTCAATGTCAGTGATCACAGTAGTTTTTTCAATGGCCAACTACGCTGGAAGTTTGGAAGTGAAAGGAAATGGAGCATTGCCGGGCAATACTTCAGTAACAATGCCAAGGGCAAAGCGGTATTGGAAGAAGATATTGAATGGGATGGCGTGACTTTTGGCGCAGGCACAAATGTCGGGGCGGGCGTCAAGTTGGCGGTGACGCGTCTGTTCCTCGGTCGTTCCTTTGTAATGAATGAGCAGCACGACTTTGGTATGGGGCTTGGTCTGCATAACCTTGATATATCTGCATATATTGAAGGTGAAGCGATCATTAATGACAACACCACCGAGTTTCAGCGTGCGGAAGTGGGTGACAACCAGCCTTTGCCAAACATTGGTGGCTGGTATAACTATTCACCTGCCAAGCACTGGTTGTTGCACGCCCGGGTAGACTGGATCAGCGCCAATATCGGTGATTACGATGGCGGTCTTTGGAATGCCAACGTGGGTGTTGGATACCAGTTATGGCGTAACGTTGGTGTTGACTTGTCATGGCAATATTTCAACTTGAACCTTGATGTTGAAGACGAAGGCGATTGGGTCGGTGGTGCTGAAATGACCTACAGTGGCCCGGTAGTTTCCATGACCTTCAACTGGTAAAGGCCCGTTGCTCGTGTGACTTTCCTGGGAAATCACCAATCCACGCAGGTATACCGACTGGAGTCCGCAGTCAACCTGGGTGTCGTTCGATTTGAGCGCCAAGACTTTGTAGTTTGACCTCCAGTTTTTCATAACCCCGGTCGAGGTGATAAATGCGACTCACCCGGGTTTCTCCGTCGGTGGCCAATGCAGCGAGTATCAGGCAGGCGCTGGCGCGCAGATCGGTCGCCATGACCGGCGCGCTGCTCAGACCGCCTTTTTCACCACGTACAACAGATACCTGCGATTTCGGGGTGATATTCGCCCCCATGCGTGCCAGTTCCTGGACGTGCATAAAGCGGTTCTCGAAGATTCTTTCGGTGATAACCGAGGTGCCGTTGGCCTGCGTCATCAGCGCCATGAACTGGGCCTGCAGGTCAGTTGGGAAGCCGGGATGCGGGGCAGTGTCCACGTCAACGGCTGACCATTGAGCGCAAGGTCTGACACGCACCCAGTCTGAACCGGTTTCGATATCAAAACCACAATCTGTCAGTTTGTTGATCAGGGAATCTATGTCCTTGGGTACACAGTTCGTTACCTTGACATCGCCACCCGTTATTGCCCCGGCGATCAAAAGTGTTCCAGCCTCAATACGATCAGGGATGACGCGGTGATTGGCGGGTTTTAGCTCATCAACACCTTCGATGGTAATAACACTGCTTCCTTCTCCTTCAATCCTTGCACCCATGCCGCGAAGACAATGGGCAAGATCAACAATTTCAGGCTCCTTGGCAACGTTTTCCAGGATGGTTGTGCCACTGCAAAGGGTGGCCGCCATCATGATGTTTTCGGTGCCGCCGACCGTGGCAAAATCAAAAACGATACGTTCGCCAACCAGTCCGTTGGCCCTGGCGATGACATAACCATTTTCGATTTCGATCTCAGCACCCAGTTGGCGCAGCGGTTCAATGTGCAGGTTGATCGGGCGTGAGCCAATCGCACAACCACCCGGCAGACTGACCTTGGCCTCACCATAACGTGCAAGCAGGGGGCCGAGACAGAGGATGCTGGCGCGCATTTTTCGCACGATGTCGTAGGGAGCAACGATACTTTCAGGTCTTTTTACCAGTACCTTGAACTGCTCACCATCCCGGTAGGTTTCACAATTGAGATGGTTCAATAGTAATTCGGTCGAGTCGATGTCCTTGAGAAATGGCACGTTTTCGAAAGTATGCTCGCCTTCTGCGAGTAACGAGGCGAACAGCAGCGGCAATGCTGCGTTCTTGGCGCCACTGGTAGACACGCTACCGTTCAGAACTGTGCCGCCCTTGATGATCATTGAATCCATTTTTTATCCTTGTAGCCTATTCCTGAACACTATCCAACAGCTCAATCCAGTGCAGAACCGGCAGCTTTGAATCCTTACGCAGGTGAAGTTGGCAGCCCACATTCGCCGTTGCGATAACATCCGGTGAAAGCGCTTGCAGCTTTGCCAGTTTATCTGCTTTCAAACGCCCTGATAAGTCCGGTTGCAGTACTGCGTATGTACCTGCTGAACCACAACACAGGTGACTGTCGACGACCGGCAACAAGGTAAAGCCAAATTGTTGTAACACTGTTTCAACCCGGCCGATGATCTTTTGTCCATGTTGCAAGGTACAGGGGTTATGGTATGCGACTTTGAGATTCTGTCGAAGTTCCGGCCCGGGTGGTGAATTGATCAACTCGGCGCTGATGAGCTCTGAAATGTCTACCGTCAGCCTGGCAACCCGTCGCGCTTTCTCCGCGTATTGCGGATCATGTCTTAACAACTCACCGTAGTCTTTGACGGTCACCCCGCAACCACTTGCAGTGGATATGATGGCTTCGATACCGGCCTCGATGGCTGGCCACCAGGTATCGATTCGTTGCCTGATATCCTGCAGGCCCTTTTCACGTTCAGATGTATGTAAACGGACTGCACCGCAACATCCCTGTTTGTTTTCTGACAATAGCTGTATTCCAAGCCGGTCGAGTATCCTGGCGGCTGCAGCATTGGTTTCGGGTGTCAGGCTTGATTGGGCACAGCCTTCCAATAGCAGCATTTTTCGCGGGTGGGACGTGTGTGGTCGATTGAGGTTCTTTCCCGGCAGGGGAAGTTGACTTGAGATTTTACCAGGTAACAGCGTGCGGACTGGCCTGGCCAGGTTGACACCGGCCTGCATCAGTCGCTTGCTGGGAATTACCGCGCTCATCACCTTGCGTTTTAAGTTGTCGATACCGGAGCGGGGCTGCTGTTGCTCCAGCATGTGCCGGCCTGTCTCCAGCAAGCGTGCGTAGCTGACACCGGAGGGGCAGGTGGTCTCGCAGGCCCGGCATAGCAGGCAGCGGTCTAAATGGGCGCGTGTGAGCTCATCAGCCGGCTGGCCTTCCAGCAATTGTGTGATCAGGTATATGCGGCCACGGGGGCCATCCGATTCATGGCCGAGCAATTGATAAGTAGGGCAGGTCGCGTTACAAAACCCACAGTGCACACATTTTCGAACGATGCTTTCAGCCTCTTGCGCCCATGACTCATTCGCTATCTTTTTATCGAGATGTATCTCCATCGATTCAGAGCCCGGGGTGCAGGCGACCTGGGTTCAAGATACCGGCAGGGTCGAGGGCGGTCTTTAGCCGCTTTTCCGTCGCGAGAGCAATACCATCCAGCGGATGATAAGTCGGCACGGTTGGGTCCGGGCTAAAACACTCGGCAAAGCCACCCAGTTGGTCGGCACGCGCTCGAATGCTGGCGGGTGTTTCATCGGTCTTTAGCCAACGCTGCGCACCGCCCCAGTCAATAAGCTGGTGTGTGCTTAGCCCGAGCGCTGCACTCATCGGTGCCACGCTGACTCGCCACAAACGACCTGGCTTTTGAAAAAAGTCCAGCTTGAAGTTTGTGAGATCGCGCCAATAACTTACTTCGTCCATCTGATCCCCACCAATATGAGCGCTTGCATGCGCGATACCCGATTCTGATCCCGATAAGCGGATGCGAATGTGCGTTCCATCCCAACTGCTTGCGCTGATGGCTTGCGTTTCCATCGGCCATTGGCTCATCTTTCTTAAGGCGGAAAGCTCATCGCTTTCTTCGTGGAGGAGGGTTTTCTCTTGCTCGGGAAGGGGTAAAACGCGAAGCGCGACCTTTAACAGTACACCCAGAGTGCCCATGGAACGGGCCATGGGGCGAAACAGATCAAAACCGGCCACATTTT
>Ga0316198_10002831_pt1 | contig 10481 bp, 7 predicted proteins | sample OudBieAanoxic_MG_FD_204935 | JGI IMG/M metagenome (GOLD analysis project Ga0316198, IMG submission 204935) | Coastal sediment microbial communities from Oude Bieten Haven, Netherlands - site A anoxic | ecosystem: Environmental > Aquatic > Marine > Coastal > Sediment | place: Netherlands...
CGTGCCACGGGTCGATCTGGTGCCGAAGCCACGGGACGATCTGCACCCGGGCGTCCTCGATTTCCCGGGCCTCGACGTCCAACTTCCCACCGGCCCCGGCGATCAACTCGACGTCGAACAAGGAACGATCGTGATTGGCCGTGCAGAACAGCGTGTTCTGCTGGGCCCCGCCGAGTTCCAGCTGGGTGATCAGGTGCAACACCCTGGTCTTGCGCCGAGTCATCTCCCGGTCAATCTAGCCCCGCGAAGCGGACTGGTCCAGGAAGGTCATGACGGACAGCAGGTTGAACAACGGCAGACCGAAGTCCTGCGTCTGCTCGAGGTGCTGCTCCAGCATGTCGGTGACGGCCGCGGCGTCGAGGCCTTCCCACCGTGACAGGCTGGCCCGGCACAACAGATCGCTGGCCAGCGACCGCAGCGGACCCCGGATCCATTCGTCGAGCGGAAGGTCGAATCCCATCTTGTCGCGCGCGACGATCGCGGGTGGGAGGACGCCGCGGTAGGCCTCACGCAGAATGACCTTGGTCACTCCGCCGTGGATCCGCAGTTCGTCGGGCAGCGTGGCGGCCCACTCGACCAGCCGGTGGTCGAGGAACGGCACCCGGGCCTCGAGCGAGACGGCCATGCTGGCCCGGTCCACCTTGGCCAGCAGGTTGTGCGTCAGCCACTCGCTCTGGTCGGCTCGTAGCGAGTCGGCGAGGTTCCGCTCGTCGCCGAAGTAGGCCGCGTACTGCTCGGCGATGCGACGTTCGTACGCGTCGTATGCGTCACGTTCGAACAGTCCCGAGGCGATGCGCGAACCGACGACGGAAGCCCATTGCAGGTGACTCCTCGCCGGGTCGTCCTCGGCTACCGCGCCTAGCGCCTGCTCCACACGGCGCGGAAGCCAGGCCCCGAGCGCGCCACGGCCCGCCTGCCTGGCGCCGGGGAGATTGCCCAGCCACCCGTAGCGCGCCTGGTACAGGTAGCGACGGTAACCTCCGAACAGCTCGTCGGCTCCTTCACCCGTCAGTACGACGGTGACCTTCTCGTGTGCGAATCGTGACAGCAGGTAGGTCGGTATCAGGGCCGGATCCGTCACCGGTTCCGCGAGGTGCTCGATCAGGCGTGGCAGGTGTTCGGCGATGTCGACCGGAGAGACGAGCAACTCGTGATGGTTCGTGCCGTAGAACCGGGACGCCTCGCGCGCGTACTCGCGTTCGTCGTGGCCGGCGGCGCCTTCGAAGCCGACCGAGAACGTCTCGACGGGCTCGTCCACCAGCGAGGCCAACACGCCGGTGATCACCGTCGAGTCGATCCCTCCGGACAGAAACGTTCCGAGAGGAACGTCCGAGATCTTGCGGTAGTCCACCGAACTGCGGAGCAGTTCGCGCAGTTGCCCTGCGCGCTGTCCGGGGTCGGGTGTCGGGTCCGGTGCGGGCCGCGGAATCTCGTACCAGCGGTCGATCGAGATCTCGCCGTCGCGAACGTGCAGCGCGTGGCCGGGAGGCAACTTGTACACGTCGCGGTAGACCGTTCCCGCGCCGGGGACGAACTGCAGGCAGAACAGCTCGGTCAGCGCGGCAGGATCGACCTCGCGACGAATTCCGCCGTGCCGCAGCAGGACGGCGATCTCGGATGCGAAAACGAGGCGGTCGTCACCGCGCCAGTAGAACAGCGGTTTGATTCCCAGGCGGTCGCGGGCGACGAAGGTCTCTCGGGTGCGGCGGTCGTGGATGCAGAAGGCGAACATCCCGTTCAGGCGGTGGACCATCTCCGCGCCGTGCTCTTCCCACAGGTGAACCAGGACCTCGGTGTCCGATTGCGACCGGAACCGGTGGCCGCGTGCGCGCAACTGGTCGCGCAGTCCTGCGAAGTTGTAGATCTCCCCGTTGTGGACGACCTGGACGTTGCCGTCTTCGTTGGCGATCGGCTGACCGCCGCCGGCAACGTCGATCACGGCAAGACGGCGCACGCCCGCGACGATGCCCGCTTCGCAAATCAGTCCTTCGGCGTCGGGCCCACGGTGGGCCATCGACGCGAGCATCTCACGGACGGGACCCTCGTCGACCGGTCGCGAGGCAAGGGAGAGGCTGCCGCAGATCCCGCACATCGTCGGTCAGCGCTCGGCCTTGAGTGCCGGCAACAGCGGAACGCGAAGCGCACCGCGCACGGCAGCCAGGCTCGACAGCATCCCGAAGGCGAGCACGACACCCAGTGTCAGCGCGAGCGAGCCCCACGGCACGTCGATCGACGCCAGGCGTGGCGCGACGGCCAAGAGCGCGGCGAGCGTGCCGACGAGGATGCCGGCCACCAGCAGGAAGGCGTTCTCGGCGAGGATCATCATCGCCAGCGTCGAACGGCGGAAACCGAACGCGCGCAGCGTGGCCAGCTCGCCGCGTCTTTCGAGCACGTTACGCAGCAGGATCACTCCCAGGCCGACCGTCCCCAGCAACAGGCCCAACCCGCCCACCATCTGAAAGGTGGCCAGGTAGGTGTGCTCGACGACCTTGTAGCTCTCGAGTTTCTCGCGCGTGGTCGTCACGTCGAAGCCGAACGGGGCGAGGCCGGCCTCGAACGTGCGCGCGACCTCGTGCTCGTCCGCTGCCGGCACGTCGATCAAGAAGTAGCCGTAACCCCCGCGGCCGGGGAACTGTTCGAGAAATGCCTGCTCCGAGACGAGCAGTTCGCTTTGAAACACGGTCGATTTCAGCGTGGCCACGAGGCGAAGGCGCAGCGGGCGGCCCAGGTCGTTCATCAACTCGAGTTCGTCTCCCAGACCCAGGTGCAGGATCCACTGCGTCGAGGCGTAGTCGCCGATCGCCGGGATCACCCCGTCTTCCAGAGGCCGTTCGAGCAGGTCCCACGGGCTCGACGCGCCCTCCGGCAGGTCGAGCGATTGCTGGAAGACGAATCCACCGCGCTCGATCAGCTCGTGGGGCACGCCCAGAATGCGCGGTTTCTCCGGCCGGTAGAGATTCAGGCAGCTCGCGTCTTCGCCGGGAAGGACGCGGAACGGGACGGTACGCGCCTCGGCCAGCCGGGCCACCGCCTGGTCGTCAAAGCCCAGTTCGAGCAGGTCGACGCGACGGTCGAGGCTCTGGTAGACCGGCACCTGTGATTCGGCGAGCAGCGCAAAGCCGCCCGAACCGGACTCGCGCGAGCGCAGCTCGTCACCGAACTGCTGCCGGTTGGCCGCGACGGCCACGATCACGAAGCTGGCACAGGCGACGAGTGCCACGCTGAGGACGCTACGACCCGGATTCCACGAACTATTGCGCGCGGCCAGGGCCAGGATTCCGGCCCGCGGCTTCAGCGCGCGCCTGCGCCGGGAGCTTCGCCGGCACCACCAGGAGAAGAATCCGATTCCGGACGTCAGCAGCAACGCCCCGCTGCCGAAGGCCAGGCCGGGATTGTCCAGCGCCCCGCTCGAGGCCGCGTAGGCCACGAGAACCAGCGCCAGCAGCAAGCACCCCACCGCCACGAGGCGCGAGAGTCGGGCCTGTCTCGCGGGCGTGTCGGCCGTCAGCGACCCCGCAAGCAGCCGGGGCGGCGGGATCCGCTTCAACCGGCCCACGCGGAGCCAGATCGAGAACAGGATCACCAGGACCGAGATCGCCCAGCCGAGCAGCAGACTCGTCGGCTCGACGTGCAGGAACAAGCGGGACGAGCCCACGGCCGGCAACCAGACCGTTCGCAGGCCCGTCATCATCAGGGCCGCGTAGGCCACGCCGACCAGCAGGCCGAGCAGGGCCCCGACGGCCGCGATCGCGCCGGCCTCGCCGAGCAGGCGGTTGCGGACCTGCCTGACGCGGTAGCCGACGGCGAGCAACAGGCCGATCTCCCCTGCCCGCTGCTCCACGCCGAGACTGAACAGCAGGCTGACCAGCAGCGCGGCCGAGACGATCAAGAACATGCTGAAGCCGATGAACAGCCCGCCGAAGTCGGTCGCTCCCGTCGAGGCGCCGAGACCTTCGGCTTTGACCGGGCGCAGGACGAATCCGAACGCCTCCGGCGGAATTCGTTCGCCCAGCAGACTACCGAATCGAGCGGCCACCTCTTCCAGGCTACCTCCGGGGGCCGCACCGAAGCGGATCGAGGTGGTATCGCCGAACCGCGTGCTCCACAGGTCCACGCTGGTCCCGTAGGACACGAAGGCCTTGGGCAGGGCGCGGTAGCGGTCCCAGTAATCCTCGTCGGCCGGTCGGATCAGGTCCAGATCGACCGGAAACGGAGGGTTCCAGCCGGCCATGTCGTCGGCGTCCTGGATACCCGGGTACTCGGGAGTCAGGCCCGCGTCGGCGGCCAGGCCTTCGATGGCGACGACGCCTGCAACGCGGAGCGTGCGTTCACGGACGACCAACTCCTCACGAGGACCGACCTCGAAGTACTCGACCTCGATCGCGTCCCCCGGCCGCGCGCCGAGGTCGCGCGCCGCCCAGTCGTTGAGGACGATCGCGTCGGACGGCAAAGGGTGGACCGGTTCGCCAGCGACCCACGTCAACGCGGCCCAGGACGGACCGTCGAGTGCGTCCACTCCCGCGACGGGCGAGTACGGGACAAGACGGTCGCCGAAGCGCAACTCGTTGGCCAGGTAGGCCTGGACGGGCTGGAAAGGCGCCTTCAGTCCGTCGAGGATCTCGCCTGCCGCGTGGGCAACGTCGGGGCGCAGGATGAACTCGCGGCTCTCGAGAGTCAGGTGGTCCTCGCCGCGGCGCAGTTCCAGGCCCAGATCGTCAAGCGTCACGACGCGCGCCAGCGCCTCGTTCGGGTCTGCGTCCTGCGCGACGCCACCGAGCAGGATCGCGTTGACGCGGCCGGGTTGCTCCAGGGCACGCTGGAGCCGGTCCAGCGAGACGTAGGCGTTGAACGGGTTGTGCTGATTGGGGAGCAGATCGAAGCGTCCCGGCCCTTCGTCCGGCAGGACGCCCGTGATCGTGACGCGGATCGAGCCCAGGACGTCGTCCGGACCGCGCTCGCCCATCAGCGTATCGCGCGAGACGTCGCTGGTGCGCCCGAATCCCAGGACCAGGTCGTCTCCGACCTGCGCGTCCAGTTCGACTCGCAGCGCTTCGTTGATGATCAGCGAGGGGAAGATCTGCGAGGCCGGACGGGACAGATCCAGCGAGGCATCACCGCCGAACAACCCTGCGAACCGCTCGTCGATCCCACGGATGTTGACCTTCGAGGCTCGGCTCCCGGTTTCGCCATGGACGGCGCTGCCACGAACCAGGATCGCCGGGGCGGTCCGGGCGCCGTCAAGCTCGACGGCCAAGCGGTCGGGGAGTTGCTGGTCGAAGAACCGCTCACCGACCAGGGCCCAGTCGATCCCGCCCAGGCGCTCGAGCGTCAGGTCGCGCAGGCTGCCGCGCACCGAGTCCCCGACCATCAACGCTCCGGCCAGTACGGCGGTGGCCACCGCGGCACCTGCGACCACGGCCAGCGTGACCCGCCGGTAGTGGATCAAGGCTCGGAGCAACGACCCTCCCGCAACTCGAATCGCCGATCGAAACGACCCGCCAGTTCGAGGCTGTGAGTCACGACGATGAGAATGGTCCGGGCTTCGGAGTGTAAATCGAACAACAGGTCGGCGACGGCCACGGCCGATTTTCGATCGAGACTACCCGTGGGCTCGTCACACAACAACAACCCGGGCTGGTTGATCAGCGCGCGGGCGACGGCGACGCGCTGCCGTTCGCCACCTGACAGTTCGGCGGGGCGATGGGTCAGACGGTGACCCAGACCGACGCGTTCCAGCAATTCGTTCGCGCGGGCTTCGGCGCCGTCGATGCTTCCCGGAAAGGCCATCGTCGGGACCAACACGTTTTCCAGCACCGAGTACTGTGGCAGCAGGTGATGATCCTGGAAGACGAAACCGATGTTGGAGTTGCGAAATCGGGCCAGCTCCGGCTCGGGAAGGGCGAACGGGTCGCTGGCATCGATCTCGACGCTGCCCGAGTCCGGCCGATCCAGCGTGCCGACCAGGTGCAACAGCGTGCTCTTCCCGGAGCCCGACGGGCCGGTGACCACGAGCGCCTCGCCTCCGGCCAGGTCGAAGGAAACCCCACGCAGGACCTCGACACGGGTCTCGCCCATGTCGAAGCTCTTGTGAACGTCCGAAACCTCAAGTCTCGTTTGCAAGTCCAGGCGCCTCCTCGATACGCGCCGCGACGAAGTCGGGGATGGGAATGGCCTTGACCTCCCTGCCGGGAGTCAACTCGCAGCAGACCGAACTGACCCGCCCTTGCGCGATCTCGCGACCGTCGACACTGAACTGGATGCGATACGTCATGGACTTGGTGCCCTTGCGCACGACGCTGACCCGGATGTCGAGCGTGTCGCCAAAGCGCGCCGGGCTCTTGTATTCGCACCTGGCCGAGACCCGGGGCCAACCCACGTGGCGGCCGTCGTCCAGCGTCAGGTCGACGCTGGTACCGATCGCCTCGAGGAACTCGTGCTCGGCCGTCTCCATGAAGATGAAGTAACGGGAGAAGTGCACGATGCCGCCCTGGTCGGTATCGGCGAACTCGATCTTGCGTCGTGTGGTGAACTCGTACATCAGCGGGTCCTATTCTCCACGTATTTGCGGTACACGTTCAAGACGTTCTCTGCGGTCAGGTCATCGCGGTAGTCTCGGTGGACCGCTTCCTTGCCCTGCCGTCCCAGCTCGGCCCGGCGGGCCGGCTCGTCCATCAACGACCGCAGTGTACGCGCCAAGCCGGCCGTGTCGCCGGGTTCGACCAGCAGCCCACCTCCGGTGGCCTCGAGAACCTCGGGAAAAGCGCCGTGGCTGGGCTGAACGACGGGAACGCCGTTGGCCATCGCTTCGAGCACGTACAACCCTTTCGGCTCGTGATAGGTCGTCGGAACCGACAGCACGTGTAACCCGCGCATGAACTCGATCTTCTGTTGCCGGTCCACCTCGCCGACGTCGTCCACCACGTCATCCAGTCCCCAGGCCCGAACTTGCTCGAAGATGCCGTGCTTGTAGTCCTGGTCGCGCTGGCCCAGATAGCCGGCGATGCGTAGCCTGACCTGCTCTTTGCCCACCTCGTCGGCCAGGCGACGGAAGGCGTCGACCAGGACGTGCAGGCCCTTTTCCGGACAGATCCGCGCCAGGTAGCCGATCGTGAACGGCCTTCCGTCGGGGGTGGGCGGATGCTCTCCGTGTCCGTCGAGGTGCAGACCCAACCGCACCATCTCGATCTTGCTCTGCGGTACGTCCAGGTAGTCGGACATGTACCGCACGTAGTAACGGCTGTTGGCGATGAAGCCGCTCGCATCGCGGGCCTTCCGGCGCAACAGTTCGTGAACACGTTCGCGGTACGGGGATTCCAGGTCCTCGAGGAAGATGTCTTCACCCTGAAGGGTACACAGAACCGGAACATCCAGTTGCTCGCGGAGGTCGTGGGCCAGACCGAGCAGCATCGAGTTGGGCAGGTTGACGATGTCGGGCCGGAATTCGTCGCGCAGCCAGGCCACGAGTTTCTCGAGTTCCTTGCTCTGCCTGCCGTCCTCGCCCTCGAGCATCGACAGCGTCAGCTCCCCGAGCTGGCGAGCGTCGACCGAGCCGCTCCGGCGCGACGCCCAGTCGAGCAGGCCGCGACCGTTCAGCATCCGGTCCACCAGCCAGGGCGTGTGACGAAACAGAGCGGACTTCTGTTCGAGGTAAACATTGACGGCGCCGTAGAAGACATGATCGATGCTGACGTCGCTCTCGTCGGTGCGGGTCGGGGTGTAGATCGGGATCAACGCGACGTCTTGCTTGGCTCGAATCAGGGCCGCAGCCAGCGCGTTGTCGTGCATGCAACTACCGCAATACATCCCCGCGGCACCCGCCGTGATGTAGGCGACCCTCATCCTCTCGCCACTCTCATTCGAAGAACCTCTGCACGACCTGCCTGTCAGGCGGCCGCGTCACCAGCGAGACCACGACCATCACGCCCGAGGCCACCAGCAGCATCACGGCAACGGGCATGATGCCGGACCCGGCGACCGTATAGTCTGGCACGCTCCAGCCGCGAACGAAGAAGTAAACCCACATCACGGCCACGCTGATCACCGTCGCGATTGCTGCGGCCCTGGTGCTTCGCTTCCAGAACACGGCCGCCAGGACGACGGGGAACAGAGCCGCGAATCCGGTGAAGGACCAGATTCCGAACTTGAAGATGCTGGACGGGGCGACGAGCGAGATCGCGTAGGTCACCAGCAGCAGGCCGGTGACGAAGAGCCTTCCGACCAGGATCTGCCGGCCTTCACTCATCCGGTCGTGGAAGCCGTAATGCCGCACGATGTCCTGCGTGAACATCGTTCCCAGCGAGAGCACCTGTGAATCGAGCGAAGACATGATCGCGGCAAAAACACCTGCGGCCAGCAGGCCGGCCAACAGTTCGGGAGCGTGTCCCTGGATCATCCGCACCAGGATCGAACTGGCCGCGGGTCCCTCGAGTCCCGGTACGTCCACGCTGCCCAGCACACCCAGCAAGACGCTGGGAAGCCACACCGCGGCCACGCACAAAGGATAACCCACGATCGACGTGCGAAAGGTCTCGGCCCGCCGCGCGGTCAGCCAGTGCATGAAGATGTGAGGGAACATGCCCACCGACAACGGAATACACAAATAGCTGAGCTGTTTGAGCGGTGAGATCCGATCGCCGCGCACCAGCAGATCCGCACGTTGCTCGGCCACGCGTCCCAGTGCAACGTCGAGCCCTCCCATGTCGCGGACGATCCAGAAGAAGGCCAGGGCGCCGAGCGTCATGAAGACCAACGTCTGGAAGGTATTGGCCCAGGCCGTTCCGCGCAGCCCGCCGTAGGTCACGTAGGCCATGACCACGCCCCCGACCGTCAGGCTCCCGACCCACTCGGGGATCGACCCGCCGGTGATCAAACTGAGCGTCAGGCCGCCGCCTTTGATCCCGATCAAGAGGTACGGAATCAGTAACAGCACGAGAACGACGAACAGCAACAGGCCCAGCGCATTCGAATCCCATCGATCCCTGAAGAACTGCACCTGCGTGATGTAGCCGTGGCGCTTGCCCAGCGCCCACAACCGCACACCCACGAAATAGAACACGACCGGTACGACGAGCGCTGAAGAGGAGGCCATCAGACCGAACACACCGATCCCGCGCCGGTAGGCCTCTGCCGAGGCGCCTAGCATCGAGAAGGCCGTCATGTGGGTCCCGAACAGCGACATCAGCAGGATGAACGGCCCGATCGAACGCGTGGCCAGAAAGTAGTCCTCGCCGGTTCCCCGGAACAGGCGATGGCTGATCATCCCGACGAGCATTACGAGGCCGAGGTAAACGACGATGATCCCGAGCGTCATTGATCGGCCTCGGGCCAGGCAAGACGCACTAAAAGCCAGAGCAGCAGGGACGCCACCAGACAGTAGACAACGTGGTAGGTCAATCCCACCGGCAGGCCAAGCACGATCCGCGGATCGTCCCACAGCCATGAATCCTGGTGGAGTACGAAGAGCAGAACCAGCGCGGCGTAAAGCAGCGCGCGCACCGACCGACCGGTCAATGCGTTTCCTCGTGGGGCTCCAGCCGGCGCGCCTCCGGTAACTCGCACATCTTGCCCATCGCGGCGAATAGCCCATCGACCGGGCGACGGAAGACGTTGCCGATCAGCAGGTGGACCAGATCGGCCTGACATTCCGGGTGCTGCTTCAGGAAACCGGCAAAGCTGAAATTGTCGTCGTAGTACGCATAGACCAGCTTGCGCATCGACTCCATGCCCTGGACGTAGTCGTCGCCGTGACGGCCGAGCACCTTCCCGGAAAAATCGTCGCGGTCGAACGCCTCGATGATCGAATCCGCCGCCAGTTCGCCCGACTTGAGGGCCAGGAAGACCCCAGTCGAGTAAATCGGATCGAGGAAGCCGAACGCATCGCCCGCCATGACCCAACCGTCGCCGGCGATTCGATGCGAGATATAGGAGAAATCTCGCATGACCTTGATTTCCATCTCCTGCTGCGCTCCCTGGATGCGTTCGACCAGCGCGGGGCACGTCTGGACCTCTTCGTCAAAGATCTGCTGCGGGGTTCCGTCGCGCCCCTTGAGCAGGCGATCCACGGGCCCGACCACGCCCACACTGACCAGTTCGTCCGGCAGCGGGATGTACCAGAACCAGGTCCTGGGCTGGGTCGTCTGCAGGATCAGCGTTGCGCCCTCGTCGCGTCCAGTGTCCCGCCGCGCCCCGCGGTATCTCGTGAAGATCGACGCATGGGTCAGACGGGGATCGCGGTTCTTCAACCCCAGCTTGCGGGCGACCAGCGCGGTCTGACCGCTGGCGTCGACGATGACCTTCGCCCCGAACGTTCGTTGCCGGCCGTCGTCGAATTCGGCCACCACGCCGCGGGCTTGCGCCTGATCGAACAGCACGTCCTTGACGTTGGCCTTCAGCCGCACCTCGACACCCGCTTCGCGCGCGTGATCCAGCAGCATCTGATCGAACTCGGGGCGGTCGACTTGCCAGGTCTGCGAACTCTCGTG
>Ga0316198_10002832_pt1 | contig 10481 bp, 6 predicted proteins | sample OudBieAanoxic_MG_FD_204935 | JGI IMG/M metagenome (GOLD analysis project Ga0316198, IMG submission 204935) | Coastal sediment microbial communities from Oude Bieten Haven, Netherlands - site A anoxic | ecosystem: Environmental > Aquatic > Marine > Coastal > Sediment | place: Netherlands...
TGAATGCATTTGAAGCGATCGGTGCGAGTGGCTGGGGACGGGTGGATTTCATGCTCGATGCTGATCAGCAACCCTGGCTGATCGAGGCAAATACGGTACCGGGCATGACCAGTCACAGCCTGGTGCCTATGGCGGCGAAACAGGCCGGGATTGAATTCAATGAGCTGGTCATCGAAATACTGGGAAGCAGTTATGGGCGCCAGGCGTAAACAGCATAAGCAGAATACGAGAATGGAATACCGTCGCTGGTACAGGCCGCTGGTTTTGATTGTGCTTGTCGTTGCCGGCTGGCAACTCTATGAGGGCATGCCGGCTGAAATCATGCCTATCGACAATGTGAAAATCGAAGGCACGTTTGTGCACTTGTCCAGAGAAGATATTCAACTGCAGTTGAAGCAGGTATTAACAGGTGATTATTTTACGGCTGATATTGAAAGGGTGAGAACATCCTTACTGTCACTGCCATGGGTGCAGGATGCAACGATACGACGTCAATGGCCTTCTACATTGCAAATACGGATTATCGAGCGGCAGGCGGTGGCCTACTGGTCGGATGATTCTCTACTGAGCGATACAGGTGAGCTGTTCACGCCGAAACATATGACGAAAGAAATGCAGATACCGGTAATTAATGGCCCTGAAGGTCTGCATCATAAAGTATGGGGGTTCCTTGTGACCCTGCACACCGAATTATCCGGACTCGGGCTTGGTATTGACAAGCTGGAACTGGATGAACGCAGGTCGTGGTCGATGCTGTTATCAAACGGTGTCGAGTTGCAACTTGGACGAAATAATACTGAAAGACGCATACAGAGATTCGTTAGGGTTTTCTCTATGCAAAATGCACCAAAACTTGATGACATTAAATATATCGATCTGCGCTATCCGAACGGATTTGCAATGAAAAATAAAACATCGCAGGAAAAGGAAAGCGGTGCAGATCTGAATAACATATCGGGGTGGATCAGACATGCATAATTCATCAGTTTGGCAGGAGTATTTTTATATATTCAAGGTGTTGTGGCGCAGTATACAGTCCGCGATTAACTCGCTATCAAGGCAAAAGATCAGCAATGCGTATTCGCGTGAAAGGGGCGCATAAATAGAATGACTAAAAAGTCAGATAAGAACATGATCATTGGCCTGGATATTGGCACATCTAAAGTTGTGGCTATTGTAGGCGAGGTTAATCAGGAAGGTGAGATTGAAATCGTCGGACTGGGTTCACACCCGTCACGCGGACTCAAAAAAGGAGTGGTGGTCAATATCGAGTCAACCGTGCAGTCGATACAGCGTGCCATTGAAGAAGCCGAGCTTATGGCGGGATGCCAGATTCAATCTGTTTACGCCGGTATTGCAGGCAGTCATATTCGCAGCCTCAACTCGCATGGCATCGTTGCTATTCGTGAACGTGAAGTTTCAAGTGGCGATCTTGACAGAGTGATAGATGCTGCACGCGCCGTGGCGATACCGGCAGACCAGCGCATTCTGCACATCCTTCCGCAGGAATTTATTATTGATGATCAGGAAGGTATCCGTGAGCCCATAGGCATGTCCGGTGTGCGCCTTGAAGCAAAAGTTCATCTTGTAACCGGCGCAGTGGGTGCTGCACAAAACATTATCAAATGTGTCAGGCGCTGTGGCCTGGAAGTTGACGATATTATTCTCGAACAACTTGCATCCAGCTATTCAGTGCTGACTGATGACGAAAAGGAGCTTGGTGTCTGTCTGGTTGATATCGGCGGTGGTACCACTGATATCGCGGTATTTACCGATGGTGCAATCCGTCACACTGCAGTGATCCCGATTGCCGGAGATCAGGTTACCAATGACATTGCGGTGGCGCTGCGTACACCTACCCAGTATGCCAACGAGATCAAGATCAAGTATGCCTGTGCATTGCGTCAGTTGGCCAATCCGGATGAGACCATCGAGGTTCCAAGTGTCGGCGACCGTCCACCGCGGAAACTGTCGCGGCAGACACTGGCTGAAGTTGTGGAACCGCGTTATGAAGAATTGTTGTCACTGGTGCAGGCGGAACTGCGCAAGAGCGGTTTTGAAGAGATGATTGCTGCAGGCGTGGTATTGACCGGCGGCAGTTCAAAAATGGAAGGCGTCGTTGATCTGGCGGAAGAGATTTTTCATGTCCCGGTTCGGCTGGGATTACCACAGTATGTTTTCGGCTTGTCTGATGTGGTCAGCAATCCAATACATGCGACCGGGGTTGGGCTCCTGTTGTTCGGTTATCAGCACCGGGACTCAGGAACGAGTCATCTGATGATGGAAGGAGGCATCAAGGGATTGTTTGACAGGATGAAGAGTTGGTTTCAGGGGAATTTTTAACAAACACATAGCGGGTTTAAAACACATGTACTCAATAACAATAAAACATGCAGAGGAGAATTATCATGTTTGAATTAATGGATTCAGTAGCACAAGATGCTGTCATAAAAGTAATCGGTGTCGGTGGCGGTGGTGGTAATGCCGTCCAGCACATGGTAACCAGTGGAATCAGCGGCGTCGATTTCATCTGCGCGAATACCGATGCGCAGGCATTAAGTAAAATGACAGATGCAAAGTCATTACAGATCGGTTGCAACATCACCAAGGGCCTTGGCGCGGGTGCAACGCCCGATACAGGTCAGCAGGCTGCACTCGAAGACCGGGAACTTATCCAGGAAGCAATAGAACACAGTGATATGTTATTCATCACAGCAGGTATGGGCGGTGGTACCGGCACCGGTGCGGCGCCTGTTGTTGCCCAGCTCGCACGTGATATGGGCATCCTTGTGGTTGGTGTCGTAACCAAGCCGTTTGCATTCGAAGGTGCTACACGAATGAAAATTGCGATGCAGGGTATAAAGGAATTGACACAGCATGTTGATTCACTGATTACCATTCCGAACGACAAGCTGCTGGATGTGTATGGTCGTGATTTTGATTTAATGAATGCATTCAAAGGCGCAAACGATGTGCTTTACGGAGCAGTGCAGGGTATAACTGAATTGATCACCAATCCTGGTGTGATAAACGTTGACTTTGCCGATGTGCGTACTGTTATGTCACAGATGGGCATGGGCATGATGGGTTCAGGCAGATCATCAGGTGAGAGCCGTGCGTCTGAAGCCGCTCAGGCTGCAGTTGCCAGTCCGCTGCTGGAAGATGTCAATCTCTCCGGCGCCAAGGGTATTCTGGTCAATGTTACCGGTGCAAACATGACACTGGGCGAGTTCCAGGATATCGGGGATGTGATCAGTTCATTTGCATCCGATGATGCTACCGTGGTCATGGGCACAGCAATCGATGAAATGCTTGAAGATCAAATCAGGGTGACGGTTGTTGCAACCGGACTGGGGCATCCGCATATGCAGCAGGTCGCGCCATCGAAGCCCAAGCTTGTCAAAGCTGATGGTGAGCCGGATTACGAAAAACTCGACAAGCCAACGGTCATGCGCCGCAATACACCAGTGCCTGATGAATATGACGAAGAACTGCTTGATATCCCGGCTTTTCTGCGCAGACAGGCAGATTGAGGCCGTATAGCCGCGCTATTTGGGGAACTGTTACCACGGTGATTTGTGAAAAATGGGTCGTAAGGTGTTATAAGTAAATAGAAAGGTATAAATTTACTTTTAATCTGAGTGTAAATTGTGTGAAAATGTGTGGATTTTCCACAAAAGTGCCGATTTTACGCACCTAAAAAATATAGGAAAAAAGGGCTTTGATCAAACAAAGAACGCTGAAGAATGTAATCCGGGCTACCGGGGTAGGTCTGCATTCAGGCGAAAAAGTGTACATGACATTACGACCGGCGCTGCCGGATACGGGTGTTATTTTCCGCCGGGTTGATTTGAGCGAACCTGTTGAAATCAAGGCGACAGCCGAGAATGTCGGGCCAACGACCCTGTCAACCACGCTTGAAAGCGAGGGCGTTCAGGTGTCAACTGTAGAACATTTGCTCTCCGCGATGGCGGGTCTGGGTATAGATAATGCCTATGTCGATCTCAGTGCTGCGGAAGTGCCTATCATGGATGGCAGCTCCGGCCCATTCGTATTCCTGATCCAGTCCGCGGGTATTGCAGAGCAGGACGCGCCCAAACGCTTTGTGCGCATCAAGAAATCAATAATGGTCGAAGAGAAGGACAAGTGGGCGCGGTTCGACCCGTTTGACGGTTTCAAGGTCAGTTTCACTATTGACTTCAATCATCCAGTGTTCAAAGGCAGGCCGCGAAAAGCGGAAATCGATTTCTCAACCACCTCGTTTGTGAAAGAAGTCAGTCGGGCAAGAACCTTTGGTTTTATGAGTGATATTGAACAATTGCGTTCTCAAAACCTTGCCCTGGGCGGCAGTATTGATAATGCGGTCGTCGTCGATGAGTACCGGGTGCTCAACGAAGATGGCCTGCGTTATGATGATGAATTTGTCAAGCACAAGATCCTCGATGCGATAGGTGATCTTTATCTTCTGGGCCATAGCTCCATTGGTGCATTTTCCGGTTACCGTTCGGGGCATGCATTGAATAACAAGTTGCTCAAAGCGCTGTGTGCAGACAAGTCTGCCTGGGAAGAAGTGACTTTTGAGGGCGAAGAAGCGGCCTCACCCATTTCGTATACGCAGCCACTACAGGCAAGCTGATTAACATCCAGGGAAGCTCTGAATAATTCATCCATGAATTATCAGAACAAGAACAAGATTAGTGTGACTTTATCTTGTTCTTCATTTTCAATGGCTTATCAGCCACTGAAAATGGCAACACATCCATGTGTTGCGGAAACTCTGAATTAATCAGAGTTTCCCTGGTTTTCCGGCTTGTGTCTGTCAGGCGCACGTCTGGCAAGCTTCAACAGGGCCTCTCGCAATCCTTCATCTCCGATCGTTGAAGCCGCCTGGTTTAACAGCCGGCTCGATTGAAGACTGATATGTTTGGGTTTTGTTTTTACTGATTCAGGCGGTCTGGCGACAGGTGACTGGGCGGGTCTGCTGAAAACTCGAATATGGAGCAGGTTTTTTCTGCCGTTGTTTTGCAGTATAGTCAGGATCCTGGGCCCCAGTTGTCTGAGTCTAGTGGTCCAGACAGGCGAATCAGTCATGATCACCAACGTCCTGCTATGGATGTTGGCAACATGGTAATGACCGTCAGTTTCCGGCGGCAGCTCACCACGCAAAACGGATGTCAGGCGCCTCAGCTCCTGGGCACGCTTTCTAAGCGAGTCATCGAGCCTGGAGTTAAATGAGTCCAAAAGCGAATAAATCCCCCGAGTAGTCTATTATTATTAGTGATGCACTATAAACAGAAACAACAATGAACATTATATTTCTTGGCAAATTCAGAGGTAAGCCGGTACGCTGTCAAATCGGTCATGGCTGGCAGAAGCCGGCTTTCCTGGGCCTTATATTAACAGCTTTTGTAACGGTCGCCGGCACCGGTTTCTGGTGGGGGTTTACAACCAAGGAAATCGTTCAACTTACTGAATTGGAAGAGAAAATAGACACCGAGAAAGCCCTGATTGAACAAACCAGGATGAATGCGCAATCTGACCTCGATGCACTGGCAGCCCATATTGGCCAGCTTCAGGCCAATGTAACCCGCCTCAACGCGCTGGGCCAGCGCCTCGTCGTCGTCGCCAAGCTCGATTCAGACGAGTTCGACTTTGAACACAACCCCGCTTTTGGCGGCCCTGATGAGCCTGATGCGGATACCAGCATCGATCTGAATACGGTACTTGCAGACCTGAATGAGCAGCTGCAGAGCCGTGAACAGCAGCTGTCGCTGCTCGAAGATGTCATCATGCGCAGTGAACTGATGAAAGAAGCGCGGCCCGCAGGCCGTCCGATCGGTAAAGGCTGGATATCCTCTTATTTCGGCAAGCGCACAGACCCGTTTACAGGGAAAATTGAAATGCACAAGGGCATGGATTTTGCGGGCAAGAAGGGCAGTGAGATAAAAGCTGTCGCCAGCGGTGTCGTAACCTGGTCAGGCGAGCGGTATGGCTATGGAAACCTGGTCGAAATCAATCACGGTAACGGCTACGTTACCCGCTACGGGCACAATGATGAAATTCTCGTAAACACCGGTGACAGTGTCGAAAGAGGCCAGGCGATCTCAAAAATGGGATCTACCGGCAGATCAACGGGCCCGCATGTGCATTTTGAAGTGCTGTTGAATAACCGCCAGATCGATCCCATTAAATTCGTCCAGTCCAAAGCCTGATAACCCCCGCAATTCATGAATCCATTGTGACCGGGAGCGCAATCTCGGGCATAATACACGCTTTTGTACAATCGCTATAAGCAAACACCAACACGTTCAAAATTTCCAAGTAGAACCATGATTTCGAATCTCGCAAACAAGATATTTGGTAGCCGTAATGAAAGAATCATTAAACGGCATCGTAAAGCCGTTGTAGCTGTCAATCAGCTGGAACCAGAGTTCGAGGCATTGAGTGATGAACAGCTGGCAGCAAAGACGCTGGAGTTCCGCCAGCGGCACGCAGATGGTGAAACGCTCGATCAGTTGATACCCGAGGCATTTGCTGCTGTTCGTGAGGCCGGCAAGCGTGTGTTGAACATGCGGCATTTTGATGTGCAGTTGATTGGCGGCATGGTGCTGCACAGCGGCAAGATTGCTGAAATGCGTACCGGTGAAGGCAAGACCCTGGTGGCGACACTGGCGGCTTATTTGAATGCGATCCCGGGTAAAGGCGTACACGTGATTACCGTCAATGACTACCTGGCGAGTCGTGATGCCGAGTGGATGGGGCGTCTGTATAACTTCCTCGGTATGACTACGGGTGTCAGCCTGAATGGCATGGATCATGCGAGCAAGAAGCAGGCTTATGCTGCGGATATTACCTATGGAACCAATAATGAGTTCGGCTTCGATTATCTACGCGATAATATGGCGTTCACTGCAAATGACAAGGTGCAGCGTGAACTTAATTTCGCCGTCGTGGATGAAGTTGACTCCATCCTGATCGACGAGGCGCGCACGCCTTTAATCATCTCAGGCGCTGTCGATGACAGCTCCGAACTTCACCTGCGCTTCAAGGATATCGTCAAGAAGCTGGAGTGTGGCAGGATGACGGCAAAGGATGAGCCTGAAGAAGGTGATTTTTCGGTCGATGAGAAGAACCGTTCTGTCCATATAACAGAGCAGGGTCATCAACGCGTAGAGCAGATCCTTATGGATGAAAACATCCTGCCTGCCAATGAAAGCCTGTACAGCGCCAAAAACATAAACCTGCTGCATTACCTGAATGCAGCCTTGCGCGCAGATGCGCTGTACGAGCGTGATGTCCAGTATATTGTGCAGAACAATCAGGTCGTTATTGTCGATGAATTCACCGGCCGCACCATGCCCGGCAGGCGCTGGTCGGAAGGTCTGCACCAGGCCGTAGAAGCCAAGGAAGGCGTGCCGATACAAAGCGAAAACCAGACGCTGGCGTCCATCACTTTCCAGAATTATTTCAGGCTGTACAACAAGCTCTCAGGTATGACCGGTACTGCGGATACCGAAGCTGCGGAGCTGATGCAAATATACAGCCTGGAAGTCATCATCGTTCCAACCAACATGGATATGATTCGTGATGACATGACCGACCAGGTGTTCCTGACAAAAGAAGAGAAGTACGAAGCGATCATGAACGACGTCAAGGACTGCGTTGCGCGCAAGCAGCCAGTGCTTGTTGGTACGGCATCTATCGAAGTGTCCGAGAAAATCTCGGCATTGCTCGATAAAGAAGGCATTCAGCACAACACCCTGAATGCAAAACAGCACGAGAATGAGGCGAATATTATTGCCCAGGCCGGGCGTCCGGGTAATGTGACCATTGCCACCAATATGGCTGGTCGTGGTACGGACATCGTGCTTGGCGGAAGCCTTGAAGCCGAGCTTGATGGCAAACCGGATGCCGGCGACGATGAAAAACACAAAATCACCCAGGACTGGCACCAGCTCCACCAGACGGTGATCGATGCCGGCGGTCTGCATGTGATCGGCAGTGAACGTCATGAGTCACGCCGCGTAGATAACCAGTTGCGTGGGCGCTCAGGCCGACAGGGCGATCCCGGCTCAAGCCATTTTTATCTTTCGCTAGAAGACGACCTGATGCGCATCTTTGCCTCTGACAAGGTCGGTGGCCTGATGAAGAAACTCGGTATGGAGCATGGTGAAGCCATCGAGCATCCGTGGGTGACACGAGCGATTGAAAACGCGCAGAGAAAGGTCGAAGGTCACAACTTCGATATTCGCAAGCAATTGCTTGAATACGATGATGTAGCGAATGATCAGCGTAAGGTGATTTACTCACAGCGCAATGAAATGATGGCCGCTGATGATTTATCAGAAATTGTTAAAAATATTCGTGAAGACGTCGTTAATGACATCGTATCGGAATACATTCCACACGGCAGCCTTGATGAGCAGTGGGATCTTGAAGGCCTGCAGGAGGCGATTAATCATGAATTTGGCCAGGACATGCCGGTCGCACAATGGATGGATGAAGACACTGACCTGAATGAAGATGGCCTGCGGGACAAAATACTGCAAACACTCATTGCTGACTATGATGCAAAAGAGCAGATGGTCGGTTCTGAAGGCATGCGCCAGTATGAAAAATATGTTCTGTTACAGGTGCTGGACAAGTTGTGGAAAGAACATCTTGCGGCCATGGACTACCTGCGGCAGAGCATCGGTCTGCGTGGCTATGCGCAAAAGAATCCGAAGCAGGAATACAAGCGTGAATCGTTCAACATGTTCACCGAGCTGCTGGACCGCATCAAGCACGAAGCCATCACGCTATTGTCCAAGGTGCAGATACGTGCGCGCGAGGAAGTGGATGAGCTGGAACAACAGGGCTATCAGCAGCCGGAGAATGTCAGCTACCAGCATCAACAGGCAGAAGGCATGCATGAACCCGCACAGGCGGAAGGCAGCGAAGCGGGTGCCGGCGAGACGCATCAACCCTATGTACGCGGTGAGCGTAAGATCGGAAGAAACGAACCCTGCTGGTGTGGTTCCGGCAAAAAATTCAAACACTGCCACGGCAAGCTCAGTTAACCCGTATTTCCCATCAGGCCGCTGCATAACCCGAGTAAAAGCATGATTAGAAAAACCGAAGCTCGATTTCAATCAAATTCAGCCTGTTTGGTGGGGCGCTATTTCGTTCCATGCGCATCTGTAGCGTCTCTGCGTACGCATGTTGATGAAACACGTCCCTGTGTTTCACCCTACGGGTGCATAGGCATCCTGATTCGCTCCAGGCGAATTAGCCCATCAAACCATAGCTATGGCTATGCTTTTCAGTCCAGACGCGCACTCAGAAACACTACAGATGCACCTGAATCCGAAATCCTGGTGGGAAATGCGGGTTAATGGCAGTAGGGCTATCTCAACCTGAAAATATACTTTCAGTTAAAGGTGCTCGGCTGGCAACGGTTGCTGCGGGAATAAAAAAAAACGGGCAGAAGCCCGATCTTGTGCTCATTACATTTGAACCCGATACGGTCTGTGCAGGTGTTTTCACCCGTAATGCATTTTGTGCCGCACCGGTAACGGTTGCAAAAAATCACCTGGCACAATCCAATCCGAGAGCTCTGCTGATTAATTCAGGTAATGCAAATGCGGGTACTGGAGCTCAGGGCCTGCGCGATGCGGAACAAAGCTGCGCACTGGTCGCCAGTGCAATCAGCTGCACGGATGACGAGGTGCTGCCATTTTCAACCGGTATCATAGGTGAAGATCTGCCTATGGATAAAATCGAGTCCGGCATCAAACAGTTGCCTGCCTGGCTTGAGGAAACTGCCTGGGCGCAGGCGGCTGCGGCCATCATGACGACCGATACTGTTGCCAAGGCGTGTTCGCATAGCTTACGGATCGATAATACTGAAGTCGTCATAACCGGGATTGCAAAAGGTTCCGGCATGATCCGCCCGGATATGGCAACCATGCTTGCCTTTATCGCGACTGATGCCGCTGTCAATCGCGAGTGGCTGCAGCAATGTCTTGAGTCCGCCGTTAACGTCTCGTTCAACAACATAACAGTCGATGGCGATACCTCGACCAATGATGCCTGCATACTTGCAGCAACGGGCGCATCTGGCAGTCATATGCTCGATGGTGGCTGTGACAGCAGTGTTGAATTTCAAAAGGCGGTAAACGAAGTCCTGATCCAGCTTGCCCAGGCGATCGTTCGTGATGGTGAAGGTGCAACAAAATTTGTAACGGTTCAGGTCGAGTCTGCTGTGAATGTTGCTGAGGCAAAACAGGTTGCATATACCATTGCACATTCTCCGCTGGTAAAAACCGCGCTCTATGCCAGTGATCCCAACTGGGGCAGAATACTGGCTGCCGTGGGACGTGCAGGGCTTGATAATCTCGATATTAATAATGTCAGTATCTATCTGGGTGATGTCTGCATTGTCAGCAAGGGCGGGCGCGATCCGGCTTATGAAGAGGCCCTGGGCCAGGCAGTGATGAGCC